>Ga0169931_10001540_pt1 | contig 37936 bp, 35 predicted proteins | sample Kivu_15m_20L_FD_129675 | JGI IMG/M metagenome (GOLD analysis project Ga0169931, IMG submission 129675) | Freshwater microbial communities from Lake Kivu, Western Province, Rwanda to study Microbial Dark Matter (Phase II) - Kivu_15m_20L... | ecosystem: Environmental > Aquatic > Freshwater > Lake...
TCGCGGCGTCATCCGCGAACGGACTCAGGGTTGGTACGTTCCGAAGACTCCGCGCAGGGTGTCGCTGATCTCGCCGAGAGTGGCGTCGGCGCGCAGTGCGTTCTTCATCGGCGACAGCAGATTGGTGGATCCCTTGGCGGCCTCGGCCACCTCGGCCAGTGCCGTCCGCACGACCGACGCGTCGCGACGAGCCTTGTAACGAGCGAGTCGTTCCTTCTGTCCACGCTCGAGCGCCGGATCGATCGGGAACACCTCGGGCTCGGGATCGTCGTCGACGGAGAACTTGTTGAGACCCACGATCACGCGCTGATCGTCGTCGATCGACTTCGTGTATTCGTAGGCCGACTGCTCGATCTCGTCCATCTGGTAACCGGCCTCGATCGCCGACACGGCACCGCCCATCTCGTCGATGCGCGCGATGTACTCGAGCGCCAGTCGCTCGACCTCATCGGTGAGCGACTCGACCAGGTAACTACCGGCCATCGGATCGGGCGTGTCGGCGATACCACTTTCGTATCCGATGATCTGTTGCGTGCGCAGCGCGATGCGGGCCGCCCGCTCGGTGGGGAGGCTCAACGCCTCGTCGAAGCCGTTGGTGTGCAGGCTCTGGGTGCCGCCCATCACCGCGGCCATCGACTGGATGGCCACCCGCACGATGTTGTTCTCGGGTTGCTGCGCGGTGAGGGTGCTGCCGCCGGTCTGGGTGTGGAACCGCAACAGCTTGCTGGCTTCCTTCTTGGCCCCGAATCGCTCTCCCATGATGCGGTACCAGATCCGTCGCGAGGCGCGGAACTTGGCCACCTCCTCGAAGAAGTTGTTGTGGGCGTTCCAGAAGAACGAGAGTCGTGGCGCGAAGTCGTCGACGTCGAGACCCGCGGCGATCGCCGCCTCCACGTAGGCGATGCCGTTGGCGATCGTGAAGGCGATCTCCTGCACAGCGGTCGATCCGGCCTCGCGGATGTGGTAGCCGGAGATGGAGATCGTGTTCCACTTCGGAACGTTCCGGGCGCAGTAGTCGAAGATGTCGGTGATGATCCGCATGCTCGGACGGGGCGGATACACGTAGGTGCCCCGAGCGATGTACTCCTTCAGCAGATCGTTCTGGATGGTGCCGCTGATCGCCGACGACGGGACTCCCTGCTCTTCGGCCACCAGTTCGTACATCAGCAGCAGGATCGCCGCCGTCGAGTTGATGGTCATCGAGGTCGTGACCTTGTCGAGCGGCAGATCGGCCAGCAGCAGGCGCATGTCCTCCATCGAATCGATGGCGACTCCCACCTTGCCCACCTCGCCCTCGGCGCGCGGATGGTCGGAGTCGTAACCCATCTGGGTCGGCAGGTCGAAGGCGCACGACAATCCGGTCTGGCCGGCCCCCAGGAGGAACTTGAAGCGCTCGTTGGTGGACTCGGCCGTGCCGAATCCGGCGTACTGGCGCATCGTCCACAACTTGCCGCGGTACATCGTCGGGTACACGCCGCGGGTGTACGGAGGCTTGCCGGGTTCGCCCAGTTTGGCGGCCGCGTCCCAACCCTTCAGATCGTCGGCGGTGTAGAGGGCCTTGATCTCGATGCCCGAATCGGTGCGTTTGTCGTCGCTCATCGCCCTCGAGCGTACGACCTCGGGCCGGTGGCTCCCCCAGTCGGTGAGCCGGTCGGTGATTCAGTCGGTGATTCGGGCCCGGTCAGCGAACGGCGACGAGAGCGATCTCCATCGACCACTCGGATCGAGCCAGTGCCGGAACGGTGACCAAGGTGCTGGCGGCCCGGTGACCGCCGAGCGCGGCGTCGCGCGCCGCCATCACCGGGGCGAGTGGCTGGCCGGCCACCACGTAGGTGGTGATCGACACCACGTCGGTCACCGCCAGGTCGGCTTCGGCCAGGATCGCGAGAAGGTTCCGCCAGACCACGTCGGCCTGTTCGGCCAACGACTCGGGCACCGTACCGTCGCGGTCGATGGGCACGATTCCCGAGGTGTGCAGGATGCGCGACGGGGCCTCGCTCAGGACGGCGTGCGCGTAGTTCGCGGCGGTGGGGGCGATGGAGGTCGGGGCGATCTCGCGATTCACGGATCGATCATGACACCACCGGTCGTCCCCGCGAGGACCAGCCGTGAACGCGAACCGCCCGCGATCGATTCGGGTTCGACGGGAGCGTCTATCCTGACCTCGTGACCACCACCGAGAATCCGACCGCCGATCTCAGCCGCGCGGCGATGGGCGGTAACGCCAGCCTCCTCGCCCTGCCCACCTTCGAGTCCGTCGAGGACGAGCGCCAGTACCGCAAGCAGCGACTCGCCGGCGCGTTGCGAATCTTCGGTCGGGTGGGGTTCGGCGAGGGAGTCGCCGGCCACATCACGGTTCGCGATCCCGAGCATCCCGACCACTTCTGGGTGAATCCTTTCGGCCTGTCGTTCCGCCACATGAGGGTGAGCGATCTGATCCTCGTCAATCATCGGGGTGAGGTCGTCGAAGGCGACATGCCCGTGAATCGCGCGGCGTTCGTGATCCACTCGGCCATCCACCAAGCCCGCCCCGACGTCGTCGCCGCGGCGCACGCCCACTCGGTGCACGGCAAGGCGTTCAGTTCGCTCGGCATTCCCCTCGACCCCATCACGCAGGACGCGTGCATCTTCTACGACGACCACGTGGTGATCTCCGAACAAGGCGGAGCCGTGGTGTTCGAGGTCGAGGCCGGCCAGGAACTCGCGTCGAAGTTCCCGCGCGGCAAGGCGGCCATCCATCAGAACCATGGCCTCTTCACCGTGGGTTCGTCCGTCGAGGAGGCGGCGTTCTGGTTCTTGTCGATGGATCGCTCGTGCCACGCCCAGTTGCTGGCGATGGCCGCCGGGACGCCGAAACTCATTCCGCACGAGTACGCCGCCTACACCCGCGACCAGACCGGGCATTCGTTGGCGGGCTGGTTCCAGTTCCAGCCACTGTGGCAGGAGATCTGTCGCACCGATCCGGAACTCTTCGACTGAACTCGGCCGCCCCCTTCCGGCCCGGCCCGGCCCGCTTCCTCGCCACCGCCTCGCCCGAGGCGTTGTTCGTCCTCAGTGCCACCGCGCAGTACGTCGGTGCCGTCATCGCCGTCGGACTCTTCGACGAAGTCTCCCCGGCCAGTGTCGCCTGGTTGCGGGTGATCGGAGCCGCGATCGTTCTCTGCCTCGTGTCCGGTCGCCACCTGCTCGGTCCCTGGACCCGCGCCGACCTCGGAGCACTGGCGTTCTTCGGCGTCGCCACGGCCCTCATGAACACCTTCTTCTACCTCGGCATCGATCGCCTCCCGCTGGGCAAGGGCGTCGCGATCGAGTTCATCGGTCCCATCGCCGTCGCCGCCTTTCGCACGCGGTCGCGTCGCAACGCGGCCGCGCTCGTCCTCGCCGCGCTCGGTGTCGCGGTGCTGTCGGGTGTCGAGATCGACAGCGAACCCATCGGTCTCCTGTTCATCTTCCTCGCGTCGGCGATGTGGGCCACCTACATCGTGATCGGATCGAAAGTCGCCCGGCGGGACCGTGGCGTGGCGGGCCTCGGCATCGGACTCGTGATCGGCGCCGTGGCGGTGGCTCCGATCGGTGCGCCGGGTTCGGCCGAGGCCTGGTCGTCGCCGCGCCTTCTCGCGCTCTGTCTCTTCGTCGGGGTGATGTCGAACGCCATCGGCTACGGCATCGACCAGGCGGTTCTGCGACGCATTCCGGTTCGCCGCTTCAGTGTTCTCCTCGCCCTCCTGCCGGTGACCGCGTCGGTGGTCGCCTTCGTCGCGCTTGACCAACGGCCGAACACGTTCGATCTGGTGGGAATGGCGATGGTGTTGACCGGCGTCGTGATCCAGGAACGCGAATCGCTCTCGTGATTCGCGCGCGTCATCGACGACGAGCGTCGGTCGGTGACCTCAGTGACCCAGCCAGGGTGCGCAGAGTCCGTCGAGTTCGCGGACTTGAATGCGGTCGCGGTTCTCCCACGTCACCTGATTCGCCGGGTCGCGCTGCAACTTGAAGGTGCGGAACGACATCTCGGTGGTGTCGACCGCGAGAATGCGCCCGATCAGAGGTTCGCCGATGCCGAGGAGGATCTTGATGGTCTCGAGCGCCTGGATCGATCCGACGATTCCCGGCAGCACTCCGAGCACACCGGCCTCGGCGCACGAGGGGGCGAGTTCGGCCGGCGGGGGTTCGGGCACCATGTCGCGATAGGTGGGCCCTTCCAGCGGGTGGAAGACCGACACCATGCCCTCGAAGCGGAAGATCGACCCGTGCACCACCGGGATGCCGAGTTTCACGCTCGCATCGTTCAGCAGGTAGCGCGACGGGAAGTTGTCGGCACCGTCGACGATCACGTCGTATCCGGAGATGATGTCGACGATGTTCTCGGCCGAGAGTCTCGTGTCGTAGGTGACGACGTCCACGTCGGGGTTCAGCATCGTCAGCGTCTTCTTCGCCGAGTCCACCTTGCGGTCGCCCACGCGATCGATGTTGTGCAGGATCTGTCGCTGCAGGTTGCTCGCGTCGACCTCGTCCATGTCGACGATGCCGAGCGTGCCGACTCCGGCGGCCGCGAGATACAGCGCCGCCGGCGATCCGAGTCCGCCGGCGCCGAGCAACAACACCTTGCTCCCGAGGAGCCGGGCCTGCCCTTCCACTCCGACTTCGGGCAGCAGCAGATGACGCTTGTAGCGGTTCGACTGCTCGGCCGAGAGCGAGGCCGGCGCCTTCCAACGTCGCCCCTCGTCCTTCCACTTGCCGAATCCGCCAGCCAACGACTCGACCCGGGTGTACCCGAGTTCGCCGAGGGTCTTGGCGGCGAAGGCACTGCGCACTCCGCCGGCGCAGTAGACGATGACCGGCTGGTCCTTGTCGAGGAGCCGTCCCTCGACCTGAGCCTCGAGGTGACCGCGCGGGATGTGCAGCGCACCCGGAATGGCACCCTCGGCGTGTTCGTCGGGTTCGCGCACGTCGAGCAGTGCGGTGCCTCCGGCGGCGAGTCGCGTCTCGGCCGACGCGGTGTCGATCTCGGTGATCAACGACTTGGCGGCGGCGAGGAGGTCGCGGAACGTGGCCATGCCGAAACCCTACCTGGTCGGTCGGATTTCAACTCCCGAGGTCGAATCCCACCAGAGCGGGCACCACGACGCCGATTCGCCCGCGCACCAGCGCGTGGGCGAAACGATCCATGTCGGTCGCGCGGTCGTTCACGATCACCACTGTCGCCCCGGCGTTGCGCGCCCGCACCAGCATCTGGTTGGCCGGTGACACGCTGAGGCTGGTGCCGATGGCGACGAAGAGATCGCAGTCATCGGCCACCGACCGGCAACGGTCGACCACCTCGGGAATCAACGACTCGCCGAACATGATCGTGGTGCTCTTCAGAATGCCGCCGCACACGAGGCACGCCGGATCGGGATCGCCGTCGACCGCTCGCTGCACGGCCTCGCGCATCGGACGAGTGTCGCCGCACGTCAAGCAGCGCGACTCGCGCCACGAACCGTGGATCTCGTGCACCACCTCCGACGAGTTGCCGGCAGCCTGATGGAGACCGTCGACGTTCTGCGTGATGATGCCCCGCAGACGCGCCGTGCGCTCGACGTGCACGAGCGCGTGGTGACCGACGTTGGGTCGCGGCGGTTCGCCACCGAGGTTGCGGACCCGCCCTTCCCAGGCTCGGCGGCGCACCGCGGGGTCGCCCACGTAGTGGTCGATGTGCGCCGCCTTCTCGGCCTCGGGATCGCGCTTCCAGAGTCCGTCGGGACCTCGGAAATCGGGAATGCCCGATTCAGTGGAGATTCCGGCACCGGTCAGGAACCCGATCCGAGTGGCCCCGTCGAACCACCCGCGAACCGCGGCGAAGCCGTCTGAGTCGGGGTCGTCGATGGTCGTGACGCCGGAGGATGGCACGCCAACAGTCTGCTCCATCGCCGACCACGAGTCCGATTTGCCACAACGTGCGCCATGGTCACCAACCTCACCACTCCCCTCATCCGCGACCTCGCCGAGGGCCGAGTCGAATCGCTCGACGTCGTCGACTGGTCCGATCCGGTGGTCGCGGGTCTCGGCTTCGATGCCCACTCGGAGTACGTCGAGATGTTCTGGCTTCCCGTGCTCGGACCCACCGCCACCTGGCTGTTGCGCCGACTGGTCCGCGCGGTGCGAACTGCGGAACCGATCGACGGTCCGTCGACCGCGGCCGAACTCGGCATCGGTTGGGAAACCGGGCGAATCAACCCGTTCCTTCGCGCGCTTCAACGACTCGACAGGTTCGGTCTCGTCCGGACGGAGGGCGACCGACTCGCCGTGCGCACCATGGTCCCGCCCATCGCCTCGCGGCAGATGCAACGACTACCCGAGCATCTGCGCCGGGCCCACCCGGCGTGGGTCAGCGCTTCCCGGTCGGCCGCTTGAAGTCGAGGGCCAAGGTGGCGAGCAAACGCGCACCGAAGCCGGTGGCACCCCTCGTCAACCAGCCCTCGTCGGAGTCGACGTTCATCGGCCCGGCGATGTCGAGATGCGCCCACGGAACGTCGCCGGTGAACTCGTTCAGGAACAGCGCCGCCGTGATGGCTCCGCCGTACGGTCCACCGATGTTCCGCATGTCGGCCACGTTCGAATCGAGAAGTTTCCGGTAGCCGCGCTCGAGCGGCAGTTGCCACACCGGCTCGTCGGTCCGGGCCGACGCCTGCTTCACCTGATCGACGAACCCCTGGTGGGATCCGAGCACGCCGGCGATCCGGTTCCCGAGCGCGGCCATGCACGCCCCGGTGAGCGTCGCGATGTCGACGATGGCATCGGGCTTCTGCTCGACCGCGAGAGACAGTCCATCGGCCAGCACCAGCCGGCCCTCGGCGTCGGTGTTGTGGATCTCGGCGGTCTTGCCGTTGCGGAACGTCAACACGTCGCCCATCGCCACCGAACTCCCCGACGGTCGGTTGTCGGTGCACATGAGGTAGCCGGTCACCTTGGTGCGACACCCGAGGGCCTTCAGGGTGCTCATCGCCGCCAGCACCGAGGCCGCGCCGGTCATGTCCATCTTCATGTTGGCGTGCATCGCGTCGCTCGTCTTCAGGCTGATGCCTCCCGAGTCGTAGGTGATGCCCTTGCCCACCATCACCAGATGCCCGACCGCTCCGCGCGGGTTGTGGGTGAGTCGCACCATTCGCGGCGGTTCGACGGAACCGCGATTCACCCCGAGCAATCCGCCGCAACCCATCACTTCGAGCTTGTCCTTGTCGAACACCTCCACCTGCAGACCACTGGCCTTGGCCACCTCGACGGCTCGATCGGCCAGCACCCGGGCCGGCAGATACGCCGGCGGAGTGTTGGCCAGATCGCGGGCCAACGCCACTGCCCCGGCCATCACGAGTCCGGCCTTCACACCGGCGTCGGCGGCCTTGGCGCGCGTGGTCGACGTCACGAGGGTGAGCGTGCCGTTGCGCTCCTTGGCCGTCGACTTCAACCGGGTGTACGTGTAGGAGGCCATCGAGAAGCCCTCGGTGACCGCTTGCGCGATGGCCTTGGCGTCCCGTGACGTGACGTCGACGAGGCTGGTGGCCACGTGTTCGAATCGGGTCGTCGCTCGCGCCAGGGTCGCGCCCACCGTGCGCGCCGCCGTCGCATCGAAGGCCCGAATCTCACCGACACCGATCACCAGCAGATCGCGACCCGGAATCGCCAGACTCGAGCCCACCGACCCCTCGAAGCCGTGCTTCTTGAGGGCGTCCCGATCGAGGCCGACTTCGCGGGGAATCGCGCCGCTGGCACCCACGGGAACGGCGACGACATCGACCGTGGACGGAACGGAACGGGACGTGACGATCTTGACTGCCATGCCGGCAGTCTTACACGCCGCGAACCGGGAGGCTCTGCCCCTCCTGCCAACGAGCCATCGTCCACAACAGGTCGGACAGCCGGTTGAGATACGGCACGGCCAGCGACGGATGCGGTGCGGCCGCGATCGAATGCCGCTCGGCACGACGAACGACGGTGCGCGCGATGTCGAGCCACGCCGACACCACGTTGCCTCCCGGCAACACGAACTCGGTGGGCGGCTCGAAGCGCGCGCTCAGCGAGTCGATGAGGTGCTCGAGGGCGACGACCATCTCGGCCGACGTGCACGATTTCCCGGATTCGAGACGTGACCGATTCTCGGGGAGCGTGGCCAACTCGGCCATCAACACCCAGAGGTCGCGCATGATCGGAATCAACAACGATTCGAGTTCGGTGCCCGGACCGGCGGCGGCTCGGGCCATTCCGAGAACCGATTGCGCCTCGTCCACCGTCCCGTACGCGCGCGGAAGCGAGGAGTCCTTGGTCACACGACCGCCGTAGAACAGACCCGTCGTGCCGTCGTCACCGTGCTTGGTGTAGATGCGTTCGCGGGTCACGTCGCGAACATACCCCTCGCGCGATGAACGGGCCCTGTCGAGGTCGGAAAGGTAGCGTTGTCTTGATGTCGCGTCAGCACTACCTCGAGGCCGTGAACGAGCGGGTGATCGTGTTCGACGGGGCCTTCGGAACCTTCGTGCAGGGCCTCGATCTCGGACCCGACGACTTCGGAGGTCCGGCGCTCGAGGGATGCAACGAGATGCTGTGCGCCACCCGCCCCGACGTGATCGCCGACATGCACGCGGCGTTCTTCGACGTGGGTGTCGACGTCGTCGAGACGGCGTCGTTCGGAAGTTTCTCCACGGTGCTCGCCGAGTACGCGATTCCCGAGCGCGCCTTCGACCTGAACGTGGCGGCGGCCGGGATCGCCCGTCGCGTGGCCGACGACTTCTCGTCCGACGGTCGTACCCGGTGGGTGGCCGGCTCGATCGGCCCCGGCACGAAGTTGCCGAGCCTGGGTCACATTCGTTTCGCCGAGTTGCGCGACGCCTACGTCGAGCAGGCTCGCGGCCTGCTGGTCGGTGGCGTCGATCTCTTCCTGGTCGAGACGTGCATGGACCTGTTGCAGATCAAGGCGGCCATGATCGCGTGCCGTCGGGCCATGGCGGCCGAGGGACGCCACGTCCCGATCCAGGTGCAGGTCACCATGGAAACGACCGGTCGCATGCTCGTCGGCTCCGAGATCGGTGCCGCCCTCACCGCCATCGGCGCGATGCGGCCCGATGTTCTCGGTATCAACTGCGCCACCGGACCGGCCGAGATGCAGGAACATCTGCGGTATCTGTCGCAGCACTCCTCGATGCCGATCAGTGTTCTGCCCAACGCCGGACTTCCGAGCGTGGTCGACGGCCGCACGCACTACGACCTCACCGCCGACGAACTCGCCCGGTTCCATCGACACCACGTGGTCGATCTCGGCATCGGCATCGTGGGCGGTTGTTGCGGCACCACCCCCGACCACCTGCGAGCGGTGGTCGAAGCAGTGGGTGGACTCGAGGCTCCCCGCCGGAACACGTCGGACGAGGCGAGCGTCTCGTCGATCTACTCGTCGGTTCCCATCCGGCAGGACAACTCGTTCCTCATCATCGGCGAGCGCACCAACACCAACGGGTCGAAGGCCTTCCGCGAGGCGATGATCGCCGGCGACTGGGACGCCTGCACGAAGATGGCCAGTGAACAGGTGCGCGAGGGAGCCCACGTGCTCGACGTGTGCGTCGACTACGTCGGACGCGACGGCGTGATCGACATGGACGAGATCACCCGCCGGTTCGCCACCCAGGCCAGTGCCCCGCTGGTGCTCGACTCGACCGAACCCCAGGTGATGGAGGCCGGTCTCCAGCACATCGGTGGTCGGGCCATTCTCAACTCGGCGAACCTCGAGGACGGCGAGGAGCCGGGCAGCCGACTCGATCGCGTCTTCTCGCTGGCTCGCGAATACGGGGCCGCGGTGGTGTGCCTGTTGATCGACGAGCGCGGCCAGGCTCGCGACGTCGAGTGGAAGATGGAGATCGCCCACCGTCTGCACCGCATCGCGGTCGATCGTTACGGTTTGCGCGCCGACGACCTCATCTTCGACGCGCTCACCTTTCCCCTCTCGACCGGAGACGACGATCTCCGACTGGACGCGCGCCACACCATCGACGCCATCCGTCGCATCAAGCACGAGATCCCCGGCTGCTTCACCACTCTCGGCGTGTCCAACGTGTCCTTCGGGCTGAAGCCGGCCGCCCGCCAGGCGCTGAACAGCGTGTTCCTCCACGAGTGCGTGCAGGCCGGACTCGACTCGGCGATCGTTCACGCCGGCAAGATCGTCCCGTTGTCGCGCATGCCCGAGGAGCACAAGCAGGTGTGCCTCGATCTCATCCACGACCGACGTCGACCCGACTACGACCCGTTGAAGCGCCTGCTCGAGGTCTTCGAGGAGGTCGGAACGGTGACGGCGGTCCGTGAGGATCGATCCTGCTGGACGGTCGACCGACGGCTGAAGCAACGCATCATCGACGGTGACCGCGAGGGCCTGGTCGACGAACTCGACGAGGCGATGGCGGCCGGCCTGGCTCCCCTCGACATCGTGAACGAAATCCTGCTCGACGGCATGAAGGTGGTCGGCGAACTCTTCGGGTCGGGCCAGATGCAGTTGCCCTTCGTGTTGCAGTCGGCCGAAACCATGAAGATGGCAGTGGGGCATCTCGAACCCCACATGGAGAAGGTCGGCGGATCCTCGAGCAAGGGGCGTCTCGTCCTCGCGACCGTGAAGGGCGACGTCCACGACATCGGCAAGAACCTCGTCGACATCATCTGCACGAACAACGGCTACGAGGTCCACAACCTCGGCATCAAGATTCCGATCTCCGAAATGCTCCACAAGGTTCGCGAGGTGAACGCCGACGCGCTCGGCATGAGCGGGCTTCTCGTGAAGAGCACGTTGATCATGCGCGAGAACCTGCTCGAGATGAACGAACTCGGATTGCACGACGTCCCCGTGCTGCTCGGTGGAGCCGCGCTCACCCGCAGTTACGTCGAGAACGACCTTCGCGAGGTCTACGAGGGTCGGGTGTTCTACGGCCGTGACGCCTTCGAGGGACTCCACACCCTCGACCGGATCATGGAGTTGAAGCGCTCGGGCGTCGACGATCCCGAGTTCGGTCGTGTTCCCACCGGTCGCGTGCTCCCGAAGCGCGCCAAGGAACGCCCCGCGTCCGGCGACCTGCCCGCGCGTTCGCCCGACGTCGCCACCGACAACCGTGTTTTCGAACCGCCGTTCGTCGGCTCGCGCATCGTGAAGGGAATCGGCCTCGACGAGATCGCCGCCTACGTGAACGAGACCGCGCTCTTCCGCAACCAGTGGCAGTTCCGTCCCGAGGACGGCGAATCCGACGACGAGTTCAAGACGCGGATCCGGGCGATCTTCCGACAGGAACTGGCCGAGGCCAAGGCCGGCGGCTGGCTGGTGCCCCTGGTCGTGTACGGATACTTCTGCGTCAACGCCGACGGGAACGATCTGGTGGTCTGGACCGACGAATCCCGCACCCACGTCGCCGAACGCTTCCGTTATCCCCGCCAGAGTGAGGCGCCCCACCTCTGCATCGCCGACTTCTTCCGACCCTGCGGCTCGGGTGCCGATTGGGCCGCCTTCCACATCGTCACCATGGGGCGAGCGGTGAGCGACGAGGCCGCCCGCCTCTTCGCCGCCAACGAGTACCAGAAATACATGCTCGTGCACGGACTCGGAGTCGAAATGGCCGAGGCTCTCGCCGAGTTGTGGCACAAGCGGATTCGCACCGAGTGGGGTTTCGTCGACGAGGACGGCCCCACGATCGGCGGACTCTTTCGGCAGCAGTACCGGGGAGGCCGTTACTCGTGGGGCTACCCGGCGTGCCCCGACCTCGAGGACAACGCCAAGGTGGCGCGACTGTTGCAGGCCGGTCGCATCGGCATCGAGGTGAGCGAGGAAACCGGTTGGCAGTACCAGCCCGAGCAGACCACCTCGGCGATCATCTGCCACCACCCGCAGGCCAAGTACTTCGTCGCCCGCTGAAACTCCCGTCGACCATCGGCGTCGACCATCGGCGTCGACCATCGGCGCGACATTCGATGCGACATTCGATGCGACATTCGACGAGTCGTCTGATACGAATGCGCCATGGCGCGCAAGTGGATCGTTCGTTTGTTGTTGATCGCGGTGTTGGGCGTGGCCGTCTTCTACGGCGCGATCCTGCTCTGGACCAAGGTCATCAACCCACCGGAGGAACGGCTCGGAACCGACGACCTCGAGGCGGTGTTGGCCACCGACGAGTCCGTGCCGGTCGCGAGCACCGTCACGACCGACCCCACTACCTCGGTTTCGGTCGTCGAACCGGCGTCACCCGACGGAGGCTGGTCGGTGGCTTCCGACTCCACGGTCGGTTACCGCGTGAAGGAGGTGTTGAGCGGCGTCGACACCGAGGGAGTCGGCCGCACCAACGCCGTCACCGGTTCGCTGGTGATCGACGGCAGCAGGGTTCTGTCGGCCGAATTCGAGGTCGACGTGGCATCGATCGAGAGCGATCAATCGATCCGCGACAACCAGTTCCGCGGTCGGATCATGGACGTGACCAACCACCCGGTCGCGACCTTCGTCCTCACGTCTCCGATCGACCTGGGCGAGACACCGTCGGTCGGTCGTCGTTTCGAGGTGATCGCCAAGGGCGACCTCACGCTGCGCGGTGCGACGCGATCGGTGGAGTTTCCGCTGACCGCCGAGTTCGACGGCCGCCGCGTGGCGGTTCTCGGCAACATCGACATCGTGTTCGCCGACTACGGAATTCCGAACCCGTCCAACCAATTCGTCACCACCGGAGACGACGGTCTGCTCGAATTCGTGCTGGCGTTCGACCGGGCCACCTGACGAACCGGATCGCGACACCGACGAGGTCCTCAACCGAGCGTCGGCTGGCTCCGTTCCCAGGCGTCGGCCAAGGCCGCGTAGCGACCGCCGAGCGACACCAGTTCGTCGTGTCCCCCGAGTTCGACGATCCGTCCGTCGTCGACCACCGCGATGCGGTCGGCTCGTCGAACGGTCGACAGTCGGTGGGCGACCACCACCACGGTGCGGCCGCGCATGAGCCGCTCCAACGCCGACTCGACCTCGGCTTCGGTTCCGGGATCGAGGTTCGACGTGGCCTCGTCGAGCACCAACACCGCCGGGTCAACCAGCGCCGCGCGAGCAAGGGCGATCAGTTGGCGTTCCCCCGCCGACAAGCGTGATCCCCTCTCCCTGACCTCGGTCGCGAGTCCCTCCGGAAACGCCGCGAATCGTTCGAGCGCACCGATCGATGCAAGCGCCACGGCGACCTCGCCGTCGGTCGCCGACCACCGGGCGATGCGCACGTTGTCGGCGATCGAACCACTGAAACAGAACCCCTCCTGGGGAACCACCACCACCCGCTTGCGCAATTCGGCGAGCGACGCGTCACGGAGATCGACGCCGCCGAAGGTGACGCGACCCCGAGTCGGGTCGTAGAGACGAGCCATCAACTTGGCGAGCGTCGACTTGCCCGCGCCGGTCGGGCCCACCAGGGCGAGCCGCTCCCCGTCGCCCACGACGACGTCGACCATCGAGAGCACGTCGCGATCGGACCCCGCGTAGGCGAAGTCGACCCCCTCGACTCGCAACTCGCCACACGACGGCAAACCAACCGGGTCGGCCGACTCCATGACGTCGGGTTCGGCGTCGACGATCGCGAAGAGTTTGTGCAGTGCCGCGGTCGACGACTGAACCGTGTTGTACAGCTGGCTGAGTTGCTGCACCGGGTCGAAGAGGTTGGCGAGCAACAGCACGAACGCGGTCACCACACCGATCGTCACCGTGCCCCGGTGCACCATCCAGCCGCCCACGCCGATGATCGCACCGGTGGCCGCGATGCCGGCGAATTCCACCAGTCCGAAGTACCAGGTGCTCACCCGGACGCTGTGCATGTGCGACCCGAACAAAGCGCGGTTGGTTCCGACGAACTTCTCGGCGTACGCCGCCTCCTGTCCGTAGGCCTGAATGACCCGGACTCCGGTGATCCCCTCCTGGAGCGTTGAGAGATTCGACCCGACCTTCTCGCGAACGTCGAGGTAGGCGCGATTCGAGTCGCGCTGGAACTTCGCCGAAGCCAGCACGAGAACCGGAAGAACCGCGAACGCGACCAACGAGAGCTGCCACGACATGACGAAGAGCAGAACGGTGGCGAAGCACAGCAGGAGGAACGACGACACGAACTGCAGGAGCCCGAACTGGATCAGTTCTCCCATCGACTCGATGTCGGCGGTCATGCGCGACACGAGGACTCCCGCCTTCTCCCGATCGTAGAAAGCCATCGACTGACGTTGCATCCGTCCGAACACCAGAACGCGAAGGTCGCGAAGGAATCCCTCGCCGGCGCGGTTGATCGCGACCAGTTGCCGACGACCCACCACGTAGCCCAGAACGACCGTTCCCACGTATCCGACAACCATGCCGTTCAGGACGCCCTCGTTGCCCTCCTTGATGCCGTGATCGATCGCGAAACGCACGAGGATCGGACCCGCCAGCGTGATCAGGGTGCTCACGATCACCAGACCGAGGGCCCAACCGAGCATCCGACGTTGGGGACCGGCGACCTCCAGCGCGCGTCGCAACACCCGCCTGGTCTGGACCCCGTCGAGACGATCCTCGGCGCTCACCGCCGCCGCCGACCACATCAGCCGCGTGCCTCCTCGGTCGGGTCGGTGGCCGACTCGGCAGCCCGTCGACGCACGACCTCCCCGGTGACCGCATCGCGCGCCGCCACCGCCGAAGGAACCGGTTGCTCGTCGTCACCGTCGTCGTCGCGCACGGCCCACGCGGCGAGCACCTGCCGGTAACGCTCGTTGGTCGCCAGCAGTTCGTCGTGAGTTCCGCTTGCCGCCGCCCGTCCCCCGTCGAGCAGGATCACCCGGTCGGCGAGGGCGATGGTTCCCGGTCGATGGGCGATCACGATGGTGGTGCGACCGCGCATCACGGTGGCCATCGCCTCGCGGATCTCGTGCTCCTTCGAGGGATCGACCGCTGACGTCGCGTCGTCGAGCACCAGGATGCGGGGATCCGACACGATCGCGCGGGCGATCGCGATCCGCTGGCGCTGACCACCCGACAACGAATAACCCCTTTCGCCGAGCACGGTTCGGTAACCGGCCGGCAGGCGCTCGATGAACTCGTGGGCTCCGGCCAGTCGAGCGGCGCGCTCGATCTCGGCGACCGAGGCCCTCGGTCGGGCGAAGGCGATGTTCGCGGCCACCGTGTCGTTGAACAGGAACGTCTCCTCGAACACGATTCCGACCGCCCCGCGTAACTCGGCGAGGGACAGGTCGCGAACGTCGACACCGTCGATGCGAATCGACCCCTCGGCCGGGTCGTGGAAGCGGGTGAGCAGCCGGACCAAGGTCGACTTTCCGCACCCGGTCCCTCCCACCAGGGCGACCGCCGATCCCGGGGCGACGTCGAACCTCAACCCGTCGAGCACCGGTTGCTCGTCGCCGTACGAGAACGAGACGTCGGCGATCGACAGTGCCCCCGTCGCCTCACCGACCGGGAGGCTCCGGGGTTCACCCGGATCGACGACGCGAGGTTCGGTGTCGAGCACCTCGTGCACCCGCACCAGTGCCACCGCCGCTCGTTGCGCCATCGCCACCGTCATGCCGATGTTGCGAAGGGGCCAGATCATCATCGTGATGTAGGCGTTGAACTTCACCAGGTCGCCGATCGTCATCTCGCCGTCGATCACCAGGTGTCCCCCGAGACCGAGCACGGCGATGAGTCCGATCGACGGCAGGAGATCGATGGCCGGCAAGAAACTGCTTCGGATGTTGGCCGCCCGCATCGCGACACCGCGGATGTCGTCGGCTTCCTTGCGCAGCCGGTCGGCCTGCACCGCCTCGGCGCCGAAACCCTTGATGACGCGAACCCCGGAGACGGTCTCCTCGACGACCGAAGCCAGTTCGGCCTGTTCGGCCTGCACCGCCAACACCGCCGGATGGATCCGCTTCGAGAACCGATTGGCGAGAACGTTGACGAACGGCAAGGGGGCGAGAGCGATCACGGCGAGCATCGGCTGCGAGGCGAGGAGAAGAACCACGACCGCCGCGAGCATCGCCACGTTCGACAGCGTCAGTGGAATCATCACCACGAAGGCCTGGACCTGCTGGAGGTCGGACGACGCTCGGCTCATCAACTGTCCGGTCGAGGTTCGATCGTGGTAGCCGGCATCGAGTCGCAGGAGGTGCGAGAAGATCCGCTCTCGCAGTCGGGTCTCGATCCAGCGACTCTCCCGGAAAGCGACCCACCGTCGCAGCGCGGTGAAGACGCCGGCGATCACGCCCGCTGCCACGACCAGCCCGGCCCATAGTGTGAGCGAACCGTTGCCCTCGATACCGCGGTCGACGCCGAGTTTGGTGAGTTGCGGCACCGCGACCTTGCCCGCGCTCCACGCGAGTCCGATTCCGACTCCCCAGAGCAGGCCGGATCGCTGCTCGCCGAGTGCTTCTCGCAGCAATCGCCAACCCTCGCGGTTGGGGCCGGGTTCACGACCCGACGATGCAGCGGCGGAGGTCATCGGGAAAGCGACGTCAGCGGGCGGTCGGAGCGAGATCCCGCACGGCCTGCCAGTGGTCGAGCGTCGGGTCGAGCGCGAGTATCGCGAGCGAGCTGGTGGTGACACCGTTGGCGAAGTACTCGTCGATCGTCGCGCGGCACTTCGCCGGCGAACCGTGCACCACGAGATCGTCCACGACCTCGTCGGGAATCTCGGCCAGGGCCGCCTTGCGATCGCCGGCCTTCCACGCGTCCCACATCCCCTGCAGAGCGTCGCCGCGCCCCAGCCATCGGTGGAACTCGGCGTACACCGGAACGTTGAGATAGGCCGCAATGGCGAAACGGGCGGCCGCCCGCACCACGTCGGCGTTCTCGCTCGGGCAGACGAAGAGTCGCGCGACGATCTCGCGTTCGGCACCACCGGCGGCGTCCCGAACCACGGACACGACCTTCTTCACGTCGGCCGGCGACAACCAGTTGATGATCGCCCCGTCCGACTCGCGTCCGGCCAGACGCAACATTCCCTCGCGCAAGGCGGCGACGAGGATCGCCGGCTTCTGTTCGGGCCGAACGCCGAGTCGGAAACCGTCGACCTGGAAGGTCTCGTACTTCTTGGCCACCTTCTCTCCCGACAAGGCGTCGTTCAGGAAGCGCACCACATCGCGCACCTTCTTGTACGGCTCGACGAAGGGAACTCCGTTCCAGCGTTCGACGATCACGTTGCTGCTGGATCCGATTCCGATCGCGAACCGACCGGGGGCGGCGTCGGCGAGACTCGCGACGCTCTGGGCGAAGCAGGCCGGCGATCGGGTGTAGGCGGGGATGATCGCGGTACCGAGTCGCAGTCGGGGCTCCCAGGCCGCCGCCAGGGCGAGCGGCGTGAAGCCGTCGGCCCCGTCGGATTCGGCCGACCAGATGTCGGTGTAACCGAGGTCGGCCAGTTCGACGAGCCGGTCACGATGAGCGTGCAGATGTCCGGGAAGTGGAACGGTCATGCCGTCGCGACGGGGAGTCATGTCGGCATTGTGTCACGCCGAGCCCCTCGGACTCCTCAACGACGAGCGCGACCGGCCTCGGTCCGCGCATCCGGACCCGGTCCCGGCATGTCGCGCCAGAAGCGAACGATGCAGCTCTGACTCGCCGTCGCCATCAGGGTTCCGTCCTCGGCGTACATGTGCACCAGACCGTGTCCGAAGCCTCGCTCGACGAAATGCACCCGAATGTCGAGCAGAACCCACTCGGTGGGAACCAGACGACCGATACGCAAGGTGTTGTCGAGACTGTTGCCGCCACCACGGATTCCGAGCGCTTGTCCGACTCCCATCGGAACGAAGTCGCCGAGTATCGCGAGCGTCGCCGTGTCCACACCGTCGATGACCTCCGGTATGCGTGACCAGAGAAGCACCTGGCCGTCGCTCGGGGATCCGTCGAGGTCCTCGAGCAGACGACCCTTGGCCATTCGTTGATCCATCCGTCCGCTGATGGTTCCCGACCAGTCGATGACGTGGGGACGCTCACCGCACTCGTCGGGTCGAGGAATTACGACCGGCATGTCCTCGAATTGACCATGGGTCTCGAGCTCGCGATCGCCGAGTGCGGCGTTGACGGTGAGGATCTCGCGGTCGCCGACGTGACACGAGGCGCGAGCCTGCGTGATCTGGTGGCCGTGCACCGCGATGGTGACGTCGATGTCCATCACCTCGCCCGGCTTGGCGTACGAGAGATACTGCGCCGTCGCCCACACCGCACGGCGACCCGAGGTTCCCTCCATCGCGGCGACGGCGGCGCCGAGCCCGCAACCGCCGAAGAGGAATCCGCCGGCGGTCGAGATTCCTGGGACGATCGGCAGAACCCACCGATGCGGATTGTGGGTGGGTTCGAGACCGAGGAATTGCCGACTGTCCATTCGGTCCAAATCTACGAGGCACTAGCGTCGCCCCCATGCCCGACTCGTCCGCTTCGATCTCGAACACCGATGCTCCCTGGAGTGGCGACGCGTGCTCGCTCGTCGAGGCCTTCCGTCGTGGCGAGCGCTCACCGCTCGAGGAGTTGCGCGCCACCTTCGCCGCGATCGATCGCAGTCCGTTGAACGCCTTCGGACATCTCGACCGCGAGGCCGCCGAGAAGGCCGCGGCCGTTGCCGACGTGAACCTTCCGTTCGGCGGTGTTCCTCTCGGGGTCAAGGAACTCGATCAGGTCGCGGGTTGGCCCGACACCGAGGCCTGCGTGGCGCTCGCCGACCGGGTCGCCGACGTGACGTCGACGATGGTGGAGCGTCTGCGAGCCGCCGGAGCGGTGACGGTCGGGCAGACCACCGCGAGCGAATTCGGCGGAGTCAACGTCACGCGCACCGTGATGCACGGAGCGACCCACAATCCCTGGCGACTCGGTCGCACACCCGGCGGCTCGTCCGGCGGCAGTGCGGCGGCGGTCGCCGGCGGCGTTCTCACGCTCGCCACGGCCGGCGACGGTGGTGGCTCGATCCGCATTCCCGCCGGATTCACCGGACTGGTCGGACTGAAGGCCACCTACGGTCGCATTCCCCGATCCCCTCGCTCCGAGATCGGCAATCTCACCACGGTGGTCGGATGCGTCACCCGTTCGGTGCGCGACACCGCCCGCTGGTTCGACGTGTGCACCGGTCGCGACGCCCGCGATCCCTTCAGCCTTCCCGAGCCGACCTCGTGGGAGTCGGAACTGGGTCGCTTCACCGATGCGCTGCGCGGTCGACGGGTCGCGGTCGCCGCCGATTGGGGTGGGGCCGTGGTGTCCCCGGCCATGTGGCGGGTGCTTGTGGTCGAGGCCGAACGCCTGATCTCGCGCTTCGGTTGGCGGCGGGTCGACATCGACACCTCGTTGCCGAGCATGGGTGCCGCATGGAGCATCTCCGGAATGATCTCCATTCACGCCGCGCTCGGTGATCGTTGGCCCGACTGCGCCGACGTGCTCACCCCCGAGATCCGATTCGGACTGGAGTCCGCGGTTCCGCGCTACGGAGTCGAGGCCCGATCGCGCATCGAGAGTCGCCGAGTGGCGCTGAACGAACGAATGGCCGAGATCTTCGACGCCGACGACGGAGTCGACTTCGTGATCACCGCGACCAACCCCGACGTGGCCTTCGACGCCGAGGGTCCGCTACCGGGATCCTTCGGGGGCATCGAGGCCGGCGCGGGCAACAATGGACGCCTCACCTTTCCGGCCAACCTCCACGGGAACGCGGCGATCTCCGTTCCGGCCGGATTCGTCGACGGCCTGCCGGTGGGTCTGCAGATCGTCGGGCGACACTTCAGCGAGCAGTTGCTGCTCGACATCGCGCTCGACGTCGAGCGCGAGCGACCCTGGCCTCTCGTCGCGACAACCTCTTGACCGAATCGAACGCTCCCGCCCATCGTCGGGTTCTCGCGGTTGGTCTGGTGCTCGCCACCACCCTGATCGCGTTCGAGGTCACCGCGGTCATCACCGCCCTGCCCACCGTGTCGGACGAGTTGGGAGGCGACTCGTTGTACGGAGCCACCCTCGCCGCCTACACGTTGGCCAACATCGTGAGCCTGGTCGCCGTCGGTGGCCTGATCGACAGTCGCGGACCCCGACTCCCCTACGCGGTTTCGTTGGCCACCTTCTCGATCGGTCTCCTGATCGCGGCCGTCGCCCCGTCGATGTGGATGGTTCTGGTCGGACGTCTCGTGCAGGGCATCGGATCGGGTGGCTTGGTGCCGGTGTCGTACGCGGTGATCAACCGTCTCTGGGCGTCCCACGAACAGGCTCGCATCTTCGCGTGGGTGTCCGCTGGTTGGGTGTTGCCGAGCCTCATGGCCCCCGGACTCGCCGGCTGGATCACCAACGCCATCGGTTGGCGGTGGGTGTTCCTCTCGGTGTTGCCGCTCGTCGCGGCCACCACCGCGATGGTGGTGCCCGCGTTGTCGAATCCGGCGTTGATCGGATCCGGAACCCGCTCGGTCGCCACCGATCGACGTCGCGTGTTGCACGCCACCGTGCTCGCCGCGGGGATCGGGTCGCTCGCGATCGGACTCCAATCGTCGAACGTCGTGGTGGCGATTCCGTTGGCGGTCGTCGGCGCCATCGGAGCGTTCCGGTCGTGGCGTCGACTGTCGCCGACCGGAGTGACTCGCGCCGCGCGCGGCCTGCCGGCGATCATCACCTGTCGGATACTCGCGACGGCGGCATTCCTGGGGGTCGACTCCTTCGTTCCCTTGGCGGCCGATCGCATTCACGGAGCGTCGGCGACCGTTCAGGGATTCGTCATCATCGGGGCCGCCGTCACCTGGAGCATCGGCTCGGCCATCGTCTCGAAGATGCCATCGCTCCGACCCCAGCGGGCGGCGATGACCGGGTTCGTCTTCATCGGTCTGGGCATCGCGACCACGTCGCTGGTCGTCGAGGCCTCGTGGCCGCTGAGCGCCACGTTCCTCACGTGGTGTTTGGCCGGGTTCGGCATGGGGCTGCTGTTCGTGCCCACGTCGGTGGCCGCGATGTCCCACGCCGACGAAGGTGGCGACGGAGTCGTCGCGAGTCAGGTGAATCTGGCCGACAGCATCGGCTTCAGCCTGATGGGCGGTCTCGGTGGGGCCTCGGTGGCGATCGCCGACCGAGGCACATGGGACCTGCGCTCCTCGTTGCTGCTGAACTTCGCGGCGGCCCTCGCTCTCGCCGTGTGCGGTCTGTTGCTGGCCCACCGAATCCGATCCCGTGCGGGCACGGTGCCGGAGACCGCCGTCAACCGTGGAATCATCTCGACATGACCACCGCACCCGGACCTCTCTCTGGAATTCGCGTCCTCGATCTGTCCGTGATGATCTCGGGACCACTGGCCGCCATGGTTCTCGCCGATCAGGGGGCCGACGTGATCAAGGTCGAGTCGCCCGGCCTGGGCGACTTCATGCGCTACCTCGGCTCCTCGAAGGGCGGAATGACGGGCATCTTCCTCAACAACAACCGCGGCAAGCGATCCGTCGTCATCGATCTCAAGCGACCGGAGGGAATCGACGTCTTCAACAAACTCGTCGAGACCGCCGACGTCGTCATCCAGAACTTCCGCCCGGGTGCGGTGGATCGACTGGGAATCGGTTGGGACGACCTTCGCAAGATCAATCCCCGGCTGGTGTACGTCAGCATCAGCGGTTACGGACCCGATGGACCGGCCAGCGGTCATCGCGTCTACGACAACGTGATCCAGGCCGCCAGCGGACTCGCCAGTGTGCAGTCGGATCCGCGAACCGGCGAGCCGTCCCTCTTCCGCACCCTTCTCTGCGACAAGGTGACGTCGCTCACCGCCGCCCAAGCCATCACCGCGGCCCTCCTCGCGCGGGCCCACGGGCACGCCGAAGGTCAGCACATCGTGCTGGCGATGCTCGATGTGGCCATTTCGTTCCTGTGGCCCGACTCGGCCATGGACGCCGTGCTGCTCGACGACGACGCCCACCGCACGCCGACCATCGCCCAGAACTACGCCATCACCAAGCTGAAGGACGGGTACGCGTCGTTGGCGGTGGTGAGCGACTCCGAGTTCCGCGGTCTCTGTCTCGCCTACGGGCGACCCGACCTCGCCGACGACGAACGCTTCTCGACGATGATGGGACGAACGGCGAACGCCTCGCAATTGGTTCCTCTGCTCACCGAACTGGCGGCTCGAGAACCGGCGACCGAGTTCGTCGAGAAGGCCCGTCGACACGACGTGCCCGCCGCGTCGGTGGTGACCATCGCCGAACTCCCGACGCAGGAACAGGTGCTGAACAACGCGGTGTTCGTCGAACGCGAGCATCCCGTGGCCGGTCGCGTTCGCGAGCCCCGTCCCGCGCCGCGGTTCTCGGCCACGCCGGCGACCCCCGGCCGTCACGCTCCGAGTGCCGGCCAGCACACCGACGAGGTGTTGCGGGAGATCGGTCTCGATCCGTCGTCGTTGCGCGCCGCGGGCATCGTTTCCTGACTCGTCTCATGACCCGTTTCGGGATCCCTTCGTGGCCCTCCGGGCTGCGGAACCCGAACGCTCCTCGCTCTTGACGAACTCCTGAGACTCCTCGTCGGAGGTGCCGGCGCCGACGAGCCGATAAACCGCGGGTGAGACGCTCAGGTCGCGACATCACCCGACGCATCGGTCGGCACGGCGGAGGGATCCCACCTCGATCGTCCCCGTCCCCCACGGAACTCGTGACGGAGGACCGCGCGGTGCGCGTCGATCCGGGTTCGACCCTGATCGAGTTGGTGATCGCCATCGCCCTGATGGGCATGGTGGTGACCGGGGTGCTCGGTGCCATGGCGACCTCGGTGACCATGTCGCGGATGTCCGACGACCAAGCCAAGGTCGAGGCGGTTCTCGGCAACGCCGCCGACCGGCTGACGGGCTACGCCTACATTCCGTGCCCCCCCGGTGGTTCCGACGGATTCGGCGGCTATCTCCCGATCGTGCAGGCGGCCGCCGCCGCGGTGGGTTGGGACGACTCGACGGTCGCGATCTCCGACATCCGCTTCTGGTCCCCCGGTGTCTCGGTTACCTCCGGTTCCTGGGTCGCGAGCAACGGACTCTCCGGGGGCGAGTGCAACGAGGCCGCCTCGCTCACGACGTCGCGAACCCTCCAGAAGGTGACGATCACCGTGTCGTCGCCCGAGGGACTCGTCCGATCGTTGGAGGTGGTGAAGAGCAATGTGTTTCCCCGCCAGCAATGACCGGGACGATGTGAACGTCGACTCGGCACCAGCACGCGATTCACTGCCACACGATTCAGGTTCGCGCGATTCACGTCCATGCGATTCACTGGCGCGAATTCGGCGAGCACGCGACAGCGGCATGACCCTGCCCGAACTCTTGGTGGCGGTCACCATCCTCGGAATCGTGATCGCCAGCATCACCGCGGCCATCGTCGTGGTGCTCCGCAACGAACGGCCCACCGCGCAACGAATCGCCGAATCGAAGGACATCTCGTTCCTGCAGACGTGGATCCCGGCCGATCTCGCCTCGGCTCTCACCTCCAACACCGATCCCACGCATCAACCTTCGCCCGGGACGACGTTGCCCGGCACCAACGTTCTCACCGTGACCAGACCAGTGGACGTTCGAACTCCCACCGGAGCAACGATGGTCGTGTCGTACCGCTACCTGCGCCAGAACGACGAGTGGCAGCTTCGGCGCTACGAGATTCTCGGTGCCGGTTCGTCGTCGCCCACGGTCGTGCAAGTGGCAGTCGCCCACGAGTTGGCGGCACCGCCCGACTCCTGGCGCGCCGACCAGGCACCGGTGCACGCCATTCGAGTGACGACCCGCAATCAGGTCGTGCTCAGCCCGATCGGCGAGGACGTTCAGGTGATCTTCGCGAGTGGCGGAATCTTCACGACCGGTGGCTCCGGGCTCTCCGGCCAGCACCAGCTCCCCACCGATTACTCGGGTGGGGTGGTCGATCCGTCCGCTCCGCCGAGTCGGTGCGGGGGGACGGTGACCCTCGTTCTCGACACCTCGTCGTCGGTTCCGAGCCAAGGTGGCGCGTCGCATCTCGTCAACGCCGCCCTCGGTTTCATCGATGCGTTCACCGGAACACCCACTTACCTGCGCGTGGTCGGTTTCGACATCTCGGCGTACTCGTTCTACCCGACGTCGATCGGCCAGTACGTCAACATTCTCAACCCGTCACCGACCCTCGACGCCCTCCGGAGCAAGGTGGTCGCCCAGGGTCAATCCGGGGCGCGCTGGGGCGGCGGAACCAACTGGGAGGACGGACTCTGGCAGGCCTTCCGCAATTCCTCGGGAACCCCGTTCGCGCAGTTGCCCGAGTTGGTGGTGTTCGTCTCTGACGGTGAGCCCAACCGCAATCGCTCGAACTACCCCGGCGACGGCGACACGCGGTACCACTCGACGGACCTGTCACGAGCGGTGACGGCGGCCGGGTACGGCCGGGGCACCGGCGCGCGAATCGTCGGCGTGCTGGTGGGTAACGACGCGAGCACGACGAACCAGGACCGCATGAAGTCGGTGGTTGGTTCGGTCGCGTGGAACGGCACCGGACCCACGAATCCCGGCAACGCCGCGGCCGCCGATTTCTTCCTCCCGGCCAACTCGGCTTCGTTCTCGCAACTGGGCAACGTAATGCGCGCCATCACCGCCGCCCAGTGCGGCGGAACCGTGACCGTGCAGAAGCGCATCGAGGTCGACGGGCAGTCGACCGAGGCCACCGGCTCGTGGAACTACACGACCGATGTCGGTGTGCGCGAACTCGACACCACCACCAGTTCGTCCATCACCTTCGACTACACCTTCCCGAGCGGAACCACCAGCCGCACGGTGCAGATCACCGAGACACCGCGCGACGGTTTCGTCTTCGTGCGGGCCGACTGTTCCGTGGTCGGCGCGCCCGTCGCGCCCTCGCGAATCGCCGCACCAACCGATGGGAGCCCCGGAGTGGTGCTGACGCTGGCTCCCGACGAGGCGGTGTCGTGCGTGATGATCTCGAGGCCGGCGTGAGTCGCCCCCCGCGTCCGAGGAGCGACCGTGGTTCGGCTCTCGTTCTGGTGCTCGTTCTGGTGACCGTGGGTGGATTGATCGCCCTCGGACTTCTCGAGTACACGCGGGCGGTGATCGCCAGTCGTCCGGCCCTGCACGATCGCAACGCTTCGACCGAAGCGGTGAAGTCGGCGACTCGTATGGCCATCTCGATGCAACGCGACGTGGGTCCGCGCGAGTGCTTCTCGAACTCGACCTCGTGGACTCTCGGTGGTTTCACCGTGAACACGACCTGCTCCACGCTCTCCTCGTACGACACGGGTAACGGTCGACTCGGTCTGGTGCTCACGGCCCACGGCGGGTCGGATCGATCGGCCGATCTTCCGGTCTGGTCGACCGGAGTGGCCGGCGACATCCACGTCGAGACCGGAACGCCCACGACTCCTTCCGGTCGCACGCGACTCGCCGGACAGTGGACCAGCACCACGAACACGTGGAGCAGCGTCGTGGGCGACAGCACCGACGGAACCTCGTGGAACTACCCGCGTCTGCCCCAGGTGCCGTCGTTCGAACGACCCGGATCGCAGGCCACGATCGGCGGTTGCCAGGTGTACTTCCCGGGCCGATACCTCGGGACCACTCCCCTCACGCTGTCCGGCGGTGATCACTACTTCGCCTCCGGCGTCTACTACTTCGAACGACCGATCGTGATCGGTGCCGGTGCCCGGGTCGTGTTCGGTGAGGGTCGCTTCGCGGGATGCGCGGTCGACGCACAGGCCGCCTACGCGTCGACCGCACCTCGCAGCCACGAGATCACCGGCAAGGGCGCGACCCTGCTCCTCGGATCGTCGGCCACGCTGACCGTGCAGGAATCGTCGGTTCGCTTCAATCGTCGCGCTTCGACCTCCACGACGCGCGGCAGCGAAGGCGTCGCGATTCGATCGGTCAACTTCGGACGATCCGACTCCGCCGTCACCGTGCCGTCGGACATCGTGCTGCTCGCCGATGGCTCGACCGTCCCCGTCGCCTCGCACTCGGTGATCCCCTCGCCCAACGCGCCGGCCGCCGTGTACCGGACGTCGACCCTCGGGCCGACCGGGTGGATCGTCGACATTCGCTTGAACGGAACCTCGTCGGTCAATCGCGTTCTGGTCGACGGCTACGTCTTCGTTCCCAACTCCGCGCTGCGTGTTTCGTCCACCACCTCCACGTGGGCGCTCTCGCTTCCGAACGGCGTCGTGTCGACCTCGGTTGCGTTCTCGCTACCGAGCGCTCCGTCGACGACCTCCGACTTCGTCGTGGGCGTTCGGTCCGAGACGTTGCAGCGACGTGTGGCGATCGTGTCGACGGCGACGGCCGACGGACGCTCGGCCAAGTCGACGGCGATCGTCGAGGTCAACGCCGATCGGTCGTACGCCATCAACTACTGGGTACTCGACTCCTGACGACGTGTCGGTTCGGCCGGCCAACGACTCGACCGGCCAACGACTCGACCGGCCAACGACTCGACCGGCCAACGACTCAACCGGCCAACACGGCTCGCGCCACCAGATCGGTTCCGAAGGCGGTGAGGATCGCCAAGTACATGAGACCGGTTGCCGCCATCACCGCGGAGTACGACTTCTCGAGCAGGGCCCGTTGCGTCACGACGGTGAGCACTCCGGTCGCGACCGCGCACGCCGCCCAGAACCACCCGAGTTGGCCGCCCCAACCGTCGTCGACCGCACCCGAGAACACGCTGAACATGCCGGTGGGAGCGATCATCGCGAGCACCTCGAACGGCCACACCCAGAGGAAGATCCGGATGATCTCGTTCAGCAATCGTCGGGGCAGTCCCGGTTGCACCAGGTACCAGTGCCCGAGGAGCATGGCGTCGGTCACCAACCCGAGGAAGGCCGCTCCGACGATCGTTCGCGCCACGGCGACCCAGTCCGACCCGCCGGCGCCGATCCCCGCCGCCACCAACGCCACGAGTCCGGGCAACACGGGCACCAGATCGAGCAACGGCGGGAACTCGCGTCCGATCGTCGTCGTATCGGCCGACGTCCGACGGTCGATACCGGTCATCTCGGCCACTCGCTCGGAGCGGCGATCGTGCTCGTCGAGCCGACCGCGCACTCCTGCTCGACGCCGCACCACGCTCACCACCAGAGCCACCGCGACCGAGGCCGCGAACATCGACGCACCCACGTCCCTGACGGTGAACGCCGCTCCTTCGTCGTCGGCTCCGACCGCGACGATCAACGCCCCGATCACCAGCGCGAGATGGGTGGCTCGCAACAACCATCCGTAACCGAGACCGACCTCGCGACGACGCGTCGTGATCCAGCACCCGATCATTCCGCCGACCGACCACTGCAGCAGAACAGTGGCCGCGTCGAGAGTCACGCGCGACACGCTAGGCCGGGCTGGGCATCACCGGCAGACCGTGGGTCGACTCGGTGACGTGACCCTAGATTGAGTCCGTGACGACGAACCGGTCAGATGACCGCGAGCCGAAGAGCCGACGAGGTGCACTCACCATCGTGACCCTCCTGCTCCTCGCCTGTTCGGGCTGCTTCACCGGTGAGCGACCGAGTCTCGTCGTCGAGGCGACCATTCCTCCTCTCGACGATTCGGCCATCTCCACGGTGGCCCAACTGCTCGACGGTGGTCCCGCCGCCATCGCCTTCACCGTCGACTACTCCGTCGTCACCAAGTTGGGTGGCCAGACCACCTCGGGCCGTCTCTCGCACGACCCGCTTCTCGGGACCGCCGTGACGGTGGCCGAGGTTCGCTACGTGTGGCCGGCCGACGGATCGTCGTGGACCTGCTCCACGATCACCGCCGACTGCGAATCGGGTATCGACGAGACCCGGCTGTCGGATCGACAGTTGACCTCCGGTTTCTGGGGGCCGTCGATCGTCGACCGACTGCGCCAGGAGGTGGTGTTCGCGGTGCGCGACGCGACGGGGCGGTCGGGTGACGTGGCCGGTCGCAGTGCGACCTGCGTCGAGGTTCCGGTCGTCGACACCAGTGGCACGCCACGAACCAAGACCTACTGCGCGTTCGACTCGTTCGGTGTCGTCGCCTCGTTCGACACCGCGGATCTGTCGGTCACGGCCACGGCGGCCACCGATGGAGCCGACACCTCGTTGTTCGTCATCTGACTCGTCCGTCATCTGACTCGCTCACGATCCACGACTCATGTCCGTGGATCGCATCAACTCGGATCGCCCATCCTGCTACGCACGAATCGGCGCTCCTTGAGCGACACGACCTCCACCCGGCGACCCGTGTTCGGAGAGTGCACGATCGCTCGATCGACTCCCAGCCACATCATCACGTGACCGGGGTAGCGAACCAGATCACCGGCTTGGGCGGTGAAGACGTCGCGCGGCGCGGCCGCGTTGATCTGAGCGGTGGAGTTGCGCGGAAGGACGAAACCCGCCGTGCCCCACGCGTAGGTGGTGAGACCCGAGCAGTCGAAGCCGACCCCGGGCACCGACATCCGTCGCTTGTAGGGCGTGCCGACCTGCGACAGGGCGGCCATCACGGCCACTTGATGGTCGGCATCGGCGATGGTCCAAGCCGCCACGAAACGCGCCGGATCGATTCCGAGGCGGGCACCGACCTCGTCGGCGACCGCCTCTCGGGCGACCCGATACTCCGAGGAGTTCACGTCGGCCGGGACCTCCGGTGTCCACACGAGACGTTCGGGGTGACCGAGGGCGTCGAGGGCTCGCTCGGCCAGTTCGGCGAGACGGTCGCCAGTCGGCGCGGGGGTGCCGGGCCAGATCGCCAACGGCGGAGTCGCGGTCGACGCACCGACGACGACCCGAATCGGCTCCGCCGAGGCTGCCTGCGGCACGACGAGAGAGACGGCCACGCCCGACAGGGCGCAGACCACCGCTGCGATGCTCACTCGTTTCATGTGCTGATCTCCAGTTGCCCGCTGGATGCCGTCGCGTCCGAGGGGGACGGCTGTCCCTGTCGTAAGTCGTCGGAAACCGTATCGCAACGGAATCGCAATATTCCGTCGGCAGTCCCCATCCCGTGGGCATCCGACCGCGACCGCCTTTCCGGATGGCACGAAACCGCAGGTCGTCGGGCAGGATGACGCTGTGACCACTGTCGCGTTGCTGTTGGCCGCCGGGGCCGGGTCCCGGTTCGCCGGACCGGTCCACAAGCTCAACGCACCTTTCCGCGGGGGAACGGTGGCCGGAGCGGCCCTGAACGCGGTTCGCGCGGCCCGAGCGGCCGGTGCCGTCGACCGGATCGTCGTCGTGGTGGGCGCCGTCGACCTCGTCGGTGTGGACCTGAGCGACGTCGAGGTGGTGCACAACCCGCACTGGACCGAGGGACAGTCGACGTCGCTGGCCGTCGGAATCGCCGCCGCGAACCTCGCGCCGATCGATCACGGGATCGATCACGGGCACCGGGCGTCCGGCGATGGACCGGGCCAGGTGGAGGCGGTGGTGGTGGCTCTGGCCGACCAGCCGTTCATCGACCCGTCGGCGTGGTCGCGCGTCGCCGCCAGCGATTCCCCGATCGCCGTCGCCTCGTACGAACGCGGGTCGACGGACGATCACCCGACCGGCGATCTCCCGACCCGCGATCTCCGGACCGGTCATCCGATACGTCTGCATCGTTCCGTGTGGTCACTGTTACCGACGACCGGTGATTCGGGCGCGCGCGACCTCATTCGCCTGCGACCCGATCTCGTTTCGCAAGTAGCCTGCGAGGGTTCCAACGCGGACATCGACACGCAGGAGGATCTACGAACATGGACCTGAACCACTCGTTCACGGTGAAACAGCCGATCGACGGCACCTGGAAGATCCTCACCAACCTCGAGATGCTCGCGCCCTGCCTTCCGGGCGCCGAACTCCAGGAGGTTCACGACGACGTCTACAAGGGAGTCGTGAAGATCAAGGTCGGCCCCATCACCGCCCAGTTCAAGGGCGAGGCCCAGTTCGTCGAGCAGGACGCCGCGAGCTACCGCGCGGTGCTGAAGGCCTCCGGTCGGGACACCGGTGGCAAGGGCAACGCGTCGGCCACGATCACGGCCAACCTCACGGCGGTCTCCCCCACCGAAACCAACTGCGAGGTGGTCACCGATCTGTCGATCACCGGCAAGGTGGCGCAATTCGGACGCGGCGCACTGGCCGACGTGAGCGACAAGTTGCTCGGACAGTTCTCCGACAACCTCAACAAACTGATCGACGAGGGTGGAGCAACCGTCGCCGAGTCCGCGGCCGCCACCGACTCGGTCGTCGCTTCCGGGGCCTCCGAGTCGGGCGCCGGTGGCGAGGGTGCCCCGCGCATTCGCAAGATCGAGGGTCCGGCCGCGGAGCCGCTCGACCTCGGCAACGTGGCCGGCGGCGCGATGATGAAGCGGTTGTTGCCGTTGCTGGCCGGGCTCGCCGCCGCCTTGTTGTTCGTCCGTCGTCTGTTCCGTCGCCGCTCCCGGAGTTGACCCGACCCGACGCTCCCGCCCACCGTTCCGACGACGAGTGGGTGACCGAACTCCTGGGTCGACCACCCCGTGGCGCCTACCGAATCGTCGCCCGACGCGACGACGGACAACCGGTGGTTCTGCGAAACGAACCCTTCCTGCACGACGGAACACCCATGCCGACCTTGTTCTGGCTGTGTGACCCACGATTGATCGTGGCGGTCAGTCGACTGGAAGCCGAGGGAGGTGTCGACCGCGCGGAGTCGGAAGTGGATCCCCTCGAACTGAAGTCCGCACACGCCCGACACGAGCGACTCCGCAACGCAGCGATCTCGGACGACCTCCAACTGCGCGCTGACGCGCCGCGACCGAGCGGCGGGGTCGGCGGCACCCGTCGCGGCGTGAAGTGTCTGCACACCCACCTCGCCTGGCATCTGGTGGGGGGTGACGATCCGGTGGGACGTTGGACGGTCGCACGACTCGACTCCGCTCTGTTCGCCGGCATCGTCGTCACCGACACGATCAGCGAGTCGGCACCGTGACGACCACTCCCGCCTCCGGTCCCGTCGTCGCCGCCGTCGACATCGGAACCAACAGCACCAACCTGCTCGTCGTCGACGCCGGTGGCGCGACCCTCGAGCGTCTCGTCACCGTCACCCGGCTGGGTCGCGGGGTCGACGCTCGCGGCGTGATCGACGACGTCGCGGCCACGACCACCCTGCGTTGCATCGCCGGCTACCGCGAGGTGTGGGAATCGTTCGGCGCCGATCGAGTGCACGTGGTCGCCACCAGCGGGACGCGGGATGCGTCGAACGGCTCGGCGTTCCTCGACCAGGTGGCGTCGGTGACCGGATCGCGACCAGAGGTTCTGTCGGGCGAACGCGAAGCGGCGCTCGCGTATCGCGGAGTGACAGCGAGCCGGGGTGGGGCCGGATCACCTCGGGGCGCCGACGAATGGTTCAGGGGCAGTCACTTGCTGCTCGACATCGGTGGCGGATCCACCGAATTGGTGCTGGGCGGGGCCGGTGCCGACGGTCGACCGGAGTTGGCCGGGGTTCACAGCCTCGACGTCGGAGCGGTGCGGCTGACCGAGAGACACCTGAGGGGTGACCCGCCCCGTCCCGAGGAACTGCTGAACGCCATCGGCGACGTGCACGATGCCCTCGAGGAAGCGACCCTCCTCGACCCACGACTCGCCACGCCCGGAGTCGTGGTCGGGTGTGCCGGCACCATCGTCACCGTCGCCGCCGTCGAGATCGGTCTCGCCGAAAACGATCGACGTACCCTCGAGTCGCGGCTGGACGGATTCCGACTCGAACGCTCGGCGATCGAGGACGTGTTCCGAACCCTCGCCACCGAGTCGTTGGCCGACCGGGTCCACAACCCCGGTCTGCCCGTCGACCGTGCCGACGTGATCGTCGGTGGACTCTGCGTCCTGGTGGCCCTGCTCCGCCGCTGGGACGCCCCGGATCTGATGGTGTCGACACGCGGTCTTCTCGACGGCGTCTGTGCTGAAATCTCGGATCGGACATGACCCCGCCCGGCCCCCCTCCCCCCCCATCGCGATCGACCACTCGTCTCTACGGACGACGGGTTCTGTTGCGTCCGCTCGGTTCCCCCGATTTCGCCGGTTGGTCGGAGGTGCGACGGCGCAACGGCGACTGGTTGACCGTCTGGGAACCGGCCCGGATCGCGGGAGCCCCTGATCCCGAGACCGACCGCGACGCGTTCTCGGCCCGATGTAATCGCCGCGACCGCGACCGTGCCGCCGACGTGGCCTATTGCTTCGGCCTCTTCGTCGACAACGCCTTCGCCGGTGAGATGAACCTCAACAACGTCGTGCGCGGGGCACTGCAATCCGGCACGATCGGCTACTGGATCGATCGCGCTCGCGCCGGTCACGGCTACGTCGCCGAGGGCGTGGTGGCGGTGCTGCGCCACGCTTTCGAGGATCTCGATCTGCATCGCGTCGAGATCTGCATCGTTCCGCGCAACCACAACAGTCACCGCGTGGTCGAGAAGATCGGTCTCCGCAACGAGGGCACGGCCCAGCGTTTCCTCGAGATCAACGGAGTCTGGGAGGATCACGTCCGCTACGGAATCACCGTCGAGGAGTGGATCGCCCGCCGACCCGAGTTCGTGCGGGATTGGCTCTGACCCGGATCGGGGGAATCAACCCACGTCGGCGATCCGCCGGAACGCCGCGGCCCGTTGCCGACGCACCGCCGAGCGACGCTTCCACTCCTTCACCTTCCAGTGTCGCTGTCGACGGTTGCCGTCGATCTTCTTGATCGCGCGTTCGGCGTCGTGGTGGTGCGTCGGTTTCCACGCCGCGCCCGGTTCGTCGCAGTCGTCGACCTCCATGCCGTGCTGCACGCCGTTCACCAATCCGTGCAACTCGCCCTTCACGCGATGTCGCTCGTTGTGCGCGTGGGCCCGCAATTCGGCCTTCGGAAGCGGCACCGATTCCTCGGTGCGATGGCGCTTGCTCATCCGCGTCCCCTTTCAGGTTCGGTTGAACTCCCCCTGCGCCGAACCGTACTCCGCGCCCCCGAGAAATCAAGGGCGAGTTGAGGGACTCACGTACCGGAAACGAGCCCAGAAACCGGCCCACGAACCGGCCCGGAAGCCAACCCGCTTCGCGCGCAACCGATGTTCACTTCTTGCCGCTGATCTTCGACTGCAGTGCCGCGATGCGTTCGGCGAACCACGGTTGTCTCGTGCTCCAGAGTTGCGGATCGAGTTCGCGCGCGACGGCTTCGTCGTGGGTGTCGACGTCGGCCATCGCCCGGATGGTCTTCTTGGTTTCGATCACCAACTCGCGCGGCGCCGCGGCGGCGCGGGCGGCCATCTCGTGGGCCACCTCCAGGAGGCGGTCGTCGTCGACGCACTTGTGAACGATTCCGAGACGCTCGGCTTCCTGGCCGTCGATCACTTCGCCGAACACGACGGTCGCCATCGCCGTCTGGGGTCCGGCCAAGCGACGCAACATCCAGGTGTGGCCGCCACCGGGATGGATGCCGATCTGGAGGAAACGGGTGTCGAACCGCGCCCGCCGGGCCGCGATGCGAACGTCGCAGCCGAGCGCGAGATTCATTCCCGCACCGACGGCCGGACCGTTGACCGCGGCCAGGGTGGGCAAGGGACTGCGAGCGATGCGCAGGAAACCCTCGTAGATGCGACCCAGACTCTCGGCCGAACTCTGCTGCAGGTTGCCGAGGTTGGCGCCGGCGCAGAAGGCTGGGGCGGTTCCGGTGACGACCACGGCTCCGACTGACGAATCGGATTCGAAGCGGTCCATCACGGCCACGATCCGCTCGACCATCGGTGCGGTGAGCGTGTTCCGTTCCCCCGGGTTGTTGAGAACGAGGATGCCGACTCCGTCGGACACCTCGGCGAGGACGAGTTCGGCGGATTCGGTCACCCGGGGAGTCTCGCACGGCATCCGGTACGGTCGGCAAGGTGAACCCGCGTCCGGCCCGCCCCGCCGCCACCGTCGTGGTGTCGCGACCCGCATCCGATTCGCCGTGCGGTTTCGAGGTGCTCCTGCTGAAGCGCAGCGAGGTCGGGGCCTTCGCCGGAATGTGGGTGTTCCCGGGTGGACGCGTCGACGACGCCGACGACGGCGACGGCGAGCACGCTCGCGCGCGATCGGCGGCCGTGCGCGAGACCGTCGAGGAGGTTCAGGTGACCGTGAGCCGGGACCGTCTGGTCACGTGGAGTCACTGGACGCCGCCGGAGTCGGCGCCGGTTCGCTTCACCACGTGGTTCTTCGTCGCCATGGTCGAGTCACCGATCGAAGTTCGCATCGACGACCACGAGATCGTCGATCACCGTTGGATGGCGCCCGATGCGGCACTGGCCGCCGGACTCGCGATGGCTCCGCCCACCATCGTGACGCTCCACGAACTGCACGAGGCGGGCAGTGTCGACGCGGTGATCGCCGGACGCGAATCACCCCCGGCCTACGTGACGCGTCCGGCCATGCGCGCCGACGGAGTGCCGGTGCTGCTCTGGAACGGCGACGCCGGGTACGACACGGCCGACGCCGATGTGCCGGGCACGCGCAACCGGCTGGTCATGCACGACGGATTCGGAGGCGATCGCTGGAGTTACGAACGTGCTTGACCACGTCTTCACCGACGCCATCAGCGCCCTGCAGGAGGCCTTCGAGGGCGCCTTCCTCGAACGCCAGGCGTTCGAGGAACGGTTCCAGTCCGACATCCTCGCCGGGGGAATCACCTGGGAGACCACCTACGGCCTTCCCGGCGAGGGATTGGTGCCGCGCGTGGTCGCGCACCTGACCATGGAATGGTCGACGTTCAGTCAGTCCTCGTACCGACACTGGCTCCTCGACGACGGACTCGATGGTGGACTCGATGGTGGGCTCGATGGTGGACTGGGTGCAGCGACCGACGTTCGACCGTCGATCGGCCTCGAGGTGTCGTTCCGGATCCAACGACTCTCGACGCAACCCGGTCTCGACACCGTTCGCTCGGTGTTGCCCGTCGAGAGCGCCGCGGTCGGGAGCGGAACACTGGAGCGGGCGGGCATCACACTGGAGGCCTTGTTCGACGAGAACACCGGATCGTCGGCGTCCGAGCAACCCGACGAATGGGCGATCGAGGCCTCCTACGAGGGTCTGTACCTCCTCGGCGACGACACGTTGGCCGACGGAGCGAGCACGAGTCTCGACGATCACTTCGGCGCCCTCGGCGGCTGGATCGCGACGATTCTCGTCCGACTCGGCGACCTGAAACTGGAGTACCTGGCTTCTGACGACGGAGAGGGAACGACATGAGCGACTCGAAGGATCAGCCGAACGAGCAGCCGGTCGTTCTGTTCGACGTGTCCGAACGCATCGCCACCATCACCTTCAATCGACCGGCGGCTCGAAACGCGCTGTCGTCGGAGGTACTGCGGCTGCTCCCACTGCGGCTCCGAGAAGCCGAGACCCGCGACGACGTCGACGTGGTGATCCTCACCGGCGCCGATCCCGCCTTTTGCGCCGGGCTCGATCTCAAGGAGCTCGGTTCGACCGCGGCCAACCTCGGTTCGGGTTCCGGTGCCGACGGGCGGCCCAACGCCGACGGTGTGCGTGGTCCGTTTCCTCCGATGGAGAAGCCGGTCATCGGCGCCATCAACGGTGTGGCGATCACCGGAGGCTTCGAGATCGCCCTCAACTGCGACTTCCTCGTGGCGTCGGAGCGCGCCAAGTTCGGCGACACCCACGCCCGGGTCGGGGTGATGCCCGGTTGGGGTCTCACCGTGCTCTTGCCCCAGGCCATCGGCGTGCGTCGAGCGCGCGAGATGAGTTTCACCGGCAACTTCCTGGACGCCGACGAGGCGCTGGCTCTCGGCCTCGCGAACCACGTGGTGCCCCACGACGACCTGCTTCCGTTCACCCGCCGGCTCGCCCTCGACATCGTGGGTAACGACCAGGCCGGTGTTCGTCGGATCAGACGTACCTACGCCGAGATCCACGCCGACCGCGCCGGCTGGGAAACCGAGGCCCGTGACGGCGCGGAGTGGCGACGAACCATGTTCTCGGCCGACCGGGTGGCCGCCCGCCGAGCCGCCATTCAGGAGCGCGGCAAGAGCCAATAGAAGCGTGACACGGGTGTACTGTTGGGCAACAACATCGCCCGGCGCCCCCGTCGTGGCGAACTAAGGGGAGGAAAAATGCGTAAGAAATCACGACTGCTGCTGGCGCCACTGGCTGCGATCGCCTTCTTCGCCGCCGCCTGCGGCGGTGACGACGAGGGTGGAAGCAGCACCGAGGCTCCGGCCGGTTCCGAGGCTCCCGCGGGCGAAGGTTGCGACCTCGTCGGCGGAATCGCTTTCGACACCGGTGGCCGTGGCGACGGAACGTTCAACGACTCGGCCGCCGCCGGTGGCGAGCGGGCGACCAGCGAACTCGGTATCGAAGTCAAGGAACTCGAGGCGAGCGTCGACGAGGACCGCAAGGCCAACCTCGAGCTCCTCGCCGGTGACGGCGCCGGAGTCATCGTCGGAGTGGGCTTCATGTTCACCGACCCGATGGGCGAAGTCGCCGCCGCGAATCCGGACGTCACCTTCGGAATCGTCGACTCGGTCGTCGAGGCCGACAACGTCCGCAGCCTGGTGTTCGCCGAGGAGCAGGGTTCGTTCCTCGTGGGTGCCGCCGCCGCTCTGAAGAGCGAGTCGGGCAAGTTGGGCTTCATCGGCGGTCAGGAGATCGACCTCATCAAGAAGTTCGAGGCCGGATTCATCGCCGGGGCGAAGTACGTCAACCCCGACGTCGTGGTCGAGTCGGCCTACCTCGGACCAGCCGGTGACAACACCGCATGGGGCAACGTGGCCGGCGCGAAGGAAATCGCCTCGGGCTGGTACGCCGACGGCGTCGACATCATCTACACCGCCGCCGGCGGTTCGGGTGCGGGCACCATCGAAGCGGCCGTCGAGGCCGACAAGTGGGCCATCGGCGTCGACAGCGACCAGTACCTCACGACCGCCGACGACGACCAGCGCGCGCGCATCCTCACCTCGATGCTGAAGCGCGTCGACGTGGCGGTGTTCGAAACCATGAAGGCCGCCTGCGAAGGCGACACCACTGGTGGCGTCAAGGTGTTCGACCTCAGCAACGACGGAGTCGGCTACGCCACCTCGGGTGGATACGTCGACGACATCGCCGGTCAGCTCGACGAGATCAAGGCCGCGATCGTGGCCGGCGAGATCACCGTGCCGACCAACCCGGCCGACATCGCCTGACATCCAGCACGCGATCCTCGGATCGACGAAGAGCCCGGGCCATCGGCCCGGGCTCTTCGCATTCTCGCTCTGCTATAACGGTCACGTGGTGGAGGGGATTCCGAGCGGCACTCCGTTGGCCGTCGAGCTGACCGGCATCTGGAAGCGGTTCCCCGGAGTCGTCGCCAATCACGACGTCAACCTGCAGGTGCGACCGGGCACGATTCACGCGATCGTCGGCGAGAACGGCGCCGGCAAGTCGACGCTCATGAAGACCCTCTACGGCATGCATCAGCCCGACGAGGGGACCATCCGGGTCGAAGGCGACGAGAAGACCTTCCGGTCGCCGACCGACGCGATCGCGGCCGGCATCGGAATGGTGCACCAGCACTTCATGCTGGCCGACAACCTCTCGGTGCTGGAGAACGTGATCCTCGGCAGTGAGCCGGTGCGCGGTCGCGGACGTCTCGATCTGGCCGAGGCCAGCCGACGACTGCGAGGTCTGATGAAATCGCTCGGCGTCGACTTCGACCCATCGACCCCGGTGGCCTCGCTCGGCGTGGGTCAACGACAACGAGTCGAGATCCTGAAGGTGCTCTATCGCGGAGCCCGCATCCTGATCCTCGACGAGCCGACCGCGGTGCTCGTCCCGCAGGAGGTCGAGGAACTCTTCGAGACTCTCGGTCGGCTGGTGTCCGACGAGGGACGCACCGTGATCTTCATCTCGCACAAACTCGACGAAGTGCTCACCTACTGCGACGACATCACCGTCATCCGGCAGGGCACCACCGTGGCCACCACCACCCCCCGCGACACCGATCGCCGCGGCCTCGCCGAGTTGATGGTGGGGAGCAACCTTCCCGATCCATCGGGCCGA
>Ga0169931_10001541_pt1 | contig 37928 bp, 29 predicted proteins | sample Kivu_15m_20L_FD_129675 | JGI IMG/M metagenome (GOLD analysis project Ga0169931, IMG submission 129675) | Freshwater microbial communities from Lake Kivu, Western Province, Rwanda to study Microbial Dark Matter (Phase II) - Kivu_15m_20L... | ecosystem: Environmental > Aquatic > Freshwater > Lake...
TCGGCATCGGGCTGATGGCCGGCGATGAGGGCGCGTAAGGTCCAGAGGGCTTCGAAATCGCGGCCGGGCGTGACCTGCAGGAACAAGTCGGCGGCGTCGGCCGTGGGCGTGGGTTGGATATCGACGACCACCAGCGTGCGATCGGCGCGGCCGCGCGGCACGAACATCCCCTTGGGCTCCACGCTGTAGCGCTCAAAATGCCGGGGATGCGTCGTGACGGGGTCAACGCCCCAGAAGATCAGCAGGTCGCCGCGATTGGCCACTTCGCCCAGCGAGCTGGTGACTTCGCCCACGCCTTGAAAGGAAACGCCCCACGGCCCGTGATGCAAGCTGGTGGGCGTGTCGATGCATGCGCCGAGCCAATCCGCCAGGCTCGTCGCCGCTTGCTGCGCTTCGCAACTTGCGTGGCGCATACCGTAGACCAAGGGATAGCGAGCATGGAACAAAAGCTGTGCCGCGCGTTCGATGCCGGCGGCCACCGTGGCGGGCTGACCAGCGATCGTGCACGTCGGGCTGCTGGCTTCCGGCACGTCAAAGAACCAACGCTGCCCGAGCTCGCATGCATGCTCCGCCTGCGCGATGCGGCCGTCTGCCAGCACGACGACGATATCGTCGCACATGCAACCACAGCCGAGGCAAGGCACATCCTCGACTCGCGCGGCCTTCGGTTTGGCACTCTGGGCGGAAGACACGGATCGTTCTCACAAAGTGGCTGGCGTTTTGCGAAGCGCGACAGGCCAAGACTGGTTTTCGCTCATGACCGCGGGGCCATTCCAGCGATACGCATACGGTGGGCAATTCGGGAGGACGCTCCATTCTTGTTGCCCGCCCCGCGAAAAGCCAGGGGCAGCTTCGCCCCCCGCCCGCCGCATCACAACCGACGCTGTCCTACCGCCGCATTCACGCCGCCGATTCGGAGCCACGATGTCCCTGCCGCTCGAAGAAACCTGGATCACCCTGGTACGCCATGCCGCGGAAGTGCCCCGGCACCTGACCACGAGCGGCGCGTTCCAGCGGTTGATCGACGAAGAAGACGCCGGCCGCGTGGCCGCCTTCGCGCACGTGGTCGACCTTCGCAGCGAACGCGAGCATTACCACCGCCGCAGCGCCGAACTATACTACGTGCTCGACGGCGAAGGGCAGATCATGCTCGACGGCCAGACCCAAGCGGTTGGCCCGGGCTCGATCGTGCATGTGCCCCCCGGCGTGATCCACGCGGTCCGAGGCACGCTCCGCGTCCTCGTCGTCGGCATTCCCGAAATCAGCGCAGACGACACACACTATCTGGACGAATGACGATGCACAGCTCGTGGCGGTTGGTCGTGGCCCTTGTAACTCTGGGGGCAACCGGCCTCGCCCGAGCCGACGAACCGGGAGCCAAGCCGCAGCGAGCGGACCTTCGCATCGCCAACTTTGAAGGTCCCAACTACGGCTTGTGGACGGCCACTGGCGAAGCCTTTGGCACCGGTCCCGCGCAGGGCACGCTGCCGAACCAGATGCACGTCAGCGGCTATCAGGGCGAACGTCTCGTCAATTCGTTCTATGGCGGCGACGGTACCACGGGCACGCTCACCTCGCCCGCGATTCGCCTCGAGCGCAAGTACCTGCACTTTCTGATCGGCGGCGGCAACCACCCTGACGAGACGTGCGTCAACCTGCTGATTGACGGCAAGCGCGTGCGCACGGCAACGTGTTCGGCCGCCGGCGGCAGCGAACATCTCGAAGAGACCGCCTGGGATGTCAGCCAGTTTGCTGGCAAAGAGGCCGTGATCGAGATCGTCGATCGCCACACGGGCGGCTGGGGACACGTCAATGCCGACCACTTCGTGCTTTCCGACAAGCCGCTGGCCGGCTGGCAGCTTGATCCCCAGCGGGCGCTCGTTGCCTCGCAGCGTTACCTCCACCTGCCGATCAAAAACGGCGCGCCGCAGCGAAAGATGACGGTCAGTGTGGCCGGCACTCCGCAGCGGACGTTCGACATCGAACTGGCCGACGGCGAACCCGACTGGTGGGCTTTTCTGGATCTGGGTGAGTGGCAGGGCCGCAATCTCACCGTCAGCGTCGACAAGCTGCGCGAAGGTTCGCAAGCACTCGAAGCGATTAGGCAATCGGACGAACTTCCCGGCGGCGGCGAGCTGTATCGTGAGGCGCTCCGCCCGCAGTTTCACTTTTCGGCCCGTCGCGGCTGGTTAAACGATCCGAACGGGCTGGTCTATCACAATGGCGTCTATCACCTCTTCTTCCAACACAATCCTTACGGCTGGAGTTGGGGCAACATGCATTGGGGTCACGCCACGTCAGCGGACCTCGTACACTGGACCGAGCATCCGATCGCGATCTATCCCGACGAGCTCGGCACCGCGTTTTCCGGTTCGGCCGTCGTCGATGAGCGGAATACGGCCGGTCTGCAAACCGGCACGAGGCCGCCTGTGATTTGCATCTACACTGCCGCCGGCAAAGAGTTCACGCAGTGTCTGTCGGTAAGCAACGATGACGGAGCGACTTGGTCGAAGTTCGCCGGCAACCCGGTGCTTAAGCAACTCGTGCCGGGCAATCGCGATCCGAAGGTCTTCTGGCACGAGCCGACCAGCCGCTGGATCATGGCCCTGTACCTCGATAAGAACGACTTCGCGATCTTCGGTTCGCCGGACCTGAAGCAGTGGGAGAAGCTCTCGGAAGTGCGCATCCCGGGCACGATCGAATGCCCCGAACTATTTGAACTTCCGATAACGGGCAAAGCTGGCCAGGGTAAAGCAGACTCGTCGCGCTGGATCTTCTACGGCGCCAGCGGCGGCTACCTGGTTGGTCAATTCGATGGCAAATCATTCACGACCGAATCCGGCACGCACGAGCTGAATCACGGCAATTGCTTCTATGCTTCGCAGACCTACACAAACATTCCCGTGCAGGACGGTCGGCGGATTCTCGTCCCCTGGGGACAGGTAGCGCTACCGGGCATGCCGTTCAACCAGATGATGGGGCTGCCTGTCGTGCTCACGCTGCACGAAACGGTTGCCGGACCGCGGATCTTCGTCGAACCGGTCAAGGAGCTCGAATCGCTCCGGGCGAAGACTCACAAGCTTCCGGCCTGCGAACTCTCGCCAGCGGCCAATCCGCTCGCCAACATAAGCGCCGATCTGGCCGAGATCGTCGTCGAGTTTGAACCTGGAGAGGCCGAGCAAATTGTCTTCAACCTGCGCGGACTGGAGATCGTTTACGACACGAAAGCCGGCGTCTTGCGGTGCCTCGACAAGCAAGCACCGCTAGCTCCGGTGGACGGCAAACTGTCTTTGCGGATGTTTGTCGACCGCGCGTCCGTCGATATTTTTGGCGGAGCAGGGGCCCTTTATTTGCCGATGGGTCATAACTTGGCCGCGGATGACCGATCATTCTCTATGACGACGCGCGGCGGAGCCGCGCAGGTTCGTGCGCTCGTGTTTCATGAACTGGAGTCCGCATGGCAAGCAGCCGGCAAGTGATGCTGGTCTGCTAGCACGTGTCCGTGCCCGGTTCGTGAACGTCTGGCTCGGCGAGATTGGGTAGCTCGCCGCGCTCTCGGCAAGGAGGCCTGAAGATGTTCGGCAATCACGCGCTGTTTCGTAATCGTGTGCTCGCTGCGCTCGCACTCTGTGTGACGCTGGCCAGTTTGGCAACGGCGGCCGACGGGCCCAGTGTGCAGCCGGGAGCCACACGCCTGCGCCGGCCTCTCTTGTCGACCCAGCTTGAAGCAGCGCCGCGCGCAAAGTTCGCCGCTGAAACGGACACCACGTCGCACGGAGCGCAAGAGCCGGACTGCGCGTTCAAGAATTCGGTTACAGGGGCGGAGGATCAGCCGGCTGCCCGCCGACCGATCGTCGAACGCACGCCGATCGAAGTCGCCGCTAAGCCGCGCGGCCAGCAACCCAACCATTCCTCGATCCTGCGCGACCTCTCCGCCCTCGAACCGTTCGACGTCTCGGCCAGTGGGCGATTTATGGTCGCCGTCGACAGCTCGGGCGGCCTGGTTGTGATTGACGCCATCCAGGTCCGCCGGCTGCACCTGCTGCAAAACAGCCGCCGGGCTTACAGCCTGGTTGAAATCTCGCCCGACGCACGCTGGATCGCCGCGGTCCGCCGCGACAACCCCGACGAGATCGATCTGTGGCGTGCCGACAACGGCCGCTTCCTGCGGACGATCACGGGCGAGTGTGGACCAAAAAAGTCGCTGGATTTCGACGCCGAGACCGGCGAACTTCGCGTCGCCGATCGCCGCGGCAATGGTCAGACATATAGCGTCCCCAGCGGAGTGCTCACGGGCGGCTTCCAGATCTCCAACGGGCTGGCCGCGGTCAAACCGCCCGCCGCCACGCTGCGAATCAACGAGCCTCGGGAATCTGCCACTCCGAAAGAAGCCCCCCAGCCATCGGCCTCGGCCACGCGTCCCCGCACGGGCAGTGCACGTCCAGGTGGCTCGCGCGTCGGCGGTCCGCGCCCGAACCCGATTCGCGATCAAGCTCCGACGGTCGAGGCCGCGCCCGAGACGGTCGCCATGCCTGAAGCGTTTGCGCCTTCTGGCGGGGCTGTTGCGCCGGCCGATGTTCACAAGCATCTGGCCGAGACGATTGCTCCGGAAGCAGCGCGAATGATGGCGGGCCCGATGGCAGCGCCGATGATGGCCCAGCCCATGATGGCTGAACCGATGATGGCGGCGCCCGAAGAGTTCGCTGCGGAGCAGTTCGAACCGAGCGCCGCCGCGTCCCCGGAGCCCACGTTTGCCACCGCTCCTGCGCCAACACGAGCCGCCCCAGCGCCGCCGAGCAGTCCGTTCGGTCCCATGGCCGAGATGGAGCCAGGTAGTGCACTACCTGGCAGTGCGGCATCGGATGCTGAAACCGTGAACGAAGTGATCGTGCCAGATGGACGAGCTCTGCCGGGCAGTTCCGCTCCGGAAGACATCGCCACGCTCGCAGCCCAGGCTGCGCCGCCTCCGCCGGAAGAGGACCTCACCAGCATCACGGTGCACTACGCGACGAACCGCCAGCGACTGACGGCCGAGGATCGCGAGTTCATCGCCTACTTCAAGAGCTTCTTTTTCAGCCTTCCCGCGGTCGTGCTGTACGCGTTGATCTTGCTCGCGCTGATCGTCTTCCCCTGGATGGGTCGCCGGGCCTGGGCCGCCGCCGCCGTGGTCACCGGTGTGATGCTGATGGTCTCCATGGCCAGCTTCGAAGCTTGGGTTCGCAGCGAGCTGCGCGACGAACTCTCGGGCGAGCTGTACGGCTCGGTCCCGACGAACCTCAACTACGGCACCTGCAAGATCTCGGTACCTAAGCCCGAGAATCGCACCGCGGGCGAACTCAATCGCCCGCTCTCGGTCTGGGTACTGCAAGCGCCTGAAAATGCCGAGAAGCACTTCACGCTCCAGAAGGTCACCGAGCACAAGGATAAGGACGAGTTCTACGCGAGTCTCAACGGTCAACTGGCCGGATCGGCCGACGGCGCGTCGCTGCTGTTCATTCATGGCTACAACGTCTCGTTCGAGGACGCCGTGTTCCGCACGGCCCAGCTTGCGGTCGATCTCAAGTTCCGCGGCGCGCCGATCTCGTTCAGTTGGCCGTCGTACGCCGACCCGGTGAAGTACACCTTCGACGAACAGAACGCCGAGGTTTCGATTCCCGCGCTCCGCGAACTGCTCGAGGACCTGGCCACCCGCAGCGGCGCCAAGCGGATTCACATCGTCGCGCACAGCATGGGCAATCGCGTGCTCGCCGGTGCGCTGCGCAGCATGTCGCCCGAGGCCCGGGTGAAGAACAAGGCTCTGTTCCGCGAGATCGTGCTGGCCGCGCCGGACATCGACAGCCGCGTGTTCCAGTCGCAGTTCCTGCCGCACATTCAGGACAACACCCAGCACTGCACGCTCTATGCTTCGTCGCGCGATCGGGCCCTGATGATGTCGCGCTACTTCCACAACTACCAGCGGCTGGGCGAAACCGAGCCGCAGCTGATCGTCGCCAACGGCATGGACACGATTGACGCTTCGATGGTGGATACGAGCCTGCTGGGGCACTCCTACATCGGCGACGTGCAATCGATCGTCAGCGACCTGCACGAGCTGGTCGTCGTCGGCAAACGCCCGACCGAGCGCATCTGGCTCGAAGCCGAACTCCTCGGCGAGCTGATGTACTGGGCGATTCGGCCGCAGACACAGACGGCGAGCGAAGAGAAGACGAAGCGGTAGCTCGGCGCTCCTTGTAGACGGGCATCGCGACCGGGTGGCCCTGACAACTTGTCGTCAGGGTGCCTCCGGCAAAAGAGAGGGATCAGCGAACGCGTTATCTAAAATCCGCGGCTACTCTCGGGAGCGTCTGTCCTGAGCCCTCTTGTGCTTCGCACACCGACAACAAGTTGTCGCTGCCACCCAGCAACTCACTCCACGAACGCAAACCGCTCTGCGTCGAACAGCCCGAGGTCGCTCAGCTTGAGTTTCGGGATCACCAGCAGGGCCAGGAACGACAGAGTCATGAACGGCGCCGTCAGCGTCGCGCCGGCCTCTTTTGCCAGAAGATCTATCTTGGCATAGCGGGCCGCGATCTCTTCCGGTGGCAGCTCGCTCATCAGGCCCGCGATCGGCAGCGGCAGCACGGCCTCGGTGTCTTCGTCGACATAGCAGACGCCGCCCCGGGCCGCGACCAGGGCGTTCACCGCCTTGGCGAGCATCGCATCACTCACGCCCACCGCGATGATATTGTGCGAATCGTGCGCCACGGTCGAGGCGATCGCCCCTCGCTTGAGGCCCACGTTCTTCACGAAGGCCACGGCCGGCGGCGTGTCGCGATACCGATTCACCACCGCGATCTTCAGCACGTCCGCCGAGAGATCCGGCTGCAGCAACCCGTCCTTCACAGTTAGCTTCACCTGCGCCCGCTCGGTCACGATCTGCTTGTCGATCGCCACGATCGCCTCGCGATACCGGGCTTCATCGCTCACGGCGAACACCTCCGGCCGCTTCGGGGAGCACTCGAACTGATTCGGCGTGCCCGGCGGCAGCCAATCGAACGATGAAGTACCTTCGCCATAGACGCGCACGCCATCGATCCAGGTCTCCTGCACGTGGAACGACGTCAGATCGTCCACGACGATGAAGTCCGCCGGATCGCCCACCCGCAGCAGCCCCACCGGCAGCTTGTAGTGTTCGACGGGATGCAGGCACGCCGCCCGCAGCACGTTCATCACCGGAAAGCCGTCGGCCACGGCCCGGCGGACCAGTCCGTCGATATGCCCCTCGAGCAAGTCGTCCGGATGTTTGTCGTCGCTACATAGCATGCACGAGGCCGGATGCGACTCGAGCAGGGTCTTAAGCGCTTCGTAGTTTCGCGCGGCCGAGCCTTCGCGAATCAGGATCTTCATGCCGCAGGCGATCTTGTCGAGCGCCTCTTCGAGCGTGAAACACTCGTGATCAGTCGTGATGCCCGCGGCTGCGTAGCGACGGGCATCTTCTCCCTTGAGTCCCGGCGCATGACCATCGACGGGCTTTCCCAGCGCATGCGCCGCGGCGATCTTGGCCAGCACCTCGGCGTCACCGTGCAGCACGCCGGGGTAGTTCATCATTTCGCTCAAGTAGCCGATCTCCGGCCGAGCAAGCAGTTCGGCGACCTGCTGCGCATCGAGCGTGGCGCCGGCCGTTTCGAAGCTTGTGGCCGGCACGCACGAAGGGCAGCCGAAATGAAACTTGAGCGGTGTTTGCCTGGCGCTCTCGAGCATGTAGTCAATGCCCGGCGCACCCAGCACATTGGCGATCTCATGCGGATCGGAAACCGTCGCCACGGTGCCGAACCGGACAGCCACCTGCGCGAACGACGCCGGCGGCATCATGCTGCTTTCGATGTGAATGTGACTATCGACGAAGCCCGGCAGGATAAACGGCCCGTTCGGAACCGGGTGCTCTTCGATCGCCGCGATCTTCCCCTCACGAACGATCACCGAGCCGTCGCGAACCTTGCCGCTGACAACATCGACGAGATGCCCCGAGATGCGAACTTCCGGCATGCGTGGATCCTATCCGTTTGGTTCCGAGGGCAACTGGGACGCGGCCGCTTGATCGACCAGCCAGCTCACGCGGCCCGCTTTCGGCCGTACGCCTGCCGCGGGATGTTCCGCGACATTCGCGTTGCCTGAGAGCACCTCGGCCAGCACTCCGGCCTTGCTCGCGCCGGCAACGAGAAACAACACCTGGTGGGCCGCGTTGAGCACGGGCATCGTCAACGTGATCCGATCGACCGGCGGAGGCAGCACGCCCGGCGGGCTCCAGGTGGCGATCTGGTCGTGCACCTTGAGTGCATCGGCCTGCGGAAAGAGCGAGGCAGTGTGACCGTCGTCGCCGAGGCCCAGCAGGATCATGTCGAATGCCGGCAGCGTGCCGCGCGGCTGGGCGAAGAACCTGGCCACGCGATCCGAGTAGTCGTCGGCGCTCGCGGCCGGCGTCGACAGCGACGTATCCACGGCGAGGACCTGTTCGCTCACGATCGGGGCAACCGAAAGCAGCGTGTCGTGGGCGAGCTTGTAGTTGCTCCGCGGGTCGTCGTGCGGCACGAACCGCTCGTCACCAAAGAACAGAAATACCCGCGACCAGTCGATGCTGTGTTCGCCTTCGCCCTGGGCGAGCAGCTCATACGTTCGCCGCGGAGTTGAGCCGCCGGCCAGCACCAGCGTGAAGGTGCCCCGGTGGCGAATGCATTCGGCTGCCGTCCGGGCGATCGCCAGCGCGCTCTTGGCCGCGAGTTCTTCGGGGCCGGCACACACCTTCAGTCCGTAATTCGAAGTAGCCATGCCGTCAGGCTACTCCCGAATGGGCCAAATGGTCAACCAGTGCGCGCGGCCGGCGTGAGATGACAACCGCTTATGCCGCCCGGCGCTGATCGGGCTCGCAGGTTGGCGCATCGACCGCGCCCCGGGCTGGAAGCCTGCGCACGCGCCGAATGCACTGCAGTCGCACAAAAAGGCTGGGCGCCAGTCGTTTCAGCCACCAGAACAAGCGCGGCCACGCGCCAACAACGACGAGGCCATCGTTACGCTCGATGGCGCGGACCGCCCGCCGCGCTACGTGCTCGGCCGAAAGCGTCAGCCAGCGTGGAAATCTCGGTGCCCGACGTCCCGGCGCGCATAAAGCCTCTTCAAAGATCCTGGTTCGAACCAGTCCCGGACAGATCGTCGTTACCCCCAACCCGCGCGCAGCGTACTCCGATCTGAGAGATTCCGAGAATCCGAGCAGAGCGAACTTCGTGGCGTTGTAGGCCGAGAGCCGCGTCACGCCGACAAGGCCTGCCACGCTGCTCACGTTCAGGACGTGCGAGCTTGCCTTGGAAAGCAACGCCGGAAGCAACTCGTGGGTCAACACCATTGGCGCGAGCAGATTGACCGAGAGGACCCGCTCGAGCTGTCCGGCCAGCATTTCATGCGTGGTACCATAGTAGGCGATGCCCGCGTTGTTGATCAGGATGTCGACACCGCCGGGTAAGTCGCGAGCCAATCGAGCCAGCCCGAGCACTTGCTCGCGCTCGGCCAAGTCGACGACGTGGGTGGCCACTTCGGCGCCGCGCGCGACCGCGTCGGCTGCAGTAGTCTCCAGTCCGACGTGGTCAATGTCGGCCAGCAGCAGGCGCGCACCGCGAGCGGCCAGCTCCAGGGCGAGCGCGCGGCCAATCCCTGAAGCGGCTCCGGTCACGAGGACGAGCTTGTCCTTCAAGTGGCGCATGGGGCGGATACGCGGCGTTGCCGAAGATGGCTTCTTATCTAGTGGACTCGGCATAGCTTGCCGGAGCACTTGAACTTGCGCCAAAAGAGAAGTCCCGTTGCCCGCGCCAGCAATGCCAGCAGCATCTTGCCGGCGCTCAGTCTCGCTCGCTGCGCACGGCGGTGGGCCGCGTGTGTGGCGCCGGAACGGCTTCGAGAGCCTGATCGCCGATCGGGGCGGGCACGGCTTCCGGCCGAATATGCGGCGCCGGCAGGGGCTTCACCTGCGGCCCCCAATTGAAGAGCACTTTCGTGATATACCAGCGCGCGAGCGGCGCCATCCGCCACCAGATCAGTTTTTGCACAAACGGATTCGACATTCGGTTGAGCAGCCGCGCCGCATGCGTGCGCCGGCTGAGCGAACGCCCCACGGGGCTGGCCAGCACGCTCTTGCCGTATCCAGAGAATGAGAAATCGCTTCGCTCGAAGGCTTCGTCGATGGCGCGCGCGGCAAGTTCTCCATAAGCCAGCGCGGGGCTGATTCCCTCGCCAAACGTCGCGTCCACTCCGGCGGCATCGCCGGCCAGCACCACGTTCGGCGCGGCGAAGCGAGCCTTCGGTTCGAACAAGCGAATCGGATGCCCTTCGAGATGGTAGTCGTCCAACCGATAGCCGGCCTTCTCCATCCAGTCGGCCGCCACGGGTCGCAGCGAACCCACGCTTTTGCGCGGCACGGTGCGGCTGTCGTACACGCCCCAGTTACGCATGCGCAGGCCCGCGATCTTGGTCGGAAAGCTCCAGACGTAACCCTGCACTCCCTCGGGCATGTAGGTAAAGTCGAGAATCGCGTCGCCATCTTTCACGGTCGAGCGGACGTGCGGCGGCTCGGCCGGAGTGACCAGTTCCACCAGCCGGGCGAGCGGGGCAGGGTGCTCTCCCTCAGGAACCAACCGGCGCACCATGCCGCTGGTGCCATCCGCGCCCACGACCACGCGTCCGTGAAACACGCCGGCCGTCGTGTGCACCGCAATGCCATCCGCGGTGCGCTCGAGCTTCGTGACGCGGGTTTCTTCTTTGATCTCGATCCCGCGGCGGCGCACCTGGTCGGCGAGCCAGCCGTCGAACTCGTTGCGGCGCACCACGCGAAAGGCAAAGTCGCGATTGAACCTGAGCGGAAAGCCGCGACCGCGAAACGTGAGCCAGGCCCAGTCCACGTCGACGTGCGGCACCTCGCGATAGTCGAGCCCCAACCGACTCAGGATCACATCCACCTCGGGCACGCAACCGCCGCCGCACAGCTTATGGCGCGGATGCTTGTCGCGTTCGATCACCAGCGTGCGCTCGGCCAGCCGCGGATTCAAGTGCGCCAGGTGCAAGGCCGTCGAACTGCCGGCCGGACCCGAACCGACAATAATTACGTCGTAATGCACGTCGGGCTCCGCGGGGCTGTGTTGAAAGATGGGCCATTGTAAGCGAGATCCGCCGCGCGAATTTTGGACCGCGCGACCGTAACTTCGATGGTACTCGCTCGACAGGGGAATTCATACCAGATTCACGCTTCGCCAAGAACTCCCGCGACCACACCGGCCGTCTCAGCCCGCAAAATCCGCCGGGCTTAACTGGACGGCTAAACTGAGGACGTGAAACCTGGCAACTCGGCGGCTAGACTGGAGCCCAGCGGCCGCTCAGATTCCAGTCTTCCCGCTCACGATGGCGCTCCACCCATGCTGCAAATCTCCATTTTGACACTGGAGATTCTGTCGCTGTTGTCCGGCCTCTGTTCGGCGGCCAACGCGGAACGGCCCAACATCGTGTTCATCATGATGGACGATCTGGGCGCAACGGACCTCGGCTGCACGGGGTCGAAGTACTACCAGACGCCGAATATCGACCGATTGGCCGCCCAGGGAATGCGCTTTACGCAAGCTTACTCGGCATGCCCGGTCTGCTCGCCGACGCGGGCGGCGCTGCTCACGGGGCTGTATCCCGCGCGGCTCCACCTGACGGACTTCATCCCAGGCGAAGTCGATCCTCGCAAGCACAAACTGCTTCGGCCGGAGTTTCATCAGGAGCTACCGCTCGAAACGGTCACGATCGCCGAACGCTTGCAGGACGCCGGCTACGTGACCGCCGCGATTGGCAAGTGGCATCTCGGCGCGGCAGGCTTTGAACCCGAGCGGCATGGCTTCAAAATCGCGATGGGAGGCTTCGAACGCGGCAGCGTGGTGAGCCACTTTGCTCCGTACTTGAAAGACGGCCGGCAGTTGCCGGGTCTCGAGAATCCCCCGGACGGCGAGTTCATTACTGAGCGGCTCACGACCGAGGCCGAGAAGTTCCTCGCGCAGCAGCGTGCAGACCAGCCGTTCTTTCTGTACCTTTCGCTCTATGCCGTACACACACCGATTCAGGCTCAGTCCGACGCCATCGCTCGCTACGCGGCCATCAAACCGCCGGGGCTGCAGCGGAATCCCGTCTTTGCCGGACTCGTCGATGCGATGGACAAGAGCGTTGGCCGGGTGCTGGCGAAGCTTGACGAACTCAAGCTTGCGGACAATACGCTCGTAATTTTCACTTCGGACAACGGCGGCCTCGCCACCAGCGGCCAGCCGACGAACCTACCGGCCACAAATAACGCGCCGCTGCGCGAAGGGAAGGGCTATCTCTACGAAGGCGGGATTCGCGTTCCACTGATCGTTCGCTGGCCAGGACATGCGGCACCGGGCTCAACCTGCGGCGTGCCGACAATCACGATGGACCTGGCGTCCACAATCTGTGCCGCGTGCGAGGTCACTGTGAGTGATTTACTCGACGGTGTAAGCATCCTGCCGCTGCTGGAAGGCCAGAACATCCCGCTGCGCGATACCCTGTACTGGCATTATCCCCACTATAGTCCGCAAGGCGGTCGGGCCGGCGGAGCCGTGCGTGATGGCGACTACAAGCTGATCGAGTTCTACGACTCGGGCCGCCGCGAGTTCTTCAATCTTGTGGATGACATTAGCGAATCGCAAAACCTTATCGAGCGCGAGCCGCAAGTTGCCGAGCGACTGGCCGCGAAGCTCGCCAGTTGGCTCAAGGAAGTCGACGCCCAGATGCCGACGCCGAACGCGGGTTTCGTGCCGGACGAGCAAGCGGCGGATGGCTCGATCTTGCTCGCGGCCGAAACGGCTGACGTGCACGGCGTAATGCTCCGCTACGAGCCATTGCCGCACAAGGACACGCTCGGCTTCTGGGTTCGCCAGGATGACTGGGCCAGTTGGGACTTTGTCGTCACCAGGCCCGGCAAGTTCGATGTCGAGCTGTTACAAGGCTGCGGTAACGGTAGCGGCGGCAGCCAGGTCGACGTCGAGATCGCCGATCAGAAGTTGACGCTGACCGTCCAGGAGACTGGTGGTTTCCAGGAGTTCGTCCCGCGCACGATCGGCAGCGCGAAGATCGACAAGCCCGGGCGTTACACGCTCAGGGTCAAACCGCGCACCAAGCCCGGCCCGGCGGTGATGGATTTGCGCGCAGTGCGGCTAGTGCCGCAGCAGTAGTGTTCTTCACGCTTTTTCCGCAAGCTCATCCACGAACTGCTTCGCCTCGATCAGCGAGTAGCCGCGGTGCTCCCGCAGAATCTTGATCGCTTCGATCCTATTGCCAGCTTGCACGAGCGACAGGATCCGGTCGTCGATCTCCGCGGCGGAGTTGCCGCCATCGACCTTCAGCACGGGCCCGCCGACGTGAATGCGTGTCTCCAGTTCGCGAAGCATGCGATTGACTCCCGGCGTGATGGCGTGGTTTCGGCCGCCGGTCCAGGCAATTCGCAGGATGTCCGGCGCCGAAAGCGTTACGCTGTGCAGCGTCACGTTCGACCGCGACCGCATGCCGGCCAGCTTTTGCCACGGCTGCGGCGTTGTCCGGCGGTCAGCAATCAGCTTTGCCAGCGTTCCGTCGTCCGGCGTGCGCAGCACGATGTCGAGCGACACCAGCTTGGTGAACGTTGTGCGCCCCTGTCCACTCGAAGTGCTGTACCGGTGCTCGTGGCGGCGGATTTCCGCAACTTCGTGGTCGGCCAGTTCCACGACGCTTGGCCTTTCCAGCGCCGACCTATCCTGGTAGGACCGCAGATTGACGAGCAGCTTGCCTGGCGGCGCCCACAACGTCCAGTTCGTCTGGCGGAAGCGCAGTCGGACGTCGCCGATCAGCATCGGCACGATCACCAGCGAGGCCAGGCCCAGCACGACGAAGAAAAACCAGATCCCCTGAATCCAGAAGAAGACTGTGGGGCCGAGAAACGCGGCACTGACAATCAGGGCGAATATCAATCCGCCCAGGCGAGTCTCGCGGCAGACCAGACCTGAATCATCCGGCGTCACGTCGCAGCCACGGTGAATTCTCATGGCGAAGCTCACTCACGAGTTTATCCGGCACCGAACCGCGTACCGGCGGCGCATCGAACAAGTCTAGCTTCTCGTTGAATCCCGGCAGTCCCGGCTTTTTGCCCGGGGCGAGCTTGTCGCGTCGGGCGGCGCTACTCGTTGAAATGATGCCGCACAATCTCGCCTTCGACCATGTAGATCACGTCTTCGGCGATGTTCGTGGCCATATCGGCGATCCGCTCTAGATGCCGAGCCACGGAAGCCAGCCGCATCAGTCCTTCGGCCTGGCCCGGGTTGTCGCGAATGTGGGCTTCGATCTGCTTCTCGATGATTCGCCGCTGAGCGTCCACGTCGTCATCGTCGTGACGAATCCGCTGAGCCAGCGAGGTGTCAGAGTTGACCAGCGCGTCCAGGCTGTCCTTGACCATCGACTTGACCTTCGCCGCCATCGGCCGGTAGTCGACTGGCAGCTCGTGCAACGTCTCGCGCTCCGCCAGGAACACGACCCGCTTGGCAACGTTTCGGGCCAGGTCGCCCATCCGCTCCAGATCGTTGTTGATCTTGAGCACGGCCACGACGAACCGCAGATCCGCGGCCACCGGCTGATAGAGCGCCAGCACTTTCAGGCACTCTTCTTCGACGTCGACCTCCATCCGGTCAATTTCGGAGTCGGCCTCGATCACGGCCCGGGCCAGGTTCGGATCGCGCGTATTGAGAGCGAGCGTGGCTTTGGCGATCGCCTCTTCAACCAGTGTGCCCACGAAGAGAATCTTCTGCTTGAGGGCTTCGATCTGTCGGGGCAACTGCTTGGCCATAATCGTCAAGTCTCGCCGAAGCGAAGAGCGCTGTAAAGTGAGATCGGTGAAACTGCGGACCGCGGAAGCCCCCCGACAAAGCCGGTGACCACCAAGAAAACATTCCGCGCTTAACCGTACCGCCCTTCAATATACATTTCCGTCTCTTTCCGTTGCGGCTTCAGAAAGATCGTCTTGGTCTTGCCGTGCTCGATCACCTCGCCCAGCAGCATGTAGATACATTCTTCGCTGGTCCGCGCGGCCTGGCTCATGTTGTGCGTCACGATCACGATCGTGTATCGCTCCTTGAGCGTATCGATCAGCGTCTCGATCGCCTGCGTCCCTTCGGCATCCAGGGCACTGCACGGCTCGTCCATCAGGATCACCCGCGGCTTGAGCGGCAGCAGCCTGGCAATGCACAACTTTTGCTGCTGTTCGAGCGTGAGCAGCGTGGCCTTGCTCTGCAGCTTGTCCTTGACGTCCTGCCAGAGGAACACGTCTGAGAGGGCCGACTCGACGAGTTCGTCGCGCTGGCTCCTATTGATCGCGTTGTGCCGCGTGTGCACCCGCAACCCGAACAGCACGTTCTCATAGATCGAGATTGGCAGCGGGTTCGGCCGTTGAAAGACCATCCCCACGGTCTTGCGCAGCTCGGAGAGCGACACGTCCTCGTCGTAGACGTTCTTCCCCAGGATCGAAATCTCGCCCGTGGTATGGACGTTGCCGTACCGCTCGTTGATCCGGTTGCAGCACCGCAGCAGGCTCGTCTTGCCGCAGCCCGAGGGACCGATCAGCGCGGTGACGCACGAGGCGCGGATCTCCACGCTGATCTTTTTGAGTGCCTGGAAGTCTCCGTACCAGAGATTCAGGTCGCGCGTGCGGATGCTGTAGGTCTCGGGCGCCATCAGCCGATGTTCCCCGTGACATAGTCAAAAGTCAATTGCTCGCGCGGTTTCGTGAACAGCTGCTTCGTCTCGCCCACCTCGACCAGTCGCGAGCTGTTGAAGAAGGCCACGTTCTGCGCGAGCCGCCGTGCCTGCTGCACCAGGTTCGTCACCAGCACGATCGACATCTCGCGAGAAAGCTCGAGCAGCACTTCTTCGATCTTCATCGTCGTGACCGGATCGATCGCGATCGAAAACTCGTCGAGGCACAGGATCTCCGGCTCGAGCGACAGGGCCCGGGCCAGCGTGAGCCGCTGCTGCTGACCGCCCGAGAGCTTGGTGCCGAGCAGGTTGAGCCGGTCCTTCACTTCGTCCCACAGCGCGGCCTGCCGCAAGCAGCGCTCGACCAGCACATCCAGTTCGCCGCGCTGCCGCACGCCGGCCATGCGCGGGCCGTAAGCCACGTTGTCGTAGATCGACATCGGCAGCCCCACAGGCAGCGGAAACACCATCCCGATTCGCCGGCGCAGCTCATAGACGTTCCGCATCCGGCGGACGTCCTGATCGGCCACCAGCAGGCTGCCGCTGACGCTGGCCGTGGTCACGAAGTCGATCGTGCGGTTGATGCACTTCAGCAGCGTGGTCTTGCCGCTGTTGGCCGGGCCAATGATCCCGAAGATCTGGTTCGGCGGAATGTCGAGCGAGACTTCGCGCAGAGCGGGCTTCTCGCCGTATTTGACCGAGAGATCACGAATCTGGATGCCGACCGATGCCATGCGCTACCACTTTTTCCGCGAGCGCAGGTACATCCGCAGCCCAATTGAGAAGCTGTTTACGGTCAGCACCAGGCCGATCAGCACGATGGCCGTGCCGTATTGCAAGTGCTCGAGCGGCAGCGACTTGCCGGCTTCGATCGCCTCGGGCGAAGCGCCTTTCACCTGCGTCATCATCACGTGCAGGTGATAAGACAGGGCCATGCAGCCGTCTTGCAGCGAGTAGGGGAAGAACGACCGCAGCCCTTTGGTGGGAATGGTCATGTACAGCGCGGCGCCGGTGAACAGAATCGGCGCGGTTTCGCCAGCCGCGCGTGAGACCTGCAGGATTACGCCAGTCAGGATGCCATTGATCGAGTTGGGCAGCACGATCGTACGGATGGTCTGCCAGCGGCTGGCGCCCATGTTCCAGCAGGCTTCGCGGAAGTTCATTGGCACGCTGGCCAGCGCCTCGCGCGTGCTGGTAATGATCACCGGTAGCGTCATGATGGCGAGCGTACAGGAAGCAGCCAGCACGCTCTCGCCCATGTTCGCGAACATCACGAACGCGCCCACGCCGAACAACGCGTGCACGATGCTCGGCACGCCGGCCAGATTCACCACGGCCAGGTTCACCACCCGGGTGAACCAATTGTCGCGGGCGTATTCGTTCAGGTAGACGCCGGCCAGCACCCCGATCGGCGATGCCACGAGCAGTGAGATGAACACCAGATAGAACGTGCCGATCAGCGGAGCCCAGACGCCGCCGGCCGTCATCTGATTGCGCGGGTTCTCAAACAGGAACGACGGCGTAAGCACCGGCCAGGCTTTGTAAACGAGATGCCCGAGGATCGCCACCAGTGGCACGACCAGCGTCAGCGTGACGAGGCCGAGGACGACCTGCGCGATCCGTTCGTGGCGCCGTTTGCGGCGATCGACCGGTGTGGCCGAAAACACCTCCCGCACGGAGAGGCTCAGATGCTCGCCAGGTCCCAGTGGGATCGCCCCCTCGGCGTCCATCTTGGCTACGCCCTCGAGCGCGGATTCCAGATCGGGCCAGGGGAGCTGTGCGCTGCCGATCGCCAGGTCCGAAGCGCCTAACGGATCGACGAAGAACTCGTATCGCTGCTTGGTGTCCGAAGTCGTCGGTCCCTTGAACACCGAGCAGATGTCGATTCGATCATAACCGTTCAGCCGCTGCACGCTCGGCGAATCGCCGGCATGCCGTACGCGAATGTCTTCGATTGCCTCGCGAATGCTCCGCGAAGGGTGCTCGGGCGTACCGTCGCCCGTACTGCCGTTCGGTTTCGCAGCGACAAAGTAGCGGAAGTGTTTGGATCCGTTCCCACGCATTGCAGTCTCAGGCATTTTGCTTGCCTCGAATGCCTCGCACGATCAAGTCGGCCGACAGGTTTACCACGAATGCAATCACGAACAGCAGGATGCCAATCACGAACAGCACGCGGTAGTGGTCATCTCCCTGCACGGCCTCGCCCAGTTCCGCCGCGATCGTGGCCGTCAGCGTCTGCACGCGATCCAAGGGGCTGGTCGGAATCTGGTTGGCATTACCGGTCGCCATCAGCACGGCCATCGTTTCGCCGATCGCCCGGCCGATGCCCAGCAGCACCGCCGCGAGCAGACCGTTCTTCGCCGCGGGGAAGAGCACGCGGTAGACGATCTCCCAGCGGCTGGCGCCCAGCGCCAGGGCGGCCTCGCGATAGGAGTCGGGCACGGCCTTGAGCGCGTCCTCGCCGACCGAGACGATGACCGGCACGCTCATCAGCGCCAGGATGATGCTCGCGTTGAGCACGTTCAGTCCGACCGGCGCGCCGGTTACCCAGATGATCAGCGGGTTGAGCATCATGTAGGCGATGAAGCCCCACACGATGGACGGAATAGCGGCCAGCATCTCGATGGCGATCTTCAGCGCCTCTTTGATCTTGGGCGAGCAGAACTCGGAGACAAATACCGCGGCCCCCAATCCCAGCGGAACGGCGAGCGCCATCGAGAGCACGGTGACCGAAGCCGTCCCGGCCAGCAGCCCTAGGATGCCGTAGCTGGGGGTCTTTGAAACGGGGTTCCAGTCGGTCGAGGTGAAGAACTTCACCAGGTCGAGCCCGCCGAAGAGCATTGGCGCGCCTTCGCGAAACACGAAGAAGAAAATGCCGAACACGAACAGGATCGCGCTCCAGCCGCACAGGCGAATCAGCGACTCAATCGCCAACTCGCCCAGGCGATGCAGGCTCGAATAGCCGCGGCGAGCTCGGGCTGGTCTCTCGTTCAAGTTGCCTGTTATCGTCGCCATGTGCTTGTACTAGGTCTTCGGCTGGTCTTCGGACGCGGACTTCTCTGCTGGCGTCTGCTCGCCGGGTTTCGAGTCAGCAGCTTTTGAGTCCGTGGGCGGGATCTCTCGCGGCACGTAGCCCACGTCCTTGACGATCTGTTGCCCTTGCAGGCTAAGTATCCAATCGATGAATTCGGCCGTCGCGCCGGTCGGCTCGCCAAGGGTGTAGATGTAGAGCGGTCGAGCGATCGGATAACTGCCGTCGAGCGCCGTCTCCAAAGTTGGCGCCACCGCGGCGTCGCCCTTCTTCTTGCCGACCTTGAGCATCTTCACTTTTGCTGCGTCGAAGTAGCCCATGCCGCTGTAGCCCATGGCGCAGGGCGTGTTCCCGACCAGGTCGACCACGTCCGATGAACCACTGAGGGCCGTGGTGCCTTGTTTGTACTGTCCCTCTTTGCCGAGCACTGCGTCGCGGAAGTACACATAGGTGCCCGAGTTGTTTTGCCGGCTGACGCGAATGATTTCGCCGCTGGGGCAGGCAGGGTCGTCGACCCCCAACTGCTGCCATTTTTCGATCTTGCCCCCTTCGCCGTACACCCCGGCGAGCTCTTCGATCGAAATCGCATCAAGCGGACTGTTCTTGTGGACATAGATCGCCAGTGCGTCCGAGCCGACGATGATCTCCTTGGGGCGTTTGCCGGTCTTCTCCTCGGCCTGCTTCATTTCCTCTTCGCTCATCCTCCGGCTGGCCGGGGCAATGTCGACCTTGCCGCCAATCAGGGCCGCGATGCCGACGCCCGATCCGCCACCCCGCACCTGGCAAGAGACGTCGGGCTTCTCGCCCTGATAGGCTTCGGCCCAGGCCTGCGCCAGGTTGACCATCGTGTCGCTGCCGGTGATTCGAATCGTGCCGTCGCTACCGGCATTCGGCGCACAGCCCGCCACTAGCACCAGCGCAATTGCACACGCCACCGATAGAGCGTTCCTGGTTGTGGCGGTGATCGACTTCATCGGTTGAGCGCGCACGCTCTCTGGTGTTTCAAGAAACCGGCATGACCGCGTGCCGAAGAACTTCGGCACGCTCGGAGCGATCGCTGCCGGTGGAGCGGGGCAGCGCCTGGCGCTGTGGTTTCGATTCCTGATGGCTACTTGCTTCCCTGCGGCGCTCCACACGTCCGCGCACAGCATCATCATGGGTCATTCGTCTACTTCGTGGTTTCGGCCCTCATGATACGGCCCGATTGTTAGCGTTTTGTTAGGGATACCCACAATTGCCAATTGCTCACAAACGCGCAGCTCCTGCCCCGTTCATTGCCCCAAACCACGGCCACCGTTAGACTTGATGCAGCAGCGATAAGGTCCTTTCACGTGGCAGCTTAGGAAAACAGGCGAACATGGCACGCGTCGTTCTGGCCATGTCCGGAGGCGTCGACAGTAGCGTCGCGGCCCATCTGCTAATAGATGCAGGGCACGACGTCATCGGCGTCTTCATGCGCCATGGCGAGCCCCCCGCCACGGCCTGCAGCACCGATCGATCGCAAGTTGCCGGCGGACAACAACCCGGCGGACTGGCGATCGTCAGCCACCGCACCGATCACAAGCAGGGCTGCTGCACCGCCAGCGACGCCATGGACGCCCGCCGCGTGGCCGATCGCCTCGACATCCCGTTCTATGCGATCGACTTCCAGCAGGACTTCAACCGGATCATCGATTACTTCGTCGACGAGTACACGGCCGCCCGCACGCCAAACCCCTGCGTGATGTGCAACAACTGGATCAAGTTCGGCCGGCTGTTCGATTATGCCGACAGCGTCGGGGCCGAGTTCGTCGCCACGGGTCACTACGCCCGGCTGGAAACGGCCGACGACGGCCAGCCCGCACTGCTGCGCGGCATCGACACCAGCAAGGACCAGTCGTACGTCCTGTTCGGCATCGAACGCGAACTGCTGCCGCGGATGCTGCTGCCGGTCGGCTCGTTCGAGAAGCCGGAAATCCGCCGCCGCGCGGGCGAGATCGGTCTGGCCGTGGCCGAAAAGAAAGACAGCCAGGAAATCTGCTTCGTCTCCAGCGGCGACCACGCCGAGTTCATTCGCCGCCGCCGACCCGACGTCGACCTCTCCGGCGAAGTCGTCACGACCACGGGCCAGGTCGTCGGCACGCACGACGGGCTGGAACGATTCACGATCGGCCAGCGCCGCGGACTCGGCATCGCGCTGGGCGATCCGTACTTCGTCGTCCGCCTGGAGCCGGAAACCAACCGCGTCGTGCTCGGCACGAAGGAAGACCTCGCGCGGACTGAGCTCACCGCCGACCGCTCGAACTGGCTGGTGGATCTTGCGCTGAATGAACCGACTCGCTGCACGGCGAAGATTCGCTACAACGCGCGGCCGGCGGATGGCAGCGTCGAGCGGCTGGCGGGCGAGCGGCTGCGGGTGACGTTCGAGGCGCCGCAATATGGCGTCGCGCCGGGCCAGGCCGTGGTTTGCTATGACGGCGACCGCGTGCTGGGCGGCGGGTGGATTGAGTAGCAATCGCGAGTCCGCTTGCTGGCCACAGCCCCGCAGGTCGGATATGTTAATGACACACATGGCCGACGGGCCACTCGCTCAGCATTCGAGGGAATAGGTCATGAGCATGCTCTCCACGCTCCTGCTCGCCCAGGCCAAACCCGACTTCGACATCGGCAACTGGCTGATGTATCTCGGCCTGCTCGCGATCGCGGTGTTCTTTTTTTTCTTCCTGATCACGATCGCGGCCTATGGCAGCGTCTGGTTCCAGGCCTATATGTCGAACGCCCGGGTGGGTTTCGCGAGCCTGATCGGGATGAGCCTGCGGCAGGTGAACTCGAGCGTGATTGTGAAGGCCCGGATCATGGCCCTGCAGGCCGGCATCGGCAACGATCCGCACACCGGCATCACCACCCGACGGCTCGAGGCTCACTACCTGGCCGGCGGCAACGTGCCGAACGTAATCAACGCGATCATCGCCGCGCATCGCGCGGACATCGATCTCGACTTCGACCGCGCCGCCGCGATCGACCTGGCCGGTCGCGACGTGCTGGAAGCGGTGCGGACAAGCGTCTATCCCAAGGTGATCGACTGCCCCGACCCTTCCAAGTCCAAGCGGTCGCATCTGAGCGCCGTGGCCAAGAATGGCGTCGAGCTGCGGATTCGCGCTCGCGTCACCGTGCGCACGAACCTCGCCCAGCTCATCGGCGGAGCCACCGAAGAGACGATCATTGCCCGCGTCGGCGAGGGGATCATCACCTCGATCGGTTCGTCCGAAAGCCACTTCGAGGTGATGGAAAATCCGCATCGCATTTCGAAGGCCGTGCTCGACCGCGGCCTCGACGCGCACACCGCGTTTGAAATTGTCTCGATCGACATTGCCGACATCGACGTGGGCGAGAACATCGGCGCCCGCCTGCAAGCCGACCAGGCCGAGGCCGACACGCGCGTGGCCCGGGCGAAAGCTGAAGAGCGCCGTGCGATTGCGATCGCGTCGGAACAGGAGATGAAAGCCCGCGTCGCCGAAAACCGCGCCCGCGTCATCATGGCCGAAGCCGAGGTGCCGCGTGCTATGGCTGCGGCGTTCCGCTCGGGCAATCTGACCACCGGCACCAGTGGCGGCGACACGCCCGGCAACGGCAAGAAGTAGTCGGTTCATTGGTAGCCCCTGGCTTTCCAGGGGGTCGTGCTCTCTGCGGGTAACATCACCATGAGCCGCTACGCCCTCACTGCATTTCTCTTCTTTGCGGCCGCATCGGCCCTCGCCGCCGAGCCCTCCGCCGACCAGCTCGCGCTGCTGAAAACCTTCCGCGAAGAATTCGTCGACATCACGCCGGGCAAAGCTTCGTTCCCGCGCGAGTTCGAAATGGGCCGCGACGATGGCCCGGCGAACGAGCAACCGGCACGCCGCGTGGCGCTCAGGCCATTCGCCATCGCCCGCTACGAAGTTCCGCAGAACCTGTGGCAGGCCGTGATGGGCGCGAACCCCAGTCGCTGGAAAGGACCGCGCAACAGTGTCGAGATGCTCACCTGGGACGAAGCGGTCGAGTTTTGTGCTCGCGTCACGAAGCTGCTCCGCGAAGCAAAGTTGATCGGCCCCGCACAAACCGTCCGGCTGCCGAGCGAAGCGGAGTGGGAGTACGCGGCTCGGGCCGGCAGCACGACTCTCTATTCCTTCGGCGATGACGTGGTCGAGCTCGACGCTCACGCCTGGAGCACGCGGAACGCGGCCGGCAACGATCCGGCCGTCGGCGTGCTGAAGCCCAATGCCTGGAACCTCTACGACGTGCACGGCTATCTCTGGGAATGGTGCGCCGACACCTGGCACGACGACTACACTGGCGCACCGGCCGATGGCTCGGCCTGGACGACTGGTGATGCCGGAAAGCGAGTTCTTCGCGGCGGCAGTTGGAAGGATCCCGCAGAGCAGCTTACGAGCTCTTATCGCCGTGCCGCCGATGACACGCTGAAGGACGATGCGGTCGGCCTGCGGTGCGTGCTCGAGTAGCTTCTCCCCATGCTCCCGGTTCTTCTTCCTGCGTGGTTTTTGTGCCTTGATCCTTCATCCTCCGTGTCCGCGCTGAACTCGGTGGCTAGTCATTCCTCCCGCACACCGTCGGCGATGCCTCCGGGCTAAACTTTCCTCCGGTTCATCCTTCCGCTTCACCTAACATTTCGGTCTCAGAGCTTGACACGATCCGATCCGCGCGGCACAATCACCTAAGTTATTAGGTTTCCTCCCTTCGGATCGCACTTCGCGGAGGACACTCTTCGGAGGGTAACGCCTTGACCGATCGCAATCCCTCGGGCCGCGAGCTCGAGATTCTCAAGATCCTCTGGGATGCCGGACCCTCGACCGTGCGCCAGGTGCACGAGCAGATGGCGCCTGACGGCGAGCTGGCGTTCAACACGGTCCAGACGCTGCTGCGGATCATGGACGACAAGGGGCTGGTCGAGCACAAGCGCGAGGGGCGCACATTCGTCTACTCGCCGCGCCGTACCCGCGAGAACGAAACCTCGCGCCTGGTCGACAAGATGTTCGACGGCGCCCTCGATCAGCTTGTCGTCAGCCTGCTCAGCTCGCGCAACGTCAGTGATGCCGAGCTCAAGAAGTTGGAACAGGTCATCGCGGATGCCCGCAAGCGGAAAGCTCCATCGCGAAAGGGGAAATAGCCATGTCGTGGTTCGTCCCTGCGTTCGATTTGTGGTTGCATGTGACCATTGCCGGGCTTGCACTCACGGCCGCGGCGGCGCTCGCGGTGCTGGTGCTTCGCGAGCCCGCGCGGAAGATTCGCGTGATTCAGCTCACGTTTGTCGGACTACTTGCGCTGCCGGCGCTGGCGCTACTGCCAGGCTATCCGCGCGTGTCGTGGTGGCCGGCAGCTGGTGAGATTGAACCGATCGCGCTACTGACGAAGAGCCCCCCGGCAAAGCCGCGGGCTGCCCCAGTATTGATTCCGCAGCGCATTCAGCCCCCGGCTTTGCCGGGGGGTTCTTCTGCGCCGGAAGTGGATGCCGCCGCGTCCGGGCCAGCCCAACCAGCGACCGATGCGACTCCACCCGCATCTGTCGCCGCGACCGCCGTGCCGAAACCGACTCCTCCTGCCGCCACAACGCCGATCATCGCGGCGCCGCCGATCGTCGTCCCGAACACGAGTGAGCCGACGGCCATCGTTCCACTTCGTTCCACGCGGCCTGCGGCCGCCCATCCGCCCACACCGGCCCGAATTGAATTCCCGGCACTCCCCGATTACCGCCTGCTCGTCATCTCCGCCTACTTGCTCGGCGTCGCGGTGTTCGCCGTGTGGTGGCTCCTCGGCCGAATCGCGATGTGGCGACTACTGCGAACTTCCGTGCCTGCCGAACCCCACGTTCGCGCCATGCTCGACGACACTATCTCGGGCAGTATCGCCAAGCACCATGCCGTACGTGTCCGGCTGCTTGTCTCGCCGCGTGCGGCGCAGCCCTGCGCGTTCGGCTGGCTGCGGCCGACGATCGTGCTTCCCCAGCGCGTCGTCAACGAGCTCACGCCGGACCGACTTCGCCTCGCACTCTCGCACGAGTGGTCGCACGTCGCCCGCGGTGATATCCGCACTTGGATGCTCGCGGGCATCGTGCGCCTCGTGCATTTTCACCAGCCGCTGGTGTGGCTCTTGCGGCGCGAGCTGCGTATCTCGCAGGACTACCTGGCCGACGCCGCAGCCGCGAGCTGTTCTACGCCCGAGGATTACGCCGAACTGCTGACCACGCTTTCGCGGATGCTGCGTCCCACGCCGCTCTCGCCGGGCCTGGGCATCGCCTCGCGCCAGAGCGAGCTTTACCGGAGAGTCGTGATGCTCGTCGACCAATCGCGCCCGCTGGAGCGCACGATTCCGCGCCAGTGGAACCTGGCGGTCGTCATCCTTGGCATCGCGCTCATCGCTGGTGTCGCCACACTGCGTGCGGAGCCGGAAGCGAAAGAACCTCCGCAGGCCGACCAAGCACAGAATGCCAGTCCCGACTCGGCGCCAACCGAACAGATCACCCTAAGTCCCGAGGAGCGGAATGAGAAAAGAGACGCCCTCACAGCTTTGCAGCGAGAACAATTCACAAAGGAGATCGCAAGGCTGAACGCCACCGAGCTGGGTTTTAGGTTGAACCAACTCCGCACGGAACTTGCTGAGCATCTAGCGAATCCGGGAACTCCCCGGGGTTTAATCTCAAGCATCGAGCGGCAGATTGTGCAGGTGCAAGAGGCGATTGACGTCCGGCAGCGTGAGCACGGAGCAACCGACAATCCATCCTCGTCGTCACTGGCGCGCCCCAAGACCAGGCAGGAATTGCTGGACGACCCAACCGACCGGCGCGACATCGCATTGGAGCTGGTTACCGTCGGGAGACAACTCGAAAGCTTGCTCAAGACTCGCAAGAGCTTGCAGGTCAGGCTCGCGAACGGCGAGCACAATCCGCAGGACCAAACAAAACTCGAACAGTTACTGGCCAACATCGACGATCGCATCGCGGAAGCCTCCCAGCGGTTTGTCGAGATACAGGCGCATTTTGATGAGGCATCGCTCAAGGACTACGTCAGCGCTCACGCCGCAGCCGCCAACTGGGAGCCGTCGGGTGATAAACGGCGAACGGTGGAAGCTTTATGGGCCGAGCTCGACCAACTCCTGAAGTTGCGCGACCAGATGTTCAAGCAAGCCGCCGAGCAAACGAACTCCAAGGATCGCGAACCTTTGGAAATCGAAGTTCGCCGCCTCGATCAGAAGCGATTCGAGATCGCGCAGCGGATTGAAGAGCTGCTGCTACCTGAAGCGACTAGCAGTGTGGCGGCCGCCAGCGCGAAGGACCCCGAACTGTTAGCCAAGGCGATCCTTCACAATGAACCGCAATACGTCGAGTTCCAAGAAGAGTTAAGTAAGCGGCAATTGCTGCTCAGCGAGCAAAGGTCATCCGGAGCTGCACGGGAGGTGCTCGACAAGTCTCAGCGGAGTGTCCTGCAACTGGAAGAGCATATCGAGGAATGGAAGGCGGCCCGCATGCCCGCGCTGCTGGAGCTGGTCACCGCATACTCGGCGCTCGACGGGCAACCTCGCGCTGCGACCGAAAGAGGCGGCCGCGCCGCGACGGAACCGCAAGGTCGCGCTGCCTCAGGCTCGCAGCCCTTCTCCGGCCGCATCCGCCCCGGCGATATCCTGGGCATCGAACTGGTGGGCGGCTTTCCAACACCCTTGGCGCCAACCCGAACCGTTGAGCCCGATGGCAACCTTGCCTTGGGTCCCATCTATGGCCCGGCCAGTCGCGTGAACGTTGCTGGCATGACCTTGATTGAAGCCGGCCAAGCAATCGAAAAGCAACTCAAGGCGGTCCTCAGAGACCCGAAGGTCATGTTGACCTACGAAGGGCACAACGACGGCGTCGTGGCCGAGGGCGTTCCGGCTGAAGCCTCGTCCACTGCAGGTAAGCCCGCTCCTGCCACCGAGCCGGTTATTCTGCAACCGCTCGATACGATCGAAGTCATCCTGCCACTCAAGAGCATCCGCAGTCACATCAAAGAGGTAAATGGGAACCCGACGGAGGTCACGACGGGCGATCCTCCACGCATTAACAACACATACTTGATCGAGCCGGATGGCCGGATCGCTCTGCCGGAGGCTGCCGGCCGTCTCGCGCTGGCCGGACTGACAGAAGAGGCCGCCGGTGAGAAACTTCGCGAACACCTTGCCAAAACTGTTTATCCAAGGAAAGCGCTCCCTACCACGCGAGTGCTCCGGCGCGGGCGAGCTACCTTCGCCGACGGCAAACAACCGGCGGCGGACTACAAGATTCAGCCCGGCGATTTTCTGGTGCTTCGTAGTACTTCATTGGGTTCGTGGGGCACTGAATCTGAGTCGCAGGTCGACGCCGAAGGCAAATTCGGCTGGGGTCCACGCATAAATATCGCCGGCATGACGCTGGAAGAAGCGCAGCGGGCATTTCGCAGAGAGGTCAAGTCAAGTGCCGGTACACCGAGTGAGCAATCCATACCTTGGCTCATCACCCTTGGCGGTTGGCGCGAAGAGGCCGATCCGCGCGTGATCGACCTGATCGAAGGGAACGATGCCACGCAGCTCCTGCGCATGCAGGAAGAGATGCAAGAGCTCAAGTCGATGATCCGCCGGCTACAAGCGGAGTGACGCAACCTACTGGTAACCCCTGGCTTTGCCAGGGGCGAATTCTCGCGCAGGGCAACGTAGCAACACGTGATGCGAAGAGCTCCCCCGGCAAAGCCGGGGGCAGCCATCGCGACGCGAAATCCTGCTTCACAGCGGCACTGCGTGCTGCTGGATGTAAGCGTCGAGCGCCGTGCTCGGCCCGATGTAGTGATACTGCTCGGCGTACTTGAGCCCGTACGGCTCGCCGACGCTGGCGAAACGCGGCTTGAATCGCAGGTTCGCGTAGGCCCGGATCGCAGAATCCTGATCTCCCTCCAGTTCCGGCAGCTTCAGCTTTCGCGCGGCCAGTTCGTCGCGGAATTCCTGGACCATGTTCCCTAGCATCGTCCGATTCGCACAGATCGCATCCAGCTTCTGGTCCATCTGCGCCGTGATGTCCACCACGCGGTTTACCAGCTGTGGCCCGCGCGCGTAGTAATACTTCTCGCTCACCGCGTGCGGCTTGAGGCCGGCAGCCATGTGCTCGGGAAAGTCGTTGTGCCCGGCCGCCATCCAGCAGGCCGCTTCGATGCACGAGGCCGTGATGTAGTGGTCGGGGTTCTCCTCGTAGTGCCCCCACGGGTCGTAGCTGAAAATGGTGTCGATCTTGAGCAGCCGAATCAGAAAGATCAGCCGAGCACGCATCTCCACGCGCGAAACGTCGTCCATCGCGTGGTTGCGGTAGTTCAGGTCGAACACCTGCTTGATGCCGAGTACCTTCGCCATCCGCTGGTTGTCGCTTTCGTTCGCGGCAATCGTCTGCCCGACCGAGAGGTCGTACGAATCCATCTCGTCGTTGCTCGTGCGGATCAGGTAGCCGGTGTAGCCCTCGCTGATCAGCTTGGCGACGGTGCCGCCGCAGAGGATCGAGTGGTCGTCCGAGTGTGGCGCGATCGTGGCCAGCACCTTGCCGGCATGTGGACGGCCGCTTTGTGCGCGTTCGATCTCGGGCGCCGGTCCGCCGGCGGTGGTCTCGGCGTTGAGGCGGCTGGCAGCCGGCGCTGCGGGCGGCTTGCCTTTCGGGTCAGCGCCCAGCAGCGTGGCCGAAAGCGTGCCGCCCAGAAATTCGCGTCGTTCCATAGTTGTGTGCTCCACGGTTGCGGTCGATAGGGCTTGCACGGCATTCTCGCCCCGGGCGGCGCGGGTTGTCCAGCTTTTGCGGCCTGCGAGGAGGCTAGCGGCGAACCCCGGGCAAGTATGTTGTACAATTGACGGCCAGCAGAACTGGAGCGTTTTGTCCCTCCGCTCGATCAACCGACACGCAGAGGATTTCGCGAAATGAACGCGCTCTCGCGGATTATTTTCAGAATCACCTGCGCGATGCTGCTCGCCGCGGTGCTCGCGCCAGTCTGCTTGGGCCAGATTCAAAAGCCGCCGGGACTGCTGATTCGGCTGTGGCCGCTTTACCGCTCGACTCGGCCCTCGGTCCAGCTTCCCGAGCCGGCGCCGACCGCAGTGGAGCAGCGACGGCCGCTGGTCGCGCCTTACGTCCCCCGCAAGCTGGACATCAACTCGGCTTCATTCAGCGACATCCAGAACCTGCCGGGCATTACCTCGTCGATGGCGGCCCGGATCTTTGCCGGCCGGCCGTACCGCAATTTGAACGATCTGCGGAGTGACGGCATCCCGCTGAACGTGGTGCAGGGGCTCGATGGCCAGGTGATTTTTGGGCCGTAAGCTGGCCGCGGCGAGTATTGCCACGCCGCGCCGCCGGGTACAATGAACGGCGGTCAGGAAGCGTGCGATTCCAATCGCTTCGGCTGATCATTCTCTATTCGTGCCAGGAAACCAACCGCCATGAGCAATCCGCAAGACATCGACTACGAACGCATGCCGGCCGGAATGGCCATGGACGAAACCGACATCAACCTGCGGGCGCACTTTACCCGGATGTCGGACGAGAAGCTGGCCGAGTACGATCCGACCTGGAACGACGACAAGCTGATGGCCTGGGACGACAACTTCCGCGACGACGGCACGCTGTTTCTGGTATGCAGCGAGCGCGACGTCGACGCCGAGGAGTATCGCCGCGTGCTGGTCGAACACATTCGCTTCCGCTTCGCGAACAAGAAGTAGCGCCAGAGCGCGAGCTGCTTCTGACTGACGGGCTAGGGTTGCCCGGCGGAATCCTCCGCTGCCTTGGGCTCATCGGCCGGTTGCGATTCTGCGGGCTGCGCGGCGGACGTTTCCGCCTCGGGTGGTTTCGGGCTATCGCTGGGCTGTTCGCCAGGCCGCGCCGCTGCATCTGGGACCGTGCCGCTCTGCTCCTCTGGCTTCTTCACTGGAACGGGCGAGCCGTACATCGGCCCGGCATGCGCCGCGCCGCGAGCGTCGACAAACAACAGGCCCGCATACTGATTGAAGTTGCCCAGCACGGCATGTGTTCCGGTATGCGTGCCGAAGGTGCGGAGGATCCCACCGTCTTGATTCGACGACACCACCGCCAACTGTTGCGTGCCGGCCTCGTCGGTCGCGATCAGTGTCCGGCACAGGATATTCCCCTGCGCGACTGCCACGCGCTGACCGGGCATTGGCCCCAGAACTTCGAGCCCTTCGCTGTGGATGCCTCCCTTGGCCACGATGTTTCCGCCCGTGATCTGCACGCGTTGTTCGGGCTTCGGCCCCGCCACTTCCAGGCTCTGGCTAAGAATCCCGCCCTTGGCCACGATGTTTCCGCGAGCGATTGTCACGCGTTCATCAGATTTGGGGCCGGCGGTGACCTCCAGCCCTTCGCAGACCAGCGTCTTGCACTCGATGCGATCGGTCTCGACGGACCGCGCGAGTTTGTCCTTGAGCGAGATTCCCAGCGCCAGGAACAGCAGCGGATACACGGTCCAACGTTCACGATCGGTCATCGGGGCCTCGGAGGAATGAGTAGGCAAGCAGCGCAACACGGTGCGAAATGATTCTCGCCGGGCCGGAGCTGCTACTTGATCGGCGAGTAATCGGTGGGCTTCAGGTACTTCGTTTCGACCTTCTTGACCAGCGGGCCGTTCTCGTGCGACTTCTTATAGACGGCTTGCCAATCGGGATCGGCCATGAACGCCTTCCACGACTTCTCCCGCGACTCCATGTCCGGATATGCCAGGATGTAGACCAGCGTGTTTTCAGAATCAGGACCGTCGGTGGGCACCCAGTAGCCGACCAGGTCCATGCCGTGCTTCACGAACAGCTTGTTCGTGTGCTCGCGAAATCGCTTATGCAGGTCCTCGAACTTGCCGTCGTTGGCCACGTAGGTCCGCATCTCGAACAGCCGCTCGGGCTTGTCTTCGGCGAAAGCAATCGTACTGGCCGCAAACAGCAGATAGCCGGCGGCGAGTAGCAGGGCGCAGCGGCGAAGAATCATGGCGGAGGGCTCCCAGATGGTTCAGGCTTCCAGTAAACGCACGGCGAACGGGGCCCATTATGACCGTGCCGCGGCGCGCCGCCAAGCCGCCGCGCTACTTCGCACTGCGCAGCAGCTCGAGCGCCCGTTCCAGCACCGGATCGCCGCTGGCGAAATCCGCCGGCGAAGCCTGCACTTCGACGTCGGGATTCAGGGGGTTCCCCTCGTGCAGCGAACCATCGAGCTGCATGTCCTTCCAACTGGGCAAGAACACCATGAGCCCCTCGGCCAACTCGTGCGGCTTCGGGTTTCCCGAGCTGCCATACGACGGCCCGCCGACAAGCGTCGCGCGGGGAGCCTCGGCCATCATCATCAGAAACGATTCGCAGCTGCTCATATTCTTGGGGCCCATCAGCACGGCAACCGGCGCCTTGACCGCGGGCTCGCACGGTTCGACCACCCGATCGAAAACCTTACTGAACCCGCCAGGTAGCGCGGGATCGCGAATCACATTGCGGGCGTACGGCGTGGGCTTCTCCAGGAAGCAGCCGGCGATCTTGCGGGCCAACAGTTCGCTGCCGCCGCCGTTGGCGCGAACGTCAAGCACGATGCCCGGCGCATCGGCAAACTCCCGGAGAGCATCGATCGCCGGCTGCAGATCGGCTTCGTCTTGAATCGACCAGGTGGCGATCAGCACGTAACCGATGCCATCCTCGAAGCGGCCCGTCGCCACGGCGCGGTTATGCAGCTTCCAGCCCGGCACCAGCTTGGGCAGCAAACGGGCATTGAAGTTCGGTTCGACTTGGCGCTGATGCGTGCCAATGGTTTGATCGCCGAGCGTGAGCCAGATGTGCGGATCTTCGGCCGCGGACAGCAGTTCGGCCGTGGTCCGCGCGAACTCGCTCCAGTTCTTCGCGGCTGCGAGCTTGGGCGCAAACTCATCGAACCGCGCGTCCCAATCGATGCTGAGCCGATCGCGATACGAGTAGCGCTCGTCGATGGCCTTGCGCAAGCGGCTCACGGCTTCGCGCTTCTCGTCCGCCGGCAGTGGTGGCGCCGGTTTCGCGCCCGCCTTGCGCACTTCAAAGGTGATAGGGTAGATTTCGGCCGACTCGCCGGCGGCGCTCTTGAAGTTTTGCGCGCTGGGACAGTTGACACTCAGCTCGACCTTTTGTCCCGGCTTGAGCTTCACAGGGACGATTAGCGTGCGTTTGTTCGCCCAGCGAGGTTTGCCAGTAATGTCGAGCCCCTGCGCGCCGCAGATCGACATGCCACCGGGATTCATGTCCTGGTCGAACTCGATGCGCAGTTGCTTAAGCGCCGGATCGATGTCGCGGTCCCCATTGTCCGGCGCCGCTTTCATCACGCGCGGCGGCGCCGCCAGAACGACCTGAGAGAAAAGCAGCAGCATCACGAGTCCGCTGGCCAGAACTCGTGGCACTTCGGGACAAAGACTCCCCCGACACGCGCGCATGGAAAATCCCTCCAACTGGAAGAGGAACGAGCCACCCGCACTCAAGTATCACACAATCACGCCCTGGGGGCAAAGCACTTCCAACAGCGCGATCGTCGCCGCTTTGTCCGGCATGGGATACCCGCGAGACAGGTCCGGATCGCTGTGGATGGCAGGCCGCAAGTTCGGCAGCCCAACGCAACTGGGGCAGCCCTCGTCGCAAGGACACTCGGCCACCATCTGCCGGCAGATCGCCAGCACCTCTTCGAGCCGGGCGAAGCCCTTCTCGCAGTAGCCCAGCCCGCCGGGATAGCGGTCGTAGAGGATCATCGTCGAGCGACCGAGATTCTTGCTGTCGACCAGTCCGCCCAGGTCGCGGCTGTCGCACATCGCCACCATCGGCAGCGCGACCATTGCCAGATTCCTGAGGCCGGTCATCCCTTCGCTGGTGCGATGGCCGGCGGCCTTCATTTCGGCGCGCAGGGCATCATCCGGCGCGAGCCATAGCGCGGTGGTCGGTAGCGTTTGCGCCGGGATGTCGACGGGCCCCAGGCCGATGTTCTCGCGCGTGCCGAACTTGATCTTCTTGAAGGCTACGGTTTGCCAGCTCACGTCCACCTCGCCGAACGCCAGCAGCGATTGCGGTGCGCCTTCGCGTTGGCGGCGCTGCTGCTTGATCCGCACGCTCGACTCCAGCACGGCCTGCGTGTAGTAGTCCATCTCGCGCCGCTCGACGTAAGCGACCTTCCCCTCCAGGTCGAGGTCGCGCACGAAGTAGCTCTCGCCGTTGTGCAGGTAAACCGCCTCGGGATAAACCAGCTCCGGCGCGCTGATCGCATCGACGTTGGCAATCACCTCGTGATCGCGGGCCGGACCTTTGCCGGGGCGGGCATGATCGCGTTTGAGCACGATCGAAAACGTGTTGTCGCTCATGTGCCGCAGGCTCATCCGCTGGGCCGGATTCTGGCTGCCGCCGCTGTAGAAGTATTCGCCGCCCACGGCCGTCAGCTCGCCACTGTCGCTGAGCACGCCGGCAATCGGCATCGCCAGCGGGCCAAAGCGATCGACGTCAGCTCCCGAGAGCGGCAGCTCGAAGGCCGCCGCCTGCAAGTGATTCGCCAGCACGTAAGGATTTTCGGGATCGACAACGGCATGCTCCGGCGACTGCGCGAAGAAATACTCGGGATGCCGTGTGAGATACTGGTCGACCGGGTCGTTGCCGGCGAGCAAGATCGCCACACTCTCGTCATGCCGGCGGCCGCTGCGACCGGCCTGCTGCCAGGTGCTGGCGATCGTGCCGGGATAGCCCGCGAGCAGGGCCACGTCGAGCGAGCCGATGTCGACGCCAAGCTCCAGCGCGTTGGTGGCCGCCACGCCACGGAGGTTGCCATTGAAAAGCTGTGATTCGATCTCACGCCGTTCGATCGGCAGATATCCGCCACGATATGCCCGAATCTGGCCGGCGAGCTTCGAGTGATTCGCCGCGAGCCGCTCCTGCACGTAGCGATGCACGAGCTCGGCCGCCTGCCGGGTGCGCGTGAACGTGAGCGCCTGCGCGCCATCCAGCATCGCCTCGGTCATCAGCAGCACGGCATCGTCCGTGGCACTGCGCCGTGCCAGACGATCTTCGCCCAGCGGGCTGGGATTCCAGAGCACGAAGTACTTGCGGCCGCGCGGCGCGCCGTCGCCGTCAACGACGTCCATTTCGCGACCCAGCAGCTTGCCGGCCAGTTCGCCGGGATTGGCGATCGTGGCGCTCGCCGCCAGAAACACGGGCCGCGAGCCGTAGTGCTCGCACACGCGCTCCAACCGCCGCAGCACGCCGGCCACGTTCGCGCCCAGGATGCCGCGATAGGTGTGCACCTCGTCGATCACCACGTACCGCAGGCTGGCAAAGAACCGGGCCCACTTCGGATGGTACGGCAGGATCGACGCGTGCAGCATGTCCGGATTTGAGAGGACGAGTTGCGACTCGGCCTGGATGCGTCTGCGCTGCGAGACGGGCGTATCGCCATCGAACACGCCGGCTCGAACGCGTTCGACGACTTCCGGACTGCCGGCAAACAGATCGAGCAGCCCCTTGTGCTGGTCCTGAGCCAGGGCCTTGGTCGGAAACAGATACAGGGCCCGGGCGTCCGGCTCGGCGAGGACGGTTTCGAGGATCGGCAGGTTGTAACAGAGCGTTTTGCCACTGGCGGTGCCGGTCACTACGACCACGTCGCGTCCGGCGCGAGCCCGCTCGAGGACTTCGACCTGGTGCGCATAAAGCTGATCGATGCCGCGGAAGGCGAGCAGCTCGGCGAGCGCCGGGGGCAGGGGACTGGCCGGCGTGGCGAACTTGCCCGGCCGCTCAGGGAGCGCCTCGACGTGCTCGATTTGTCCCGCGTAGAAGTCCTGCCTGCGAATCCGATCCAAAAACCGCTCGACATCCATGCGTGCGCCCTCCATTGGCGTATGGTACACATACGTATACTATATCGGCGGCGGCGAGCGGACAACATCAGTCGCAATGAAATGCACTGCGGGCGACGGAAGACATCAAAACGGAAACGCCAACGGCGCCAGCAGGATCGTGATGATGCCGATCAGGATGTCGAGCGGCACGCCGATCCGCAGGTAGTCGCTGAATTTGTAGCCGCCGGGACCATAGACCATGAGGTTCGTCTGGTAGCCGATCGGCGTGGCGAAGCCGGCGCTGGCGGCCATCATGATCGCGATCATGAACGGCATGTAGCTGACGCCAAGCTGGCCGGCCGTGGTCAGGGCGAACGGAAACATCAGCGCGGCCGCCGCGTTGTTCGTCACTAGCTCGGTCACAATCAGCGTCACGAAGTAAATAATCGCCAAGGTGACCCACGGGCTGCCGTCCGCCAGGGCCACGGTTTGCTGCGCGATATTCTTGGCAGCCTCGGTGGATTCGAGTGCTAGCCCGAGCGAAAGCGAAGCCGCGATCGCCAGCAGCACTTCCCAGTCGATACTGCGCCGGGCGGTGTCGATGTTCACGCAGCGGGTCATCAGCAGCGCGCCGGCGGCCAACAGCGCGGCCTGTAGCATCGGCAGCCATTCGAGCGTGACCAGCGTGACCATACCGGTGAGAATCGCAATCGCAATCCAGGCCCGATCGTGGCGCGGGGGATTGGTGCCCTCCAGCCGGCTGACCAGGAAAAAATCGCGACTGTTGCGCTGCTGATCGGCGAACGAAGGATGCGCCTCGACCAGCAGCGTGTCGCCCGGACGCAGGACGATGTCGCCGATTTTCATATGCAGCCGCTCGCCGTTGCGGGCCACGGCCACGACCACCGCGTTGTAGACATTACGAAATCGCCCGTCGCGAATCGTCTTGCCGATCAGCGGGCAACTATTCGAGACCACGGCTTCGATCAAGCACCGCTGGGGTCGCGGTGAAGAGAGCTTCGAAACCTGGTTGGCGGCCGGCAGCAGGCCCCGCACGCGCTGCAAATCGACGACCGATTCGATGATGCCCACAAACAGCAAGCGGTCGCCGCCGCGGAGGACTTCCTGAGGCGACACGGCCGGAATGCTCACCCCGTCTCGATCAATCTCGGTTAGGTACACGCCGGGCAGATGTCGCAAGCCGGCCGCTTCGATCGACTTGCCCACGAGCGGACTGTCCTGCGGCACCTGCATTTCGACCGTGTATTCGCGCGCATCGTCGGTCATGCTGATCGCCGCGCGCCGATCGGGGAGCAGCCAGCGATTGGTCAGGATGATGAACAAACCGCCGGCAAGGGCCGACGGAACGCCCACCCAGGAGATGTCGAACATGCCGATGCCGGGGCCGTCGGGCTCTGCCTTGAGCAGCATGCCGCGGACGACCAGGTTGGTGCTGGTGCCGATCAAGGTGCAGGTACCGCCCAGGATCGCGGCATAGCTGAGCGGAATCATCAGCTTTGAAACCGAAATCCGCGCGGTGCGAGCCCAATCGTTCACGGCCGGAATCATCATCGCCACCAGCGGCGTGTTGTTCATCACGGCGCTCAGCCCCATCACGGGGAACATCATTCGGGCGATGGCATTTTCGGCGTTCTTGGGTCGCCCAAGCAGGCGACCGCTGATGAACTCGACGGCGCCGGTTTCGCGCACCGCCGCCCCCACGACGAACAGCACGGCGATCGTGACCATGCCTTCGTTCGAGAGGCCCGAGAGAGCCTGGTTGGCGTCGATCACGCCGGCCAGCAGCAGGATCACGACCGCGCCGATCAAAATGACGTCCGGCGTCAGGCTGCTGAAGACCAGCAGGATGAAGACCAGAGCCACGACGGAGAGGGTGAAATTTGCCGGCGATACGGGACTATTCGCCCAGGAGAGTTCAAACATGGAACCCGAGGGATGGTAATTTACAAAGGGAATGGATGTCACAAGGCCGACCCCGTCACTTTGGACGGCGAATGTTGAAAAGTGTGCGCCGCGCGCTACCGACGCCGACGGAGAGCGAATCCGATCAATCCCGCCATGGCAAACACACCCATCACCACGCTCGAGGGCTCCGGAATCAGGTACGGTGTCGCGAGCTCCGACGTTATCAGGAAGTCGCGGACTCTTTCCAACAGGTTGGGACCCGACGTCAATGCCGTCGCACTGGCCACGGTGTTGGGAATGTCGTCCCATCTTACGTTGTGATCGATCAGGTTCGTCGGCTGGTACCACTGCTCGCGATAGATGCCCACGTCGTCAAATCGCTGCGACATTTGCGGGCTCCAGGGGACTACCGCGTCGGCGACGTTGTTGAGCAGGAACACCGGCGGTCCGCCCGGCTGAATGCGGTTGAAATTGTTCATCATTGTCGAGACGAGGGCGACTACTGCCTGAGCCTGATAACGCGGATCAATCGGATTGTTATTGTACTGGAGTAGCAATGCATCGATACCGCCGGCTGATCCGCCGGCAATGCCAATCTTGTTCGGATCGATGCCCAGCGATGCCGCGTTGTCGCGCGTCCACGCGATTGCGACAGCGAAGTCCTCGATACCCGCTCGGAACGCAGGAAGCCCTACCAAGCCTACCGTGCCGGACGCCGTGACGCCGTTCCACGGAGCGGTGCCGAATTCCGTCTGCCCTACGACGACCGGCGCGTGCGGTCCTACTGGAAATCCAAATGCGGTGGCGCCTTGGCGGTAGTCGGTGACGACTACGGTGTACCCGCGCTGCGCGAGATAGACGGCCGGGGTGACGACTCGACCAGCGGTCCGACTGGCGCTCGTCCAAGCGCCACCGTCCTGAATCACAATGGCAGGCCGATTGACGGGAATCGAGCCGTTGCCGATGTCAACGGGCTGATAGATGTCGGCCAGGAGCGGAATGTTGCCAGCTCCGGTGGCGCCAATCGAGTATTGCGTGGTCGTCTTCTCAAAGCCGTAGAGCTGGTCGACATAGACTGTTCCGGCCAGGGTTTCGCTAACACACGCGACTACAAAAAAGGTGGCAATGACACTGGTTTTGATGCAACTCATTAGCGATCTCCTTACGGGGGAAGCAACTGGGCGGCGCGGCTTCGTACTCGAACGTTTCCTATCGGCGGTACACAACGCCGGCGAGAGACGCACTTAGCCCGCATTTCTCACCATGTGGATTGAAAAAGGCCGCCCTCCTTGGCATAAGTTGTTTGTCAAGAACAAACCTGTGCTCAGGGAGGAGACGGCCCGATGCCGACACAGTGTATCCAA
>Ga0169931_10001542_pt1 | contig 37917 bp, 37 predicted proteins | sample Kivu_15m_20L_FD_129675 | JGI IMG/M metagenome (GOLD analysis project Ga0169931, IMG submission 129675) | Freshwater microbial communities from Lake Kivu, Western Province, Rwanda to study Microbial Dark Matter (Phase II) - Kivu_15m_20L... | ecosystem: Environmental > Aquatic > Freshwater > Lake...
CGAGCAGAGCGAGCGCCTGCTGACGATCCGCGGGCTCATGGAGTTCCGCTGGGCCGACGCCCCCGTGCCGCTGGAGGAAGTCGAGCCCGCGAAGGACATCGTGCGGCGCTTCGCCACCGGCGCGATGAGCTTCGGCTCGATCAGCCGCGAGGCGCACACCACGCTGGCCATCGCGATGAACCGCATCGGCGGCAAGTCGAACACCGGCGAGGGCGGCGAGGAGGCGGATCGCTTCAAGCCGCTGCCCAACGGCGATTCGATGCGCTCGGCGATCAAGCAGGTCGCCTCGGGCCGCTTCGGCGTCACCGCCGAGTACCTCGTCAACGCGGACGACATCCAGATCAAGATGGCGCAGGGCGCGAAGCCCGGCGAGGGCGGCCAGCTGCCCGGACACAAGGTCGACCGCAACATCGCGCGCGTGCGCCACTCGACGCCGGGCGTCGGGCTGATCAGCCCGCCCCCGCACCACGACATCTACTCGATCGAGGACCTGGCGCAGCTCATCCACGACCTCAAGAACGTCAACACCGCGGCGCGCATCTCGGTGAAGCTCGTCTCCGAGGTCGGCGTCGGCACGGTCGCGGCGGGCGTCAGCAAGGCGCGTGCAGACCACGTGACGATCTCCGGCTTCGAGGGCGGCACGGGCGCCTCGCCGCTCACCTCGCTGACGCATGCCGGCTCGCCTTGGGAGATCGGCCTCGCCGAGACCCAGCAGACGCTGGTGCTCAACGGCCTGCGCGGCCGCATCGCCGTCCAGGTCGATGGCGGGCTGCGCACCGGGCGCGACGTCGCGATCGGCGCGCTGCTCGGCGCCGACGAGTTCGGCTTCGCCACCGCGCCGCTCATAGCGGCGGGCTGCATCATGATGCGCAAGTGCCACCTCAACACCTGCCCGGTGGGCGTGGCGACGCAGGATCCCGTGCTGCGCAAGCGCTTCACCGGCCAGCCGGAGCACGTGATCAACTACTTCTTCTTCGTCGCCGAGGAGCTGCGCCGCATCATGGCGCGGCTGGGCTTCCGCAGGCTGGACGAGATGGTCGGCAGGGTCGACCGGCTCGACACCCGCCGCGCCCTCGACCACTGGAAGGCGCGCGGCGTCGACCTGTCGCGCATCCTGCACCAGCCCGCGGCGCGGGCCGGCGTCGCGGTGCGCAACAGCGAGCGCCAGGAGCACGGCCTCGACAAGGCGCTGGACCGCGACCTCATCGCGGCGGCGGCCCCCGCCATCGAGCGCGGCGAGCGCGTCGCGATCGAGCGCGAGGTGCGCAACGTCAACCGCTCTGTCGGCGCGATGCTGTCCGGCGCGGTGGCGCGCCGCCACGGCCATGCCGGCCTGCCGCCCGGCACGATCTCCATCCGCATGAAGGGGACGGCCGGCCAGAGCTTCGGCGCGTTCCTCGCGCGCGGCGTGGCGCTCGAGCTGTCCGGCGACGGCAACGACTATGTCGGCAAGGGCCTGTCCGGCGGGCGCATCGTCGTGCGCCAGCCCGCGGGCGTGCGCCGCGACCCGACGCGCAACATCATCGTCGGCAACACCGTCCTCTACGGCGCGATCGCGGGCGAGGCCTATTTCGAGGGCGTCGCGGGCGAGCGCTTCGCGGTCCGCAACTCGGGCGCGGTCTGCGTCGTCGAGGGCACCGGCGACCATGGCTGCGAGTACATGACGGGCGGCGTCGTGGTCGTGCTCGGCGAGACCGGGCGCAACTTCGCCGCGGGCATGTCCGGGGGCGTGGCCTATGTCCACGACCCGAAGGGCCGCTTCCGCTCGCTGTGCAACCCGGCGATGGTCGAGCTCGAGCCCGTGGGCGAGCCCGCGGGCGCGGCGCCGGACGAGGCGGGCCTGCCGCTCGCGGCCTCGCCCTCGGTCGACGATGCCGGCATGGGCGACATGCTGCGCTTCGACGCCGAGCGCCTGCGCATCCTGGTCGAGCGGCACGTGGCCTTCACGGGCTCCGCGCGCGCCAGGGAGATCCTTGCCGACTGGGACGCCGCGCGCGGCCAGTTCGTGAAGGTCATGCCGAAGGACTATCGTCGCGCCCTGCGCGACCTCCGCGACGCCGCCTCGCGCGCCGCCGCGGAGTGACGTCGACCCAACGCTGAAAGAACCGGAGCCGGACCATGGGCCTGCCCACGGGTTTCCTCGAGATCGCGCGACAGGACCGTCCCTACGAGAAGGTCGATAAGCGCCTCAAGAACTGGAAGGAGTTCGTCCTTCCGATGTCGGCCGACGAGATCGGCCGGCAGGGCGCGCGCTGCATGGATTGCGGCATCCCGTTCTGCCACAACGGCTGCCCGGTCAATAACCTGATCCCCGACTGGAACGACCTCGTGCGCCGCGGCAAGTGGCAGCAGGCGCTCGAGATGCTGCACTCGACGAACAACTTCCCGGAGTTCACGGGCCGCATCTGCCCGGCGCCCTGCGAGGCGTCCTGCACGCTCAACATCGACGACAGCCCGGTGACCATCAAGTCGATCGAGTGCGCGATCGTCGACCGCGGCTGGCAGGAGGGCTGGATCCTGCCGCAGCCGCCGGCGCGCCGCACCGGCAAGCGCATCGCCGTGATCGGCTCGGGCCCCGCGGGCCTCGCCTGCGCGCAGCAGCTCGCGCGCGCCGGGCATGCCGTGACGCTGTTCGAGAAGAGCGACCGCATCGGCGGCCTGCTGCGCTACGGCATCCCCGACTTCAAGATGGAGAAGCACCTCATCGACCGCCGCGTGCGGCAGATGGAGGCGGAGGGCGTCGAGTTCCGCACCGGCGTCGAGGTCGGCGCGACGATCTCCGTGAAGTCGCTGCTCGAGGGCTATGACGCGGTCGCGATGACCGGCGGCGCAGAGCATCCGCGCGACCTGCAGGTGCCGGGGCGCGAGCTCTCCGGCATCCATTTCGCGATGGACTTCCTGTCGCAGCAGAACCGCCGCGTCGCCGGCGACGACGAGGCGCGCGCCGCGCCGCGCGGCACGATCAGCGCCAGGGGCAGGCACGTCGTCGTCATCGGCGGCGGCGACACCGGCTCGGACTGCGTCGGAACGTCGAACCGCCACGGCGCCGCCTCGGTCACGCAGCTCGAGGTCATGCCGCAGCCTCCCGAGAAGGAGGACAAGGCGCTGACCTGGCCGGACTGGCCGCTCAAGATGCGCACCTCCTCCTCGCACGAGGAGGGTTGCGAGCGCGACTTCGCGGTGCTGACGAAGCGCGCCCTCGGCGAGGGCTGCAAGCTGCGCGCGCTCGAATGCGTGCGCGTCGAGTGGCGCAAGGGCGCCGACGGGCGCATGGCGATGCAGGAGGTCGCGGGCAGCGCCTTCGAGCTCAGGGCCGACCTCGTGCTCCTCGCCATGGGCTTCGTCGGCCCGCGCAAGCCGGGCCTCGTCGAGCAGTCGGGCGTCGAGCTCGACGCGCGCGGCAACGTCAAGGCCGACACCAGCGCCTATCGTACCTCGGTGCCGCGGCTCTTCGCGGCCGGCGACATGCGCCGCGGCCAGTCGCTGGTGGTCTGGGCGATCCGCGAGGGGCGCCAATGCGCCCGCGCGATCGACGAGACCCTCATGGGCGCGAGCCAGCTGCCGCGCTGACGCGATCCCCCGCCGCGCTCAGGCGGCGGGGACGACGTCCGGCGACAGGACGAGGTTGCGCTCCAGCGCGCCGCCTGGCGGCACGAGCACGATGCCCGGGCGCCGCGCGAGGTCGCCGTCGTCGCCGATCCCGGGCGCGAATCCCTGCCAGGGCTCGATGCAGAGATACGGCGCGCCCGGCTTCGTCCAGATGCCGAGATGCGGGCAGTCGGGGAAGTCGACGCGCAATCCGTGCATCCCCGGCACGCCGAACCAGGCGCGCCGGCTCGCCAGCCGGTCGAGGATCAGCGCGTCTGCCGCGAAGAGCCTGTCGTCGAGGCGCAGCGTCGCGCCGTCCACGGGCGTCGGCAGGCCCGACGGATGGCCAAGGCCGTCCGCATCGATCGAGCGGATCGGCGCTGGCTCGGGCTTCTCGAAGCGCACGACATGCGCCTCGCGCGCGGCGCCCGGCACGAGCGGCCATGCGAAGGCGGGATGGAAGCCGATCGAGGCGGGAAGGACCTCGGTCGCCGACGGGTTGCGCGCCACGACGCGCATCGCCAGCGACGCCTCGTCGATGCGCCATTCCACCTCGAGGTGGAAGGCGAAGGGGTAGTGCGCGCGCGTCGCCTCGTCGTCGCGCAGCTCCAGGAGCGCGCGCCGCCCGTCGACCTCGCGCAGCGCGAAGCGAGACTGGCGCGCCACGCCGTGGGGCGGCATGTCGAATGCGCGCCCCTGCCAGCGCGCCCGGCCGCCGGGCGAGCGGCCGATCACCGGGAAGAGCAGCGGTGCCTGCCCGGCCCACCAGGCGGGATCGCCCTGCCAGAGCCACTCCCTGCCATCGATCCTGAACGAACGCAGCTCGGCGCCCTGCGGGTCGATCTCCGCCGCGAGCCCGCCGGCGGCAAGCAGGCTGCGGCCGCCGGCGCTCACGCCAGGCGCTCGGCTGCCCAGCCGGCGGCGCCGGCGGGGACGAAGCGCATCGGCGTGGCGTTGCGATGCAGGGACGGGTCGAGCTCGACGCCGAGCATCGCGGTCAGCACGAGGAGGACGCCGCCATGCGCGACGACGAGCCGCTCGCGTCCCGGCGCGACGGGCGCGCGCAGCGCGTCCGACAGGCCGTCGCGCACGCGCGAGACGAACTGGTCGAGCGTCTCGCAGCCCGGCGGGTCCTGCGCCCAGTCGAAGTCGGCGTTCGGCTGGCCGAACAGCGCCGTGTAGACGCGCTCCTTGATGCGCGGCTCCGGGCGCGGCGCGAGCGCATGGTGCTCCGCCGCCAGCGAGGCGGTGCGCCAGGCGCGCGGCATCGGGCTCGCGACGATGTCGGCGACGCCGTGGCCGGAGAGGATGCGCGCCGCCGCGGCCGCTTGCGCCTCGCCGGTCGCGTTCAGCGGCTGGTCCTCGGTCTGGTAGTAGCGGTTGAGGTTCCCGTCGGTCTCGCCATGGCGCAGGAACAGGAAGCTCGCGCGCGGGACCGCGGCGGGAACGGCGCGGGCGGACGACACGAGGCGCGCGACGCCGAGGGTCGGCACGATGCGGGTCATGGCGCCTTCCCTCAGCCGCGCAGGAAGCCGCGGCGCGCCAGGTTGCGCATCAGCGCCAGCGTGCCGAAGCTCCACGGCGCGCATTCCGTCGACAGGCGCACGCGGTTGACCAGGCGCCCGAGGCTCGGCGTCGAGATCGTGACCACGTCGCCGACCTTGTGCGTGAAGCCCATGCCCTTGGCGCCGCGGTCGTCGGTGGGCGCGAACATCGTGCCGCAGAACAGCACGAAGCCGTCGGGATACTGGTGGTGGCGCCCCGCGGCCTGCGCGGCGATCGCGGCGGGCGAGCGGCTGATGCGCGACATCGAGCTCTTGCCCTCGAGGCGGTAGTTGTCGGGTCCCTCGACGGTCAGGCCGATGTCGGCGCCCGACACGGTCTCGAGCGTGAAGGCTCCGTCGAACAGGCGGATGAAGGGCCCGAGCGCGCAGCTGGCATTGTTGTCCTTCGCCTTGCCGAGCAGGAGGGCGGAGCGGCCCTCGAAGTCGCGCAGGTTGACGTCGTTGCCGAGCGTGGCGCCGACCAGGCGCCCCTGCGGGTCGGAGACCACCACGACCTCGGGCTCCGGGTTGTTCCAGGTCGACTCGGGATGCAGGCCCACGTCGGCGCCGTGGCCGACGGCGGACATCGGCTGCGACTTGGTGAAGATCTCGGCGTAGGGGCCGATGCCGACCTCGAGGTAGGGCGACCACTTGCCCTTCGCGACGAGGATCTTCTTCAGCTCCTCTGCCTGCGGCGAGCCGGGGACGATCCGCGACAGGTCGGTGCCGATCGCGGCGGTCATCTCGCGGCGGATGGCCTCGGCGGCGGAGGCGTCGCCGCGCGCCTGCTCCTCGATGACGCGCTCGACCATGCTCTGGGCGAAGGTCACGCCCGCGGCCTTGATGGCCTGCAGGTCGACCGGGGCGAGCAGCCAGGGCCGGCCCGGGTCGCGCGTCGCCTCGTCGGAATTCGCGACGACGTCCGCGACGGCGCCGAGGCGCGCGGCGGAGGCGACGTTGTTGCGCAGCTGCGCGAGGTCGAGCCCGTCCAGAAGGCCGCTCGACGTCGTGTAGAAGGGCGTGAGGTCGACGAGGTCGGCGCCGCGCACCGCGACGACGCAGGGCCCGCCATTGGCGCCTGGCTTCCACGCGCGGCCGACGAGGAGCGCGCTGGCGTGGTCGGCGGGCAGGCAGTCGGCGACGGGCAGGGGGCGTTGCATGGCGGTCCTCGCGTGATCCGGGCGCGGGCATCGCCCGCTTGGCCGCCAGAAGGCCCGTGTCGCGCGCCGAATTCAAGGGCCTCAGCGCTCGCGCAGCGCCTCGTCGGCCAGCCGCGCGAAGGGCGAGAGCAGCACGGCGCCGAGGCTGCGCCGGCCGGTGACGATGTCGGCGCTGGCGCGCATGCCGGGCGCCAACGCGACGTCCTGCCCGCCGGCCGCGAAGCGCGTCGCCTGCAGCGCGATCCGCACGGGGTAGCTCGGCCCGAGCCGCGGGTCGTCGACCGCGTCGCGCGCGATCTCGCGCACCTGGCCGGCCATCGTCCCGTAGACGGTGAAGGGGAAGGGATCGAGCTTCAGCCGCGCCGCCTGCCCGACCGCGAGGAAGCCCGCGTCGCGCACCGGCACCAGCGCCTCGAGCTCGATCCGCGCGTCGTCGGGGACGACCAGCATCAGCGTCTCGCCGGCCTGCGCGAAGCCGCCCACCGTGTGGACGCTGCGCTGGTGGACCGTGCCGTCGACGGGAGCCGCGACGCGCTGGTCCGCGAGATGCCGCTCGGCCTTGGCGAGTTCCTGGGCGAGGCTGACGGCGAGGCGCTCGGCCTCGACGAGGCGCGCGCCTGCGTGCCGCGCGAAGCCCGCCTCCGTGCCATGCCGGCGCTGGCGCAGGGCCTGCGCCTCGGCCCGCGCCTCCGCCAGTCGCGCGACCTCGGCCTCCAGCTCGTGCTCGCGCTCGACCCGCTCTCGCTCGAGCTCGAGCCAGGCGAGGCGCGCATAGTGGCCCTGCCGCGCGAGCGCGCCGCGCGCGCGGGCGCGTTCCTCGACGAAGGGCATCGTCGCCTCCAGCCGCGCGATCGCGAAGGCGATCGCCTCCTCGCGCGCGGCGTTGCGCGCGATGGCGGCATCGAGCGCGCCCAGCGCGGCCGCGTGCTCGGCCAGCTCCGCGCCCAGCCATGCGAGGTGCAGCTCGGCGGTGGCCGGGTCCACGCCGGCGGGCGGCACGAAGGCGTCCGCGCGACCCGCGCGGAGCGCGCGCAGCCGCGCCACGTCGAGCAGGTTGGCGTCGCGGTTGTTGGCCAGGCGTTCGCGGTCGGCGCGTCGCGCGACGTCGTCGAGCTCGACGAGCACGTCGCCGCGGCGCACGCGCTCGCCATCGTCGGCGCGGATCGCGACGATCCGGCCGGCTTCCTGCGGCTGCACCTTCTGGACGCGCGAGGCGGGGATGAGCCGGCCCTCGCCGGTGGCGACGATGTCGATCTCCGCCAGGCCCGCCCATGCGGCCGCGGCCAGCATCGCCACCGCGCCGAGCGCAGCGCGCGGCGCCGTCCGCTCTCCCGCGGTCAAGGCGCTGCCCCCGCGCCGGGCGCGGCGAGGCGCGGCACCAGCTCGATGGCGCGCAGCCATGCGCCGCTCGCGCCCTCCCCGGCGGACTGCAGCTGGCGAAGCAGGAGGAGGGCGACGATCAGCCCGCCGGGCGTGAGCGCGCCGGACATGACCTCCAGCGCGCAGGCGCCGAGCGCGCACGCGTAGCCGAGCCGGGCCACGAAGCCCAGCGCGCGGCGCGCCTGCGCACGTCCCTGCTCGAGCGCGAACGATGCGTCCATGGCCTCCGCGGAGCCGCGCGCGGCGCCGTGCAGGCGCCATGCCGCCTCGCGCCGCAGCGCCGCGAGGATCGCGGTCGTGCCGGCGTGGACGAGCACGAGGCAGGCGGCGACGGCCCCGATCCGGCCATCGGCGAGGCAGAGACCTCCCACCACCAGCAGCGCGAGCAACGGCACGCAGGAAGCGGCCTCGACGAGATCCAGCGTAGCGGCCGCGCCTGTGCGCCGGTCCGCCGCCGCGCCGTCCATCCCGCCGGCGCCTCGCGCCCGCAGGAGCGCGCCCGCCGCGTCGCGCACCTCGGCGAGTGCCAGCTCCGCGAGGGCGAGCAGGCACAGGCCGATGACGATCGCGGCGAGCGTGGCATGGGCGCGATTGGCGCCGACGCGGTCGACGACGAGGCCGATCGCGAGCGCAGGCAGCATGCGGGTCGCCGTGGCGAGGAGGGCCAGCACGAGGAAGGCGGCGAGCAGCTCGGGGCGGCGCGCCATCGCGGCGAGCGCCGGCCCGGTCGCCGCCGCGATGCCGGGGCGCGATGCGCGCGACGCCTTGCCGTTCCCCATCGCCCACCTCCGGGCGCGAGCCTATCCGTCGCGCGCGCCGCGCGGCGCGACGCACCGGTGTTGATGCGCCTGTGCTAATGCGCCCGGCCTAGCGCTGCTGCCCGTGCGACAGGCGAGGCCGCCATGGCGGAGCCTCCGGCGCATGGACGATCGTCTTCCACGCGCCGATCTCGCGGCGCTCGCGCGCGCCAGGGGCTGCGAGCTCGTGGCGCTGCGCTTCACCGACATGCTCGGGCGCTGGCTCGGCGTCACGTCCTGGGTGCGCGGCCTCGCGCCGGGGACGGACACGCTGTCCTGCGCATCCTCGAACGTCGCGGGCTGGGGCAGCCTCGCGGACTCGGACCTCGCGCTCAGGGCCGATCCGTCGACCGCGCTGCGCGATCCCTTCGCCGCGCGGCCCACGCTCCTCGTCTTCGGTGAGGCGCAGGACCCGGGCGGGCGGGGCGCGTCGCCGATGGATCCGCGCGCGACGCTGGCGCGCGCCCTCGCCCGGCTGAGCGCCAGCGGGGTGGCCGACGAGCTGCGCGTCGGCGCGGAGCTGGAGTTCTACCTCTTCGACGACGTGCGCTTCCGCGTCGCGTCGGACGAGTGCTCCTTCCGCGTGGAGGCGCGCGACTCGCTGGAGAACGCCGCGCGCGCGATGCGCGGCGGCAACCCGGGCCATCGCGTCGGCTATGCCTCGCAGCACCTCGCCGGCGCGCCGCTCGACGCCGACGCGGGCTGGCGCGCGGACCTGCTCGCGCTCGCCGAGCGCCTCGGCCTCGACCCGCTCGGCCACCAGCACGAGGCGGGTCCCGGCCAGCAGGAGATCTCGCTCGGCCATGCGCCCGCGCTGCGCGCCGCCGACCGCATCCAGCTCGGCAAGTGGATGGTGCTGAACGCCGCGGCGGCGGCGGGCCGCAGCGCGACCTTCATGCCCAAGCCGCTGCCCTACAAGCCGGGCTCGGGCATGCACCTCAACGTCTCGCTCTGGCGCGGCGGCACGCCGCTCTTCGCGGCGCCCGGCGGGGAGGCGCTGATGCGCGGCTTCGTCGGCGGCGTCTTCGCGCACATGCGCGCGCTCAACGCGGTCGCCAACCCCGGCACCAACAGCTTCCGCAGGCTGTCCCAGCTGCACGCGCCGGGCACGCCGCTCTCCTGGGGAGAGGCGAACCGCGCGGCGGCGATCCGCGTGCCGCGCGCGCGGTCGCCGGGGGCGCTGCGCCTCGAGCTGCGCTTCCCGGACGCCGCGGCCAATCCGTACCTCGCCATCGCCGCCATCGCGATGGCGGGGCTCGACGGCGTCCTGCGCGGCCTCGACCCGGGGCCGTCGCGCGGCGACGACCCGCGCCGCGCGTCTGGCGCGACCTGGGACGTGCGCCGCCGCGCGGCCGAGGGCTTCGCCCTCGATCTCGCCGAGGCGATCGTCGCGCTCGACGCCGATCGCCGCTTCCTCGTCGAGGGCGGCGTGTTCGACGACGCGCTCGTCGAGGCGCTCGCGCTCGAGCTGAACCGCCAGCTGCGGGTGAACCGCGGGCTGCCGCACCCCAACGAGTACTACATGTACTTCAGCGCCTGACGGCGCGCGGCGCCCGCCGCGGCGTCAGACCGGGAAGTCGCGCGACGGGTCGATCCCGCAGGTCTCCAGGAACTTGCGCAGCTGCACGACCTCGTCCTTCGACAGGTGGTGCTGCGCCGCGTGGAACACCGCGGTGTGGCCCTTCAGCGAGACGCCGATGCGCGCCTTCTGCCGGTTGTCGATCTCCGCCCCGAGATGCGCGAGCGCCCTCTCGACGTCGTGCATCGAGATGTTCGCGCTGATCGGATGCGCGAAGAGCGCGTGCAGGGTCTGGCGCCGGTGGTGGTTCATGGTGTCCTCGCTCCTGTCGTTGCCCGACGGAGCCAATCTGGACCTCCTGCGCGGCGATGACCGGATGCGAGGACGTCGCACCCCCCGCGACAGGTCAGCGCAGGCGACCCACCGCCGCGCTTCGCCGCGCCTCGCGCAGGCGCTCGACGATCCGCGTGCGCTCGTCTTCCTCGAGGTCCGGCCAGCGCGCGATCTCGTCGATCGAGCGGCCGCAGCCGACGCACAGGCGCGTGAGCGGATCGAGCCTGCAGACGGCGATGCACGGGCTTGCGGCCATGGCGCGCGCCGCGCCCTCCTCAGGGCTGCAGCGGCTCGAAGAAGGTGACGACGACCCCGTCGGGATCGAGCATCGCGAATTCGCGGCTGCCCCAGGGTTTCTGCTCGAGCCTGCCCTCGGGATGCACGACGCCGCGGTTCACGCAGCGCGCGTAGAGCGCGTCGATGCCGTCGACGCGCACGCGGCAGGCGGAGCGCGCGAGCAGCGCCGCGTCGTCGCTGCGATGGAGGTGGATCTCCGCGCCGTCGCGCTTGATCGCCGCGAACTCGGTCGGCGCGCCGCGCGACTGGCTGCGGCGGAAGCCGAGCACGCCCTCGAAGAACGAGACGGTCGTGTCGACGTCGCGCGCCGGCAGCAGCGGGACCGCGAAGGCGAAGATGGTCTCGGGAATGTCCAGGTGCTTCGTGCTCATGGCCTTGCCGTCCTGCGATGCGCGACGCGGCCGCTGGCGCGGCCCGCGATCAGAGCAGGAAGGATATCCTGCCGCCGCCCATCGCGGTTGCCGATTGCGCGGCCGGGGCGGCGAGGCCCTCGGCGCGCGCATAGGCGCCGCGCGCGCCGCGCCAGTCCTCGATATGCGCGCCGCGCTGCGGGTTCTGCTGCGCGAGGAACTGCGCGACGAAGCTCACCGGCGTGCCGAAGAGCAGGCGCGCCGGTTGCGCGCGCTGGCCGGGTGCGCTGCCCGCATCGTCTCCGCGCGCCTCGAACTCGCGCTCGGCCGCCTGCATGCGCTCGGGCATCCCGGCGGCGCGCTCCTGCGTGCGCGGCGGGACCCGGAGGGTCGTCGGGGAGGGGAGGGTGAGGACGAGCATCGGCCGGGTTCTTCGCGAAGAAATATAAAACCTTCGATGGTTTGCTTCAATGTCGCGTATCGAGGATTCGTGGTTAGCGGAAATTAACCATTCCAGCGACGCGATCCCGCGATTCAAGATGCGTTAACGGCGGCCGGGGAGAATGCGCCCCGTTCAAGGGCAGAAGGCGCTGGACGCGATGATGGCTGGCTCGGGCAACGAGGACGACGCAGAGATGGAACACCGGCGCCTCGTCGAGGCGATCGGCGCCGCCGGCGACATCGCCTATGCGTGGGACGTGCGCTCGGGCTCGCTCGACTGGCTCGCGCCCGTCCCGGATGCGCTGGGCGGCCAGTTCGCCGCGTTGCGCACCGCCGACGGCTTCGCCGCGCGCATCTTCCCCGAGGACGCGACGCTGCGCGCCGAGGCGCTGGCGCGGCATCTATCGGGCGCCGGCGCCTATGAATGCGAATACAGGATCCGCGACGACCACGACGACCCCGTCTGGGTCCATGACCGCGGCATCGCGCGCCGCGACGCCGCGGGCCAGCCGCTGTCGATCGCCGGCGTCCTGCGCCTGACCGGCGCGCGCAAGGCGCGCGAGGCGCAGCTGGAATACCTCGCCAACCACGACGAGCTCACCGGCCACTACAACCGCGCCCGGCTCAAGGATTCGCTGGAGCAGGCGCTGGGCTTCGCGCGGCGCTACGGCGTCCCGGGCGCGTACATGGTGATCGGCATCGACAAGCTCGGGCCGATCAACGACGCCTTCGGCCACGAGGCCGCCGACGCCGTCATCGTCGCGGTCAGCCGGCTGCTCGACCGCACGCTGCGCAACACCGACGTCATCGGGCGCCTGGGTGGCGACCGCTTCGGCGTCGTGCTCAGCCACTGCCCCGTGGCCGACCTCACCGCGACGGCCGACAAGATCCTCGCCGCCGTGCGCCAGGCGCGGATCGAGGCGCCCTCCGCCGAGCTCCACGTCACCGCCTCGATCGGCGGCGTCGCCTTCCACGAGCACCCGCCGATGGTCAGCGAGGTGATGAGCCGCGGCGACACCGCGCTCCACCAGGCCAAGCAGCAGGGCCGCAACTGCTTCGCGCTCCACCAGGACTCGCCAGCGCATCGCGAGCAGCGCCGCCACGTCGTGTGGATGGTCGAGGAGGTGCAGGCGGGTCTCAAGGACGGGCGCGTCCTGCTCGCCTACCAGCCCGTGGTCGACGCGATATCGCACGCGGTCGACCACTACGAGTGCCTGATCCGCCTGCGTCGCAGGAACGGGCAATACGTGCCCGCCGCGTCCTTCATCCCCTTCGTCGAGCAGTCCGGCCTGATGCGCCAGGTCGACCGGCGCGCGCTCGAGCTCGCGATCGAGGAGCTGAGCGCGCATCCGAGCCTGCGCCTCGCGGTCAACGTCTCCGGCCACACCACCAGCGACCGCAGCTGGCTGAGGATGCTCAACGCCCTCGTGCGCGGCATGCCGGAGGTAGCCGAACGGCTCACGGTGGAGATCACCGAGACCGTCGCGCTCGAGGACATCGACGAGACGGCGCGCTTCGTGCGCAGCCTGCGCGACCTCGGCTGCCGCGTCGCGCTCGACGACTTCGGCGCCGGCTACACCAGCTTCCGCAACCTCAAGGCCCTCGCCGTCGATTGCGTGAAGATCGACGGGTCCTACGTGCGCGGCCTCGAGGACAACGTCGACAACCAGCTCTTCGTGCGCACGCTGCTCGGCCTCGCCGAGGGGCTCGGGCTCGTGACCGTCGCGGAATGCGTCGAGACCGCGCCCGAGGCGGCGCTGCTGACGCGGCGCGGCGTTCGGTTCCTGCAGGGCTGGCATTTCGGCAAGCCGGAGATCGATCGGCCCTGGCTCGCCGCGCCCCTCCAGGCCGCGCCGCAGCCGGCCATCGCCGTCGCGGGCGCGCCCGCGTCGCGGCTCACCGTGCTCAAGGGCGGGCTGGCAGGGGGCTGAGCCCCCGCGCGCTCACTTCCTCGACATCTCCGCGAGCTGGCGCTGGATGGATTCCATCTGGCGGCGCAGCTCGTCGAGCGACGGCGCGGCGGCCGCCGGTGCCTGCGCCGGCTGCTCGGGCCGGGCGCCGGGATGCGCCTGCCCCTGCGCGAAGGGCGCCCACATCTGGGACATGGCGTTCTGGAACAGCACCATGTTCTGCTTGCTCATCTCCTCGAGCTGGGGCCCGAAGGGGAAGAAGCCGCCGAAGGCCGCCTTCATCGAATCGCGGAACTGGTCCTGGTTGTGCGAGAAGGCCTGCATCGACGCCTCGAGGTAGCGCGGCACGACCGACTGCAGGTTGTCGCCGTAGAAGGCGATGAGCTGGCGCAGGAACCCGATGGGCAGCAGGTTCTGCCCGCCCTTGGATTCCTCCTCGACGATGATCTGCGTGAGGACCGCGCGCGTGATGTCCTCGCCGGTCTTGGCGTCGTGCACGACGAACTCGGTCCCCTGCTTGACCATCGCGCAGAGGTCCTCGAGCGTCACGTAGCTGGACGTCGCGGTGTTGTAGAGCCTGCGGTTCGCGTATTTCTTGACCCTGACGACCTTGCCGTCCCCGGCTGGCGTCGCCGCCGCGGCCTGGTCGTCGGGTTTTTCCGTCATCGCCATTCTGTCATGATGGACGCGAAGCCCGCGGGCCGCAAGGCCCGCACGTCCGCGCGAGGTCCGGCCATGAGCGAGAAGGACGATCCCGAGGCCCTGGCGCGGCGCTTCCTCGACCTCTGGCAGGAGCATGTCGCGGCCTCCGCCGCGGATCCGGCTATCGCGGAGGCGATGCAGCGCCTTGCCGCCGCCGGCGCGACCGCGCCGGCCGCGTGGATGGCGATATGGACAGGCGCCGGCGCGCACGCGCAGCATGGCGCGTCGCATGCCGGATCCGCGCCTGCCGCCGCCACCCACGCGCCTGATGGCGCCACGCCCGCTGGGGCTGCACCTCGCGGCGGCCATGGCGACGTGGACGGCCTCGCTCGGCGCATCGACGAACTCGAGCGGCGCGTCGCCCTTCTGGAGCATGCTGGCGCGCGAGCACCCAGGGCTCGCAAGCGCCCTCGCGCGCGCAAGCCCTGAGGCGCTGCGCGGCGCGCTGTCGCGCGAGATCCGCGCGCGCGCCGCTTCCTTCCTGCGCGGCATCGATCTCTACCGCCGCCATCCCCACGCCCGCCCCGCGACCGCCTGGCCCGTCGCCTGGAGCGAGGGCACGACGCGGCTGCTCGACTGCGCGCCCGGCGGCTCGGGGCCACCCGTCCTCCTCGTGCCCTCGCTGGTCAACCGCGCGAGCATCCTCGACCTCGCGCCCGGGCGCAGCTTCGTGCGCGCGCTTGCCGCGGCTGGCCTCAGGCCCTTCCTCGTCGACTGGGACCGGCCCGGCGACATCGAGCGCGGCTGGGACCTCGATGGCTACGTCGCCGGGCGGCTGCTGCGCTGCCTCGACCATGTCGTCGCCGCCACGGGCGCGCCCGCCATCCTACTGGGCTACTGCATGGGCGGGCTGCTGGCGGCGCCGCTGGCGCTGCTGCGTCCCGCGGCGGTGCGCGGGCTGGTGCTGCTCGCCACGCCCTGGGACTTCCACGCCGAACGGCCGGACCTGGCGCTCGCGCTCGCGGCCCAGGCGCGCGGCTGGCTGCCGGCCGCGGAGGCGATCGGCGAGGTCCCGGTCGACGTCCTACAGGGGCTGTTCGCCGCGCTGGACCCGCTGCTGGCGGCGCGGAAATTCATCGCATTCTCGCGCATGGACCAGGCCTCGGAGGAGGCGATCGGCTTCGTGGCGCTGGAGGACTGGCTCAACGACGGCGTGCCGCTGGCGGCCCGCGTGGCGCGCGAGACCATGGTCGGCTGGTACGGAGACAACGATCCGGCGCTGGGCAGGTGGCGGATCGAGGGGCGACCGGTGCGGCCGGCGGAGATCGCCGCGCCCACCCTCTGCGTGGTGCCCGCGCGCGACCGGATCGTGCCGCCCGCCTCGGCGCGCGCCCTGGCGGACGCGATCAGGGGCGCCCGGCTCGTGGCGCCGCCCCTCGGGCATATCGGCATGATGAGCTCGCCGCGGGCGCCGGCGTCCCTGTGGCCCGGCATCGTCGGCTGGATCCGGCAGGCTGCGGCATCCTGACGCGGCGACGGCTGTTCGCCGCAGTAGGGCAGGCGTAATCTCCCGGCTATAGAGCGCCCGTCCGGCGGCTCCCCCCGCCGCGAAAGATCCAGGAGGAAACCATGGCCGACATCGTCATCGCCGCCGCCGCCCGCACGCCCGTGGGCAGCTTCAACGGCGCCTTCGCGTCCCTCGCCGCGCACGAGCTCGGCGCGGTCGCCATCGTCGAGGCGATGAAGCGCGCCAAGGTCGCGCCCGCCGAGGTCGACGAGGTGGTCATGGGCCAGATCCTCACCGCGGGCACCGGCCAGAACCCGGCGCGCCAGGCGGCGATGAAGGCCGGCATCCCGGCCGAGAAGACCGCCTACGGCATCAACCAGCTCTGCGGCTCGGGCCTGCGCGCGGTCGCGCTCGGCTTCCAGGCCATCCGCAACGGCGACAGCGCGGTCGTCGTCGCCGGCGGCCAGGAGAGCATGACCCAGGCTCCGCACTGCGTGCACCTGCGCGCGGGCGTGAAGATGGGCGCCGCCGAGATGGCCGACACCATGCTGCGCGACGGCCTGATGGACGCCTTCCACGGCTACCACATGGGCAACACGGCGGAGAACGTCGCCCAGAAGTGGCAGATCGGCCGCGAGGAGCAGGACCGCTTCGCCGTCGCCTCGCAGAACAAGGCCGAGGCCGCGCAGAAGGCCGGCAGGTTCCGAGACGAGATCGTCCCGGTCACCGTGAAGTCCCGCAAGGGCGACGTCGTCGTCTCAGACGACGAGTACCCGAAGCACGGCACGACCCTCGACACGCTGGCCAAGCTGCGCGCGGCCTTCGACAAGAACGGCACGGTCACGGCCGGCAACGCCTCGGGCATCAACGACGGCGCCGCCGTCGCGGTGCTGATGAGCGACGCCGAGGCGGCGCGGCGCGGCGTCACGCCGCTCGCGCGCATCGTCTCCTGGGCGACCGCGGGCGTCGATCCCGCGATCATGGGCTCCGGCCCGATCCCGGCCTCGCGCAAGGCGCTCGAGAAGGCGGGCTGGAAGGCCTCCGACCTCGACCTCGTCGAGGCGAACGAGGCCTTCGCCGCGCAGGCCTGCGCGGTCAACAAGGACATGGGCTGGGACGTGTCGAAGGTGAACGTGAACGGCGGCGCGATCGCGATCGGCCACCCGGTCGGCGCGTCGGGCGCGCGCGTCCTCAACACGCTTCTCTTCGAGATGCAGCGCCGCGACGCGCGCAAGGGCCTGGTGACGCTGTGCATCGGCGGCGGCATGGGCATCGCGCTCTGCGTCGAGCGCTGACAACCAGACGGCAGGACAGGGAGATCGAGATGACTGGACGTGTTGCGCTCGTCACGGGCGGTACCCGCGGCATCGGCCGCGCCATCAGCGAGGGCCTCAAGAAGGCCGGCTATCGCGTCGTCGCCAACTACGGCGGCAACGAGGCGGTCGCGCAGGCCTTCACGGCGGAGACCGGCATCCCCGCCTACAGGTTCGACGTCGGCGACTTCGCCGCCTGCCAGGCGGCCATCGCGAAGATCGCGGCCGAGGTCGGCCCGGTCGAGGTGCTGGTGAACAACGCCGGCATCACCCGCGACGCCACGATGAAGCGCCTGTCGCGCGACATGTGGGACCAGGTGATCGATACGAACCTCGGCAGCTGCTACAACCTGTGCAAGTGCGCGTGGGACTCGATGCTCGAGAAGGGCTTCGGCCGCATCGTCAACATCGGCTCGGTGAACGGGCAGATGGGCCAGTACGGCCAGGTCAACTACGCGGCGGCGAAGTCCGGCATCCACGGCTTCACCAAGGCGCTGGCGCAGGAAGGCGCGGCGAAGGGCATCACCGTCAACGCGATCGCCCCGGGCTACATCGACACCGAGATGGTCCAGGCCGTGCCCGCCGACGTGCTCAAGAAGATCATCGCGCGCATCCCGGTCGGCCGCCTCGGCCACGCCCAGGAGATCGCGCGCGGCGTCGCCTTCCTCGTCGCCGACGAGGGCGCCTTCATCACCGGCTCGACGCTGTCGATCAACGGCGGCCAGCACATGTACTGACGCGGCGCCTGCGCGGGCGGTGGATGCCGCCGCCCGCGTTCAGGTCCGCGGGTCGATGCCGTTGCGCCGGCACCAGGCGATCGACTTCTCCGCCTCCTCGGCGTCGGCGACGCGCAGTTGCGAGAGGAAGTCGCGCTCGACCTCGTCGAGCCGCCCGCCGCGCCGGGTCAGGATGCCCGGACGCAGCGCGAGCCATGGCTCGCGCCAGCGCAGGGCGACCACGTCGCCGCCGCGCATCGTCCGCATGGCGATAGGGACGGGGACGCCGGTGACCGCGTCCGAGTGCGGCAGGGCGGCGATGGACAAGGTCGGGCTCTCTATGACGAGGGCCGGATAGGCGGCGTGGACGTCGCCGGCACGCCTCGCGGCATGGCGGGCCTCCGCCATCGGCCCTTGCACCTCGCGCGGGACGCGGCCGATGAATGCCAGCGGATGGGCGAGGATGTCCGCCAGCCCCATGCCGCGCCTGCGCGACAGGGGATGGCCGCGGCGGACGAGGAACACGCCGGGCTGCGGGCGCACGCTCCACATGGAGGTTCGGGTCCTCGTCGAGGTCCTGCAGCGCGAGCAGGCCGACCGAAGCCTCGCGCTCGAGGATCGCGCGCGGTATCTCGGCCCAGTTCGAGGTCGCGAGGCGCATCCTCACCTCGGGGTGGCGCGCGATCATGCGTGCCAGCGCCATGACGCCGATCGATTCGCCCACGAACGGCCCGGCGAGGATCCGCAGCTCGCGGACCTGGTCGCCGCGCACCGCGTCCAGCCGCTCGCCCAGGCGTTCGAGCCTCTGGAGGATCTCCCCGGCCTCGGCCATCACCGTGCGGCCGAGATCGGTGAGCACCACGCCGCGACGCGTGCGCTCGAAGAGCTTGCCGCGCAGCCTCGCCTCGATCGCGGCCAGCGAGCGCGTGAGGGCAGGCTGCGCGGTTCCGAGCACGCGCGCCGCGCGCACCAGGGTCCCGTGCTCGGCGATCGTCTTCACGATACGCAGGTCGCGGATTTCCATGCCATGCCCCTGCGGTCAATTCAAAATTGCGCACAAAGTATTGGCTGCGCTCTCGACACTATCGGCACTGTCGCCACCGATGCGAGCGCAATTGCAAGCGGAGGCAGGGGCACCCGGCGATGCGTCCGCTACGGAGGGGATGGTGCGCGTCCCGGGCGGCGCGTTCCTGATGGGCTCGGATGCCCACTACGCCGACGAGCGTCCTCGGCACACCGCCCGGGTCGCCGGCTTCAGCATGGATGAGACGGCCGTCACGAACGCCATGTTTGCGCGCTTCGTGGCGCTGACGGGATACGTCACCGTCGCGGAGCGGCCGCTGGATCCCGCCCTCTATCCCGGCGTCGAGGCGTCGCGCCTCGCGCCCGGATCGCTCGTGTTCCGGCCCACGGATGGCCCCGTCGACACGCGCGACATGTCGCGCTGGTGGCACTGGACGCAGGGCGCCCATTGGCGCGCACCCGAGGGGCCGGGATCCTCGCTCGCAGGTAGGGAGGAGCATCCCGTCGTGCACGTCGCGTTCGCGGACGCGGAAGCCTATGCGCGCTGGGCCGGCAAGGACCTCCCCAGCGAGGCGGAGTGGGAATTCGCCGCGCGTGGCGGCCTCGACGGCGCGGAGTTCGCATGGGGCGATGAGTTCGCCCCGGGCGGCGTGCATCTCGCGAACACCTGGCAGGGCCCGTTCCCCTGGCGCGACGTCGCCGAGGACGGCCATTCCGGCACGTGTCCCGTGCGCAGCTACCCCGCCAACGGCCACGGGCTGTTCGAGATGTGCGGCAACGTGTGGGAGTGGACCTCCGACTGGTGGGGCGCGCGCCACGCGGTCGATCCGGCCAAGCCATGCTGCGCGCCGCTGAATCCGCGCGGTCCGTCCGTCGACGCATCCTACGACCGTTCGCAAACCACCGTCCGCATCCCGCGAAAGGTGGTGAAGGGCGGCTCGTTCCTGTGCGCGCCGTCCTATTGCCGCCGCTACCGGCCGGCGGCGCGCCACGCCCAGATGGTGGATTCGGGCATGAGCAATGTCGGCTTCCGCTGCATCCGCCGCGACGATTCCGCAAACCCGAGGGGGAGAGACACATGAGCAACGGTCATTCGCGCCGCGACGTATTGCTTGGGACCACCGCCGTGGCGGGGGCCGGCGCGGTCGCCGGCACGCGCGTCGCCCAGGCGCAGCAGGCGGCGCCCGCGCCGCGCGCCGGCGCGCAGGCGCGCCCGAACATCCTCGTGATCTTCGGCGACGACGTCGGCTGGGCGAACATCTCCGCCTACAACATGGGCCTGATGGGCTATCGCACGCCGAACATCGACCGCATCGCGCGCGAGGGCGCGATGTTCACCGACCACTACGCGGAGAATTCCTGCACCGCGGGCCGCTCCGCCTTCATCACCGGGCAGAGCCCGTTCCGCACCGGCCTGTCGAAGGTCGGCCTGCCGGGCGCCGATCTCGGCATGAAGCCCGAGGACCCGACGATCGCGGCGCTGCTGAAGCCGCTGGGCTACGCGACCGGCCAGTTCGGCAAGAACCACCTCGGCGACCGCGACGAGCACCTGCCGACGATGCACGGCTTCGACGAGTTCTTCGGCTCGCTCTACCACCTCAACGCCGAGGACGAGCCGGAGAACCCGGACTACCCGCGCAACCCGGAGTTCCGCCGCCAGTTCGGCCCGCGCGGCGTGCTGAAGAGCTGGGCGAACCCCGATGGCACGCAGCGCATCGAGAACACCGGCGCGCTGACGATGAAGCGCATGGAGACCGTGGACGAGGAGTTCCTCGCCGGCGCGCTCGACTTCATCGACCGCCAGCACAAGGCGGGAAAGCCCTTCTTCACGTGGTTCAACTCGACGCGCATGCATATCTGGACGCGCCTCAAGCCCGAGAGCCGCAACAAGACGGGGATCGGCGTCTACGCGGACGGCATGGTCGAGCATGACGGGCATGTCGGGCAGCTGCTCGCCAAGCTCGACGAACTCGGCATCACGCGGGACACGATCGTGATCTACACGACGGACAACGGCGCCGAGGTCATGTCCTGGCCCGATGGCGGCTGCACGCCGTTCCGCGGCGAGAAGGCGACGACCTGGGAAGGCGGCTTCCGCGCCCCGTGCTGCATCCGCTGGCCGGGCCGGATCCAGGGCGGGCAGGTGATCAACGACATCGTGTCGCTGCAGGACTGGCTGCCGACGCTCATGGCCGCGGTCGGCGAGCCGGAGATCAAGCAGAAGCTGCTGGCAGGGCATCGCGCGGGCGCGCGGACCTACAAGGTCCACGTCGACGGCTACAACCAGCTGCCGCTGCTGACTGGGCAGGGGCCCGGCGCGCGCCAGGAGATGTTCTACTTCACCGACGACGGCGACCTCGCGGCGCTGCGCTACGGCAACTGGAAGCTCCACTTCATGATCCAGGAGGCGCATGGCCTGCATGTCTGGGAGCGCGCCTTCACGCCGTTGCGCTTCCCCAAGCTCTTCAACCTGCGCAGCGATCCCTACGAGCGCGCGGACGAGGCGATGGACTACAACCGCTGGCGCGTCGAGCATGCCTTCGCGCTCGTGCCCGCGCAGGCCTATGTCGGTCGCTTCCTCGCGACGTTCCGCGACTTCCCGCCGCGCCAGAAGGCCGCGAGCTTCAGCCTCGACCAGGTGATGGACACGCTGCGGCGAGGCGCCCGCTAGGGCGTCTCCACGCGTGATCGACGGGAGGACGACCATGACAAGGGACTGCATTCCCCGCGGCGCGGCCCTCGCCCTCGGGCTGGCCTCGGCCGTCGTTCCCGCGACGGTGGTCGCGCAGGCGCCGGACCCGCTGCCGTCCTGGCGCGACGGGCCGCGCCGGCGCGCCCTGCTCGACTTCGTCGGTGCGACGACCACGCCGGGAAGCCCGGACTTCGTGGCGCCCGCCGACCGCGTCGCGGTCTTCGACAACGACGGCACGCTCTGGGTCGAGCAGCCCGTTTACACGCAGGCGATCTTCCTGCTCGACCGCATCCGCGCCCTCGCGCCGGCCCGTCCGGGGTGGCGGGACGACGGGCTATTCCGGGCCGCGATCGCCGGCGACCTGCACGGCATCGCGAGCGGCGGCGCGCAGGGCTTGCTCAGGCTCGCCGGCGCGGCGATGGCTGGCAACACGCCGGAGGAGTTCCAGGACGTCGTCGCGCGCTGGCTGGAGACGGCGCGCGACGCGAGGTGGAAGCGCCGGTATACCGAACTGGTCTACCAGCCGATGCTCGAGCTTCTCGCCTTCCTGCGGGCGAACGGCTTCGCCACCTTCATCGTCTCCGGCGGCGGCGCGGAGTTCGTGCGCGCCTTCTCCGAGCCCGTCTACGGCATCCCGCGCAGCCAGGTCGTGGGAACGACATTCGCCCTGCGCCCGGGCGAGCGCGACGGGCGCATCGTGCTCGAGCGCGAGGCGCGCGTGGACTTCGTGGACGATGGCCCTGGCAAGCCCGTCGGCATCGCGCGCCATGTCGGCCGCCGCCCGATCGCGGCCTTCGGCAACTCGGATGGCGACCTCGAGATGCTGCGCTACGCGACGGAGGGCGGCGGGCGTCGCCTCGCCATGATCCTGCGGCACGACGACGCCGCGCGCGAATACGCCTATGACCGCGACAGCCATGTCGGGCGTCTCGCGCGCGCGCTCGACGAGGCGCCGCGACGCGGCTGGCATGTCGCGTCGATGCGCGACGACTGGACGAGCGTCTTCCCGAGCCCGCGCTGAGCCGGGGACCGGTCGGTCAGCCCCCGCGCGCGCAGCGGAAGCCGATATAGACGGCGGGGAAGTCGGCGGGCTTCTCGGCGAGGTTGTCGGCGCGCATCTGCGACGCGCCGTACCACCACGAGCTGCCGCGCGTGCGCTTGCCGCCGCCGGCCTCGTGGTCGACCCATTCCCACGCATTCGCGCCCATGTCCCAGAGCCCGTTGACGCCGGGCGCCGTGCTGCGCGCGGGCACGTGCCCGGCACCGCGCGACAGCGAGGCCGCGCGCGCGCCCTTCGGCGCGTCGAGATGGTTCGCCGCGTCGGGCGAGGTGCCGCTCGGGTAGGGATAGGTCTCGCCGCGGCGGAAGGGCGCGGGCGGGTCGGCGCGCGTCTCGACGAAGGCGGCGCGCACCCATTCGGCGTCGCTCGGCAGGCGCAGGCCCGCCCAGCGGCAATAGGCGGCGGCCTCGTGCCAGGTGACGTGCACCGCGGGCTCGTCGTCGGCGCCCGGCTGGCCGAAGGGCGCGCGCCAGGTCCAGCCGGCCATGCGCTCCCATCCGGCGCGGAACTGGAAGCCGCCACCGGCCTTCTCGGCCGCGGTGGCGAGGCCGGTGGACTCGGCGAAGCGGCGGAACTGGCCGATCGTCACCTCGTGGCGATCGATCTCGAAGCCGTCGACGCGCTGCATGTCGTGCGCGGCGGCGGGTTGCGCGCCCGCCGGCGGCGGCGCGAGGAGCGGGATCGCGAGGATCGCGGCTAGGAGGCTTGGACTCATCGGGGGCTCCCGTCGTGGAGCCGTCCAGATGGAGCGCGCCGGCGCGGCGTCATCCCCACCGGGCGAGCAGGTCCTCGATCTCCGCGCGCCGCGCCATGGACGGCGCGGCGCCGTGGCGCTGCGTCGACAGGCCGGCGCCGGCATTGGCGAAGCGCAGCGCGCGCGGCAGGTCCATGCCCTCGCCCAGCGCGCAGGCGAGGCAGCCCGCGAAGGAATCGCCGGCGCCCGTCGTGTCGACCGGAACGATGCCCGGCGCCGCCGGCACGATCGCCTCGAGGCCGTCGCGCGAGAGCGCCAGCACGCCCTTCGCGCCCATCGTCACGACGACGGTGCCGCAGCCGCGGCCCAGCAGGATGCGCGCGGCCTCGCGGATCCCCGCCTCGTCGGAGGTGTCGACCCCCGCAAGCATGGCGGCCTCGGTCTCGTTGGGCGTGAGGACGTCGACATGCGGGTAGATGTCGGCGGGAAGATCGCGCGCCGGCGCGGGGTTGAGGATGGTGCGCGCGCCCGCCGCGCGCATCGCGCGGATCGCGCGCAGCGTCGCGCCGAGATTGGTCTCGAGCTGGAACAGCGCCACCGCGCAGTCGCTCCCGCCCGCCACCGCCGCGTCGACCTCGGCGTCGGTGAAGTGGCCGCAGGCGCCCATGGCCAGCGCGATCATGTTCTCCGCGCTGCCGTCCTCGACCATGATCAGCGCCGCGCCCGTCGCCACGCCGTCGTGGTCGATCGCGACATGGCGCGCGTCGATCCCTTCCTCGGCGTGGAGGCGCAGCGCCGCGCGGCCCGCGTCGTCGTCGCCGAGGCGCGTGGCGAACACGACCTCCGCCCCCGCGCGGCGCGCGGCGACGGCCTGGTTCGATCCCTTGCCGCCATGGCTGGTGCGGAACGGCCCGCCCGCGATCGTCTCGCCGCGGCGCGGCAGGCGCGGCGTCGCCATCACCATGTCGGCGAAGTAGCTGCCGAAGACGAAGATCCTTGCGGCCATGGCGCTTTCTCCCGAACCTGCACCCCGATCGCGCAAGGAGTCGCATGGACGGGCAGGTGGGAAAACCGGAAAACGCCTCGGTCGCGCCGGCCGTTGCCGCGGGGCTGCTGGCCTCCTTCGTCGGCTTCGCGAGCTCCTTCGCCGTCGTGCTCCAGGGCTTCCTCGCGATGGGCGCGACGCCGGCGCAGGCGGCGTCGGGCCTGATGGCCGTGTCGGTCGCGATGGGGCTCTGCGCGATCGTGCTCGCGCTGCGCCACCGCATGCCGATCAGCGTCGCGTGGTCGACGCCTGGCGCGGCGCTCCTCGCCAGCTCGGCGATGCCCGCCACCGGCTTCGCGGGCGCGGTCGGCGCGTTCCTCGCGTGCGGCGCGCTCATCGTCCTGGCGGGGACGTGGAAGCCGCTCGGCCGCTGGGTCTCGGCGATCCCCGTGTCGCTCGCGAGCGCGATGCTCGCGGGCGTGCTGCTCGGCCTCTGCCTCGCGCCGGTGCGCGCGGTGGTTCAGCTGCCGGCGCTCGCCCTGCCGATCGTGCTCGCCTGGGCGGCGATGCTGCGCATCAGCAGGCTGCACGCGATGCCCGTCGCCGTGGCGGTCGGCGCGCTGCTCGTGGCGGCGACGACCGAGCTGCCCCCGGGCTTCGCCGGCACGCTCGCGCCTGCGCCCGTCGCGACCATGCCGGCCTTCGACGCCGCGGCGCTGGTCGGCATCGCCCTGCCGCTCTTCGTCGTGACGATGGCCTCGCAGAACATCCCCGGCATGGCCGTGCTCGCGGTCAACGGCTACCGGCCTGATCCCGGGCCGCTCCTTCGCATGACCGGGCTCTTCTCGCTGCTCGCGGCGCCCTTCGGCTCGCATGCCGTCAACCTCGCCGCGATCACGGCGGCCATCTGCGCGGGGCCGGACGCGCATCCCGATCCCGCGCGACGCTGGATCGCCGCCTGCGTCGCGGGCGCGGGCTACGTCGTGCTCGGCCTGCTCGCCGGCGCGGCCGCGGCGGTCGTCTCGGCCTCGCCGCCGATCCTCATCGAGGCCGTGGCCGGGCTCGCGCTGCTCGGATCCTTCGCCTCCGCGCTGTCCGCCGCGCTGGCGCAGCCGGTGGAGCGCGAGGCGGCGGCGGTCACCTTCCTCGTCGCCGCCTCGGGCGTCGCGCTGCTCGGCGTGAGCGGCGCCTTCTGGGGCCTCCTGGCCGGCGGCGCGATGCTGGCGCTCGCGAGGTGGCGGCACGCGTCCTGATTCTCCGCAGGCAACCAGACAGGAACATGAAGATGGCCGAGTTCGAACCCTTCCACCTCGAACGCATGATGGGCAAGTGGGAGAACGTCGTCCGCTACAACCTGTCCGAAAGCGGCGTCCATCCGCTGAAGCTCGGCGAGCTGATGGCGATGGCCGGCCGCACGGTCGACGAGCTCGCCGAGGTCGAGATCAACTACCCGCAGGCCAACGGCACGCGCGAGCTCCGGCGCACCATCGCCGCCTACTACCCGCCCGCGGGAGAGGACAACGTGCTGGTGACGACCGGCGCGGCCGAGGCGAACTACCTGATCGTCAACACGCTGCTGCAGCCCGGCGACGAGGCCGTGGTGATGCGCCCCAACTACCTCCAGGTCTGGGGCATCGCCCGCAACCGCGGCGTCCATGTCCGCGACTTCGACCTGGTCGAGGCGAATGGCTGGGCGCCGGACCTCGCGCAGCTCGAGGCGAATGTCGGCCCGCGCACGAAGCTGATCGCCGTGTGCAACCCGAACAACCCGACCGGCCGCATCCTGACCGCCGCCGAGATGGCGGCGATCGTCGCCGCCGCCGCGCGCGTCGGCGCGTGGATCCTCGCGGACGAGGTCTATGCCGGGGCCGAGCGCGAGACCGACACGGTGACGCCGACCTTCTTCGGCATGTACGACAAGGTCCTGGCGGTCGGCAGCATGAGCAAGGCCTATGGCCTGCCCGGGCTGCGCACGGGATGGGTGGTCGGGCCGGCGGCCGTGCTCGACGACATGTGGGCGCGCCACGACTACATCACGATCACCGGCACCATGCTGTCGGACAGGCTGACCGCGATCGCGCTCTCGCCGCAGGTGCGGCCGAAGATCCTCGCGCGCACGCGCGGCCTGATCCGCGCCGGCTATCCCGTGCTCCAGGAATGGGCGGCGCAGCACGGCAACACGATCCAGGTCTACCCGTCGCAGGCCGCGGCGATCGCCTTCATGCGCTACAACCGCAAGGTCAATTCGTCGAAGCTGGTCGAGAAGCTGCGCGACGAGAAGAGCGTGCTGATCGTGCCGGGCGACCATTTCGGCCATGACCACCACCTGCGCATCAGCTTCGGCCTGCCGCACGACTATCTGCGCGAGGGGCTGTCGCGGATCACCCAGGTGCTGGAGGAGATCGGCGAGTGAGCCCCCCGGTCCAGGCATAGCGTTTCTCGTGGACATCCCTAGAAACGCTGGGTTGCCGGCCGCGCGTCGGCCGACGACATTCCCGCGACAAGCCAAGGAGGCGCCGCGCATGAGTTCGAGAAGTCGATGGGCTGTCGGCGCCGTGCTGGCCGCCGCACTCGCGGGGGCCGCCGCCAACGCGCAGCCCGTGCCTCCGGCCGCGCATGGATGCAGCGGCTGCCATGGCCCCGCGGGCGAGGGCGTGGGCACCATCCCGCCGATCGCCCGCACCATGGGCGTGGCGGATTTCGACGCGGCGATGCGCCAGTTCCGCGCCGACCAGCGCCCGGCGACGATCATGAACCGGATCGCGCGCGGCTTCACCGACGCCGAGCTCGCGCAGCTCTCGGCCTATTTCGCGAGGAAGGAGTGAGCGCCATGCAGGTCCCGTCCCGCCGCCGGATCATCGCTGGCGCGTTCGCCGCGCCCGCCCTGCTCGCCGCGCCCGCCGTGCTCGGCCAGGCGCGCGCGCGCCTCGTCGTCGTGGGCGGCGGCTTCGGCGGCGCCGCGGCCGCGCGCCATGCGCGCGATGCCTACCCGCATGTCGACGTGACGCTCGTCGAGCCGAACCGCAGCTACACGACATGCCCGTTCAGCAACCTCGTGCTCGGCGGGTTGCGCACGATGGCGTCGATCACCCACGACTATTCCGGCCTCGCGCGGCGCGGCGCCAGCGTCGTCCATGATCGCGCGAGCGCCATCGACCCGGCGCGTCGCGTCGTGCGCCTCGCGGGCGGCGGCGAGATCCCCTACGACCGGCTGGTCGTGTCGCCCGGCATCGACATGCGCTGGGGCGCGATCGAGGGCTACGACGAGGCGGCCGCCCAGGCCTTCCCGCACGCCTGGCAGCCGGGCGCGCAGACCGAGCTGCTGCGCAGGCAGCTCGAGGCGATCCCCGATGGCGGCGTCTTCGCGATGTCGGTGCCGGCCAACCCGTTCCGCTGCCCGCCCGGGCCCTACGAGCGCGCCAGCATGGTCGCGCGCTGGATGAAGGCCAACCGTCCGCGCGCGAAGATCCTGGTGCTCGACGCCAAGGACGCGTTCTCCAAGCAGGGGCTGTTCCTCGACGCGTGGAAGGAACTCTATCCCGGCATGATCGAATGGGTGCCGGCGACGAAGGACGGGCGCGTCACCCGCGTCGATGCCGGCGCGCGCGTGCTGGAGACGGAGTTCGGCGCGCGGCATAGGGTCGACGTCGCCAATGTCGTGCCGCCGCAGCGCGCGGGCCGCATCGCGGCCGAGGCCGGCCTCGCGGACGCGAGCGGCTGGTGCCCGGTCTCGCCGCGCACGCTGGAATCGCGGCTCGTGCCGGGCATCCATGTCGTCGGCGACGCCACGATCGCCCAGCCATTGCCGAAGTCGGGCTTCATCGCCACCGCCCATGGCAAGCATGCCGTCGCCGCGGCGGTGGCGTCGATCGAGGGGCGCGAGGCGCCAGATCCCGTCTACTTCAACACCTGCTACAGCCTGGTCGGGGAGGGATACGGCATTTCCGTCGTCGGCATCTTCCGGGCCGGGCCGGAGGGCTTCGTCGAGACGCCGAACTCCGGCGGCGTCACGCCGCGCAACCCCGACGCGCGGCAGCGCGAGATGGAGGCGCATAACGGCGAGGCCTGGTATCGCAGCATCACCGCCGCGACCTTCGGCTGACGCAACGAGCGCGCGCCACGCTGGCGCGGCGCGCGGGCCCCGCGCATGCTCGCCCTCCGCGACGGGAGGTGATCATGCGCAATATCGAATACGACGAGGCCTCGCCCGAGGTGAAGGCCGTCTACGACGACATCATGGCGACGCGGCGCGTCGACTGGATCAACAACTTCTGGAAGGTCCTCGCCAACGACCCCGCGTCGCTGCGCCGGACATGGGAGTCGCTGAAGCAGGTGATGGCGCCGGGCGCGCTCGACCCGCTCGTGAAGGAGATGCTCTACCTCGCGGTCAGCGCCTCGAACGGCTGCGGCTACTGCATCGCCTCGCATTCGGCCGCGGCACGCAAGGCCGGCATGAGCGACGCGATGTTCGGCGAGCTGATGGCGGTCGTGGGCATGGCCAGCGAGACCAATCGCCTCGCGCAGGGCTGGCAGGTCGAGGTCGACGAACGCTTCCGCCCGCGGCGCTGAGCCGGGCACGTCAGCGCGCCTGGCGCGGCCGCGGCGTCGGGCGCCAGTCCGGCGGGGCAAGCTCGAAGCCGGAGAACTCGAAGGCCGGCCCGACCGTGCAGCCGACCAGCGTCCAGGCACCGAGGCTCTCGGCCGCCTGCCAGTGGCCGGCGGGCACCACGAGCTGCGGGCGCTGTCCCGCGGCGAGGTCGGGCCCGAGCCAGCGCGCCTCCGCGTCGTGGCCGTCGGGGGACGTCGTCAGCACCAGCGGCGCGCCGGCATGCCAGTGCCAGATCTCCGCCGCGTCGACGCGATGCCAGCGCGAGACCTCGCCGGCGGCGAGCAGGAAGTAGATCGCGGTCATCGCGCCGCGCCTGCCATCGGCGGGGACATGGCGGAACGTCTCGACGTAGTGGCCGCCCTCGGGATGCGGCTTCATCCCGAGGGTGGCGACGATCTCCGCGGGCTTCACTTCGGCTTCGTCGCGGCCAGCGAGGCGTGCGCGCGGTTGGCCTTGTCGAGCCAGGCGAAGAGCCGCGGCCGCGTCGCGCGCGCGCCCGGGACGACGTCGCGGAACTCCATCCAGTCGAGCGCGCAGGCGACCGCGACCTTGCCGATGTCGAGCGGGCCCTCGAGGGACGCGGACTCGGCCTCGAGCAGGTCGAGCGCGTTGCCGATCTTCGCGTGCTGGCCCTCGATCCATTCCTTCCACTGAAGGCCCGCCGGGCGCATCGCCTGCTCGTAGCGCACGAGGATGCCCGCGTCGGCGATGCCGTCGGCGATCGCCTCTATGCGCAGCGCCTGCCAGCGCGCGCGACCCGCGGCCGGGACGAGGCGGTTGCCGCCGAGCGAGTCGAGGTACTGCGCGATCACCTTCGACTCCACGAGCCGAATCCCGTCGTCGGTCTCCAGCGCCGGGATCTTCATCAGCGGGTTGTGGCGCGCCAGCTCGCGGTTGGGCGACGCCGGGTTCACCGCCTGGGTGACCTTCTCGATGCGGCCATCGAGGCCGTTCTCGATCGCGACGACCATCACCTTGCGCACGAAGGGGGAGAGCGGGGAGTAGTGGAGCTTCATTTGCCAGTCGTCCTTTCCTGGGGAACGGGTCGTCAGCGGAACTTGTCCTTGCTCGCGCGCAGGAAGCCGAAGACCGCCGCCGGATCCGCCGGGTCGAGGCCATGGGCGCGGGCGAGCGCCGGGTCGTCGGCGCGCAGGAACGGGTTGGTGCGCTTCTCGAGGCCGAGCGGCGAGGGCACGGTCGCCTCGCCGCGCGCGCGCTGCGCGTCGACGAAGGCCGCGCGCGCCGCCAGTTCCGCGTTCGCGCCATCGACATGCAGCGCGAAGCGCGCGTTGGACTGCGTGTACTCGTGCGCGCAATGGACCATCGTCTCGTCGGGCAGGGCGCGCAGCCTGGCGAGCGACGCCCACATCTGCGGCGCCGTGCCCTCGAACATTCGCCCGCAGCCCAGCGCGAAGAGCGTGTCGCCGCAGAACAGGGCACGCGCGCTCGGGAAGTGGAAGGCGACGTGGCCGCGCGTGTGGCCTGGCACGTCGAGGACGACGGCCTCCTCCTCGCCGAAGGCCAGGCGGTCGCCATCGCCCAGCGCGAGGTCGATCCCGGGGATGCGCGCGCTGTCCGCGCGCGGTCCCACGACCTCGCAGCCGAACTCGTCCTTGAGGGCGCGATTGCCGCCGACATGGTCGGCGTGGTGGTGGGTGTTGAGGATCCGCGACAGGCGCCAGCCGCGCGCCGCGAGCGCCGCGCGCACCGGCGCTGGATCGGCGGGGTCGACCACGCCGACCATTCCCGAGCGCGGCTCGCGCAGCAGCCAGACGTAGTTGTCGGCCAGCGCGGGCAGGCGGAAGATCTCGAGCGCCATCACTCCCTCCCGAGGACGCGGCGCAGCGCCCTGCCGAGGCGGCGCGCCAGCCGCGCCATGCGGTCGCCATCCTCCTCGTCGACGTCGATCGCGAGTCCGGCGCGCAGGATATGCCCGCCCTCGACCTCGCGCACGACGAGTTCGAGCGCGCCCAGCGGCACCCGGTCGCCGACCACCGGCTCGCCGGCGAGCCGCGCGCGCAGGAACGCGTCGATCGTCCCGGAGGGATCGGCCTCGCCGAAGTCGACGCCGTAGAGCGCGGCGACCTCGCCGAGCGCGACGTCGCCGCGGAAGGAGAACTCCCCGGGCCCGCCGCCGCCCGGCGCCGCGCGCCGCTTGGGCGTGGCGAAGAGCCGGTCTAGCGCGATCACGTGCTGCGGCGGCGCGAGCGCGATGACCAGGTCGTCGGGCGCCAGCCGCTCGAGCGTCGCGCGGTTCATCACCGCGCCCCCGCGGATGACAGCGATGATGCGGGTGCGCCGCGGCAGGTGCAGTTCGTCAAAGCGCTGGGCGAGGGCGGGGCTGCCCGGCGCGACGCTCCAACTCGCGGCCTCGCGGTCCGCGGACAGCGGCAGGTCGATGCCGTGGCGCTCCGGCGCCTCGGGCGACGGCGGCAGCTCGATGCCGAGGAAGCGCGCCGCGGGCGCGACCGTCCAGCCCTGGAGCAGGAGCGACGCGATGACCACGACGAAGGCGACGTTGAAGATGGTCATGCCCTCGGGGACGCCGGCCATGACCGGGATGGAGGCGAGGAAGATCGGCACCGCGCCGCGCAGGCCGACCCAGGCGATGAAGCTGCGCTCGCGCCAGCCAAATCGGAACGGCGCGAGGCCGGCGAAGACGGCGGCCGGCCGCGCGACGAGGATGAGCGCGATCGCGATCACGAGCTCCGCCTTCCAGTTGGCGAGCAGGCTCGACGGCGTGACAAGCAGGCCGAGCAGCAGGAACATCGAGATCTGCGCAAGCCACGCGAGCCCGTCGTGGAAGCGGCTTATCACCTGCTGCGCGCGGTGCCTGTTGTTCCCGAGCACGAGCCCGGCGAGGTAGATCGCGAGGAAGCCCGAGGCGTCGACGAGCTGGGCGCCGGCGAAGACGGTGAGCGCCACCGCCGCGGCGAGGATCGGGTAGAGGCCGGCCGCGATGTCGACCCGGTTGACGAGCCAGAGCAGGAAGTAGCCGCCGATCACGCCGATCGCCGCGCCGCCGAACATCTGGACGATGAAGCTCTCCGCGATGTGCGCGGCGTCCAGCCCGGTGCCCCGCGCGGCGATCAGCTCGATGCAGGTAATGGTCAGGAATATCGCCATCGGGTCGTTGATGCCGGACTCGATCTCCAGCGTCGCGCTCACGCGCTTCGAGAGCTCGGTGCCGCGCGCGTGCAGCAGCAGGAAGACGGCTGCCGCGTCCGTCGACGCGATCGTCGCGCCGACCAGCAGCCCGGGCAGCCAGCCCATGCCGAGGACGAGGCTCGCGACGACGCCGATGATGGCCGCGGTCAGGAGCACGCCGACCGTGGCGAGGCTGAAGGCCGGCGCGAGGGCGATGCGGAAGGCGGAGCGCGGCGTGCGCAACCCGCCGTCGAAGAGGATGATCGCCAGCGCGACCGAGCCGACGAGGTAGGTGAGGCGGAAGTCGTCGAAGCGTATGCCGCCGATGCCATCCTCGCCGGCCAGCATGCCGATGCCGAGGAAGACGAGCAGCAGCGGCGCCCCGATGCGCGCCGACACGGTGACGAGCAGGATGCTCGCCGCGACGAGCAGCGCGCCGACGAAGATCAGCTGGAAGACGAGCTGGTTGATCAGTTCCACGAGGCTTTCCTGCACCGGTTTTGCCCGATGGGCGCGGGGCGCCGCAACCCTGCGTCGCCGGCGGCGCGCCGGCGCGCGATGTCGTAGGATGGCCCGGCCATGTCCGCCGACGTCGTCGACCTGCGCGATTTCTACGCCACGCCCCTCGGGCGGACCGCCCGCGAGGCGATCCGCGGGCGGCTGCGCGAGATCTGGCCCGACCTCTCGGGCATGCGCGTGGCGGGTATCGGCTATGCGCCGCCCTACCTGCGCGGCTTCGCGGGCGAGGCGGAGCGCGTGATGGCGCTGATGCCCGCGGGGCAAGGCGTCATGCGCTGGCCGCCGGATGGCCCGAACCTCGCCGCCCTCGTCGACGAGGCGGCGCTGCCGCTGCCCGACGCCTCGGTCGACCGCATCCTCGTCGTCCATGCGCTGGAGCATGCCGAGCAGTTGCGCCCGCTGCTGCGCGAGGTCTGGCGGGTGCTGTCCGGGCCCGGGCGGGCGGTCTTCGTGGTGCCCAACCGGCGCGGCATCTGGGCGCGGGTGGACAGCACGCCCTTCGGGCATGGCCAGCCCTATTCCGGCGGCCAGCTCTCGCGGCTTCTGCGCGACAACCTCTTCACGCCGACCCTCCGCGCGCCTGCCCTATTCGCGCCGCCCTTCGCCTCGCGGCCGCTGCTGAGCTCCGCGCGCGCCTGGGAGCGCGTCGGGCGGCGCTGGTTCGAGCGCTTCGCCGGGGTCGTGCTGGTCGAGGCCTCGAAGACCCTCTACGTCCCTGGCGCCGCGCGGCGCCGGCCGCTGCTGGCGCCGGCCCGCCCGGCGCTGGCCGGCACCTGGCGGCGGGATGCCGCCCCCGGCGGCGGGGACGGCTGAGCGCGCGGCGGGATCAGGCCCGCCGGCCGAGGACGAAGAGGCCCTGCTCGCCGAGGAGGTTCGCCAGGAAGCCCGGCGCGCGCAGGGCGCGCGGGCGGCCGGCGGCGTCGAGCACCATGCCGCGCTCGATCGCGATGCCGACGTCGGAGCAGAGCTCGGCGAAGTCGTCGATCGTGCAGAGATGGATGTTCGGCGTCTCGTACCAGGCGACGTCGTAGGAGTCGGTGACCGGCATCTTGCCCGACCACAGCAGCTTCAGCCGCACGTGCCACGCGCCGAAGTTCGGGAAGCTCACGATCGCGCGCCGGCCGATGCGCACGAGCTGCATCAGCACCTCGCGCGGGTCGTGCGTCGCCTGCAGCGTCTGCGACAGGATGACGTAGTCGAAGGCGTCGGACGGGTAGTCCTTGAGGTCGGTGTCGGCGTCGCCCTGTATCACCGAGAGCCCGTGCGCGACGCAGTTGTTCACGCCGGCCTGGCTGATCTCCATGCCGCGGCCGTCGACCTGGCGGAAATGGACGAGGTAGTCGAGCAACTGGCCGTCGCCGCAGCCGACGTCGAGCACGCGCGTGCCCGGCTCGATCATGTCCGCGATGACCTGCAGGTCGACACGGATGTTGGCGCGCGGATGCGCGCCGACGAGCTGCTGCGGCGTCGCCATCAGCGCCTGAGCCCGCGCCGCTCGGCGCAGCCCTCGACGAAGCCGCCGAGCACCTTGAACAGCTCGGGCTCGTCGAGCAGGAAGGCGTCGTGGCCCTTGTCCGTCGGGATCTCCACGAAGCTCACGTTCGCCGCCGCGGCGTTGAGCGCATGGACGAGCGCGCGGCTCTCGGAGGTCGGGAAGAGCCAGTCGGAGGTGAAGCTGACCACGCAGAAGCGCGCGTTGCTGCCGCGGAAGGCATTGGCGAGCTGGCCGCCGAAGTCGCGCGCGAGGTCGAAGTAGTCCATCGCCCGCGTGATGTAGAGGTAGGAGTTGGCGTCGAAGCGCTCGACGAAGGTCGAGCCCTGGTGGCGCAGGTAGCTTTCCACCTGGAAGTCGGCGCCGAAGCCGTAGCTCAGCGCCTCGCGGTCCTGCAGGTTGCGCCCGAACTTGCGGTGGAGCGCCGTCTCCGACAGGTAGGTGATGTGCGCCGCCATGCGCGCCACGGCGAGGCCGCGATGCGGCCGCGTGCCGCGCTCGGCATAGCCGCCGCCGCACCAGTCCGGGTCGGCCATGATCGCCTGGCGGCCGACCTCGTGGAACGCGATGTTCTGCGCGGAGTGGCGCGCGGCGGTGGCGATCGGCATCGCGGAGAAGACCATGTCCGGGTGCGCGGTCGCCCATTGCAGGACCTGCATGCCGCCCATCGACCCGCCGACGACGCAGAACAGGCTCTCGATGCCCATGGATTCGACGAGGCGCTTCTGGGCGCGGACCATGTCGCCGATGGTGATGACGGGGAAGGACAGCCCGTAGGGCCTGCCGGTCGCGGGATCGGTCTCCTTCGGTCCCGTGGTCCCCATGCAGCCGCCGATGACGTTGGCGCAGATCACGAAGAACCGGTCCGTGTCGAGCACGCGGCCCGGCCCGACCAGCGTCTCCCACCAGCCTGGCTTGCCGGTGACGGGGTGCGTCTCCGCGACGAACTGGTCGCCGGTGAGGGCGTGGCAGACGAGGACGGCGTTGGCCTTCCGCTCGTCCAGCCGGCCATAGGTGCGATAGGCGATCGTCACCGGGCCGAGCCGCCCGCCGTTGTCGAGCGGCAGCGGATCGTCCGCCGGGATGACGAACCGCTCCCCCGGCAGGACCGGCGGCGGCGTGAGCGAAATCTTCTGCGAAGAGTTCGTCATGCGCTCGAAATTGCAAGGGGATCGTGAAAGCGCGCGCAGGATTGCACCCCCACCCCCCGCGTTCAAGGCCAGCATTTGCTTTCGCGCCGGCTTGCGGATATCTCGGTGGCGACGCGAATTCCGCACGGCCCATGGACGAGACGCCAAGACCGCTGGACGACATACGACGCGAGATCGACGCGCTGGACCATCGCATCCACGACGCGCTGATGGCGCGCGCCGCGCTCGTCGCCGGCGTGCGCCGGGCCAAGGGCGCGGACGGCGCGATCCTGCGCCCTGGCCGAGAGGCGGCGGTGCTCCGGCGACTCGTCGCGCGCCACCGCGGGGACATGGACCCCAGCGTCGTGGTTCGGATCTGGCGCGAGATCATGACCGCGTCCAGCCGCCAGCAGGGCTCCTTCTCCGTCGCGGTCGCCACCGCCGCGGCGGGCGGCGCCGGCATCGAGCTCGCCCGCGACCATTTCGGCATGCTGACCGCGCTGCAGCCCTCGTCGTCGATCGCGCAGGCGATCCGCGCGGTGACCGAGGGCAAGGCGCAGGCCGCGCTCGTCCCGCTCGCCGAGGACGTGCCCGAGGATCCCTGGTGGCGCAGCCTCGGGATCGGCCCGGGCCCGCAGCTGGTCGTCATCGCGCGCCTGCCCTTCGCGCATGACCAGCGCGCGGGCGCGGCGCTTCTCGTCGGGCGCCAGGACTTCGACCCGTCGGGCGAGGATCGCGGCTTCCTGATCGCCGAGACCCGCGCGGAGATCAGCCAGGCCAGGCTGCGCGCCGCGCTGGAGAAGCATGGCCTGCCCGTGACCGGCTTCCCCGCCTCGATCGACGACCCCGGCGGCGGCTCTCTGCAGCTCGTCGAGCTCGGCGCCTATGCCGCGCCGGGCGACGCGCGGCTCGCCGCCGCCGCCGCGGAGGCCGCGGAGCACGCCAACCTGCGCGTCGCGGGCGGCTACGCGGTCCCGCTCGACCTGCCGCGTGGCTGAGGCCGCGCGCGCAGCGCCATCCCATTCCCGAGAACCCGACACGGTGACCGCGCCATGACCTATCCCGTTCCCCGCCCCGGCGTGATGGAGATCGAGCCCTATGTCGGCGGCAAGTCCTCGGTCGCCGGCGCCGCGCGCGTGATCAAGCTGTCCTCCAACGAGGGCGCGCTCGGCCCCAGCAGGAGGGCGATGGAGGCCTATGCGAGCCAGGCCGCGAGCCTCCATCGCTATCCCGATGGCAGCGCGTCCGCGCTGCGCGAGGCGATCGCGCGGCGCTTCGGCCTAGACCCTGCGCGCATCGTCTGCGGCGCCGGCTCGGACGAGCTCATCGCGCTGCTGGTGAAGGCCTATGCCGGCCCGGGCGACGAGGTCCTCTACAGCCAGTACGGCTTCGTCATGTACCCGCTCTCGGCGCACGCCGCGGGCGCGACGCCCGTGAAGGCGCCGGAGACCGGCTTCCGCACCGACGTCGACGCGATGCTGGCGAAGGCCGGGCCGCGGACGAGGATCTGCTTCGTCGCCAACCCCAACAACCCGACCGGCAGCTATATCACCGCGGCGGAGCTTCGCCGGCTGCGCGAGGGGCTGCCAGCGCACACGCTGCTGGCGGTCGACGCGGCCTACGCGGAATACGTCACGCGCAACGACTACGGCGCCGGGCTCGAGCTGGTCGAGGCGCGCGACGACGTGGTCATGCTGCGCACCTTCTCGAAGATCTTCGCGCTCGGGGGGCTGCGCCTCGGCTGGGCCTACGCGCCCGCGGGCGTGGCCGACGTCCTCAACCGCGTGCGCGGGCCGTTCAACGTCTCCTCCGCGGCGCAGGCGGCCGGCGTCGCCGCGCTCGAGGACGTGGCCTTCGCCGATGCCGCGCGCGCCCACAACGACGCGTGGCTGCCATGGTTCGCCGGGCAGCTCGCGGCGCTCGGCCTCGCCTCGCTTCCCTCGGTCGGGAACTTCGTGCTCGTGCGCTTCCCGCCGGGCGCGCGCGATGCCGCCGCGGCGACCGCGCATCTCGCGCGCGACGGCATCATCCCGCGCCCGGTCGCGAACTACGGGCTGCCGGACTGGATCCGCTTCACCATCGGCACGGAGGAGGAGATGCGCGCGGTCGTCGCAAGCCTCTCCGCCTTCATGGAGGCCTGAGGCGATGGCACGGCCGAAGCCGCTCTTCCGTCGCGTCGCGATCGTCGGCTTCGGGCTGATCGGGTCCTCCGTCGCGCGCGTGATGCGCCGCGACGGCCTCGCCGGCGAGATCGTCGCCTGCGACGCCTCGGCCGAGGCGCGCGCGCGCGTCCTCGCGCTCGGCATCGCGGACCGCGCCGTCGCGAGCCCCGCCGCCGCCGTGCGCGGCGCCGACCTGGTCATGCTCTGCACGCCGGTGCGCAGCTTCGGCGCGATCGGCGCGGCCATGGCGCGCGGCCTGTCGAAGGGGGCCATCGTCTCCGACGTCGGCTCGGTGAAGGGCGCGGTCGTCGAGGCGCTCGCGCCGCACATCCCGAAGGGCGTGCATCTCGTGCCTGGCCACCCGATCGCCGGCACCGAGAACTCCGGCCCCGACGCCGGCTTCGCCGAGCTCTTCCAGGGGCGCTGGTGCGTCCTCACGCCGCCGGAGGGCGCGAGCCCGCGCGCGGTCGCGCGCGTCGCGGAGTTCTGGCGTCGCGCGGGCATGGAGATCGCGACGATGTCGCCCGCGCACCACGATCGCGTGCTCGCCATCACCAGCCACGTGCCGCACCTCATCGCCTACACGATCGTGAGCACGGTCAGCGACCTCGAGGAGACGATGCGCGCGGAGGTCATCAAGTTCGCGGCATCCGGCTTCCGCGACTTCACGCGGGTCGCCGGCTCCGATCCCACGATGTGGCGCGACATCTTCCTGTCGAACCGCGACGCCGTGCTCGAGATGACCGGCCGCCTCTACGAGGACATCGCGCTCCTGCAGAAGGCGATACGGCACGGCGACGGCGACACGCTGCACCGCGTCTTCTCGCGCTCGCGCCGCGTCCGACGCGGCATCGTGCAGGCGAAGCAGGCCTGAGGCCGGGCGGCGCCGCGGGTCCTCAGCGCGGAC
>Ga0169931_10001543_pt1 | contig 37909 bp, 37 predicted proteins | sample Kivu_15m_20L_FD_129675 | JGI IMG/M metagenome (GOLD analysis project Ga0169931, IMG submission 129675) | Freshwater microbial communities from Lake Kivu, Western Province, Rwanda to study Microbial Dark Matter (Phase II) - Kivu_15m_20L... | ecosystem: Environmental > Aquatic > Freshwater > Lake...
ACCTGCGCCTGATCTTCCTGATCAGTTGAGGTTACAGGTTCGCCTGTATCTCTCAGGGGAAAGCCCCCCGATCCTTCCGCTCACGCGGTGTGGGTCGGGGGGCTTTCCCTGTGTAGGGGGCGGGTGGCTGTCGTGAGGTAAACAACGCAGGGGACGCCGCACCGGGGGCAGACACCAGAAGCGGTCATACCAGCGGCCACAGGGGGCCTCGTCTACGCAGTGAGGTGTCAGCGCGAAGCGAAGAACACTGCAGCGATGAGCGCCACCAGGAGCACCACGGTGGTTGCGGCACGCCGTCCGGTGAGCGCACGCGGGAGCACCGTCCGACGCCCATCCTCGACGAGGCTCGTCGAACCGCGGAGTTGACCTTCGGCGCGCAGCGCCTCCTGGTCGACTTCGTAAAGCCTCACCCGGGGGTCGTTGCCTCGCCCACCGCCGAGATCGGTGGGGGTGAACCCGGCCACCCCGTACGCGGGAGGGTTCGCACTCGTCATCTCCCCGAACTGGTTCCGGTACTGCCACCCGCCGGTGTCGGGGTTCAACGACCATTCCAGGCCGTTGTCGTCGCGTGCGATCAGGGTCAGGACGCGCCGCCGGGCCTCGGCCGGCGAGATGCTCCCGGCGCGGAACTCGGTCATCACGTCGTCGTACACCGCGGCGATCCGGGCGAGGTTCGGGTGCAGGGGCCGGTCCATCGCCTCTCAGCATCGGCCCTGCACGCCGGCGATTGCCGGCGGCGCGGCCCCGGACACCTTCCTCCCCGTGACCACCGTCCCCTCTCCGGAAACCCCTACCCCGGCAGGACCCTCGTCGTTCCGTCTCGGCCACCTCAGCGACTCGCATATCGGGTATGAGGCGTACAAGGCGCTCAGCGCCTCCGGTGAGAACCAGCGCAGCGTCGACGTCGCCAAGGCGTTCGTCACGGCCGTCACCGAGATCGTCGAATCCGACCCGCCGCTCGTCATCCACTCCGGCGACCTCGCGGATCGGACCGTCATCCCGATCCGGCTCATCCTCCTCATCCGACAGCAGCTCTCGCGACTCGCCGGTATCCGCCCCGACGGCTCACGCCGCCAGGTGGTGCTCCTCGCCGGGAACCACGAGCTTCCCCGTCAACGCAAGGAGGCGTGCTTCCTGCACCTCTTCGACGGTCTTCCCGGCGTGCAGGTCGTGACTCGTGACTACACCCAGTTGCGTTTCCCCGACAGCGGCGTCTCCGCCGGCCGCGATCCGCTTCTCGCGGACGTCGTGGTGCACGCCCTGCCGCACGACGCGCTCAAGACCACCGACTTCGATCTCGTCCGCCCGCTCCCCGGACTGGTCAACGTCCTCACCGCCCACGGCGTCGCCGGCGGCAGCGAGCTCTACCTCCGTTCACTCGGACGTGAGTTCACCATCCCGACCGAGGTCCTCGCCCGCGCCTGGGAGTACGGCGCACTCGGACACTGGCACAAGCAGGGGCCCGTCCCCTTGATGGCGACCGGTGCCGGGACCGACACCGAGAAGGGCCGCGTCTGGTATGCGGGCTCGAGCGAGAACATGGGCTTCGGTGATCTCAAGGAGAACGGCACTCGTCGCGGCTGGCTGCATGTCGCCGTACGCCCCGGTCAGGACCCGATGGTCGAGCGTCGTTTTGTTCCCATCCGCAGCATGCTCCGCCTCCCGGTGTTCGACGGGACCGGACTCGACCCGAACGCGATCACCGAGGCGCTCATCGAGCGTGTCCGCGCCGCAGCAACCAGTGGCGCGGTCGTCGGGCAGATCGTCGAGAACGTTCCCCGCGACGTGTGGTCGCTCGTCGACGTCGCCAAGGTCCGCAGCACCGCTGGCGACGCCCTGCACTACGAGGTCTCGCTCCGCACCCGTTCGCGCGAGACCGTCAAGGACGGCGAGACGAGCGTTAAGCCGTTCGCCCGCGGCCTCGGGGACGTCGAAGCGGTCCTCGTCGAGCGTGCCAACGAGCTTCTCGCCGAGCACGAACGTGAGGGCGCACTCGTGCTCGCCCGTGAGCTGCTCGCCCTCGAACTAGAACGCAGCGCCGCGACCGACGCCTCCGTCGCCGCCGAGACCCTCGAGGAGACGACGAACGATCCCGGTACCGTGGACCAGGAAGCGAAGGTGGTAGCACCATGATCAAGGCATTGCACGCGGTGAACTTCCGTCGCCACGCCGACTTGGACCTGCGCTTCGACGACGACCGGCAGCTGGTGCTAATCGCCGGCGCCAACGGTGTCGGGAAGAGCTCGATCCTCGAGGCGATCACGTTCGCCCTCTGGGGCGAGGGTCGCCACGGCCGCCGGAACCTCGACACCCTGGTGCGGCGCGGCGCCGAGTTCGAAGGGATGAGCGTCGAGCTCACCTTCACGATCGCCGACGAGGTGTACCGTGTGCATCGCCGCCGTGACGGCAAAAGCGTCACCGCGGTGCTCTACGCCAACGACATCCCGCTTGTCGAAGGTCCTCTGGCGGTCACCGCCGAGATTGCCTCGCTCCTGGGCATGGACGCCGCAGGTTTCCGTCTCGCCGTCATCGCCCAGCAGAAGGATCTCGACGGTCTCGCCAGCCTGCGGCCTGCCGAGCGCGCCCAGATGGTCACCCGCTTGCTGCGTCTCGATGCGTTGACCGCGGCTCGCAACGTCGCCTCGACGCGTTTCCGTTCCGAGCGCGACATCGCCGCAGCCCTGCGTGGCGCCGACCCCGAGGAGCATCTACTCGCGCTCGCCGAGGCCCGCGCCGCCCTCTCCTCGATCGAGATCGAGCTCAACCAGAGCCGCACCGCGCTCGGCGCCTACGACGAGGTGCTAGTCGCGAACGCCGACGTCGAGGAACGTTGGAACGCCGCCGCCCGTGACGTGGCCCGTATCGAGGGCGCGCTCGCCCAGCTCGAGGCACGTCGTCTCGCCCTGCAGAGGAGCAGCGACTCGCTTGTGGTGCCCGAGGTGTCGGCCACGGCGGTCGATCTGGAGGGCCTCCCCGAGGAGCTCGCTTCGCTCGAGCGTGACATCGCCCGCGGCGAGACGCTCTCCCAGAACCTGCGTCAGCGCGAGGTCGCACTCGAGGAGCTCGAGCGGATCGCCGCCCGCCTTCAGGAGATCGGGATCCGCCGCGCCGAACTCGCGGGCGCCGACGTCGTTTCCGCACAGGCCGGTCTCGACGCTGTCCGGCAACGTCTGAATGAACTCGACTCGCGTTTCAACGAGCTGCGACTCACCCTCGGCTCCCTGCAGGGCTCATCGATCGGTCTCCGTGAACGTCTCGAGGACGCCGTCGAGCTCGGTCTCGAGTGCGATCTCTGCGGCCAGGACGTCAGCGAGGAGCATCGCCTCTCCCACGCCGATCGTCTCGCCGGTGAGCTCGCCGCCATCGACATGCGCATCGAGGAGGTCAAGGACGAGGGCCGACGCGTGTCCGAGTCCGTCGACGAGCACCGTACTGCCGAGGACCTCGCCCGCAGAACCCTCGAGGAAGCCCGGAACGCCGCCGCTGAGCAGAACCGCTTCGAGAAGGAAGTCCAGGAGCTCGAACGTCGGGAGACGATATACACCGGGCAGATCGAGCGTCTCGACGTGACCCCGGTCGACCTCGATGCGCTCACGGCCCGCCGCGACGAGATCACCACGATACTCTCACGTTCGGCCGAGCACACCAGACAGGTCGAAGCCCGCAGCACCGCCCTCGCCCGACACAAGGCGCTCACCGATGAGGCCCGCACCCTCGACGACGAGATCCGCAACCATGGCGATGAGCTCGCCCGTGTCCGCCCCGACGCGGATCTCACCGAACGCCACCGCTCGAGGGCCTCGGCGCTCGAGCACCGAGCCGCCGAGGCCGAGATGCTCCGCCACTGGGAGACCGAGGACGCGGTGGTCCGTACCCGCATCGCCGGGCTCGAAGACCGTATGAACGAGGCCCGGGCCCAGGAGGCCCGCCGTCAGACCCATCAGCAGGCCGCACTGCACGCGGCAGCCGCGGCGCGGTTGCTAGGCGACGTCTCCGAGCGCCTCGCCACCCAGATCCGACCCTCACTCGAGGGTGCGGTGTCGTCACTGCTCACAACGATGAGCGAGGGCAGGTTCTCCGCGGCGAAGATCTCCGACGAGTACACCATCACGGTCGAGGACGACGGCCGGTTCCGTCCGCTCGGCGAGTTCTCGGGCGGCGAGATCGACCTGGTCGCCCTGGCGGTCCGGCTCGCGCTCGCCCAGGTGGTCTCCGAGCGTCACGGTTCGGGCGGTTCGGGGTTCCTCATCCTCGACGAGTGCTTCGCCAGTCAGGACAGCCAGCGCCGCCAGTCCATCCTCGCCGCTCTGCGCAACCTCCGCGACGTGTACTCGCAGATCTTCCTCATCAGCCATGTCGAGAACATCGAGGACGCCGCCGACATGGTCGTCTCTGTGGTCACCAACGAGACCCGCAGCGAGACCGAGGTTCTCGTCTCGTGAACACCCTCCTCGCGATCCCCGTCCCCACCGCGTCGAAAAAAGCGCTTGCTTTCTGGGGAAACCCCGGACAGTACGACGCCATTCCCACCCTGAAGATCTCCCGGATCTCCCGGGCCGAGAGCAACACCGACAACGACGAAGGAGCACCCCTATGACCACGAATGCCGGAGCGATGGATCTGAGTTTCCTCGGAGGCGAAAACGACCTCTGGCTCGACGACGCCGCGTGCGCAGGACTCCCGATCGAGTCGTTCTTCGTCCAGGCCGGTCACGTCATCGACGAGGAGGTGCTCAACGTCTGTCGCTCCTGCCCGGTGCGTCTCGACTGTCTCAAACACTCCTACAACGCGAATCTCAACATCACCGGCGGGTACTTCGGTGGGATGTCCCCGGGTCAGCGTCGCGAGATGTCCTACGAGGACGCGGTGGCGTTCTGCGCCACCGATGTCGTGGTCTCCCTACCGAGCGAGGAACCCGCGACGGAGAGCGAACCGGTCATCTACAGCTGATTCGGTACCACACCACGGTCACCGACCCGGCTGGAAGCAGCACGACCCGTCACCTCCCGACGGTGACGTAGCCGTTCGCTCGTTCCGCCACTCGTGCCGGAAACGCGAAGACCGCCGCCCGGTGGGGCGGCGGTTTCGGTTCTGCCCTCTAGATGAGGGTGAGTTGCTCGTTGATGCTCGGGGCATCCTCGTCTCGTCGTGGTTCCTGCGGCGTGGTGCCGAGGAGTCCATGGACGGTCTCGACGACACCGGTGAAGGTGTCCGACCAGTCGCTCGCGAGGGTGAGGAACGTCTCCCAGGCGGCCCGCTTCTCCGGTCCGGCGAAAGCCTTCTCCAGGAGCGGGTACACCATCGCCGCGATGTTGCTGTCGGTGAGGTGTTCTCCGACGTAGGCGTCGTGGAGGGCGATGACCTCCTCGGCGATTCCGGGGTGGTGTTTGCCTCCGGGAACCAGGTACAGGATCATGTCCGTCGAGGTCAGGTCGACCGCGCTTTCATGGTTCCGTGCCCTCCACTGCGGGGTGGTACCGAGCATCGTGAGGATGCCCGGACGTGGTCCGTTGACGGCGTTCCCGAGGGTCAGCCACCTATTCAGGGTGTACAGACCGCCGAGGCGGAGCACTCCGGTGAGCCGGTTGTCGTCGAGTCGATGACGTAGACCTTCGATGAGCAGGTGCAGCGGGAATTTCCCGAGCGAGCCGATCGCGATGAGCCGGTCGACGAGTGCCTCTTCGGCCTCACGCGAGAATTCGCGTCGGTTGAGGACCTCGACGACGTGGCGGATCGCTTCGACGTCGCTGTTGACGAACGCCGCGGCGAGCACCGTGTCGGTGGCCCCGTGCAGCACCGCGGTGTGCAACTGGGCGACGTCACCTCCGACGAGGATGTCGGCGGCTCCGTCCTCGACCTTCTTGAAGAGCTCGGTGTCGTACCCGAAGTGCCGGTAGACCCGGGTGTCGGGGTCGTCACGCCATGTGCGCCAGCGGGTCGCGAGCTCCTTGGTCAGGTGCAGGCGGTCGCCGAGCACGTGGCAGAGCGCCTTCTCGGTCACCTCTGGCCGCGCGTCGAGGACGTCTCCCAGGCTGACGCCGGGGATGTCTCCGTCGTGTGCGGCTTTCGCGATGAGCGCGACGAGCGACAGTGGACCGGCTTTCGCGAGCCGCACCGCCGTCGAGGGCTCTGCGGCGATGGCAGGGATGAGCCCTGAGGCCGGCAGTTCTAGCGTCTCGACGCTTCGCTCCCCGTGTTTGGCGGCGAACCGGCCGAACACGTCGAGGAGCTCGGCGATAGTGAGTCGCTCGCTGCAGGCGACCATGTCGCGGTCGTTTCGTTCGAACTTCCATACCGTGAGCTCGACGAGGACGTCGCGCGGGGCGGCGGGGTTCTCCAGCAGTTCCTGACGGACCGAAACTCGGGTGTCCTTCGCGAACTTGCGCAGGATCTCCGGGTCGACGTTGCGGGAGCGGGCGATGGCGGTGACGCGGGAGAGGTCTCCCTTGTACTGCTTGGCCGCGACCGGGTCGCTCGGACCGGTGCCATGTGCGTTGCGTTGGAGCCAGCGGGCGTGTCCGAAGAGCACATCCGCGATTTCCGGGTCCTGGACGCTGGTCCAGAACGCGTCGGCTACGTGTTGGAGGGACATGTTGTCTCCTTCTCCGTGAATCGTGGGTGGACGGCCCTGTGGGCCGGGTCTCACCGTCGGCGCGCGGGTTTGCGCGACCAGCCCGGGTTCAGCCGAGGGAGCCGAAGTCGGGGAGCTCGCGGTAGTTCACGAGTGACCAGGTCTCTCCGAGCCGGACCCGCCGGAGGGTGAAGCGGACGCGTCCGTCCTGGCGGGAGAGGGTTGCCGGATCGTTGCAGGTGTCGCCGATGCGGTGGGCGTCGAACGCGGCGTTGGATGCGAAGTGGCGGCAGCACGAGGCGCAGTGGGCTTCGCGGTGCGAGCTCCAGTAGCGGTGGCAGTCCGAGCAGTGGGCCTCGCCGGGGAGGTCGGTGCCCCACCAGCCGTGCTGCTCGGCGTGGGTGCACGCGGCGCAGTCGTGCGCGGCGTTCGTCGTGACGGTGTGCTGGTTCGTGGTGCTCATCGGGGCACGACCGTCGTCAGCCGAGGCGTGCCGCGCACGGAACCCCTCGCAGGTCACCGTCCCGGCCGTCCGTGCCGCCGGGGGTGGCCTGTGGCGGGTTCCGGTCGTCCGGAACAGTGTGTCGTATGCGTTGGCAACGTGATGACGTCCCGGGTGCGCTTGCCGCGTGGGCGGTCGCGGTGTCCGCGCTCCTGGTGGTGGTGAACCCCGCCCCGATGCTCCGTGTGGCGCTCGCGCTGCTCGCGCCGGCGGTGGTGGTCTTGGCGTTCCTCACCAGTCTGCAGCAGGGGAGCTGTCCGAGTTGCCGCGCGCCGCGCCGCCGTCAGACCAGGGTCAGTGGTGAGCCGAGCGTGGAGAGTGCGTCACGTACCCGTTCGTCACGTTCGCAGGTCGGGGTCGACACCGGATGGAACGTCGATCTTCCGGTGCAGTTCACCTGTGGTCGGTGCGGCAACAGCCGCCGGGTGGTCACCACCCGGTTCGTCGCCCGTGCCCGTGCAGCGACGGCGAACGAGGCGGTGCTCATCGCTCAACGCGAACCGCACTGAGCGCACCGCGGCTCGGCGCTGCGCTGCGGCCCCGTCACCGGGCTGGTTCAGGCGTCGCCCGCCGAGGCGCGGCCCCAGGGGCTCGCGCCGGCGCTTACCGTCTCGAGTCGTGGCGCGGTGAGCGGCCGCCGGGTCCCGTCGCGGATGGTGCGGAGCAGTTCGATCCCGACGGTGCTCGCCAGCAGCAGGGTGGAAGCCGGCAGCAGAATGGTCACTCCACCGGTGAGCGGTCCGCCGATCGAGGATGCGAGGGTCATCGGGAGCAGCAGGAGCAGCAGGGCGACCGCGGCACTGTTGCTCATACCGCTGATGCGGTTCGCGGTGTCCCAGCCGGGGCGGACCCCGTCGAGGAAGTAGTTCTGTTTGGCGAGGTTGTTGGCGACGTCGACCGGGTCGAGGGTGATGCGCAACTGTAGTCGGGCGAGGCCGACGACGAGGACGAAGTACAGGACCGTCTCGAGCGGGGTGCCGACCGAGAGGAGGTCGGCCTCCCCGAAGAGTGCGAGGAGCGGGCGCACGATCCCGGTGACCACGCCCAGCAGGGTGGCCGCGAAAATGAGGGTGAGGACGCCGCCCTGGAGGATGTGGGCGCGTATCTCGATGGGTGCGGCCTGTCCAGCCAGGTCGAGCCTCCCGGCCCGTAGCAGGAGCAGGTGGTGGCTGCGCATCCCGACGACAGCGAGGAGCATCCCGATCACGAGCAACGCGGCCGCCCACAGGAGCATTGGGGTGGTGAGCTCAGGGAGGAGGGTCTTGAGTTGTGACCCGCTGGTGGCGAGGAGGTTCGCCAGGAGCAGCACCGAGACGCCCGAGCCGATCCCGTGCCGGGAGATGGTCCCGGCGATGAGCCCGGTGAGGAGGAACCCCAGGAGCAGGAGCACGAAGCTCGCGAGTGTCGGTCCGGCTCCGCCGGCGATCGCGCTCACCGCACCGTGACGGACCTCACGGTGCCCGAGGACGATGACCAGCGACTGCAGCGCGGCGACGATGAGCATGGTGGTGCGGGTGACGCGTCGGAGTCGTTCCTGGGACGCGCCGGCTCCGTCGGCGTCCCGCAGCCACGGGAGCGCGCTCTTGAGGAGCTGGATGACGAGCCCGGCAGTGATGAAGGGGACGATGCCGACGGCGAAGAAGCTCACCGAACTCAGCGGTGTTCCCACGAACTGTTGCCAGAGGGCGTCGCCGGGGGTGTTCTTGAGGACCTCGAGGACCTCGGCGCGGATCGTCGGGAGCGGTACCGAGTTGCCCACCCGGTAGAGGGCGATGCAGGCGCTCGTCAGGAGCACGCGGCGCAGGAAGTCGTTGCGGGGGCTCACGAGAGTGATCGTCCCGTCAGCCCCGGCATCGTCATGGGCCGGTCGCCACGCCCCGGGTTCGCCGCCGCTCCCTGACGGCTCGCGTCGTCGTGGCACGGTTACCGTGGTGAATGAACGCCCTGCCGCCTCCGAGTCCGTGACGGCTCCCGTCCGTGAACACGGCGGCGGGTTGCGTCAGGCGTTCAGCGAGCTCTCGCTGCTGCGTGTGCCCTCCCTGCGTTCGGTGGTCGTGACCGCGTGCACCCTCACCGCGTTGCTCCTTGGGGGCACCGTGTTCGTCACCGGTCTCGACATCTTGCTCGGTTTCGTGCTCTCGGGTCGTCGTCTCGCCTCTTCCGCCGTCTTCGGGGTGCTAGGTCTCGCCGCCGCGTCCGGTTCGCTCGCCCTACTGCTCACCACCGCCCTCGACGGTCCCGCCCAGCCACGCGTGCATCTCGAGCGCCACCCGCTGCGTCTCGCCTCTGGTCTCCTGCTGCTACTCTTCGCCGCGGTCTGCGCCCTGCTCTGGGTGCAGGGGGTCACGAACGCGTGATGGCGCGATGACCCGGTGCCGGTACCTCGCCGCGGTCCTCAACGGGGGAGGGAGCCGACGCCGCCGCAGCGGGTGCAGATACCGTCATGGTCGACGCCGTTGCCTCCGCAGCGCCCGCAGGGCACGAGTCCGCTGGTGACGCTGGAGGAAGAGGTGCAGGACGCGTCGACGCTGTAGCGGGTGGAAGGTCGGTCTTGGCCGGAGAAGGTCGTGATGCTTTCTGTCTGCACGTGCGGAACCGTTGTCGCACCGACCGGGAGAAAAACAAAGAGCGCAACCGAAAGGTTGCGCTCCTAGTTTTTCGACGTTGGTCGACTTCGCTGTCTCTTCGGTCAGGCGATCTCTGCGAGCAGTTCGCGGAGGGTTCGCTTGACGGCGTGGACGACGTCTTTGCGGTTCTGGTTCCCGCTCTGGACGACTGCGTCGATGCCCATGTCGATCGTCGCACCTTGTGCGACGTGCTCGAGCACGGTGATCGCGGTCGCCCACTGCTGGGCGGCGACGTCGTCGTAGGGATCGGTTAGCGGGAGCTCGCCGTCGTGGAGGAACAGGTCGATGACGCTGTCTTCTGGTTGCTGCTTCTGCAGCTTCTTGCGTTTGGTCATAACACCTCTCAAAGGTTAGGTGAAGGCACCGACTGGCGCCGCACCCATGACCGTCACGGCGGGGCGGCATCCCGCAACGCGCTGATAGCCACGTTCCTCGTCGTCCCCGTCGGGCCGGTTGAACGGAAGGGTCGTCGGAGGCCGACGTGCTCTCGACCTGAGATCGGTCCGCAGTCGGCCTGAAGTGGGCCGGGAAGCTTTCCGAGTTCAGTCGCGTCGGCGGAAGAAGCGGCGGCGGGAACGCTGGTCGCCGTTCGCGTCACCGGGGGCGTGACCACCGGCGTCCGCCGGTACCTCGACGATCGTCGTGTCCTCGACGTCTTCCGCGGAGCTGTCTCCTGCGGCGGCGTCGAATGCCTCGTCGGGTGCGGCGCGCTCCACTCTCTCGATGGTGATCGCGTGGGTGACCGCGTCGGTGTCGTCGAGAACGCTTGCGCCTGTCGCTGTTCGACCCTCCTGGGCGAGGGTGAGGCGAACGAGGGCGACGGCGTCGTCGAGGGTGATGGGGACGAGGCGTCCGTCGTCGCGGCGTCTTAGGAGGTGACGGGGAAAGATCGTGCTCAGGCGCAGCCCGGCGAGACCGAGCGGTTCCTCGTGGGGGGCGACCACACCGGCGGTCACGAGCCGGTCCCAGTCGCAGGCGGCCGTGAACTCCTCGAGGGTGAGCATCGCAGGTTCGGTCTTGTCGGGGAACAAGGGGGTCCAGCGTTCGGCGATCCGTCGCCGTAGCCCACCGCGTCGCTGCTCGTTGCCCTGCATGGACTCGACCGTGTCCGGGATCTCGGAGTCGTCCGGGGTCCCCCTGCTTGACGCTCTCCCTGCCGACGTCACGGTAGGAGCTCGACAGCCGTCATCAAAAACCCCGAGCAGCACAAGGAGTGCCCACCATGAACCGAACTCGTCGCCTCGCCATCCTCACCGTTTCGTTGCTGCTCCTCGCGGCGTGCGCCTCCGGCGGTGACGAGTCTTCGCCTGCCACCGACGCCCCGGCTGTCACCACGCCTGCCGAGTCGGACGACGCGCACGGTGAGGACGACCACGACCACGACCACGACCACGACCACGACGCTGGCCAGTCTGGCACCTCCCCGACCTCGCAGGGTTTCACGATACTGCCGGCCACTGCCGCGTTCGATGCCGGGTACTCCGGAGAGTTCGCGTTCACGGTCGTCGCCGAGGGCACCGAGACCGCGGTGACCGGGTTCGAGGTGCACCACGAGAAGTCGATGCACCTCATCATGGTGAACCACGAGCTCACCGCGTACCTGCATCTGCACCCGGAGATGGACGCCGACGGCGTGTGGCGCACCCCGGTCGCGTTCCCGGTAGATGGCTTCTGGCGCGTGGTCGCCGACTTTGTCTCCGACGGGAAGACCGTCCTGCTCGGCACCGACGTCGTGGTCGGCGCGCAGCCGATGAGGATGTCGAACTTCACCGAGGAAATTCGCACCGCGCAGAGCGGTCCGTACACCGCGGTACTCTCGGGTGACACCGCCCACGAGGGGTCGCGTCCGCTGAAGGTGACCTTCACCCGCGATGGCGCTCAGATCACGTCGGTGAACCCGTACCTGGGCGCGAACGCGCACCTGGTCGCGTTCTCCCCGGCGCTCGAGTACGCCCACATGCACCCCAACGACGGGTTCGTCGATGGGACGATGACGTTCACCGCCCCGGCGCTCGGCCACGACTTCTACAAGATGTTCCTGCAGGCCGATTTCGACGGCGAGATCCGCCTCTTCGAGTTCGTCATCGAAGGCAAGTGATCCGGTCGTGAAGTCACGTCTCATCTGGTTCGTCGGTGCCGTCGTCGTGTTCGTCGCCGTCGCGCTCGTTGTGGCCGTCACCTAGACGGAGGACGCCGACACCAGCGCCCCGGGGACGATCGCCTAGATCCAAGCGGTCACCGTCACCGGCGCTTCACTCCCGGCGTTCCCCGACAACGGGGCGCCCGACGCGGCGATCGGGATGACCGCAAGGGTCACCGGGCCGTGTTGGGCATGTTGAGTAGACCCTTGTCCGCCGCGTCGCGGCCCGGAACCGTCACCGTCCATGTCCGATGACCTTCCTGAGCCGAGCGACCCCGCAGCCGAGACCTCCGCTGAGGGGTTGAGCCGCAAGGAGCGCAACGCCGCCCGTCGTGCCGAGTTCGAGGCGATGAAGGCCGCCAAGGACTCGGGGAAGACGGCAGCGAAGGACGCCAAGGCCGCTGAGCGCGCCGCCGCGAAGGAGGCAAAAGAGGCGCTGCTCGCGGAAGCGAAGGCGACGAAAGATGCGGCCCTCGCCGCGAAGAAGGCCGCGAAGAAGGCAGCGGCGCAAGCCAAGGCGGAGGCAAAGGCCGCAGGGAAACCCGTCAAGGAGACGAAGGTCAAGGAGAAGAAGGAGAAGCCGGCGAAACCGGAGAAAGCCCCGAAGGACCCGTACCGTCCGCGGTACGCCACCGCACCTTCGACGGTGCGGACGTTCGCGGTGCTCGCCGGGGCGTTCGCCGCAGTCTATGTGGTGCTGGCCGCGCTCTTGCTGCTTGAGACGACCGGTTCGCCGTTGTTCGATGTTCTGCCCGAGGACGCCGCGGTCGTGGCGTATCTTGTTGCGTTCTTCCTCCTGCTCGTCGCGGTCCTCTGGGTGGCGACCGCCGTGTTGCTTTGTGGTGGCCGTCTGCTCGGCAGGCACCTCTGGGTCGTCGCCATGGTGCTCGGTCTGCCGTTCTCGCTGGTCACCGCGTTCCTGCTCTTCAGTCGCGACGTGCGCGACTGGGCGCTCTGAACTACCGCGCCACACCACCCGACCTCGACGATCCGGGTCACCCGCCGCCGTTGCGCGGCATCCGTTGACGAGAATGCAGAAGAGCCGGACCTTGCGGTCCGGCTCTTCTGAGGTTTCGACCTGTTCCGATCGGATCCCGTTGAGGGATGCGACGGTTCAGAGGTACGTGCCTGGGCGCTTGTTCGCGGGGATGCCTTCGGCGTCGGCGACCGTGGCCTTGGCCTTCGCGGTCAGCTCGACTGCGGCGGCTCCGGCGAGCTCCTCGGCGACGAGGAACTTCGGGGTCTGGTGCACGAGGTCGATCCAGCGTGCAAGTTGTGCGGCAGCGAAGAAGATGCCGTCGACGCTGACGGTGTCCGGATCGATGACCGGGCACCAGCGGTGCATCTCCTCGGACACCTGCCCGTTGAGCGTGTTCTTGAGGGCGTTGCGCAGCAGTTCGTACTGCTTGGCCATGCCGGTGACGGTGTCACGGCTGACGTTGCCCTGCTCGTGGAGCACCTTCGAGGTGTCACGCAGCTGGTCGATCATTCCGCTGTAGCGGAAGAGCTGCTCGAGGTTGTTGATGAGCGGGTTCTCTTGCATGGGTTCTCCTTCTGGAGGGTTTGTGGGATGCTCCAGACCGTCGTTGCCGCCTCGTCGTCCCCAAGGGAGTTCGCTGCCTGCGCCCTGCGGCGCGCCTTGTGTCGTCCGGGACGGTCCGCTCCGTGCAATCCGACCCCGGCGCTGCGTCCCCCGACACGTCTCCAGGTACGCCGCCGCGCCGCGCCGAGCGCGTCGTCGTGCTGCTTGCCGGTGTGGTGCTCTTCGCGGTGCTACTAGGAGGGTTCGCCCGTCTCGGCGCGTTCCTCGGTCTCGACAAACCGGTCTCCGCGCCGCCTCCAACGCTGCCCTCGTCGACCCCTACCGTTCCGGATGCCGCGAGCGTGACCGGTTCGGTGCTCCCCGCATCACCCTCGACACCGACCCCGGGTACCGCCCCATCGGTCTCGCTGCCGCCGATCTCGCCGTCCTCGTCGCTGCCCGCTACCCCGGGCGCATCGCCGTCGTCGTCAACGAGTGTCCCGGCATCGACGCTGCCGCCGCGCTGGCCGGTCTCGCTGCCGGATCCCGGCGAGCACCGGTTGCTCGCCATCGAGAGCGAGCAGGAGGACCGCTGGCTTCTCGCGGTGCCGGGGAACGTCCCGCTCGCCGGTGGCCGTTTCGTCGCCGGTCTCGAGGATCTCGACTGGGAGGTCGATGCGGTCTCCACTCCGCGTACCCTCACCGCGGTCGGTACCCGCGAACAGGAGCGTGTTTCGGTCACGATCCGTCCCGGCGGGGATTCGCTTCCTGCAGGCTGGCTGCTCCTCGACGTGGTCTATCAGCCGACGATCCCGGATTTCGAGACGCCGCCCTCCTCGAGTATCCCTCCTGAGGACGAGGTCACCAAACGCTCCTGAACCCGTCGTCCCTGTGACGGTGGCCGCGCTGGTCGGCGGCCCCTGAGGGTGACGGTGAAATTCGGGCCGCGGTGGACGCTCACCAGCGCGCCGCGAGGCCACCGTGCCCCCGGCGGACTTCCCCCGACCGTATCCGTGGTGACGTCCACTCCCATCCCGGAAGAGCCGATGACGAGCAGCGAACGTTCCAACACCAGCGCGCTCGAGGTCGCTGCCGAACGTCTCCATGACGCACGTCGCGAGGTCGAGAAGGTCATCGTCGGGCAGCGCGGTCTCCTCGACCGGGTGCTCCTCGGCATCCTCGCCGGTGGTCACCTGCTGATCGAAGGCGTCCCCGGGTTGGCCAAGACCCGGACGGTCCGCTGCTTCGCCGAGGTCCTCGGAGGTTCCTGGCAACGCGTCCAGTTCACCCCGGACCTCGTCCCCGCCGATCTCGTCGGTACCCGGGTGTGGCTGCCGTCGGAGGGACGTTTCACCCGCGAGATCGGTCCGGTTTCGGCGAATTTCGTGCTCGCCGACGAGATCAACCGCGCCCCGGCGAAGGTCCAGTCGGCGCTGCTGCAGGCGATGGAGGAGCAGCAGGTCACGATCGGGCGTGAGACCGTCGCGTTGCCCGATCCGTTCCTCGTGCTCGCCACCCAGAACCCGCTCGAATCCGAGGGGACCTATCCGTTGCCGGAGGCGCAGACCGACCGGTTCATGTTCCGTGTCGTGCTCGAGTACCCCTCCCCGGCCGAGGAGCTCGAGATCATCCGCCGGCAGCTCGTCGGCGCGGAACCGCCGGTGCGCGTGCTCGACGTGGCGTTCCTGTTGCAAGCCCGTGCGCTCACCCGTCGAGTGTACCTTCCCAAGGACGTCGCCGCGTCGGCCGTCGACCTCGTCGGGATGACCAGGAACGCCGGGACGCACCTCAAGGAGCTCGACGGGATGCTCGACGCCGGCGCCGGTGTGCGCGGCTCGCTCGCCCTGACGACGGCGGCCCAGGCCCGGGCCCTTCTCGACGGTCGTCTCGAGGTGACCCGCGGCGACATCGCCGATCTCGCCCTCGACACGCTCGCCCACCGCCTCAACCTCTCCTACCGCGCCCCGGTGGAGGGTTTCACCCAACGTCGGGTGATGCAGCTCCTCCTCGAGCGCAGCGGCCTGCTCGGGTGATCCCGGTGCGTCCGCTCAACACCGCACTCGTGGGTCGCTGCGACCTTCCCGTCGGCGATCAGCGCCGCCGTTCCCGTCCCGGCCTCGCCGCGTCGCGCCGCCCCGGTCCCGGTTCGGAGTTGCACGTGTCCCGCGAGTACGAGCCCGGCGACGATCCGCGCCGTGTCGACTGGAACGCCTCGGCGCGCAGCGCGTCGCTCCAGGTGCGCACGACGACGGCCGAGGTCGCCCTCGACGTGCACCTCTGCCCGTCGCCTAGCGCCTCGATGCGCTTCGGTACCGAGGAACGCAAACACGTCGTCGGTGCGGAGGCGTTGCGGTTCATCGCCGCGATCGCCGCTCGTCGCAACGAGCAGGTGTTCCTCCACGGGATTCCCGGCCGTCCAGTCCGGCTTCCGGTGCGTCGTGGTCTGGGTCTCCTCGAAGGTCTGCTGGTCTCCCCGCCGGAGTGGACCTCCGGTGGGGATCTTCTCCCGCTGCTCGCCGGTCTCGGCCCGGCCCGTGGCCCGTCGCTGGTGGCGGCCACCATCGACGTCGTGACGTCGGAGCGCGAGCTCGAGACGCTCCGCATGCTCGCCGCGACCCGTGACGTCCTCGTCGTCCTCGTGCTCGACCCGGCCGAGCTCGATCTGCCCGACGCCGGCGCGCTCCGTCTCGGCGCACCCGGCAGCGATCATGGTGTGCTGGTCGACACGTCGAACGCGCGGGTGCGCGCCGTGTACCGCGACCGGGTGGAGGCTCACCTCGACGGGATTCGTCGGGTGTGCCGGGCCCCGGGCATGAACCTCGTCGAGGTGCGCACCGACAGGGAGGTGGAGGGGATGCTAGTCGCGCAGCTTCCACGGCGTCGATGAGGGAACTCCCCGATCTCGGTCTCGCCGGCCTGACGCTCCTCGAGCCGTTCTGGGCGCTGCTCGCGCTGCTCCCGGCGCTCGCAGGTTGGGTGACGTTGCTGCTGCGTCGTCGTCGCGCCGTGCGCTTCACCGGGACACGCTTCCTCGAGGATCTCGCCCCGTCGGGCCGCGGTCTCTTCGCCCTGGTGTGCACCACCCTCGCGGCGTCGTCGTTCATCATGACCCTCAGTGAACCGAGGCTCGCGTCCGTCGACACGACCGCCCGGGCGAACGTGATGCTCGTTATCGACGTCTCCGGTTCGATGTCGGCCAGCGACGTGTCGCCGTCTCGTCTACGGGTCGCCACCGATGCCGCCGCCGCGTTCGTCACCGCGCTCCCCGACGGCTGGAAGAGTGGTGTGGTCGCGTTCAGTGAGCGAGCGTTCGTGCTCTCCCCGCCGACCGCCGACCGGGCCGCGGTGCTGCGTGCCCTCGGAGGTCTCACCGCGCAGGGCGGTACGGCGACCGGTGACGCACTCGATCTCGCCCTCGACGTCGGCCGCGCCGGAGGACCCGAGCGGCTCGAGGAGTCTCTCACCGTGAAGGACGCCCTCGAGAACCCGTCGGCGACGGTGGTGGTCCTGCTCTCCGACGGTGCGCAGACCGCCGGGGAGGTCGAGGTCCTCACCTCGGCAGAACGGGCCCGTTCCCTGGGTGTGCCTGTGCACGCGATCGCGTTCGGCACCGACGACGGTTCGATCGATATCATGTACCCCGACGGGAAGGTACGACCCCTTGACGTTCCTCCGGATTTCGCCACCTCGGCCAAGATCGCCCAGACGACCGGCGGCGAGTTCTTCACCGCGGTGACCGCCCGTGAGCTCGATCTGGTGTACCGCTCGGTGAGCGAGGTCCTCGAGAAGGAGGAGAACCTCGACGACCTCACACCACATCTGGTGCTCCTCGGAACACTCCTCCTCGTGCTCGCCGTCGTTCCCGACCTCCGCCCGTTGCTGCGCCGTTCCCGCAAGGACCGTCCGTGAAGCATTCACGTCGTCGTCTCCGCACCACGGCGGTGCTGCTCGGTGCCGTACTGCTCGCCTCGTGTGCGTCGATCCCGCTGAGCCGCAGCTACCTGGGCAACACCACCTACGGCACCAGTGTCATCGCACCGGGTGAGTGGAAGAGCTTCGACGCCGTCGCGGTGCTCGCCGGTTCGCCGGATGCGACGCAGTCCTATATCGAGGCTTTCGGACCCGAAGGCGTCGATCCGACCAAGCCGATGTTCGGGGGTGTCCCCGGCGGGGTGCTCATCGTTAATCTCTACCCTGGTCTCGACGCCGGTCGCATCGCGGCACGCAACGCTCTGATCATCGATCTCGACGCCGCGGTCAGTGCCGGCGCGGTCACGATCCTCGCGGAGTCCGGCCCCGTCGTCGACGGTCTCTGGGAGCGGCGCAGCCTGCTGCTCGAGGTTCGCCTCGAGAACGGCAACCGGGCCGTACCTCCGCCGCCCGGGACGGTGATGAGGGTGCTGCAGGAGACGATGCTCGCCACCCGTTCGACCGGCAAGGACGCCGCCGGAATCGAGCTCTTCCCGCTCAAGACGCTCATCCTCGGGTGCAGCACCGAGTGCTTCGCCGCCAACGAGAAGGTCCTCCGCGACGTGCTGGACTCCTGGAGGGTCGAGTGAGCACGTCATCCCCGCACCTGGGTTCGCTCCTCGGCAAGGCATCCCGACCGCTGCGCAGCGTCATGCTCCTCTGGTCGCTGCTCGCCGCGGCGACGTACTGGGGGACGCCCCGCATCAGCGTGCGTGACGCGTTCGCGACCGCGTACAACGACAACGGGTTCCTGCAGGCCCTCATCGGTCTCGCCGTCGGTTTCGGCGCCCTGCAGGTGCTCATGCAGATGCTGCCGTCGCTCCGGGCGGTCGTGCTCTCCGCGGTCTCCGGTCTGCTGCCTCGCCGCCTGCGCGCCCTGCCGCTCTACACCCGCAGGCAGCTCAAGGGCGTGCTTCGTCTGGTGGTCCTCGTCGGCTTGTTCTTCTGGGTGCTCTCGAAGGTCCGTGGGGGTCGCACGGGGCAGCTCATCAGCGCGGGTCTCTCCCAGCTTCCGCTGCAGTTGCCGGCATGGTTGTTCCAGGGTGCCTTGACCCTCGGCATCGTCGCGGGTCAGTTCCTGCTGCTGTTCTTCGTGCTCTCCCGCGGCGGGATCGCCACGTTCCTGCCCGAGGAGATCAAGACGAACTTCTCGATGGTCTGGGGTCAGGACGCCGTGCTTGAGAAGGTCAAGGAGGTCGTGACGTACCTGAAGTCGCCGGAGATCATCGAGTCCCGCGGTGGTCACGTACCCGGCGGCGTGCTGCTTTGGGGACCTCCAGGGACCGGCAAGACCCTCATCGCGGAGGCGGTCGCCGGTGAGACCGCGACCCCTTTCGTGCTCGTCGAACCGGCGGCGTTCCAGAACATGTTCGTGGGTATCGGACCGCTCAAGGTCCGCAACCTCTACAAGAAGCTCCGCAAGCTCTCCGAGGTCTACGGCGGAGTGGTGGTGTTCTTCGACGAGGCCGACGTGCTCGGCTCGCGTTCACGGGGGCAGGCCGACAACGGGTTGCGTGCCACCCCGGAGGAGGTCGGCCCCGAGCGTCTGAAGGTGATGGCGATGGGCGGCGACCTCGGCATTCTCAACGCGATCCTGGCGAACATGCAGGGGGTGCGAACCCCGAAGGGGTTCTTCAACCGGGTCAGACGGTCCCTAGGTCTGCCGGTCTCCCCACCGCCGAAGTACCGTATCCTGCACATGATGGCGACGAACATGCCGAACTCGCTCGACCCGGCGCTCCTGCGCCCCGGTCGCATCGACAGGATCTTCCGCGTCGGGTACCCGTCTCGTGAGGGGCGTATCCGCACCTTCCAGGGTTACCTGGCCAAGGTCCGGCACAACCTCTCCGACGAGCAGGTCGCCGAGCTCGCGGTGATGACCACGAACGCCACCGGTGCGGTCATCAAGGACATCGTGAACGAGGCGCTAATCTCGTCGCTGCGCGAGGACCGCGAGGAGATCACCTGGGTGGACTTCCTCAACGCCAAGCGCCTCAAGGAGTTCGGCCCGCCAGAAGGGGTCGAGTACGTGCCGTTCGAGCGTCACGCCGTCGCGGTGCACGAGGCGTGTCATGCTTTCGCTGCGTGGAAGCTCCGCAACCACCTCACCATCGACACGGTCACGATCGAGAAGGGTCAGGACTACCTCGGCATGGTGGCATCACGTCCCACCGAGGACCTCTTCACGCGTTGGCGTTCCGAGTACCGCATCGATATCGCCGTGGCGCTCTCGTCGCTCGCCGGTGAGCGCCTCTTCTTCGACGGTGATTCCACCAGCGGTGTGGCCGCCGACCTCGATCAGGCGACGCGCCTTGCTGCGTTGATGACCGGTCGTTGGGGAATGGGTGAGAGCATCGCAAGCCGCAACGCGCTCATTGACAGCGGGATGTCCGAGGACGTGCTCGATTCGCCGCGTCGGGTCGAGGATCTGCTCCGTGAGGTGTTCGAGGAGGTCTCGCACATGATCGCCACGGATCGTCAGCTCGTACTCTCGCTCGCCCACGCGCTCGAACATCTCAAGACCCTCGCCGGTCCCGACGTGGTCGCGCTCTTCGAGCGCCGTCAGGGACTCTTCCTCGACGGCCGCGTCTACGCGGGGGAGACCGCCGGGAAGATCCTCGATGAGTACCACGAGGAGCTCAAGACCAGTCGTCACACCGGGACCGAGACCCGCACCCCTGCGCAGGTCGCGGAGCTGCTGCGTTCGAGGTTCACCCCGGGTGAGTGGCCCACCCTGCTCGATTCCACTGCACCGTCACCAGCGGGCGCACCGCCCGACGACGCTGCGTCTGACGCAGAGCGGCCGGAGGCGCAGCAACCCGCGTCGGAGGAGGCGCCCTGGGGCGAGTGGCCCACGCCGGAGGGCGGTCCGGGCCAGTTGGACAACCCCGACCGGGGGTGAACCGTAGGGGGCGTGCCGCTCCGTGACCGCCTTCGTCTCCTGGCCCCTCAGCGGCTCTCGACTAGCCAGTGGCAGCAACGACACCGGTTCGTTCTCGCCGCCCTGCTCATACCGATCGTCCCGCTGGTGTGGTTCCTAGGACGGGGGGTGTTGCCGGTCGATCTGGCCACGACGTACCTCATCCTCGTACTCCTCCAGTTGATGCTCGCGCTCACCCCGCGCATCGCACCGACGGTGCGCCAGGTCTTCGCCGCCGGCGCGCTGCTGACCGCGTCCTCGGTGCTCGTCGAGTCCTCGGCCCGGATACCGGCCGCCCACCTAGTCTTCGCCCTCGTCCTCTGCGTCCTCACTCTCTACCAGGACGCCCCGACGTACCTCGGCGGTGTCGGGTACCTGGCCCTCTACTACCTTGGGCTCGGCTGGCTCGACCCGGCGTTCATCTACCCGCCGCCAATGGAGCGTTCCGACGCCGTGTCGTGGTCGCTGACGTTCTTCTTCGTCGCGCTGGGCACGTCGTTCATCGGGGTGCTCGGATGGTTGCTGAACTCGCGCAGCATGCGTGAGTCCGAGGCGTTGAAGGTCGCCTTGGCGGAGGCCGGTCTGCGTGAGCGTCAGGCCCGTGAGCTCAACGACACCGTCGTGCAGCACCTGGCGACTGCGGTGTACGCGAGCGAGGAGGGCGACACCGTCACCTCGGCCGCCGCCGCCCGCGAAGGTCTCGCGGCCGCCCGTCTGCTCGTGGCGTCGCTGCGTTCGCCGATGTGGCTGCGGGACCGGATGCTGCTCCGGGACACCGCGTCCCAGGATCTCGCCGACGACACCGCGGCGGGCACACCGGCCGTGACTGTCATAACTCCGCTGCGCACCGACACCCCGACCGATGTTGCTGCCGAGGTTACCATCGAGGACCCGAGCACCGCGGTCGGTGAGCAGGAGGAGTCGTCGTGAGCGCCCTGCGGGTGGTCATCGCCGATGATGCGGAGATCCTCCGTTCGCTGCTGCGGCGCGCCATCGACCGTGACGAGCGTCTCGACGTGGTGGCCGAGGCCGCCAATGGCAAAGAGGCGCTCGAATACGTGTCGTCCCTGCGTCCCGACGTGCTCCTGTTGGACCTCTCCATGCCCGTCCTCGACGGTATGGAGGTGCTCCGCCAGCTCGCCGGTTCCCTGCCGGTGGTCGTCCTCACCGGGTACGGTGAGAGCGATCTCGGCACCCAGTGCCGTGAGCTTGGCGCCCGGGGCTTCGTGGAAAAGGGCGTCCCGATGCAGACGATCTGCGACGCGCTCGTCGCGGCGGCGGTGCCCGCATGAGCGCTGAGGTCTCCCGGGACGGGGCGGCGGTGTTGGTCGCAAAATGGGAGCCGTCCCGCCATCTTCGCGGTGTGCGTCACCAGGTCAACAACCTCCTCGCTCCGGTCGTGGTCGCCGCCGAGCTCCTCGACGATGGTTCGGAGACCGCCGAGCTCCTGACACGTTCGGTCGCCCGTCTCCGTGACGTCTCGAACCGGATGAGGGAGCTTCTCCACCTGGGTCTCCCGATTCCCCGGTCGACGACGCTCGGCGATCTCGCCGCCGTCTGCGGCCTTGTCGTCCCGTTCGGGCACCATGACCGTCTTCTCCTCGTCGATCCTGAGCGCCTGCTCGCCAACGTCGTCTCCGAGCTCGCCGCGCTCAGCATCGAACATGCGAGCGAGGTGTCGGACCCGTCCGGCAGCCAGGTCGCCGACCCGTCGCCGGCGAGTTGCTCGATCGTCGCGTCCCCGCGAGGGGCCGGCGAGGCGCTACGGGTCGCGTTCGTCCTCCCGGCGAGGATCAACCCCGAGGATCCCGACGATCTCGCAGTGCCGTTCGCTCTGCCCGGTGTGGACGTGCGTCTCGCCACCGTGTGCCGCGAGACGGTCCTCCAGGGCGGTCTCGTGGGTTACGAGGCTGAGATCCGCACGCTCGTGCTGTACCTGCCGCTGATCTGAGGGGCACCGCAGTCGAAGCGGTCGAAGGGGCAGACCGGTTCAGGTGCTACGGGTGGCGGGAACGTTCAGGGGACGAGACGGTAACCGACACCGCGCACCGCGCAGAGGTGCCGCGGGTTGTCTTTGTCGTCACCGAGCTTGCGGCGCAACCGACGGACGTGCTCGGTGACGGTTGCTTCCGTGCGGGACTTCGCGGAGTCCCGCCACACGTTCTTGAGGAGTTGGGCCCGGGTGAACGCGATGCGCTGGTTGCGGGCAAGGAACACCAGCAGATCGAACTCGCGGGCGGTCAGGGAGAGCGGTTTGCCGCCTTTGGTCACCTCGTGGGCGTCGACGTCGATGGTGACGTCGCCGAAGTTCAACACGTTCAAGCCGACCGAGGAACTCGAGCCGACCCGTCGCAGCACCGAACGGACGCGTAGGGCGAGTTCACGGGGACTGAAGGGCTTGGTCACGTAGTCGTCGGCTCCCACGTCGAGCCCGCCGACCCGGTCGAGTTCGCTGTCGCGACCCGAGCAGACCACGACGGGGAGGTCGTCGTTGCGGCGCAGGTCGGCTAGGAGCTCGAGGCCGTCACTGTCGGGCAGGCCGAGGTCAAGGACGACGAGGTCGGGGCGGTAGTTGCCGATGATGTGGCGGGCGCGTGCCGCGTCGCCGGCTTCGGTGCAGAGGAACCCCGCCCAGCGCAGGGCGGTCACGATCGCTTCACGGGTGTTGGGGTCGTCCTCGACGACGAGGACTTTCTGCTTATCGTTGTCGGCGATGGCGTTTCCCACCCTGTTCACAGTCCGTCGGCGTCGTCGCGCGTCAAGAACCATTCCCGGCCCCGAGGTCTGCCTGTATGCGGTTCCGTCGGGTTCGAGGACGGTGTAGTTCCTCCGTGAAGAAAGCACCGTTTCCGAGCAGAAAGAGTTCACAGATGTCAACTAGTCCGCAGCGTATCGCCGCAACGAGTCGTCCAGCGGCAGCGTGCGTGTCAGGGGTTCGCGCCTCGTCGACCACGGCGACGCAGGAGCTGCATCTTGAGGATCTCCTCGGCGCTGCGTTCGACGATCTCTGGGCGGTCGTCGTCGTCAATGACGACGTCACGACGTTCGCGACGGTCATCACCGCCCTCGTCGAGATCTTCCGTCACACCCCGGAGGCCGCCGAAGCCCTCGCATGGACGGTCCATCGCACTGGCAGGGCCCAGGTCGCCGTCGGCGACGAGGCTTTCGCCACCGACGGGATGCAGCAACTCCATCGCCGCGGCATCCAGGCGCTGATCGAGCGTCTAGGCGGCTGAGAATCACACCAAGCCCCGACCCGCGGAGCCGTGCGGTCATCCCGACAGAATACACAGTCGGGGTCATGGAAGCCGAAGACCCCCAGACGCGTGCCGTCCGGCGTCGCCGGGCAGGGATCCTTGTTGCGCTGGTGCTCCTCGTCGCGGTACCGGTAATCGGTCTGGGTTTCGCCCGTTCCCCGCTACCGGTCCGCACGGTCGCCGAGTTGCGCACCGAGCTCGTCGCATGCTCGGACGGGGACATGTCCGAGGGCAGGCTCATCAAGGAGGACGTGCAGAACTGCTACTACCGGGTGATGTCCTCGGCGGTCCGCGCCGGGCAGATGATGGACGTGCAGACGGCGCTCGCTGAGCAGATCGAGGCGACCCCGGGCATCTACGCGGCGTGTCACAGCGTCGGTCACCGGGTCGGTAAGGAGGCGTTCGAGAAGTACCGGGACATCGCCGATCTCATCCGCACCAACGATACCACGACGTGTCAGTACGCCTTCGGTCACGGGATACTCGACGGGTTCGCGTTCTCCGACCCCTCCGATGAGGAGTTTCAGGCGGCGGCTTCGTCATGCGTCGCGATGCGTCTGCTCGGTCCTGAGGGCAACAAGGTCTACAAGCTCTGCTCCGACGGCCTCGGCCATGCCGCGTGGACCTCGACCGACGACATCTGGGCCGCCGTGAAAAGGTGTCGGATGCTCGACGACCCGTTGGCTCGCGCCACCTGCGGGGAGGGGATCATGATGCAGATATACGAACCCGCCGGTTCGGAGCCCGCCCGCGACATCAACCGCGCCGCCTTGGAGGTCCCGCAGTTCTGTCTCTCCTGGCCCGATCTCGGTGAGACGCGCGAGGGGTGCTACTCGGGTTCGGGGTACGTCTACACCCGTGCCGCTTGGGTTTTACACTACCAGCGCAACTCGAGCCCCGGTGCGGTGTTCACGGGCGAGCAGCGTTCCCGGATGCAGACCCTGATGCAGGATGCGGCCGCGCTCTGCGGGAAGCACCCCGACCCGAAGGGGGTGTCGGTGTGTCTGCGTTCGGTCGCTCAGCAGGTGCCTCCCAGCGTCTACGACGACGCGGCGCTCACCGAAGCGGTGTGCGGCTCGCTCGGCGAGTTCGCGTCATGGTGTCGCGAGTTCCGCTTCGAGGTGTCCTGACGGGCGGGTCAGCCCTACCACCGGCTCAGCGGGGCAGTCGTCCGGCGAAGATCCACCCGACGCACTTGCGGTTCTCCGGTCGCTTCTCGACGGCGAGGTGGACGCGCACTGCGGCCTTCTGGCTGGCCAGCGCCCGTTCGACGATGATGTAGGGGGCCGCGTCCTCGTTGCGTCCGACCCAGGGCCGGATCGAGAGGCGCATGGCGCCGCTTCCGGCCTTCGCCATGGCGACGCCGGCTTTGCGGGCGAGGCTGCTGTTGGGGTGCACCGCAACGAGTCGGTCGCCGTCGAAGATGGCGTACCCGGCCTTGCGCGGTCCTTTCACACCGGTGGCCTTCACCTTGTAGCGTCGGCGGGGTTCGGCGAGCAGTTCGCCGCCGACAAGACGTCCGGCGTCCTCTGCGGGCAATTGGGCGAGAAGGGTTCCGCGCAACCCGGTGTCGAGGGGTAGGAGCAACCCGGGGGTGTCGGGGAGGTGGTGCTCGATGCCGTCGACCTTCACGCGTCGACGCTCGTGCTTCCAGGCGCTCATGGGGGTGACGGCGAAGGCGATGAGATGGCCTCGTTCGCTCGTGGGGAGTGCACGCATCACCTGGTCGAGGGCGCGGTAGGGGTGGACGGGTTCGCTGACGATGCTACGTGGTGCGGCCGGGTCGAGGTCGGCGAGGGAGGCGACCACCCCGCTGGTGCCGAGCTCGAAGCGTTCGACGGTGACGGCCGCGTCGAGCGCCCGGTCGATGTCGGCGCCAGGTCCGAACGCGATGAACGCGCCGGGGATGCGGGTGACCATGCTGCGTTCGACGGTAAATCCTGGCTTGGGCATGGGTCTCTCCTCGTTGGTTGGGGTTCTTCGCGGCGGTTACCTCGCCGCGGGCCTGCACTGTCCTGTCGGACGCCGGGTTGGCAGGGGGTTCATCCGTGCCCGCTCCACTCGTTCCCGACACGATTCCGGGCGTGTACCGCCGCCTTCTGATGCTCGTGTGCTTCGCCGGTCTCGCCCTTGGGATGGCCTATGTGGGTACCGGGATGCTAGAGAACGCTCTGCGTGCAGTGGCTCCCGACCCTGCTGTATCGGCCACGGCCGGGAGCGTCGACACCGGTGATGCGGGCAGTACGGGTGGTGTCTCAGGTTCGGTCGTTGGGACGGTCACCGGGGAGCCGCAAGGCGGGGTGTCGTCGGGTGCGTCAGGTTCGTTCGAGCCGGGGTTCGATCCGGCCGTCGCCGCCGACGTGGTTCTCCGTCTGAACGCCGAACGTCTCTCGGCCGGCCTCCCGCCGCTGGTGTTCGACGAAGGTCTCGCCGGAGAAGCCTCGCTGTGGTCTGAGCAGATGACGCGGAACGGCTACGTCCACAGCACCCAGGACCGTCTCAAGGAGATCAGCAGGCGCTTCGGTGTCGGGGGCATGGCGGAGAACCTGCACGCCCCGGAGGTCCAGTGCGCCGCCGCCATCAGTTGCAACGTGCCCGAGGCGCACCCGACCTCGGGTGTGCTGCACGTCGACTGGATGCGTTCAAGCGCCCACCGTTCGACGATGCTCGGAGCCCCATGGGATCGCGTCGGCGTCGGGGTGTACTGCGACGCCTCGGGCCGCATGTGGGCGACGGTGCTCTTCGCCGCCCCGCTCAATGTCCCGGTGAGCGCTTCCGATGTCGTCCCGTTCCGGGAGCCTGCCGTCGCCGGGAACGACGGTGTGGTCTGTGGCGGCTTCCAACGCGGTCACAACGACCGCTGGCAACACACCCCCGTCTCCTGAAGTACAGCGTCCGCCGGACGCTCCCGGAGATGTGGAAAGGGCGGCCCGCGTGATGCGGGCCGCCCTTTGTCGAACCAGTTTCCCGGTGTGTCTCAGGACGCAGTGACCTGCGTCGAGGTTTGGAGGCCCTCCATGTTGGCGGCGCTGTCGATGAGATCGACGATCGTCGCTTCCCATTCCTCGGAGAGCGCCATCAGGTACTCCCAGGCGAGATCGTTCGACGCGAGCGCCGAGTCGATCGTCGTGAAGAGTTTCGTCATGGAATCGATGTCGAGTTTCACGACACCGACGCGACGGAACCCGAGGAGGAGTTCTCCGCCCCAGGCGACCCGTTCGAGGACCTTCTCGGCTTCGGCTTTTTCGAGCGCTTGGCCGATCTCGAGGCGACGTTCCGGGGTGGACTTCGTGAGAAGGTCGCGGACCGATCCGTCGTGTGGTCGTCGTGGAGTCCCGCCGATGAGGTGGTTCACCACGAGTTGCACCGGGGCTTCCTGCATGATCCGTTCGTGGAGCTCGGGGCTCACGTCGGAGTTCGAGGAGAAGTACATCGCGGCGATCTCGGCGGTCTCGAGGATGAGTGCCATGTCGTCGAGTGCGGTGTACTTCACCGGGGCAGCCGGGGGTACCGGCGCGCTCAGGTGACCTGCGGTCACGAGGACGTGCTGTGCTCCGGGGGTGAGTCGGCGACGCAGCGTGGTCTTCGAGGTCAGGGCGTTTGCGAGCGCGACTTCGGCGACCGGGTTCCCGCTGCACGCCCATCGGGCGATCGCGGTACTGATCGGCGCGTGTTCCTCGTCGAGGACGGCCAGCGCAACACGGTCGCGCAGGTCGGCGTCGATGACGCTGAGGCGTCCGAGGAGGATCGCGGTGTCGACGCCCTGACAGCCGATCGCGACGAGTCGCGGGTCGGTGGCCAGGATGCGCTCGATGGCTTCGGGCAGGGTCTCGGTCAGGATGGCGATGATCGCCTTCGTGTCCGAGGTGAGTGCTTTCGCCACGAGATCGTCGCGCCGTGCCAGTTCGAGACCGGCCGCTTCGGCGACCGTCTTCTCGGTGTCCCCGGCGAGGAGCAGGAGCTCCTGCGAGGTCGTCTCGCGGTTTCCCGCTGCTCCGAGACGGACGTTCGCCGACGGGTGCGTGACCAGTCGGGCGACGTGTGCGCGTCCCGGGACGAGACGTCCGAGGGTCGTTCCGGTGTCGCCACCGGACTTGAAAGTGAGGAGCTCCGCGAGGAGCCCGTCGGTCGGGATGACCCCGACGTACTCGAGCTGTTCGAGGTCGGCGTTCCGCCAGAGGACGTCCCCGGCTGGGGATGCCTGCATGGGGGTGCCGATCAGGATGTTGGCGAGTGAGGTCATGATTCCTCCTGTGGCGGCGGGTGCCGCGTGTATGTGCTCAGCAGCACCGTCGGGGCCCCGGCGTCGCGGGCAATGACGCCCGCGCCCGGCAGGGGAGGTCCTCGCGCCGGGGGAGGTGGGGTTCAGTCGCCGCTGCCGGGGGCGGGCGGTTCTCCGACCTCGAGCCCTTCGGGCCCGGTGGCGGTGGGTGTCGCGGTCGGAGGCCACTGCGGGTACCAGACTCGCCCGTTGTTCTCCGCTAGCACCGCGTCGCTGCAGCCGCCGTCGGTCGAGCAGGGGAGCAGGGCGTGGTCGGCGAGCTGGTCGGCGCTGCAGTTGGGTGCGAAGACGTTCCCGTACACGATCCGTGGGTCGGCGTACGTCCCGGAGATGCGGATGCCCCAGCAGGTGCCGGTGTCGCCGGCGGCGACGAAGATGACGTGGTCCTCGCGCGAGAGCATCGAGGTGGCCTCGGTGCCGTACCCGAAGTTCAGGGTGGCGCGTTCGTTCCCGACGAACACGATGTCGCTGATCTCCGGGTTCAGGGTGTCGGTGTCAAGGTTCCCCCAGCCGTCGTTGGCGCGCGCCAGTGGGGCAACCTCGTCGACGAGACGTGCGAGCCGTTCCTGCAGGGACGCGTCGTCGTACTTCGCGACGAAGAGTTCGGTCCCTTCGAGGTCGACAAGGGGTCGGACGGCGGACTCGTCGGTACCGGAGCAGGCGCCGCTGAGGAAGGGGAGCAGGAGGACGCCTGTGAGCGCGAGGAGGCGTCGTTGGTTCACCGTGCGCTCCGGATGCCGGGTTCGATGACGGCGTCGAGGGTCACGGTGTCGACGCTGCCGTCGGCGAACGTCACGAGCAACTCGAGCGTCCATGTGCCTTCGACGCCGAGGTCTCGGGTGGTCAGGAGCCACGATCCGCCGGGTTGGACGGTGAAGTCGCGCTCGAGGGGTCCGATCTCGATGCGCTTGAGGCTGAACGATCCGGTGAGCGCGTTGAGCGCTCGGGTATCGCCGTTCGCGTCGAACGCGGTGAACAGGAAACGGTTCTCGGCACCTGCGCGTGCCGGGAGGATCTCGAGGACGGCCTCACCGGTCGCCAGCGGCGCCCGGACGACGGTGGGTTCGAAATCGTCGAGGGTGAGGCTCAGACCGAGGTCGCCTTCGCCGCCACCGAGATGGCTGTGCCCGCCGCCGGCGAAGTGGTTCCCACCGGCGGCGGGCGCGGCCTCCGCGGTGAGGGCGGCGGTCGCGACGATGATCGCGACGAGCATGCCGGCCTCGGCGAGGAGGCTGTGCTTGAGGTGGGTGCGGACCGCACCGCGCTCGAGGGTGCCCTCTACGACAGCAGTGGTGTCGCCGTGCTCGTCCACGGGGTCACGGGTCTCCGTGTCGTCGTTGCCGGCGGCTCCGCGGAGTGCCGGTACGAGGACGAAGTGGTTGTACGCGCCGATGCCGCCGACGACGGCGACTAGGAGGAACTTCACCAGCAGGGTCAGGCCGTAGCGTTCGGTGAACAACTCTGCGGGTGAGGTGAACATCGCGCTGGCGAGGATGCTGCCGCCGACGAACACGGCGATGACGCTCACCGTGGCGAGCTTGGAGAACCGTTCAACGATCTCACCGACGACGTCGTCGGCGAGGTGTGCGCGGCGCACGAGGATCCAGGCGACGCCGGGGATGCCGCCGAGCCAGACGCTCGCTGCGAAGAGGTGGAGGACCTCCCCGATGCTGCCCGCCACCTTCCAGGGCACCACGGCGACGTGACCGCCCATGGCGAAGGAGAGTGCGAGTCCGCCTGCCGCGATGGCGCCGATGGCGGCCCCGGCGATGCGGGTGCCCTTCTCGGCCAGGAGCAGCACCGCGGTGCAGAGTCCGAAGAGGGCGCTCATGCGTACCAGTAGCGCTGCTCCGGTCGACGACTGTAGCACGATCTGCACGATGATGCCGATCGAGTCCCATGACCCGCCGTTGAGCAGGAGCGCGTTGTTGAGGAGCGTCAGCGGGGTGAGTACCAGCCCGATGATGGCGAACACGGTGCTGCCGCGTCGTAGGAGCGCGGGGAGTTGCGGGTCGGCCGCTCCGGTGAGCGGTCCGCTGAGCGCCCAGAGGGCGGCGAGGAGGCCGACGGCGAGGAGCACGGAGAGGTACGTCCCGCCGCGTAGCAGGTGGGAGATGGTGATGAACTTCGCGGTGGGGTCGTCGACCTTCTCGGCCCGTGCCGCACTTCCGGCGTCCTCGGGGTCGCCGTAGAAGAAGGTGAAGCTGCCGCTGATACCGTGCCCGTCCTCGGAGACGGCCCGCCAGGAGACGGCGTACCATCCGGTGCCGGCGCGTTCGGGGAGGTCCCAGCGGATGCGCGCACCGGCGCCCGCGGGTTCGTTGGAGCGCTCGACGAGGTCGGTGACCGCGCCGGTGGCGTCGATGAGGCGGGTGGAGCCTTCGGCGATGGTGACCTTCTCGTTGAACACGATCTCGATGAACTCGGGGAGTTCTTCGAGGACGCTGCCGTCGGCGGGGTTCGTCGAGGAGACCGACGCATGGGCCGAGACCGGTGCGGCCGGCGCGAACACGGTACCGAGCAGGGCGAGGAGAAGGAGGACGGGGAGGATTGCACGTCGTCCGCTGCGCCTGCGCTGGAGGGGGTTTCTCACCGGGCTGACTGTTGCGCCGACCCGATAATCAGCACGGGACGGCGGGTGTGACCGTGAGCGCACGGCGTCGACGGCGGCTGACGCCGGGTTGCGCGTCATGGGTCAGCCTTGGTTTTCAGGGACGGTACCGGTTTTGACGATGACGCCGCGCAGGGTCTGCTCGATCTGGATGACCATGGCGTCGCGGACGATCGTGCACAGGTGCTGGTACTCGGTGGGGACGACCGGACAGAATTCGTCGATAGATTCACCGGCACGCTGCACGGAGGTCCCGTTGATCGTAGCGACGCTCCCGAGCGCGCGGGTGATACACTGCTCGGCGTAGATGCCCTGCCTACCCCCCGTGCAGATCTCCATGGCGAGTTCCGGGGTGATGTGGGGCGACCAGATGACGTCGCGTCCGATCGACTGGTAGCAGGGGAGGGGTTCCGGGAGGTTCTTGTCGCACCAGTCGCGCGCCTCGATCTCACGTTCGGGCAGTCCGCCCATGGCCGAGGTGCCGTACTCGATGCACCCCGTCTGAAAAATCGGGTCGAGTTTCACGCATCGGCCCATCAGGGTGTCTGGGTGTCCGATCGGCAGGGTCATCGCGTCGAGGGATTTGCGTTGCGTGTTCCACTCCATGGAGACGCCGGTGACGCAGAGCCGGAAGATGACCTCCGCTGTGCTCTCCGTTGAGGGGTCGTCGTCGTTGGAGAACTCCTCGGGTTTGTAGAACACGCGGCAGAACTCCATGCCGCGTACCAGATCGTTGTTGACGCGTCGCGCGGCGGCGTGCCCGAGTCCGTGGATGCACTGCCGGAAGTTGTGCTGGGTGGTGTCGCCCGTACCCACGCAGAGGTTAGGCATCTCCTCGCGGAGTTTCTCGTCGCTGAAGTCGGCGCTGGCGCCTTCGATGACCCCGTGTAGGTACCCGAAGTCGCAGGGGTCGGAACCTTGCTCGAACGCCTCCGGTATGTTCTGGTAAATCTTGAATCCCATGCGCCCGAGCTTGTGCCCGATGGAGTGGCAGTTGGTGAGCATCCACGGGTCTTTCTCGAGCCAGCGGCGGCCGACCTCCTGGATGGCGATGCGTACGCCGTTGCTTTTCACGACGCCTTCGAAATAGCGGTTCACGCAAAGGAGCTGGTCGGTGTTCGAGGAGGGGTCCATGCATTCCTCGAACGTCTTCGGGGTTGCGAGGAGGTCCGCGCCGGCTTCGACGGCGAACTTGCCTACGGTGGCCTCTTTCACCGGTGAGAGACCGGCGAGGGAGGATCCGAGGAGCACCACGACGAGGAGAAGCCAGCTCTCGAGCGCGAACCCACGGCGCAGCCGTGGCGACGTCTCGACGACCTCCGCGGCATCGCCGACGGTTCCGTCGTGCTCGTCGATGGTTCCCGCGTTCGCGGTGTCGTCCTGCTCGTCGACGAGTCGGCGGAGCCGGGGCAGCAGCCCCTGCGCGGCGTGGTAGAGCGCGATCGGGGCGACACCGAGGAGGACGAGGAGCCATTTCGCGGCGAGGACCTGACCGTAGCGGTACTCGAGGAACGCGAGGATGTCGGCGATGGTGCCGGCGTTGGTGCGCACGACGGTGAGTGCCACACCGCTGGCGGCGATGAGCCCCACGGAGACCGCTGCCGGGAGGGTGAAGGCCCCCATGAACGTCCGGTACGCGTCACGTCGACCCTTGACGAGAAACATTCCGAGCGTCCCGACCCAGAACACCGCGCCGAGGAGGTGTACGACTGTGAGGGGCACCAGCAGCCCCGGCAGCGGGGCGGTACCCATGTGCCCTGTGAGGGTCTCGCCGACGGCGAACGCGACGAGCGCGACGGTGACAGGAATCCCGCCGCGCATAGCGAGGAGGGACGTCACGACGAGTACGACGAGGAGCCAGCCGAGGACGGTGGGCATGGTGGTGACGACGCGCCCGAACCCGTTGAGGATGCCGGCCCCCGCCCCGGCCCGGGACGAGACGACGAGGAGTCTTAGGAGACTGAGACCGGCGAGGGCGAGGGCGAGCTGGCGGTGCAGTCGTCCGGTGTCGCCGGCGAAGAGTCCGCGACGGGTGAGCCAGAGCATGCCGAGCCAGCCGCCGAGGATGACGTAGAGCGCGAGGCGTGTGGCGGTGTCGACGAGGGTACCGAAGCTCCCGGTCTTCGGGGTGAGGTCGTTGATGGGTCCGCCGTCGGGCTCGCCGACCGAGAAGTAAGACTGGCCTGCTGCGATGTGACCGTCGGAGCCGACGGAACGCCAGACGAGCACGTACGTGCCGTAGTCGAGCGCCGGCGGGGTGAGGGTGACGGTGCGCCCGTCGAAGCGTGGTCCGTCACCGGTGAACGGCACCGGTGTGCCGTCGCGGTGGGAGAGGGTGATCTCGACGGCGTCAGGGTCGGGATCGCTGGAGAACCGGATGGCAAGGGTCTCGGGAGTGGTCTCGAGCACTGCGCCGGTTTCCGGGGTGAACTCGTCGACATCGATGTGGGCGCTCGCCGGCGAGGCGCTGAACGCGACGACAGTGAACACGACGAGTCCCAGGATGCTGCGTGCCCGTCGGAGGAAGAGGTTTCCAAACGGGTTCCGCGCGTACGGATGCTCTCGTTTTGCGCCCCGCTGTCTCATGGGGAGAACTGTGTGTTCGCGGCGGGTGCCGTCAACGAGGGTCGGGCTGTGCGCTGCGCTCCTCGGGGGGCTCCGGTGCGGCCGGTGCACGTCCGGAGAACTCCGAGGCGGCGCGCCCGATGAGCGCTTCGACGAGGTCGTCGGCCATCTCCCCGGTGACGGTGCCGTCGACCTGCATCTCCTCGCGGTAGAGGTCGAGGATGATCGTCGCCCGGTCGCGGTTCCCGCTCGGGGCGGCCTCCATCAGGGTCGCGGTGAGCGTCTCGGCGTCGAGCGGTACCCCGAGTTCCCAGGCGTGCACGGCGCGGGCGAGCGCGCCGAGGAGGAACGCCCGCCCGGGCCGGCTTATCGGGTGGGGGAGGTCGAGCAGTTTAGCCACGCCTGAACTGATCGCGTTCACCGTGACGCTCGTAGGGAGTCCGAGGGGAGTCGCCCACGCGGCCGGGAGTTCGATCTCCTGGCCGCCGACGGCGTCGATCGTCAGATGGAGGGCGTCGAGCGAGTTGGTGAGTTCGGGGCACTCGACGACGGCCTTCTCGACGAGCCATGTCGTGTAGACGTCTCTGCCCTGTGTCCCGAGAGCGTCCCGTAGCCAGTTCCTGACCGTGTCGAGGTCGTCGTCGTCGGCCGGGGCGATCTCACCGAGGAGTTGCCCGAGGTGTTCGGGACAGGCTCGCCGACGTTGCACGGCGACGAACTCGTCGGTGTCGTCGCTCCACCGGTTGCACCAGTGGCAGCGGACGTTCCCGGTGATCTCCTCGACGATACGGGTGAGGCGTTCCTGTTGCAGGGCGAGGTCCTCGATGGCGCGCCGTGTGGAGTTCCACAGGGTGAACACGGCGTCGCGGCTGTCGCCCTCGTCGACAGCCCATGCCCGGGCGCAGCGTAGGCAGGTGATGCCTTCGTCGTTTTCGAGGAAGTGGAGGTTCCTCCAGTCGTGTTCGCACCCCGGGTCGGGCTGGTCGGGGTCGATGCCGAGCGCACCGATGAAGGAGAGCTCACCGGGAAAGTCGGCGGAGTCTCGTCCGGACCCTTCCGGTACCGATCCCGAGGCGCCCTGCTCCTCCTCTGCGTCCCGGTCGTCCCGGTCGTCGTTCGCGGGGTGCTCGGCCACGACGGGAACGGTGGCCGAGGACGGCCCTCTGTCCAGAAACCCCGCCCGCCGCCGTATGCGGTCCGCGTGCGTCGCTGAACGGTCGTTCCCATGAGCACGCAGGAGAACGACGCCATCGACCTCAGGGAGTTCTTCCACGCACTCGGGAGTTTCTCCCCGTCGCGCGCCCTCACCGAAGCCCCCGCGATCCGCACAGAGTGCGACGTCCCCGTCGAGATGATCGACACCGATCCGGCCGAAATCGTCTGCGAGCCGATCAAGGTCGAGGGTTTCATCGACGGGGTGCAGGCGGCGCTCTGCGTGACCTACCGCGGACATCGCCCGGTGTACCTGACCTACGTCGCAGCCGGTGTCGGTTCGGCCGACGGACGTCTTCTCGCCGTGAAGGAGCGTCTCGAGTTGCTCCACTCGCAGCTCGACACCGAATGGATCGCGACCGTCGCCTCCGGTATCCAGACGATCGAACTCGCCGAGACCCGCCCCGACGAGCTCGCCTCCTCGGCGATCGCCGTCCTCGGCGGTGAGCGCGAGACCATGGAGCGGTCCCTCATCGAGGACATCGTCGACACCCGTAATGCGAACCTCGTCGTTGACGGCAGCCTCGTCGGTCGTCCCGTGCGCCGACAGCTCCTCGGCGTGGTCAAGACCACGATGCGCCGCTACCTCCCCGACGAGTCGGTGCTCTGGGGTCTGCCCGCCGGTTGGCGTTCCCCTCGGTTCCTCATCCCGTCGGGCTCCCAGGGTGTGCGCTCTCCGCGCTACTCTTGCTACCTCCGTCTGCACGACGCGTCGCGTCAGGCGTGGAACTTCGGTCTCGTCCGCCTCGAGACGTTCGACCTCGACCTGCTCGAGCCGCTCTGCGCGCTCGCGCTCAGCGAACGTCAACCGGCCGGCTCGCACGACCGTCGTTACGACCGTCACCTCGCCGGTGTCCGCGCCACCGAGGACCTCCTGCGGGCACACCGCCCGACGGTGTTCGGGTGAGCCTCGTCATGAACCTCCACGCTCTCCGGGTATTCTCCGGACACTCATCGTTGACCACCGATCCCGTCATACCCGTCAGCAACCCGATCACCATGAGGAGCGCCCGATGAATAACTCCACCAATGACAACACCCCCGGAGCGAGCATGACGCTCGGTCGCATCTACCTGCCGAGCAATCCCGGCACCCCGGTGGGAAGGTTCCTCTTCCTCGTCGACCCCGATCACGGCGGCAACGTGGAGATCGGCACCCCGGTCGCTGCGGACACCAGTGAGGGCACCGTCGTCGGCGCCGTCGTCGACATGCGTACCGTCGGCACCTCCACCGATCCGGTGCTCGCCGATCTCGCCGGCCCGAACCAGTTGGCCCGTCTCAACGAGGTCGTCGTCGCCGAGGTCCAGGTGTTCTTCTCCGAGTTGCTCCGCTCTGTTCGCTCGGGGTTCGTCCGTGCCGCTACCGCCGAGGAGATGCTGCGGGCCACCGGGTACCAGAAGATGGATTGGCGCATCCCGGCCGGCGTCGTTCCTCTGGCCGACGGCTCGAAGGTCGCCGTGTGCTTCGACGGTCACGCGCTTCTCGGTCCCGAGTCCGCACACCTCACGGTCGGCGGTCTCTCCGGCCAGGCGGCCAAGACCTCCTACATCGGGACGCTGCTCGCGTCGGCGATCCACTCCGGCGGCCCGGGCCGCAGCGTCGGTGCGCTCATCTTCAACGTCAAGGGCGAGGATCTGATCTGGCTAGACGAGAAACCCGCGAAGGGTTTCGAGCTCACCGAGGAGGACCTGGCGATCTACGCCGCGCTCGGCGTGCCCGCCGGGCCGTTCAAGGACGTCACCGTCTACGCCCCGGCGCTCCCCGCCGGTGCCGCCGGGACGCGTTCCCCGCGTCCGGACGCCCGGCGTCTGGGCTGGGACCTCCCGCAAGTGTGGAACTACATCCGCTACTTCGTAAACATCTTCGACGACGAGAAGGTGGCCGCGTTCCTCACCGAGTTCGACGCCTTCTGTCTGCGTAACCCCAACCCCGCCCAGCGCATCGACACGTTCGAGAAGCTCGAGGCGTGGTTCAACGCCCGTCTCGGTGAGGCCGAGGAGAACGACACGCCGTACGCGTGGCGTTCGCACCACAAGGCCACCATGTGGCGTCTCAAGCGCATGCTGCTCGCGAGCGTGCTTGGCAAGTCCGGTGGACTCGTCCTCCACGGCTCTTCCCGTCCCGGTGACGACGTCCCGGTCTCGGGTTGGCACCACGGTCAGGTCGTCGTCGTCGACATCGCCGGCCTCCCCACCGACGTGCAGTCGGTGGTCATTGCGCGTACCACCGAACGCCTGCTCCGCTCGGCGGAGAATGGTGAACTCGGCGTGGATCACCTGGTGGTCGTCGCCGACGAGCTGAACTCCTTCGCTCCCGCCCAGGGCGGCGAAATGGCCAACGTCAAGAAGATCCTGCAGCGCGTCGCCACCCAGGGCCGCTACGCGGGGATCTCCCTCTGGGGTGCCGGTCAGAAGCTCTCCAAGATCGACGAGCTGGTCCGCGACAACGCCGCCACCCGGGCGCTCGGCATCACCGCCGACGGCGAGCTCGCGTCCGGTGTGTACGGCCGCATGCCCGCCGGTCTTCTCGAGCGCATCGCGACCCTGCCCAAGGGTTACATGGCGCTCAGCCACTACTCGTTCCGTTCGACGCTCGTGGTGCGGTTCCCCCGTCCGGCGTGGCGCACCGGGAAGGCCAAGACCACCGGTGGTTCCCGCCCGAACTCCTTGAGCGCCCTCGCGCTCTCGGATCGGAGCATCGAGCGTCTCACCGAAGGTGTCGCCCCGGATCTCGTCGAGACGGTCCTCGCCGGCTCCTCGTCCCGTGAGGAGGCGCTGGCGAAAATCCAGGACGCCCGCGTCCCGGACATGCAGAAGACGGCTCTGCACGAGCCGTCGAGCTTCGACCCGGTGAATCCGTTCGACCTCGACTGAGGTTCCGTGCCCTTGCCCGGCTACGTACGGCAGGCACGGTCGGGAAGGTGTTCTATCTGCCGTCCCACTACCGATCCGTGTTCGTAAGCTCGCCGATCGGCGAGCTCGAGGTGCGGGCCTCCGCGGATGCCGTCGTGTTCCTGGGTCGTGTCACGCATCCCGTGGCGGCGGCTGTGCGGGTCTCCGGTGTGCTTCTCGACGCCGCCGAACAGTTACGTGCCTATTTCCGCGGTGATCTCACAAGGTTCGACCTGCCTCTCGATCCGCAAGGCACCGAATTCCAGCGCTCGGTATGGTGTGCGTTACAGGAGGTCCAGTTCGCCGAGATCGTCTCGTACGCCACGCACGCCCGGCGTGCCGGTCGTCCCCGTGCCGCCCGCGCAGTGGGGGCAGCGCTCGGTCGGAACCCGATCCCGGTGATCGTGCCCTGTCACCGCGTCGTGGGGGCGAACGGCTCGCTCACCGGGTTCGCCCTCGGCATCGAGACCAAGCGCTGGTTGCTTGAGCACGAGATGCGGGTCGCGGGTCGCACACCGACCGACAGGGCACAGAGTGAGGGGCGCGTCGTGCGCACAGAGACCAGGAAACCCGCATCAGAATCGTAACCCACCGCTTTCTCACCCACGGCGATCAGAATACCGCAGCGGTTGACACGATCGCCTGGCTGCGGCACAAACGACCGGATGGACGGGTGCGGGTACCATACCGCGATCTGTGCTTTCTCGGGTCGAAAGCCGACGCGTCGGCCCACCTGCATCTCGATGACGCGCCGTACCGGATCGAATCACTACGAGCAGCTGGTGAGAACGTCGATGGATACGCGCCGAGGCGGCGCAGGTGAGGTGTCTTCGGCTAAGG
>Ga0169931_10001545_pt1 | contig 37889 bp, 39 predicted proteins | sample Kivu_15m_20L_FD_129675 | JGI IMG/M metagenome (GOLD analysis project Ga0169931, IMG submission 129675) | Freshwater microbial communities from Lake Kivu, Western Province, Rwanda to study Microbial Dark Matter (Phase II) - Kivu_15m_20L... | ecosystem: Environmental > Aquatic > Freshwater > Lake...
CGCACCGTGTCGTCCACCGCCAGTTCCTCGACGATACGGGCGGTCTCGATGAACTGCTCGAAAGTGAACAAGTTGATGGGCGGGTGATCGAACACCACACGCGCGATTCCGTCGCCGATCGAGACCTTCACTCCTGCACCCATGACTCCCCCAGTCGTCGGATGTCGACGCGCGTGTTACTTCAACAGACTCTTCACCACGTTGCGCGTGTCGTTGATCTCGTCGGGGGTGGCCCCGAACTCGACCGCGGCGAAATCGGTGACACCGATGTCGGCGAGCGACGCGATGCGCTCGGCCACCTCGGCCTCGCTGCCGATGATGGCGATGTCGGCCGGACCAGCCGCGCCTTCCTTGTCGAGCATGGCGCGATAACTCGGCAACTGGCCGTAGACCACGAACACCTTGGCCGCCCGCTCCAGGGCGGCGGCACGATCGTTCGTGACGCACACCGGAAGGGCCGCGATGACACGGGTGGAGTCACGACCGACCTTCTCGGCGGCGGCCCGCAAGGTGGGAACCGTGTGGTTCTTCAGGGTTTGCGGACCGGTGCACCACGTGAGCGTGCCGTCGGCCAACGCCGCGGTGACCTTCAACATCTGCTCGCCGAGTGCGGCGACCACGACGTTGGGTCGCGAACCACCCGGCACCGCCACACCACCGTTCACGCGGAACTCCTCACCGGCGTGCGACACCGGCTTGCCCTCCAGCAACGGCATCATCACTTCCAGGTACTCGCGCATGTGACGCACCGGCTTGTCGAAACTCATGCCCCACATCGACTCGACGACCACCTTGTGACTGAGACCGATGCCGAGGCACAGACGACCGTTCGATGCCGCGTTCACCGTGAGGGCTTGCTGAGCCATCATCATCGGGTGACGGGGGTACGTGGGAACGACGCTGGTTCCCAACTCGATGCGGGGCACCTCGCGACCGATCACGGCCAGCGCCGTCAACGCGTCGTGTCCGAAGATCTGCGGCGCCCAGTAGCTGGCGAAACCGGCGGCCTCCGCCGATCGGGCCTCGGCCACCATGGCGTCGATCGTTCCGTCGTTCGCTGCTCCACCGAAGATTCCAATTCGCATGGACCCACCGTAACCGCGCCAACCACGCCCATCGGCACGGAACCAGCGGACGACGAACTCAGGCGAGGCTGACGAGATCCAGCCAGTCCCGACCGAAGTAGTCCACCTGACCGTCGGGCATCAACAGCACCTTGGTCGGTGACAGGTTCTCCACGAACTCGGTGTCGTGGCTGACGAAGATGATGGCGCCCTTCCAGCCCGACAGAGCGTCGGCCACCGCCTCGCGACTGGGCGGATCGAGGTTGTTGGTGGGTTCGTCGAGCAACAGCAGATTGTTGCGACCGACCATCAGCATGGCCAACGCCAACTTGGTCTTCTCACCACCGCTGAGGGTGCCCGACTTCTGGAACACCTTCTCACCCGACAGACCGAACATGCCCAACAGCCCGCGCAACTGGGTCTCGGTCAGTTGCACTCCGGGCGGCACCTCGCGGCGAATGTTGTCGAGCAACGAGGCGTTCGTGTCCAGGTTGTCGTGCTCTTGCGCGTAGTAGCCGCACTGCACCTGATGGCCGAAGGCGAACTGTCCGAGGTCGGCGTTGGTCTCGCCGGCGAGAATGCGCAAAAGACTGGTCTTACCCGCACCGTTCAAGCCCAACACCAGCAAACGCTCACCACGACCGAGATCGAACGAGACGTCCTCGAACACCGGGGGCCCGCCGTAGCCCTTGCACAGATGCTCGGCCGTGATGACGGTGGCGCCACACGGCGGGGGGTCGGGGAACCGCACCTGGATCTGGCGACTCGCGTTGGGAGCGACGACCTTCTCGCTCTGCAGACGGTCGATGCGCTTCTCGATGCTGTGGGCCATCGCCGCCTTGGTGGCTTTGGCCCCGAAACGGTCGACGACGGTCTGGAGTCGGTTGATCTCCTTGGCCTGCAGCGCCGCCTTCTTCGCGAGTCGTTCCTCGTCGTCGGCCCGCGCTCTCTGGTACTGGCTGTAGGTGCCGCGATATTCCACGATGTGCCCGGTGGCATCCTCGGCGACGCGGTCGAGGTGCAACACGCGTGTGATCGCCTCGTCGAGCAGATCGAGATCGTGACTGATCACGAGGAGTGCTCCGCGGTACTGACGCAGGAAGTCGAGCAACCACGACTTGGCGTCGACGTCGAGGTGATTGGTGGGTTCGTCGAGCAGCAGTGCGTCGCTGCCGGCGAAGAGGATGCGCGACAACTCCACGCGACGACGTTCACCACCCGACAGAACGCCCACCGGAAGGTTCAGTCGCTCTCCGTTCATGCCGAGGCCGGCGGCGATGCTGCGCGCCTCGCTCTCGGCGGCGTAACCACCCTTGAGAGCGAACTCCTCCTCGGCGCGACTGAATCGTTGGACGTTGCGGTCGCTGGCGTCCTCCTCCATGGCGATGCGCAACTTCTCGATACGCACCAAGTCGTCGTCGATGTTGCGCCCCGAGAGGATGTGCGAGATGGCCGACCGTCCGTCGTAGATGCCCGCGATGCGGGGATCCTGCGGCAGGTAACCGAAACCACCCTTACGGGTGATCTTGCCGGCGATGGGTTCGGCTTCGCCGCCGAGCACCTTGAAGAGGCTGGTCTTGCCGGCACCGTTGCGACCCACCAGACCCACCTTGTCCTTGGGCATCACGGTGAACGTGGCGTCGGAGACGACGACGCGACCTCCCACCTCCACCGAGAGCGACTGGACCTGGAGCACCTCTCAAGTGTGTGCCGTCGAAGTCGCCGTCACAACCACGCGCACGGGTAACGCGCGTCAGATCGGAACGACGGTGGTGGTGTTCGACGTCGCGACGGTGGTGGCGGTGGGCGTGGATGTGCCGGGAGTGGTGGTCGCCGATGGATCGACCGTGGTGGTGGTGGCGTTGGGGTCGGTGGTGGTGGTGGCGTTGGGATCCGTCGTGGTGGACATCGCCGGGGGAAGGTTCGTCAGGGGCGCATCGTTGGTGAACTCCGAGGGCAAGCACTTTCCGGCGGAGGAGGCGGGCGGCGTTCCGAGCATCTCGATGATCCGCTGCATCATCACCTCGTTGCCGGCCGCCACCGGATGAATACCGTCCTTCCACAAGAGCCCCGGGGTGCGCGAGATGTTGCGCCAATCGAGGAGCCAAAGATTCTCACGAGCCGCCGCCTCCTCGAGGATCACCTCGTTGACCTCGGCGATGTACCGCTTGAACTCGGTGGCCGTGAGGATGATCACCGGTCGAGGAGCAAGGGCGTCGAGAATCTCACGCAACATCTCGCGGTACTTGGCCTGATCCCTCCCGTAGTTGGTGCCCAGGAACAGCACCGCCGCGTCGAAACCCTGCGGCAGTTTCTTCTCGATGATGTCGAGCCCCAGATTGATGGGTTTCCCGCGTTCGCCCTCGATCGACACCTGCCATCCCAAGGGAACCAGCAGGTCACAGGCCGGACCACCGAATCGTCGCGACAAGGCGGCGAAGATCGAGTCACCGATGAAGAGCACCTTGTTGCCGTCGGCGACTTCGCCCACGGTCACCTGGCGACCCGAGGGGAACGTGGAAACGGCGCCACCCGACCCGAGCGCGTCCGATCCGGTCGGATCAGGAACGACCCCGACACCGGCCACCGTGCCGAGTGGTCCGGATGGTTGCGGAGCCGTGGCGTCACCACCACAGGCGGCGACGACGATGGATGCCACCACCAGCAGCGCCGAGCGACTTCGAACCAGGGACCGCACGATCACTTGGACTCGTTCTGCTCGCGAATCAACTTCAACTCGTCACGAATGGACGCCAGCAGAGCCATTTCGGTCGGCGGCGCTTCGGCCGGTGACCCGGTGGCCTTGTTGTACGCCTTCAACATCAGGAAAAGCACGAACGCGATGGACAAGAAAGTGACCGCCACGGTGAGGAACGATCCGAAACGGATCTCGGCGTCGTTCAGATGCAAGATGAGCACGTCGTCGAACTTCGGCTCTCCGAACGGAATCGCCACCAACGGCATGATGACGTTCTCCACGAGGGCCGTCACCAGACTCGAGAAGGCTCCACCAACGACGAAACCAATGGCGATCGCCAACAGGTTGCCCTTGTTGATGAAGTCCTTGAACTCCGACATCAGCTTCTTCATCGCGTCACCTCCGAGGCGCAAACCCTACCGACGTCCGAGCGGTAACTGGCCTCGCACTACCCTGACGTCATGGCCGAGAACTCCGCCAGCGACCGCGATGGCACTCCGCTCACGCAGGTGCCCGAGCTGTTGCTCGATCAGATCGATTCTCTTCGCGTGCTGCGCGCCGACACCGACGAGGAGAAGGGTGCCCTCCTCGAGCAGATCGGCGGCAAGGGTGTCGTCGAGCAGGAGATGGTCACACAGATGGCCGCCATTCGCCCGCTCCAACATCCCGACCGCTTCGAGGAAGCCCACCGTACCGTGATGCGCGCCATCGAGGTGCTCGACCGCAACGGTCAACGTCCGGCCGTGTTGCCCCGCCTCGGACCACTGCGACCGGTGGCGACGTGGCTGGTGCAACTGGTGACGCGGTGGATCGTTCGCAATCATCTCTCCCGATTGTTGGGACGAATCTGCGGTCTGTACGAACGTCGCGAGGCGAACAGCGAATGGTCCACCCGCGAGCACTCCATGTTAAGACGCGCGCGTCTGGACGCCCGACGAGTCCACGCGGGAATGAACGGCAAGGCCCTCGGTCTGCCCACGTTCCTGTTGGGTGGGGCGTTCCTCGGTTCGATCGCCAGTGCGTTGCAGAGCGTGGCTAGAGCCGCGCTCGACTCGCGAGCCGGCGTCATCGTCCTCAGCATCGTCGTCATGGGCGTGTTGGCCGCGTTGTCATGGGTCGCTCTCTACAGCGCCGGTGTGGCGCGACGTCGCATCAGACTGTCGACGGATCAACCGGTGAAGGCGTTGTGGGAGACCATCGGAGTGGCGGGCAAGCCACCGCGCGACGAAAGCTTCAACTTCGCGGCCTACGCGATCGCATTGCTGTTGCTGTCGTGGATCGTCATCCCGCTCGCGGTGTGGTTGGCCATCACGGCTTGACGCCACCGACGCTCGTCAGCGCGGATTCTCCGGTGCGTCCAGATCCTCGAACCGATCGACGCGACGCAACGTCGGGAAGAACACCGAATAAAGGGCCACGATGCCCACGGTGGCCACGCCCCCGCCGATGACCGCGGTTTGTGTTCCGAACGCCTGGGCGGCCACGCCGCTCTCGAAGGCTCCCAACTCGTTGCTCGCACCGATGAAGACGTTCTCCACCGCCATCACGCGGCCCCGCTTGTCGTCGGGGGTCACCAACGGAACCAACGTGCTGCGGATGTAGACGCTCACCATGTCGGCACCGGCCAACACCACCAGCGAGACGAAAGCCAACACGTAACTGGTGGTGACTCCGAGGACGATGGTGGCGAAACCGAACAGGGCCACCACGAAGAGCAGCTTCGAACCGACGCGTCGCGTGACCGGTCGCGACGCGAGCACCAAGGCCATCAACGCCGCACCGATACCGGGGGCCGCACGCAACCATCCGTAGGCGACGTCGCCCACTCCCAGACGTTCCTCGGCGATGGCCGGCAACAACGCCACCGCTCCTCCGAACAGCACGGCGAACAGATCGAGCGAGATGGCCGCCAACAGGATGGGGGTGCGTCGGATGAATCGCAGCCCCTCCAGGGCCGAGTGGAGCGTCACCTTCTTCGATTCGTCGTCGGGATCGCGCGGCACCGCCGGGTTCACGAAGCGGATCGCGAGCAGGAACGTCATCCCGGCCCCGATCATGCCGGTCGCCACCGCGTACGCCAGGGCGGGTTCGACCGCGTAGAGGATGCCACCGAGGGCCGGGCCGATGATGGCGGCCGAGGTCCAGGTGGCCGAGTACAAGGCGATCGTGCGTGGCAGCGCACCCTCGGGAGCCACCATCGGTGGAATGGAGCGAACCGACGGAGCGGCGAAGGCCCGCGCCACTCCGAAGAGCACGGCGATGACGAACAACGGCCACACCTCGGTGGGGTCGGACAAGGCGTAGAACATCAACGCCAAGGAACACAGCGCCTCACCACCGACGGCGAGGGCCCCGATGATCTTCCGATCGAACCGGTCGGCCACGGTGCCGGTGACCAGAACCAGCAGGGCCGCCGGCAGGAACTCGGCCAGGCCGAGCAATCCGATGTCGAGCTCGCGACCCGTGATGTCGTACACCTGCTTGCCGAGAACCGTGGCCTGCAACATGACCCCGGCCGAGGTGAAGATGCTCGAGCCGAGAAGATTGCGAACCGGCCCGACACGAAGGAGAGCACGGGTACTGCTGGCGGGATCTGACGCGGCGATCGCCGCGGGCTCGTCGGACATCAAAGGTTCACCATAGTGACACCTGCTAGTAATTGCCCCATGAGTTCGATCGCCGACGACACCCGCTGGATGGACGCGACATCTCAAGCGGAACTCGTCGCCAGTGGTGACGTCACTCCGTCGGAGTTGGTCGAAGCCGCCATCGAGCGCATCGAGAAGTACGACCCCCAGCTGAACGCCCTCACCTATAAGTGGTTCGACGACGCGCGCGCCCTGGCCGCGAGTCCCGATCTTCCGCGCGGACCCTTCCACGGAGTGCCCTATCTGTTGAAGGACCTGTTCGCCGCCGAGGCCGGCAAACCACTCAGCAACGGCAACAAGGCGCACAAGGCCGCGCATTTCGTCTCCGACGCCGACACCACTCTGGTCGGTCGCTACAAGGCGGCCGGCCTCATCAGCCTCGGACGGTCGAACAGCCCCGAACTGGGGAGTGTCCCGGTCACCGAGCCCGAGGCCTGGGGTCCCACGCGCAATCCGTGGGACACCTCGCGCACCGCCGGCGGCTCGAGTGGCGGATCGGCCGCGGCGGTCGCCGCCGGAATGGTTCCCATCGCGCACGCGAGCGACGGAGGCGGATCGATCCGTATCCCCGCGGCGTGTTGCGGACTCGTGGGCCTGAAGGTGTCCCAGGGTCGTATCACCATGGGCCCGAGTCGCGACGAGAGCAACCTGGGCGTCGAGCACTGCGTCAGCCGCACGGTGCGCGATTCCGCGCGACTCCTCGACGCCACCCATGGTCGCGGAATCGGCGACGTGATCATCGCACCGACACCCACCGGGCCCTTCGCCGACGAGGTGGGCGCCGATCCCGGTCGCTTGCGCATCGGTCTGCTCGACCACAGTCCGCGCGGATTCGCCACCGATCCCGAATGCGTCACCGGGGTGCACAACGCCGCCAAGTTGCTCGAGTCGCTCGGTCATCACGTCGAACCGGCGTGGCCCGAGGTGCTGGCCGACAACGAGATGGGGCGCACGTTTGGTCAGATGTGGAGCACGAACATGGGCATGTCGTTGCGTCGCTTCGCCGAAGCCCTCGGTCGTGAGATGACGGTCGACGACGTGGAGATGATGAACTGGGCACAGGCGCAGTTCGCCAACAGCGTTACCGGGGTGGACTACGCGGCGGCCCTGGCGGCGTCCGTGAAGTTCCGCCGCGCCGTTCAATCTTGGTGGTCACAGGGTTGGGATCTGCTCTTGACCCCGACGCTGGCCGCCCCGCCCGTTCCGGTGGGATCGATGCCGAACGACACCAAGCGCCCGATGACACCCTTGGTCACCGCGGGCGAGTGGGTGACCTTCACCGGACAGTTCAACATGAGTGGTCAGCCCGCCATCAGCCTTCCGTTGCATCGCACTCCGACCGGTCTTCCGGTGGGCATCCAACTGGTGGCGGCCTACGGACGCGAAGACGTGCTCATTCGCGTGGCGTCCCAGTTGGAGCAGGCTGCTCCCTGGGCGCACCTGACGCCCGATCTCTGACCGGCCTCAGTCCGGATCTCGTTCGCCGACCACCGCGTCGACGTCGATAGTGCCGTAAACGTGCGGGAACTCGTCGGGTGCGTCACCGAGTCGCTCGACGACGACCGGCGACGTGAGCAACGACTCGTCGATCTCCAGCAACACGAGCTGGTCGGCCCGCAAGTCGCCGTAGAAGCGTTCGCGCACACCACGCCACTGGTGCTCGAAGCTGCAGTGCGTGTAACCCTCACGTTGCACCGTGATCCCACGAGTCGACCACGGATAGAAACCGGCCCGTTTCGCGGATTCCCAATCGGAACGCAACGCGAGATGGAGGATCATCGTGCCGTCCAACCGCCGTCGACCACGACCTCTTGGCCCGTCATGAAAGTGGACGCGTCGGAAGCGAGCAACAACAACGCCCCGTCCAACTCGGACAACTCTCCCATGCGGGGAATCGGCGAGTTCTGCCGCAGGAAGTCCATGCTCGCCTCGTCGTCCATCGCCACGGTCATCTCGGAGGGAAACCAGCCGGGACACAGCGAATTGACGCGAATGTTGCGCCGAGCCCACTGCAAGCCGAGTTCGCGGGTCAGGTTCAACACCGCACCCTTCGACGCGCAGTAGTGCGCCTGCTTCACCGGTGACGCTCCGACGATGCCGAACATGGACGCGACGTTCACGATGCTTCCGCCACCCGCCTCGCGCATGTGGGGCGCGCACAACTTGGACAGATGCCAGATGGCGGTGACGTTCACTTCCATCGCGGTGCGGAACGTATCCAGGTCCTCGTCCTCGACGGCCACCTTGTGACCCACGCCGGCGTTGTTCACCAGAACACGAGGCACGCCCGCGCGTTCGATCGTCTCCTTCACGAGTCGTTCACGATCGGCCGACTCCTGCAGGTCGGTGGCGATGGCGATGGAGCCGGGCAATTCATCCACCAACGACTGCAAACGATCGGCCCGGCGAGCGGCCAACACCACGGTGGCACCCACGGCGTGGAGAACACGGGCGAAGTGCACACCAAGACCGGAGGAAGCACCGGTGACGATGGCCACCCGACCATCGAGGCGGAAGATCGACAGTGGATCGAGCAAGGGGGTTGTCGAGGACATGGCGCAAGGCTAGGGCGAGCGACCCGTCGGTGTGCCACGATGACCACATGAGTGCGCGTCATGTGGTGTTGGTTCACGGGGCTTGGCACGGCGCGTGGTGTTGGTCGGCTCTGCAGGCCGAACTCGACCGTCGGGGCGTGCCGAGCATCGCGATCGACCTTCCGGGTCACGGGGCGTCCATGGCACCCTTGACCGACATGCACGGCGACGCCCGATGCGTGGCCGACACCTTGAGCGTTCTGCACGATCGTGGAGTCACGGATCCGGTCCTCGTCGGCCACTCGTACGGCGGGGCCGTCATCTCGCAGGCCGCGGTGTTTCATCCCGACGTCGCGCATCTCGTCTACGTCGCGGCGTTCGCGTTGAACGACGGTGAGAGCGTCATGAGTGCGTTGGTGTCCTTCCCACCGGCACCGGTCGGCTTGCAGGCCGCGATAGTCGGTCGTGACGACGGGACCTCGGTGTTGGATCCGGTGCTCGCCAAACCCGCGCTGTACGGAAACTGCGATCCCGTCACCACCGAAGCCGCACTCGCCCGACTGTCACCCCAACCCTCGGCGACCATGACCCAAGCGACGCAGGGATCGCCACGCGACACGATCTCATCCACCTTCGTGGTGTGCGACCGCGACGACGCCGTGCACCCCACCCATCAAAAACTGATGGCCGAGCGGTGCACCTCCACCATCGTTCTCGACACCGACCACTCACCCTTCTTGTCGATGGTGGTCGAGACAGCCGACATCCTGGAATCGATCGCTCGATCATGAAGGTGCGTGTCGGCTACGGGTTCGGGGTGCGCACGACTCTCAACGACGAAGGCTTTTCCCGCGTCGTCGACGCCCTCGAGAGTCTGCGCTTCGACAGCTTGTGGTTGAGCGAGCGCATCGGTGGCGAGGCACCGGATCCACTGGTCGGCATGGCGTTCGCCGCCGGACGCACGACGCGATTGAAGTTCGGCATGAGCGTGATGGTGTTGCCCGGACGCAACCCGGTGGTGTTGGCCAAGGAACTGGCCACGCTCGACCGACTCTCGGGCGGTCGCTTGTTGCCGGCGTTCGGACTCGGCGTGGCCGACCCCCACGAACAGCAGGCCTTCGGCGTGGCCCGCGAGGAACGAGCCAAGCGATTCAACGAGGCGTTGGGCGTCATTCGTCAGTGCTGGACCGAGCCCACCGTCACGCATCACGGCGACTTCTTCCACTACGACGATCTGCGGGTACTCCCGAAGCCGAAGCAGACTCCGCCCGACATCTGGCTGGGCGGAATCGCTCCGAGCGAGTTGAAGCGCGTCGGTCGACTGGCCGATGGTTGGCTGCCGAGTTTCGTCACCCCGGCCGACGTGGAAAAAGGTCGCATCGAGATCGAACGCGTGGCCCGTGAACACGATCGACAGATCGAAGCCGAACACTTCGGCGCCCTGATCCCCTACGCGCACGGTCCGTTGCCCGATCCGTTGCTGGCCGGCCTGAGACAACGTCGTCCCGACCTGGACGACGTCTCCGAACTGGTGCCGCAGGGTTGGGCCGAACTTCAGCGGATGATCCGTCGCTTCGTGGACGTCGGCTTCTCCAAGTTCGTCGTGCTTCCCATCGTCGAGCCGCGTTCGGCCGACGAGTGGGTCGACCACCTCGGTGTGGCGGCCGGCGAACTGCTGCCATTGCAGACCTGATTCGATCGAAAGTCGAAGGTCAGACGAACGGCGACAACCACGCGTGCGCGTTGCGGCCGATGGCTTCGATGTCGTAACCACCTTCCTGCAACACGACGGTGGGAAGGCCCAGTTGCTTCACCACTTCGCCACAACGGCGGTACCCGTCGGTGGTGAGCGCAAGATCGCTGATGGGATCGTTCCAATAGGTGTCGAGACCCAACGAGACGATCACCATCGAGGGCCCGAACCTGGCGATGCTCTCGCACGCGATGCCCAGCCGGTCGACGTACTCGTCGTCCTCGGCTTCGGCCTCGAACAACATGTTCAGGTTCGTTCCCGCACCCTTGCCGGCACCCGTTTCGTCCTCGTGTCCGATGAACCACGGGTACGCGCGATTCGGATTGCCGTGCAACGACACGAACTGCACGTCGTCGCGGTCGTAGAAGATCTGCTGGGTGCCGTTGCCGTGGTGGTAGTCCACGTCGAGAACCGTCACCTTGGTACCGGTGGTGAAGGCCACGTGGTGGGCGACCACCGCGGCGTTGTTGAAGTAGCAAAAACCCCCGAACACGCTGCGCGCCGCATGGTGCCCGGGCGGACGACACAAGCCGTACGAACTGGACGCCCCGGCCAACACCTTGTCGGCCGCGGTGAGGGCGACATCGACCGACGCGCGGGCGGCCAGATAGGTGCCCTCGACCATCGGGGTGGCGGTCTCGTAGCACCAATATCCGAAGGCCGCCGCCGCACCGTGTGGTGGGCGAGCCGCACTCATGCCGTCACGAAGTCCGACGTGCAACATCGCTTCGGGCGCGAATTCGCTGCGACCCGTGGCACGATTGATCTGCGGCCACGCGGTCTCGAGATAATCGATCAATCCGTGATCATGAACGGCCTCGATGGGGGCGCGTCCGTGCTCCTTGAGACCCACGAAGCGGAAACGCGCGTCGGTCTCCAGTTGACGGCGGATCGTCTCGGCGCGCTCGGCGCGCTCGTAGGTGGGGATCGGCTGACCGAGGTTGATCTCGAGCTTCGGATTCTGATGACGATGAAGATCGGTCCAGACGACGTCCATGGGTTCAGACTAAACGCTGCGACGACGGGAGAACGGGGGCGCTCAGCGACCGGTGTCGCGGAACGGCGTGTCGAGAAACGGGGGCCAGTCCCCACCGCCGTGCACCTCGATGGTCGCACCGCTGACGTACGAGGCCAAGGGCGACGACAGGTACACGCACGCGTCACCGATCTCCTCGGGCCACGCCAGTCGCCCGATGGGAATCTGCGCACCGGTGCGACGCACGCCTTCCTCGTCTCCGTAATGCAGGTGGGCCAACTCGGTGCGCACCATGCCCACCGTCACCAGATTCACCCGCACCTTGGGCAACCATTCCTGACCGGTGGTGCGGGTGTAGTTGGCGAGACCGGCCTTGGCCGCACCGTACGCGGCCACCGTGGGCGCCGGGCGCTCGGCCGAGACACTGCCGATGTTCACGATGGAACCACCGTCGGCCTGGTTCTGCATGTGCCGATTGGCGGCCTGACTGCACCACATCGCCGAGAACAAGTTGAGGGCCACGATCTTCTGCGCGAAGTTGGCCGAGGCAATGGACGTGTCCGACGGCGGACTGCCACCGGCATTGTTCACCAACATGTCGAGACGACCGAAGCGCTCGACGATGGAGTCGATCATGGCCGAGGCCTCGTCGGACTCGCGAAGGTCGACGGCGAACGCGGTCCAGTCGGCCGGCAGATCGTCGGGCAGGTTGCGAGCGCACACCACCACCGTGGCTCCGGCATCGGCGAAACGTCGCGCGATCCCCCGACCCACGCCCTTGGTGCCGCCGGTGATGAGAGCCACGCGCCCCGAGAAATCGATGGTCAATGCCACGACCTGCACCCTAGTGCCGGACCCCGCTTCGTTTCTGACGCTTCGTCAGATGGAGAGTACGCTCGCACCCGTGGGAATCACCTCGAAGATCGACGACCGTGGCATCGCCGAAGTCGTCATGGACTGTCCGCCCGTCAACGCGCTCACCGTGGCCGAATGGTTCGGCTTGGCCGACACCATCACCGCCCTCGGTCGCGACTCCGCCGTGCGGGTGGTGATCCTGCGCGCCGAGGGACGCGGCTTCAACGCCGGCGTCGACATCAAGGAAATGCAGAACACCGAGGGCTTCGACGCCCTCATCGGTGCCAACAAGGGCTGCTTCGCCGCCTTCGCCGCCGTGTACGACTGCCCCGTGCCGGTGATCTCGGCCGTGGCCGGTTTCTGCGTGGGTGGTGGCATCGGGTTGGTCGGCAACAGCGACATCATCATCGCCAGCGATGACGCCTTCTTCGGCCTGCCCGAAGTCGATCGCGGCGCCCTCGGCGCCGCCACGCACCTGGCCCGCCTGGTGCCGCAGCACAAGATGCGCGCCATGGTGTACACGTCGGCCACCGCCACCGCCGCCGAATTGCACGCGTTCGGCAGTGTTCTGCAAGTGGTGCCCCGCGCCGAACTGCGCGACGCCGCCTTCACGTTGGCCGCCAGCATCGCCGACAAGCACCCCACCGTCATTCGCGCCGCCAAGGAGAGTCTGAACGGCATCGACCTGTGGGACGTGAAGCGCAGTTATCGCTTCGAGCAGGGCTTCACCTTCGAACTGAACCTCACCGGTGTCAGCGACGAATTGCGCGACGACTTCGCCGGGACCGACAAGAAGAACGACAAGAAGCACTGACCCATGAACGACACGCGCAGCAAGGTGATCGCCGAGGATCAGGCGATCGCCACCATCGAGAGCGGCATGACCATCGGCATCGGTGGTTGGGGCAGTCGCCGCAAACCCATGAGCCTCGTGCGCGCGTTGTTGCGCTCGAACGTCTCCGACCTCACCGTCGTTTCCTACGGCGGACCCGACGTGGGTCTGTTGTGCGCGGCCGGCAAGGTTCGTCGACTGGTGTACGGATTCGTGTCGTTGGACTCCATCGCCCTCGAACCGCACTTCCGCGCCGCGCGTCAGGCCGGCACCATCGCCGAGCCGGTGGAGTACGACGAGGGCATGTTGCAATGGGGCCTGTACGCCGGCTCGTTGCGACTGCCTTTCCTCCCCACCCGCGCTGGTCTGGGTAGCGGCGTGATGGACGTCAACCCGTCGCTGAAGACGGTGACGTCCCCCTACGCCGACGGCGAGGAACTGCTGGCGGTGCCGGCCATCCGACTCGACGCCGCGTTCGTGCACATGAACCGCGCCGACGCGCGCGGGAACGCGCAATACCTCGGACCCGATCTGTACTTCGACGACCTTTTCCTCGGTGCCTGCGAACCGGGACGACGCTTCGTGTCGACCGAGAAGATCATCGCCACCGAAGATCTGCTGAAAGAGGGCACCTTCCACACGTTGCGCATCAACCGCGCCATGGTCGACGGGGTGATCCACGCGCCCAACGGCGCGCACTTCACCACCTGTGAGCCCGACTACGGTCGTGACGAGGCATTCCAGAAGGCCTACGTCGACGCCGCGCGCGACGCCGACAGTTGGAAGGCGTTCTCCGATCGCTTCCTGTCCGGCGACGAGAGTTCGTACCAATCTGCGGTGTCCGCATGGCGAGCCGAGGTCGCGGCCGCGAAGGAGGCGTCGAAGTGAGCGATTCACCCGCACTGGCCGATGTCATCGCGGTCGCCTGCGCCGAGGCCTGGCGCGGAGACGGCGAGATCTTCGCCTCCGGAATGGGCGTCATGCAGATGCTCGGAGCCCGATTGGCCCGCGCCACGTTCGAACCCGATCTGATGGTGTCCGACGGCGAAGCCTTCTACGTGGCCGGCGTTCTTCCCATCGGTGGCACCGACAAGACCGTCGAGGGATGGATCCCCTTCCGCAGTGTCTTCGACACCTTGGCCGGAGGTCGCCGTCACGTGATGATGGGCGCCAGCCAGATCGACAAGTACGGCAACTCCAACATCGCCAACATCGGTCCGTGGGCCAAGCCCAAGGCCCAGTTGCTCGGCGTGCGCGGCGGACCCGGCAACACCGTGAACAACGCCACCAGTTTCTTCATTCCCAAGCATCAGTCGTCGGTGTTCGTGCCCGTCGTCGACATGGTCAGCGGTGTCGGCTACGACCGCGCGAAGAAGATTGGTGGCTTCATCGCCAAGCGTCACGACCTTCGTCGAGTCGTCACCAACCTCGCCGTGCTCGACTTCGCGACGCCCGACAACGCGATGCGTCTCGTGAGCGTGCACCCCGGAGTGAACGTGAGCGACGTGGTGGCGAACACCGGTTTCGATTTATTGATTCCGTCCGACGTTCCGGCCAGCCGTCTGCCGACCGCCGAGGAAATGGACGCCATCGGTCGCATCGACCCCAAGGGGCTCCGCCATCGGGAGATCCCGTCGTGACGGTCGTCCCCCACGCGCGCCTGCGCACGTCGTTGTGCGATCTGGTGGGCGTGCAATACCCGATCGTGCAGACCGGCATGGGTTGGGTGGCCGGACCCAAGTTGGTGAGCGCCACCGCGAACGCCGGTGCGCTGGGCATCATCGCCAGCGCCACCATGGACTTCGACCAACTGAAGCAATCCATCAGCGAGGTCAAGAGTCGCACCACCAAGCCGTTCGGTGTGAACCTGCGCGCGGATTCGGCCGACGTGAAGGACCGCATCGCGTTGATGATCGACGAGGGCGTGAGGGTGGCCAGCTTCGCACAAGCCCCCAAACCCGATCTCATCGCGCGCCTGAAAGACGCCGGCGTGGTCGTCATCCCCTCCATCGGTGCGAAACGCCACGCCGAGAAGGTTCTCGAGTGGGGCGTCGACGCCGTGCTGGTGCAAGGCGGCGAGGGTGGTGGTCACACCGGAGCGGTGCCGACCACCGTGTTGTTGCCCCAGGTGGTGGACGCCGTGGCCGGTCGCGTGCCCGTGATCGCCGCCGGTGGATTCTTCGACGGTCGCGGATTGGTGGCCGCCCTCGCGTACGGCGCGTCGGGTGTGGCCATGGGAACGCGTTTCCTGCTCACCAGCGACTCGTCGGTGCCGCGGTCGGTGAAGGACTACTACCTCGGCAAGGGAGTCCTGGACACGGTGGTCTCGGTTCAGGTGGACGGCGTTCCGCACCGCGTGTTGCGCACCGAGTTGGTGGACCAACTGGAATCGGGCAGTGGCAAATTGCTGGCCCTCCCCCGCGCCGGCATCAACGCTCTGCGTTTCCGCAAGATGACCGGAGCCAAGTTGTCCGACATGATGCGCGAGGGCCTGGCCATGAAGAAGTCGATGGATCTCTCGTGGACCCAGATGGTGATGGCCGCCAACACGCCGATGTTGCTGAAGCTGTCACTCGTCGACGGGCGCACCGAGAGCGGCGTGATGGCCAGCGGTCAGGTCGTGGGCATCATCGACGATCTGCCCTCGTGCGCCGAATTGGTCGATCGCATCATCACGCAAGCGAACTCCGTTCTGTCGGACCTCGCCGGTTCCTGACCCCGAAAGGAAGATCATGGCCTCCACCGTTCTCGACGGACCCGACGACGTGCGCGCGCACCTGGGTCGGCACCTCGGACACAGCGAGTGGATCGAGATCGATCAGTATCGTGTGAATCTGTTCGCCGACGCCACCGGCGATCACCAATGGATCCACGTCGATCCCGAACGTGCGACCAAAGGACCTTTCGGTGCACCGATCGCCCACGGCTACCTCACGTTGTCGATCTCGAATCTGTTCCTCCCCCAGATCGTCGAGGTGCGGGGTTTCTCCGCCGGCGTGAACTACGGCGTCGACAAGGTTCGTTTTCCGAGTCCGGTGAAGGTGGGGGCCCGCATTCGCGCCGGAGCCGAATTGACGGCCATCTCCGAAGTGAACGGCGGACTGCAGACGACCATCGTCATCACCATCGAGATCGAGGGCGGCACGAAGCCGGCCTGCGTGATCGAATCCCTCAGTCGCTGGCTGTACTGATCGACTCGTCGGTCGACCCCGATCCCGTCCCCCAACCACACAACAACTGGAGAACCATGAGCGTTCGCGAACTCTTCGACATGACCGGGAAGGTGGCCCTGTTGTCCGGCGCCGGACGCGGCATCGGTGCCGCCAGTGCGTTGGCCTTGGCCGAGGCCGGTGCCGACATCGCCGTCACCGCGCGCAGCGTGGACCAGATCGAGGCCGTGGCCGCGCGGGCCCGCACGATGGGCCGTCGGGCCATCGCCATTCCGACCGACGCCAATGACGCCGACGCCGTGAAGGTCGCGGTCGCCCGCACGGTGTCGGAGTTGGGTCGCATCGACACGGTGGTGAGCGTGGTGGGCGGCGCGATGCCGCAGCCCTTCATGAACACCTCCGACAAGGATCTGCGCAACTCGTTCGAGAACAACGTGGTGAACGGTCTACGTCTGGTGCGCGAGTGCGTGCCGCATCTGTTGACCGCCGCCGGCGACCGACCCGGAGGGGCGTCGGTGGTGATGGTCTCGAGCGCCATCGGCCACATCGTCGGACGCGGCTACGTGTCGTACGGATCGGCCAAGGCCGCCCTCGACCATGCGGTGGAGTTGATGGCCGCCGACTTGAACCCGCGCATCCGCGTGAACGCGGTGGCGCCCGGAGCCATTCTCACCGAGGCCCTCGAGATCGTGGCCGCCAACCCCGAACTGAAGGCGTCGATCGAGAACCTGACCCCGTTGCGACGGCTGGGTGAGCCCGACGACATCGCCGCCGCCGTGCTGTACCTCGCGTCGAACGCCTCGAGTTACATGACCGGTCAGATCCTCGCCGTCGATGGTGGCACCGTCACCACCAACTTCAACTTCCCCATCGCCGACCTGTGAGCGACACGAAACGTAAAGGTTCGCTGGGCGCGTTGCGCCATCGCGACTTCGCCCTGTTCTGGACGGCGGCCGCCATCTCCAACGGCGGCGGCTGGATGCAGATGGTGGCGGTGCCGGCGTTGCTCTACGACATGACCGGTAGCTCCACGTGGCTCGGCGTGTCGTCGATGGCTTCTCTGCTTCCGGCGGTGTTCCTGACCCTCCACGCCGGGGTGCTCGCCGACCGCATGAGTCGCCGATCGATCCTGCTGATCACCCAGACGGTGCAGATGTTGTGCGCCTTCGGGCTGTGGGGCTTTTATCTCGCCGACACCATTCGTCCGAGCCTCATCGTGATCATCGGCCTCATCGGTGGAATCGCCACCGGATTCCAGACCGCGGCCTGGCAGAGCTTCGTGCCCCTGTTGGTGCCCAAGGAGGAGTTGTTGGACGCCGTGAAGTTGAACTCGGTGCAGTTCACCTTGGCGCGCGCCATCGGCCCGGGTCTGGCCGGTGCGGTGGTCACCACCATGGGAACCGGTACGGCCATTCTGATCAACGCGGTCACGTATCTGCTCGTGATCGGAGCGCTGTTCATCTCCAATCCACGACAGAGCATCGTGGCGTCGAACGGTGCGACGGTGTCGGAGGTTCTGCGCGACGGTGGGCGATTCGTGTGGCGCAGTCGCCCGTTGCGCCTGGCGGTGTTCCTCGCCTTCGTCACGTCGTTGTGCGGGCAGGCTCTGCAACACGTGGCGCCGGCCATCGCCGACCGCATCTTCGGACGTCCCTCCACCGACAACGCCGGATTGCTGGTGGCACTGGGCCTCGGTGCGCTGGTGTCGTCCGTTTTGTCGGTGGCCATCGGCGACAAGTTGAAGCGGTCCACACGGGTGATGGTGGCGCTCGCCCTGTTCGCCGGCAGCACCGCACTCATCGCGCTCACCTCCAACTACAACGTGGGACTCGTCGCGTATTTCATCGGGGGCTTGGCCCACCTGCAATCGGCGGTGGCGTTGAACACCCTCATTCAAGGAACCGTTCCCGATCACCTTCGGGGTCGCACGATGAGCTTCTACGTGCTCGGAATTCTGGCCGGCATTCCGCTGGGTGCTTTCGCCCTCGGTCGGCTGGGGGACATCTTCACCATGCGGGTCGCGGTCTACGTGGACGCCGCCGTGTTCCTGGCCCTCATCGCCCTCTTGATCGGGCGGGGTTGGTTGGCGGACCTCGACGTGACCAAGATTGACGACGTGATCTCCGATCCCCTCGCCGACACCCCCATCACGAGCGATCCGGTATGAAGCATCCCGAGGGCGACGATCCCGCCTACGACGCGGCCCGCGTGGAATTGGGTCGCACGGCCCGACGTCTCAACCATGCGATCGTGGCCCGTGACGTGGAGATCGAACAACTCCGCGATGCCACGGAGACGATGACCAAATTGGCCGAGGAATTCGAACGATCCGATCGTCGCGAGCGCAGCTTCAGCAACTTCAAGGACAGCAAGCGCATCGCCTTCGTCGACGGCGACCAGATGACCAGTCACATCTGCCGTCCTGGTTCGGGGCCCGGCAGTCCGCACGGACTGGAGATGACGGTCACCCGAGCCGGCGACGTGGCCGAGGCCCGTTTCGTCATCGGCGACTCGTACGAAGGCGCCCCCGGACGCAGTCACGGCGGCATCGTCGCCTTGGCGTTCGACGACGCCATGGGTTTCGTGCTGAGCATCATCCACACCGTGGCGTACACGGGCGAAATCACGGTTCGCTACAAGGCGCCGACCCCCCTGAGCACCCCGCTCGTGATTCGCGCCCGGCTGGACCGGCGCGACGGGCGAAAGCTTCACCTGGAAGCCGAGATGCGCGAGGACCGACCCGACGCCCCCCTCATCGCCACGTCCCACGCACTGTTCATCGCGATCGAAAGTTACGACCCGGTTTCTGACACACTGTGACCGGGGAATCCGCGCCGACAGTTACGGCGGCGGGCCGAGGGGGGAACATGACCGCAGTCGACAACGAGCGAGCCACCGCCGAGCGCTTCCCGCGCGAGTTGGTACGCCGGTTGGTGGACAACTACCGCAACAAGACCTTGGATCATTGCGAGGCCGCCATCACCGAGCCGGCGTCGGTGTTCACCGATCCCGTGCGCTTCCAGCGCGAACTCGACCTGTTGTTCCGACACGGAGCGCACATCGTCGGGTGGACCGGCGAACTTCCCCGTCCGGGAACCTTCGTCACCAAGGACGTGGCCGGGCATCCCGTGCTGATCACGCGAGCCGAGGACGGCGAACTGCGCGCGTTCCGTAACGCCTGCACTCACCGCGGAGCCCAGGTGGCCCAGGGTTGCGGTGAGGCACGCCGTCTCACCTGCCCGTACCACGCGTGGTCGTTCGAGTTGAACGGTGACCTGGCCGGACAGCCACAGGCGTACGCGTTCGACGCGATCGATCGCTCCACCTTGGGCCTGGAACCCTTACCGGTGGCCAGCGTGGCCGGTTTGATCGCGGTGGGTCTGAGCGAGGACGTGGACCCGGCGGCCGCCTTCGCCGAGATCGAGCCCGAGTTGCGGTGGTGCGGTTACGAGACCCACGAGATCGTGTGTCAGCACACGTTCCATCTGAAGGCGAACTGGAAGATCGCCTTCGACGTGAACCTCGAGACGTATCACGTGGACTACTTGCACCGCGAGACGTTGTCGAACCTGGTGAATCACAACCCGATCTACGACACGTTCGGTCGTCACGCGCGCTGGGGATTCCCCACCACCGGCGTGGAGCACCTGGTGGATCTGCCCGAGGATCAATGGCCCGCCATCTCACCGGCCAGCATCATTCACACGTTGTTCCCGAGCGTGGTGCTGCTGGAAACCCCGGTGAGTTGCCAGATGTTCCGCATCTATCCGGGGCGCACCGTCGGTGAATGCACCGTGGACCTGACCGAGGCCGCACTCGTGCCCTTGACCAACGACGAGGATCGCGCGGCCCGCAAGCGGGGCGCGGACTTCGCCGCATTGGTGGTGGGCAAGGAGGACTTCCCCGCCGCCGAGCAATGTCAACGCGGCGCCGAGATCGGCCTGAAGAACTTCGTCTTTGGCGCGAACGAGCCCATGTTGCAACACTGGCATCGAGCGTGGAACGAAGCCCTGGCCTGAACAACCGGTCGGGCCGAGCGGGTGTCCCGTCGACACGGCACGCGAAACCAACCCGGAATCACCACGAGAAAGCACGAATACGATGAACAACCCGAACGTCGTCTCCATCATGAAGGCTCTGGCCGACAAGGCCGCCGCCGATCCGAACCGCGCCGCCATCACCTGTGGTGACGAGACCGTCACCCGCGGCGAACTGGAGTCGCGCACGAACCGTCTGGCCCGGGCGTACGCCGAGCGCGGCGTGTCGCACGGGAGTTTCGTCACCGTCGCTCTGCCGAACTCGGTGGAGTTCTACGAGGCCTGCATCGCGGCGTGGAAGTTGGGCGCCACACCCCAGCCGGTGAGTTATCGCCTGCCGGATCGCGAACGTCAGGCCATCGTGGAGTTGGCCGACTCGGCGTTGGTGGTGGGCGTGGAACAGTCGGCGCATCCCGGTCGCAACACCGTGGCCGCCAACTTCGACGCCTCCGCGTACGACGACTCGCCGCTGCCCGACGTGACGGCGCCGGCGATGAAGGCACCCACCTCGGGTGGCTCCACCGGTCGACCCAAGTTGATCGTGGCCGGTGATCCGGGCATCGTGCAGGTGGGTGCGCCGGGCATGGGGCAGAAGGTGGACGGCGTGGTGTGTGTTCCCGGACCGCTGTACCACAACGCGCCGTTCTCGTTCGGCGCGGGTTCGTTGTTCCACGGCAACCACTTGGTGTTGTTGCCGCAGTTCGACGCCGAGGCCACGTTGGCCGCCGTCGACAAGCACCGCGCCGATTGGATCCTGTTCGTGCCCACCATGATGTCGCGCATCTCGCGGCTGCCCGACGACGTGAAGAATCGCTACGACCTGTCGTCGCTGACCACCGTGTGGCACATGGCGGCGCCGTGTCCGCCGTGGCTGAAGGAGGAGTGGTGCAACTGGTTGGGCGGCGAGAAGATCTTCGAGCTGTACGCCGGCACCGAAGCCCAAGCGGTCACCATCATCCGCGGTGACGAGTGGTTGGCCCACCGCGGATCCGTGGGCCGTTGCGTGACCGGCGAGATGAAGGTGCTGGACCCCGACACCTACGAGGAGCTGCCGCCGGGAACCATCGGCGAGATCTTCATGCGCAACACTCGCGTCACCTACAAGTACCTCGGCGCCGAGGCCCGGCGTTCGCCCGACGGCTGGGAGAGCCTGGGTGACATGGGCAAGATCGACGCCGAGGGATACGTGTATCTCACCGACCGCCGCGGCGACATGATCCTGTCGGGTGGCGCCAACATCTACCCCGCCGAGGTGGAGATCGCGCTGAGCGAACACCCCGACGTGGTGTCGTCGGCCGTGATCGGACTGCCCGACGAGGATCTGGGTAACCGCATCCACGCTGTGGTGCAGGTGTCCAAGCCGGTCGACGAGGACGAGCTACGCACGTTCCTGGGTGAGCGATTGGTGCGCTACAAGGTGCCGCGCTCGTTCGAGTTCACCACCGAGCCAGTGCGCGACGACGCCGGCAAGGTACGGCGCTCGGCGCTTCGCGACGCACGCAGCTAGCGCTTTTCGAACGTGACGGGCAGGCTCTTCATGCCCCGCACGAACGAGGCGTGTCCGTACTCGGGGACGAAGCCGGGATCGACGAACCTCAGGTTGTCCATACGTTCGAAGATCTCGTTGTAGATGATCCGCAGTTCGAGACGGGCCAGACTGGCACCGAGGCACAGGTGCGGTCCCCATCCGAACGAGATGTGTGGGTTGGATGCGCGGGTCACGTCGAACTCGTCGGCGCGCTCGAAGAACTCCTCGTCGCGGTTGGCCGCCGTGTAGTGCATCAACACCTGTGAACCGGCGGGAATGGTGACGCCGCGCACTTCCACGTCCTGGGTCGTCACACGGACCATGTTGATGATGGGGGTCACCCACCGAACGCTCTCCTCGATGGCCCGCTCGAGATCCTCGGGTGAGCGCCGGGCGATGGCCATCTGGTCGGGGCGGCGGATCATGGCTTCCAGACCACCGGCGATGACGTTGCGGGTGGTCTCGTTGCCGCCGACCAGCAGCAAGAGGGCGTTGCCGATGACGTGGGCGTCGTCCATCACGGTGCCGTCGTCGAGCGGCGTCATGAACTTGCTGATCAGGTCGTCACCGGTGCCGCCACGTCGGGCCTCCATGGCCTTGGTCGTGTACGCGTAGAACTCCACGGCGGCATTGATCACTTCGTCGGTGACGTATTTGGGATTGTCGGCCCCGGTGATCATCACGTCGGACAGATGCTGCAGCCGGTCGTACTCCGAGGGATCGGCCCCCAACATCTCGCCGATCAGGGTCATGGGCAGGGGCTTGGCGATGTCGGCGACGATGTCGCACGACCCCTTGTCGATCACGGCGTCCACCAGTGCGCGGGCCACCTCGCGCACGTGGGTCTCGTAGGCCGCCATCTGTCGGGGGCCGAAACCGCGCGCCACCCCGCGTCGCTGGTTCGCGTGCGACGGGTCGTCGCTGTCGATCATCGACGGCTGTGCCTGTCCGTTGGGGCGCGATCCGATGGCCCCGCTCGAGAAGAGCGTCGGCTGACGCTCGGCCCATCGGATGTCGTCGATCTTGGTGAGAGCCCAGATGCCGTTGACGTCGCGATACACGGGCTGGTTGTTCCGGATCCATGCCAGGGTCGGATACGGATCCGCCTGGTACATGTCGCGATCGAGAATGTCCACCTGCATTGCCGTCCCCCGTTCAGGCTCCACGTCGCTCCGACTGTAATGGTCGGCCATCGATCCGAGCCATCGCCCAGCGAGCATCTCGACCGCCGATTCGGCAGACTGACGGCGTGTCGAAACTCCGCAACGTCCTGATCGCATCCACCCTGATCGCCCTCACCGCCTGCGCCAACCGCGGCGAGGAAACCGCGTCCTCGACGGCCGCGCCCGCCGATTCGGTCGCTCCCACCACCGATGCGCCGACCGTCGAAGCCATCACTTTCGGCGACGTTCCGTCACCGTGCGGACCCGCCCCCGAGGGCGTCACCCCCACGGTTGCCGAGGGCGAAGGTGGCGGGGCCTCCGACGTCATCCGCATCGCCGCCGCATCCGACAAGGGCAACGTGGCCGTGCCGGGTCTCAACGCCGAGCTCTACGACGCCACGGTGGCCTTCGCCGGCTGGTGCAACGAGCAAGGTGGCATCGCCGGCCTTCCGCTCGAGGTGATCGACGCCGACGCCAAGCTGTTCGAGGTGCCGGCCCAGATGGAGAACGTCTGCGCCAACGCCTTCGCCATGGTGGGCGGCGGCTGGGCCTTCGACGACCAGGAATTCCCGCGCTTCCACGAGTGCGACATGATCGACTTCGCCGGCTTCACCGTGAGCGCCGCCAAGTCCTCGTCGGACAACCTGGTGTCGGCGATGCCGAACCCCTCCGATCGCAAGGACGCCGGTTGGTTCAAGTGGGCGACCGCCGTCTATCCCGAGTCGATGACCGCTTTCGCGACCGTGTTTTCCGACATCTCCACCGCACAGATCGTGGAGCAGCAATACATCGAGGCCGCCGAGATCGTCGGTGGTGTCACCACGGTCGAGCGCATCACCTACAACTCGCTGGGCGAGACCTCGTGGGTGCCCATCGCCCAGAAACTGAAGTCGGCGGGCGCCCGGGCGGTCGCCTTCGTCGGTGTGCCCGAAGTGTTGGCACTGCTCACCAAGGCGATGGACGAGATCGGCTACCGACCCGACCTCATCATGGCCGACGCCGGTTTCTACGCCGAGGTGTTGGTCGAGCGCGGCGGAGCCAGTGTGGATGGTGTGGTCATCCGCACCGCCTTCACTTTGCTGGAGGAAGCCGATCGCGTGAAGGCCGTGCGCGACTACGTGGACATGGTGAACACCCACACCACCGACGGCAAGATCTCGGGCCTCGGCATGCAGGCCGCCTCGGCCTCGTTGCTGTTCGCCTTGGCGGCACGTGATTGCATCGAAGCCGAAGGGGTGCTCTCGCGGGCCTGCGTGATGGAGGCCGCCAAGAGTTACACCACGTGGACCGGTGGTGGCCTGCACGCTCCGTCACAAGCCGGACTGGGAATTCCGTCGCCGTGCTACCAGATGATCACGGTGAAAGACGGGGCGTTCACGCGTCTCTACCCGCCCGTGAACCCCACCGACGCCGATCGCGCCATCGTCGACACCGCCGAGATCACCGCCGATGGCTGGGCCTGCGACGAGAGCACCCTGGTGAACCTGGTGGGCGACTACGGCGACACGACCGCCGGCAAGCGCCCCAGCTGATCACTAGGCCGGAGCCACCTCGACCAGCGTGTCGTAGAACGCCACGCCCCCACCCCAGTCAGTGGCCGTGTCACTGGTGAGCATGTTCACGGTGTTGCCGTCGGATGTGCGTTCGCCCACCCAGCCGAAGGGAACGATCACGAGACCCGGTCGCACACGTGAGGTGCTCGCGCTCACGCGCGCCGTGGCCATCAACGTGGCCCGGTCGTTGAACACCCGCACCGAATCGCCGTCGCGAATACCCCGAGCCGCCGCATCGGCTGGATCGAGTTCGCAGTAGATCGAACCCTCGGCGTCGGCGTGATGGTCGAGGTGTGAGTACGACGCGTTCAGGAAACGCTGGTGGATCTTCGACGACATCATCGCCAACGGAAAACGACCCAACAGAGCGGAGTCGCCGGCCAACGTCTCGCGACCCGGGACGAACGTGGGAACCGACGGCAACCCAATGGAGGAGAACGAACGACTGGCCAACAACGCGCGGCCCGACGCCGTGGCGAAGTTCCCCGCGGCGTAGGGCAACACCTGCTCGGGCAACGACAAGCGCACGAAACCGTCACGCTTCAACGCCTCCACGTCGAGATCGTGCAGAGCGCCCGCCAGCAAGGACTCGTCGGACTCGTACAGCTCGGGTTCCTCGAATCCCATGGCGCGCGACAATCGGCGCCACAACTCGGTGTTGGGGACACTCTCCCCCAGCGGTTCGATCGCTTTGTGATTCCAACCCAGATATAGATGACCCCACGCGGGCACCACGTCGTCCTGTTCTATTTGGGTGCAGGCGGGAAAGATCACGTCGGCGTACCGTGCGGTGTCGGTCACAAACTGTTCGGACACCACGGTGAACAGGTCCTCGCGCTCGAGACCCCGGCGCGTGAGCGCAGCGTTCGGCGCCGTCACCAAGGGGTTGCCGTTGTACACGAACAAAGCGCGCACCGGCGGTGCGAGCGTGTTGTCGGTGAGATTGCGACCGATCGTGTTCATGCTCAGCGAACGACGGTCCGGATTCACCTCCAACGAGGGAACGTCGAAACCGCTGTCGTCGACGTTCACTTCGGCGTAGGAACCGACGCTGCGGCTGAAGCCACCACCCCGCTCGCGCCAGGAACCGACGAGCGCGGGCAAACACGTGATGGTGCGGAAGAACATGGCGCCCTGTTCGCGATGCTCGGCGCCGATGAGGGTGCGGATCATCGCCGGACGGGTGGTGGCGTACTCGCGCGCCAATTGTTCGATCTGCGACGCCTCGACACCGCAAATGTTCGCCGCCCAGTTCGGCGTGCACGCCGACACGTGCGCCGCCAGTTCGTCGAAGCCCTCGGTGTGCCGGGTCACGTACTCACGGTCGACCAGATCGTCGCGGATGATCACGTGCATCATCGCCAACATCAGGGCGGCGTCGGTGCCCGGTAGTGGTTGGATGAACCAGTCAGCGGCCTCGGCGGTGACCGTGCGCACCGGATCGATGACCACCACCTTGGCCCCCGCCGTGCGTGCCTCGTCGATGAAGGGCCACAGATGTCGGTTGGTCAAACGCGTGTTGGTTCCCCACAACAGGATCAACTTGCTGAAGCGAACGTCCATGGGGTCCGAGCCCAATGGCGAGCCCAAGGTGAGCACCGAACCGATCTTGGCCGTGGCACCGCACAAGGAGTCGACCTGACGCGACGCGCCGAGACGGGCGAAGAACCGTCGATCGAGCGAGTTCATCTGCAACAAGCCTTGGGTGCCGGCGTCACCCCAGGGCATGACGGCCTCACCACCGTCGCGGGCGATGATCTCGTGCAGACGGGTGGCAACCAATGCCGTGGCCTCCTCCCATGTGGCTCGGCGGAACTCACCCGATTCCTTCGGGCCGCTGCGCACGAGAGGGGTCAGCACCCGTTGCGGGCTGTACACGCGATCCAGAAACCGGTTCACCTTGGGACAGAGTTCACCCCGCGAGTACGGGTGCTCGGGATTGCCGCGCATCTTCACCGCCACGCCGTCGTCCACGGTGACCTCCCAGCCGCAGGAGTCCGGACAGTCGTGGTGACACGTGCCCTTCACGACGATGGGACCTGCGGTTCGCGGGGAAGACATGGGATCATTCTGCCAGCAGGACCCTCGAGGGTGCTCGGCGTTTATGATCTGGGGGTCACCACCAAGGGGGAAAAATGAGCAACGAAGCGCTCGACCGGGCATTGATCACCGATCTGTTGGCCCGTTATTCGTGGGCCTTGGCCGACCGGGATTGGAGCGCGTGGGTGGGATGTTTCACCGCCGACGCGCAGGTGGACTACTCCACCGCCGGTGGTCCGGTGGGTACGCCCACCGACGCGGCCAACACCTTCTCGGGCATGATGTCGATGTTCGACGTGTCGTTGTCGTCCGGGGGCAACGTGGCCATCACCTTCGTGGGCGACGACAAGGCCACCGTGCGTTCGATTTACACCATGACCATGCGCATCCCCGGCGACCAGCCCACCTACATGCAGGCGAGCGGCTGGTACAACGACACCATCGTGCGCACGTCGGAGGGATGGCGCATCCGGAATCGATTCGAGCAGCTCGCCTACGTGAAGCCGGCCTGATCATGCCCCTGCCCTCGAAACGCGATCCCGAACAGTTGGCCCGCACCCTCGAGCAGTGGTTCGGTCGCCAGTTCGGTCATCCCTGCACCGTGTCCGACGTCGGCATCCCCGAGGGCACCGGAATGAGCAGCGAGACGCTGCTCTTCACCATTCATCACGACGGCACGAGCGAACCGGTCGTCACCCGTTTGAGCCCCGACATGAACGACTGGCCGGTCTTCCCCGTGTACGACCTGGCCGCCCAAGCCGGAGCCATGCGTCTGGTCGGCGCGCGCAGCGACGTGCCCGTGCCCAACGTCAGATTCCTCGAAACCGATGAGAGCATCCTGGGCTCGCCGTTCATCGTGATGGACCGCGTGGGTGGACGCGCGTTACCCGACATGCCGCCCTACGTGTTCGGCGGCAGTTACATGGACGAATTCAGCGTGGACCAGCAACGCGAACTCGGTCGCCAGGTGGCTCGTCTGCAGGCTCGAATCCACGCCATCGACCTCGACGCGGCCGCCCGCGCCGGCTTCGACCTGTCGTTCCTGCCCGATCGCGGCGGCGACACCATCGATCGCCTGCTCGCCGAGCAGCGCGCGTACTACGACTGGGCCCGCGGCGATCTTCGCCTTCCCGTCATCGAACGGGCCCTCGCGTGGCTGGCCGACCGCAAGCCGTCGGCACCCGGCCCGACGGTCATCAACTGGGGTGACGCCCGACCGGGCAACGTTCTTTTCGACGGACTCGAGCCCTCCGCGGTGCTCGACTGGGAGATGATCAACCTCGGACCGGCCGGAGTCGACGTCGGCTGGCTGATCTTCATGCACACGTTCTTCCAGTCGTTGGCCGACGTGTTCCAACTGCCGGGTTTCCCGGAGTTCTGTCGGCGCGACGACATCGTGGCCGCCTACGTCGAGGCCGGCGGAACCGCACCCGCGGATCTGGACTGGTACGTGGTGTACGCGAGCCTGCGCTTCGCCGCCATCGCCATCCGCACCTCGTTGCGCGAGGTCAGCTACGGCAACCGCGAGATGCCCGAGGATCCCGAGGACCTCATCATGCACAAGGCCCTCTTGTACGAACAGATCGCCTAGTTCTTCAGCAACTCCGGGCGCATGGTGGTGATCTGACGACGGATGCCGTCACGCCAGTCGATCGAGGAATGGAAGCCGACGTCGTGCAGCTTCTTCAGATCGGGGACGATCGACGCGATGGTGGCCGTGGTCGGCGCGAACGTGGGCGTGATGCCGGTGAGTCGACCCATCTCCTCGCACCAGTCCTCGATCGACACCAACTGATCTCCACCCCAGTTCACGATGGTCGAACCCGTGTCGGCGTACGACAGCAGGTACGGGATGCTGCGGTTGATGTCCTCGGCGTGAATGGGCGTGTAGGTGGTGGGTTGATCCACGTGCACGGGGACCGCGATGTTGCGCTCCATCATCATGAGGTGGAACGACATCCATCCGTAGGTGTCGCCGTAGGGAACGTTCAGGCGCGCGATGACGGTCGGTACGCCCAACCGCTTGGCGGTGTGGGTCACCAACACCTCGCCGGCGATCTTGGAGATGCTGTAGGTCGGCATGCCCGGCATCGGACGATGACTGTCACCCAGCAAGTCGGTCTCGGTGCGCGGCGATCCGTGTTTGGGTTCGTACACCGCGGTGGACGAGCAGTGGAAGAACGTGAGCGAGTCACTGCGTGACGCCGCCACTTCCATGAGGTCGGCACTTCCGTGTGCGTTGGACGCGAAGGCCTCCTCGAAGTTGTTGCTCTTGGCCACGGCGAAGTGCAACACCAGATCCAGATCGGCGGGCACCTCGTCCAGGTTGCCCTTGGCCAGATCGATGCTGACCGTCTGCACGCCCTTGTCGTGCCACGGCGCGCGAGTGTCGGGATCCTTGAAGCGGGCCGCGCCATAGACGGTGTTGCCGGCGGCGGCCAACGATTCGGCCAACGGACCGGCCACCCAGCCGGTGACTCCGGTGATGAGGATCTTCTTGCCCTTGATCGGTTCCATGTTCTCCCCCGTCACCACAACTGGTCGGTGTACGTGTCGGTGCCGAAGACGGTGTTCTTGAACGGAGCGGTCCACAGATGCTTGGCCAGTCCGCTCGCCTCGAGATCGGCGCCGAAGCGGCCGTAACCCTGGGCCCACTCGCTTTCGGGGGCGTGATCGACGAAGTGGATCTGCAGGAATCGTTGGTCGGCCTTGGGCACGCGCGGCACGTCGGGCGGGGCGTCGGGCAACAACGGGAGCAACTTCGTGTAGTTGAACACGTCGGGACCCCACGAGGCGGCGAAGGCCTTGGGCGCCCATTGCTTCTGCATCCACTCGCTCATCTGCTCGTGGGTGATGCCCTCGTTCAGCTCGCCCACGTTCACCACGATGCCCGGGTAACCGCGGTCGAGCGCCAACTCGATGTTGGTCGTGGTCTCGGTGCGGGTCATCGACCACTGGTTGTCGTAGAGCTGGGTGTGGATGTGGGTGCGCTCGGCGAACATGCGCCCGGTGGCGTGCAGGTTCTTCACCGTGTCGACGCTCCAACGATTCCAATCGTCGTGGTGACCCTTCAGGACCCAGTAGATCGCCAGGTAGGAACCGGTGTCGACGTCCGGGGTCATGGGAGAATCCGCCGGGTAACGCAACGCCTTCAGGTCCTTGGTGGCGACGAACCGATCACCGGCGAACGAATAGGCGCCCACCAGCACGCCGCCGTAGAAGTGATCGCGCTCGTACCAGCGGTTGTACTCCACCTCGTGGCCCTTGTGCGGCTCCACCATGGTGAACAACAAGGTGCCCAACTCGATCGGATACTTCTTCATCTCGACCCCCTCGGCGACACCTTAGAGGGTCGAACCATTCGACCCGAAACCCCGATCAGGCGACGTTCATGGGAGGTGGGAGAGGTCGTCCAAATCCTTCGGACGACCGCACGCTCGCTTGTTCCGCTTCAAATCTTCCAGCGAAATCACCCGAACATCACCACCTTCGAGGTCGTGAACGATCGCGCGGGGCCGACACTCATCGAACACCACCCCATCAATGTCCGTCAGGATCTCTATGCGAACCGGTGCGTTCCCCATCCGGACCACGCGATCGGGCTCCAAGAACACATCCGGGGTCAACTCCGGCAGATCGAAACCGAACTCCTTCAGGCAGGCCACGATCCGCTCCGCATTGTCTCGTTTCCGAGAAACCCAAACGTCGATGTCGGCGGTCGTCCGCACGTAGCCATGCAAAGCCACCGCGAATCCACCCACCAGCAAGTAGTCAACGTCGTGGTCGTGGAGCAATCTCAAGAACTCTTTGAAGTCTCGAGGAAACTCGATCTGATCCATAGTTGATCCGTCGTAGGAGAAGGAGGTGTTGCAAACGAGCGGCCGGAGTTTGCGCCCACCAATACTCGTTGTCGGCGCGCTCGGCTTCCTCGTGGGAATGAAAGATTCGAACCGAACGCTCCAGCACCCGCTCATCCTACCCGTCAAAACTCGGGCGTGACCCCGATCAGGCGAGACGTCGTTCGAGGCCCGCTCTCACCTCGGGCCATTCGGAGCGAACGATCGAGTGAACGGCCGTGTCGCGCAAAACGCCCTCCTCACCCGCAACGTAACTGGGTCGGTGAGAGCGCAACACTCCCTCGAAGGTCGCACCGATTCGCTCGATCGCCGTGCGACTGCGCTCGTTGCGCGCGTCGGTGCAGATGGCCACGCGCTGCACCGCCCAGACGTCGAAGGCGTGGGAGAGAAGCATGAGTTTGGCCTCGGTGTTGACGGCGGTGCGCTGCACCGAGGCCGCCAACCACGTTCCGCCGATCTCCACCTCGTCGGGGAACGGCCGACCGGGGAAGCCCCGTCCGTAGGGCGACCGGATGTCCATGTAGCGCGTGCTACCGACGGCTCGACCGATGTCGCCGGAGGCGTCGAACACGCATTGCGCGAACGGAACGACCTTGCCCTCAGCGTGCTCGCGCACGAGGGCGTCGACGTAGGTCTCCATCGACTCGGTCGTCGGCGGCACGGCGGTGTAGTCGTACTCGCGTCGGTCCTCGTTGGCCGCACGAACGAGGTCCGGGACGTGATCGATCGACAAGGGCACGAGCGCCACGTGGCGACCGACCATCGTCGGGGACGGGATCATCGACGTCAGTCGCCGATGACGATGCGTGGTTCCTCGGTGAGCACGAAGTTCAACGACGACGAGTCGAGGAACTTCGCGGTGTCGGCCATCACCTCGGGGAAGTCGGGTTCGGTCATGTGGGTGAAGAAGGCTTCGGTGGAGTCGAAGTGCTGGATGGTGACGCCGTCGAACTCGGGTTCGGGCTGACGACTACCTTCGGCCGGCCACGCGGCGGGGTGCTGTTCGTAGCGACGCACGTACTTGGCCGCCGAGTTGGCCTTGATGAGCGGACCGTGCACGTCGAACCAGTAATCGAGGAACTCCTGATGAGTGGTTCCGGGCTTGCGCTTCAACATCGAGATGAGCTTGATCATGACCACAGTCTCGCACTCGCGAGGGCGCCGGTCTACAGCCCGAGGAACGACCCACCGTCACAGATGATGGTTTGTCCGGTGACGAAGGACGAGTCGTCGCCGGCGAGGAACAACGCCACCGAACCGATGTCCTCGGTGATGTCACCCACTCGACCCAACGGCGTGCGGGCCTCGATGGCGTCCTGCAACGCCGGGTTGCGCTCGAACGCGGTGAGCAACGCGGGACTGCCGGCCACCGGGCCGATGCAGTTCACGGTCACCCCGTGCGGACCCCATTCGCGGGCCAGGCTCTTGGCGATGGCGCGCTGAGCCGCCTTGGCCGGCGAGTACAACGGGATGTTGGCACTACCCTCCACGCCAGAGGGCGACGTGATCAGAATAAGTCGGCCACCACCCGTGCCCGTCGGACGCCGTGAACTGGCCACCAGGTGTGGCATGGCCGACCGGGCGCAGAACAAGCTGGCCCACACACCGGTGCGCGACATGTTCGTCCAGTGCTTGTCGATGCGCGCGTTCTCCAGTTTGTGCGGGATCCCGCCCATGAACGCGTTGTGGACCATGATGTCGAGCCGTCCGAACCGTCGAACCGTCTCGTCGACGCACGATTGCACGGATTCGCCGTCGGCGACGTCGGTGACGATGCACTCCGCTCGCCCTCCGTCGTCGCGAATGGACGCGGCCACGGGCTCGCCGGTCTCGACCCGCCGGGCGGCCACCACCACGATCGCGCCCTCGCGCGCGAGTCGACGCGCGATGCCCTCACCCACACCCTGGCCGGCTCCGGTCACGATGGCCACGCGTCCGTCCAAGCGGCTCACATCCACAGCCCTCCGTCGCACACCACGGTCTGCCCCGTCACGTGCGCCGCCGACCCACTGCACAGCCAGGCCACGGTGTCCGACGGATCGACCTCACCACTCATCGCGCGAGGAGCGATCGCGATGGGTCCCGACACCGCGGGGTCGACCGCAAACTCCTCGGGTGCCAACGCCACTGCGTTGACCGTGATTCCCTCCGCACCCCACTGGCGAGCCGCCGACTTCACGGTGATGCGCGCCGCCTCGGCCAAAGCGGCGTGAACCGCATGACGATCCCCGCCCGACATGCCGATCGTGGGCACGATCACCACGATGCGCTTGGCCCCCGCGGCATGAGCCTGCTGCAGACCGGCGATCACCTTTCGCATCGGCTGCTCGAACACCGCGTCGATGGTGGCGTCGTCGAGATCCTCGACGGGACCGACTCCGCGACCGCCGTCCACCTCGGTGACGACGACCGCTGCCTCCACGTCAGACGACACCGTGCCCCGGAGACGATCCGCAATCGGGCCGTCGCCCAGAACCAGAACGCTCACAACCCGGTCCCCTGGTTCAAGTGGGCCGACACGTTCCCGTGGGCGTCCACCAGCATCACGCGTTCGACGAATCGCCACGTCGTTCCGTCATCGGTGGCGAAACGATCGTGATAGCGGCCCGAGGCCACCGTCTGCAGGGGCAACACTCCGGGAACGTCCTGCAGGACGGTGAATTGCGAGCGAGCCACCACGGACGACGGACCGTCGGCTTCGATGATCGAGTTCGTGACCAAGTGCTTGGTGCGCGGAATGCCGTCGTACACCTTCACGAATCGAGCCATCACCGCGCCAACCATCGAACCCGGCACCGCGGGCTGATCGGGACCGGCCATGAACACCTGGGCACCGTCGAACAACCGCGATACGCCGTCGAAGTCACCGGCATCGACACGTTCGGCGTAGGTGAAGAGCAGATTCAGGATCGATCGCTCGGCTCCCGAAGTCAACATGCGAACACCGTAGACGAACTACCGTGGCGGACGTGCCCGAATCGAACGACCCCACCCCCATCTGGCCCATCCCCGGCGAGCAGACCGACGAGATCGTCCGCGCCGCGTTTCCGCTGCGACTCGGACTCGCCGAGGGCAAGGTCGCCCTCGTCACCGGAGCGGGTCGCGGCATCGGCGAAGCGACCGCGCGACTCTTCGCCACCGAAGGCGCGGCCGTCGTGGTATGCGACATCGACGTGGCCTCGGCGCAAGCGGTCGTGCAGTCCATCCAGGAGCGCGGTGGCGAAGCCGTGGCAGTCGCCGCCGACCTCACGAAAGAGGACGACGTGGCCGCGGTCATCAACACCGCCATCGATCGTTACGGTCGCCTCGACTGCGCCGTGAACAACGCAGGTATCAGCGGTCGCTTCGGCTCGTTCATCGATCTGCCGTTGCACGAGTGGCACCAGATGATCAACGCCAACCTCACGAGCGTCTTTCTGTGCCTGAAGTACGAACTCGGCGTGATGGCCGCCCAAGGAACCGGTTCCATCGTGAACGTGTCCTCGGGCGCCGGCGTGGTGGCCGCACCCGGGCTTCCGCATTACACCGCCGCCAAGCACGGGGTCCTGGGGCTCACCAAGTGCGCGGCTCAGGAATACGCGGCCAAGGGCGTTCGCGTGAACGCCATCCTTCCCGGAACCACCCGCACCCCGATGATCGAGAACTTCATCAACGGTGACCCGCAGATCGAGAAGATGGTCAGTCGAGGAATCGGTCGTGGCTATCTGGGCGAACCCATCGAGATCGCCGAGGCGGCGGTGTGGTTGTGTAGCGACCGCGCCAGCTTCGTGTGCGGCGAGTCGTTGCTCGTCGACGGCGCCACCGTCTGTCGCTGAACCGAGCGCGGTTTCCTAAACCTCAGCTCCATTCGGCGATGACATCGCCGAGTTCGTGCGCTCCGGGATGACCGGGTTCGCGGGCCGAAGCGACGGTTCGCGAGAAGCGCGGGGCGATCTGGGCCTGCACCGAGCCGTTCACCTCCACGGTCACCCCGCGGGCGGCGGTGTGCGGATGCGTCACCACCTCCTCGGGGGCCAACACCGGAGCGAAACAGGCGTCGGAACCCTCGAAGACCGTCTCCCACTCGGCTCGCGTGCGCGAACCGAACACCGCGGCCAATCGTTTCTTGCCCTCGGCCCAGACCGATCGGTCGTTCTGACGGGCGGCGGCCAACACGTCGTCGTCGACCACACCCAGTCGCTCGACGAGTTCGGCGTAGAACTGGGGCTCGATGGCGCCGACGGACACCCACTTGCCGTCGCTCGTTCCGTAGACGTTGTAGAAGTGTGCCCCGCCGTCGAGATGATTGGTGCCGCGTTCGGACCAGAAGCCGTTCGTGGCGGCCACGAAGAACGGCCCGAGGATCATGGCGGCGCCGTCGACCATCGCCACGTCGATGACCTGACCGAGACCACTGCGATGACGCTCGACGAGTGCGGCCGAGACCCCCATGGCCAACAACAGTCCACCACCGGCGAAGTCGCCGAGCATGTTGATGGGCATCGTCGGTGGCTGTCCCGCGTAACCGATGGTGTGCAGCGCGCCCGACAGGGCGATGTAGTTGATGTCGTGACCGGCACGATCGATCCACGGGCCGGTCTGACCCCACCCGGTCATGCGGGCGAAGACCAGTCGCGGGTTGCGCTGGCACAACACGGTCGGGCCCAGACCCAGGCGCTCGCACACTCCCGGACGGAACGGATCGACGAGCACGTCGGCGCGGTCGATCAGGTCCAGCAGTCGGGCGCGATCGGCGTCGTTCTTCAGATCAGCCGCCACCCCGCGCTTCCCTCGCATCATGGGGTTGGTGGCCGGGCGGTCGCGCTTGGTGCGCGCGGCCACCTCGGGTCGGTCCACCGCCACGACATCGGCTCCGAGGTCGGCCAACAACGAGGCCCCGTAGGGACCGGGGCCCTGCCCGACCAGTTCGACGACGCGGATTCCCTCGAGCGGACCCGCCACGATCAGCGTCCCGCGTCCTCGACGGCACGCTCCTTGGCCCACCGGTAATCGCTCTTGCCGGCTGGCGAGCGGACCATGAGTTCCACCAAGGTCAACTGCCGTGGCACCTTGTAACCGGCCACGTGCTTACGACAATGCTCTTGAATGCTCTCGAGGTTCGGCTTGGTGCCCGCGCGCGCCTGCACGACCGCGGCCACCCGTTCGCCCCAGCGCTCGTCGGGCACGCCCACCACCACGGCGTCGAACACCTCGGGATGCGACTTCAGCGCGTTCTCCACTTCCTCGGGGAAGATCTTCTCGCCACCGCTGTTGATGCACACCGAACCGCGACCGATCAACGTGATCGAGCCGTCCTCCTGCATCACGGCGAAGTCGCCGGGGATGGAATAGCGCGTGCCGTCGGGGCCGGTGACGAAAGTGGCCGCCGACTTCTCGGGATCCTTGTGATAACGCAACGGGATGTTGCCGGTGCGCGCCAACTTGCCCATCACACCGGCGGGCACCGGTCGCAGGTCGTCGCCCAACACCACCGAGTCGGGAGCGGCCTTCACCGTGAGACCCGGGGTCTTGGGGGCGTCCTTGCCCACCATGGTGATGCCGTTGGCACCACCCTCGCTCGATCCCACCGCGTCGGTGAGGACGATGTTGGGGAACATGTCCATGAACTGGTCCTTGCAGGCCTGCGAGAACAAAACGGCGCTCGAACTGACGGCGAACAACGACGACAGGTCGTATTCGGCTCGGTGATCGACCAAGTGGTCCAACATCGGGCGGGCCATGGCGTCACCGGTGATCATCACCAGGTTCACGTTCTCGGCATCGATGGTGCGGAACACGTCGGCCGGATCGAACTTGGCGCGCAGGATCACCTTGTTGCCCACGAAGCTCTGGCCCATCACGCTCCATTGCGTGGCACCGTGCATGAGCGGAGCGATGGGCAGTCCGCAGAGGTGGAAACCGTTGCGTCCCTTCTCCACGAATTGCCCGGGCTCGGTCATCCGCACGCCGGTGGTGATGTCGACACCACCACCTAGGGCCATCACCACGTCCTCGTGCCGCCACACCACGCCCTTGGGCATACCGGTGGTGCCACCGGTGAAGAGCATGTAGATGTCGTCGTTGCTGCGCGGCCCGAAGTCGCGTTCGTCCGACTGCGCGGCCAGAGCGGCCTCGAAGTCGGGGCCCATGATCAGTTGCGGAAGATCGGGCTGGACGGCGCGGGCCCGATCGGCGTACTCGGGCTCGACGATCAGATACGTCAGGTCGGCGTTGCCGAAGAGATAGGCGAGTTCGTCCTCGACATAGCGGTAGTTGATGTTGATCCAGACTGCGCGAATCTTGAAGATGGCCCACAGGGCCTCCACCCACTCGACGCGGTTGAGCGCGTAGATACCAACGTGGTCCCCCGGCTTCACGCCTTGGGCCGCCAAGTGATGAGCCAGGCGATTCGCTCGACGGTCCAGCTCGGCATAGGTGCGCTTCACGTTCTCGTCGACCAAGTACTCGCGGTCGGGCCACTCGTCGACAGCGGCCTCGAAGAGATCTGCGATGTTGAAGGTGCGTGCGGGCATACGTGTGTGCTACCACATAGAGGGCAGTTTCAGGGAAAACGGAGACGATATGTCAGGCACCGAGCATCTACTGGTCGAACAAGTGGGACACACCTTGGTGGTCACCATGAACCGTCCCGAGGCCAAGAACGCACTGAGTCCGGCGATGATCGTCGGGCTGGCCGACGCCTGGGTGCGTCTCAACGAGGACGGCGACCTTCGGTGCGCGATCCTGACCGGATCGGGCGGTTCGTTCTGCACGGGCATGGATCTGAAAGCGCGCGCGAACGACGACGCCGGGCCGAACCCCTACCAAGAACGTTGGGCCGCCGACCCCGATCTGCACTGGAAGGCGCTGCTGCGTCACTACCGCCTGCGCAAGCCGTTGATCGCCGCCGTCGAGGGTTACGCGGTGGCCGGAGGAACCGAGATCCTGCAGGCGACGCACCTGCGCGTGGCCGGTCAGAGCGCCACCTTCGGAGTATTCGAGGCCCGTCGCGGTCTGTTCCCCGTCGGCGGTAGCACCGTGCGCCTGCAACGCCAGATCGGCTACACCAACGCGCTCGAGATGTTGCTCACCGCGCGCGGCTACACGGCCGCCGAAGCCAAGGAGATCGGCCTCATCGGCCACGTGGTGCCCGACGGCACGGCTCTCGACAAGGCGATGGAACTGGCCGACATGATCTGCGC
>Ga0169931_10001546_pt1 | contig 37882 bp, 31 predicted proteins | sample Kivu_15m_20L_FD_129675 | JGI IMG/M metagenome (GOLD analysis project Ga0169931, IMG submission 129675) | Freshwater microbial communities from Lake Kivu, Western Province, Rwanda to study Microbial Dark Matter (Phase II) - Kivu_15m_20L... | ecosystem: Environmental > Aquatic > Freshwater > Lake...
CCGTCCCGGCGCAGTCTTGCCGTTGCGCGTGGGTATCGGAAAGCGCGCTTGCGATTTGCAGGCGGGCATCGGATCACGATCCTGCAAAATGGCGCTGATTTCTTTCCGACTCTGATCGATTCGATCGATCGTGCCCAGACCTCGGTCTCGCTGGAAACCTATATCTTCAACGACGATCGGACCGGCCGGGCGGTGGCCGAGGCCTTGGTGCGTGCGGCCGCCCGAGGCGTGGCGGTGCGTCTGGTGGTCGACGGTTTCGGTACCGCAGCACTCGAGGGCAGTGTGGCGGAGGTCGTCGGTTCGTCTCTCGTGGACGTGCGGGTGTTTCGTCCGTTTCGGACCGTGATTGGCATGCGTCTGCGGGTCTTGCGCAGGCTTCATCGCAAGCTCTGTGTGATCGATGGCAGCGAGGCCTTCGCGGGGGGAATCAATATTCTCGACGATCGAGTCGATCCGCGCCATGGCGCGCTGGAGGCGCCCCGCCTCGATTTTGCGCTCAGGGTGACAGGGCCATTGGTGGCCGAGGTGGACGAGGCGATGCGACGCCTTTGGGATGAGGCGAGCGAACAGTCGTCTTGGGCGCCTGGCCTGCGTGCCGCACGGCCCCTGCCCGACGCCGCGGGGGTGTCACAGGCCGTGGCAGGGTTGACGCAGCGCCTTCCTGGCCCGACGCAGGCTCTCGCAGGCCCGACGCAGGGTGCGTGTTCGGCCTGGGCGGCCCGGCCTGCGGATACGCCCTCGAGCTTTGACGCTGTGCATGCCGGGCTGGCCCTTCGCGACAACGTTCGGAATCGCCGAACGATCGAGCGACTCTATCTGCGCGCATTGGGGCGCGCACGCCGCGAGGTCCTGATCGCCTCGGCCTATTTCCTGCCAGGACGGCGCGTTCGCCGAGCGCTGTGCGCCGCGGCGCGGCGTGGCGTGAGGGTGAGACTGCTCCTGCAAGGCCGTGTCGAGTATCGGCTACCCCACCTCGGGACACTGGCGCTGTACGAACCCTTGCTGCGCGAAGGCGTGGAGATCATCGAATACGGACCGAGCTTTTTGCACGCCAAGCTTGCGATCGCCGACGATTGGGTGACCGTGGGATCGGCCAATATCGATCCGTTTTCGCTGCTGCTCGCTCGGGAGGCGAACGTCTTCGCGCGTTCCCGGCCGCTCGCGCAGGCCTTGCGGATGCGTCTGGAGCAGGAGATCGAGCGCGGGGGGCGCTCGGTCGAACTCGACCGCGTCACGCGCGAGCCGCTTTGGCGCCGCCTGGCCGCCCGGGCAGCCTGGCTCATGATGCGAATTGGCGTCGCGATCTCCGGCAGCGGGTTGCGGTATTGACCGACCGGGAGGCGAAGAGTCCCTGATGACGATTCAGCAACAACATCCCGTCGAGGTCAGACCTGCGCCGGATGATCTGGTGGTCCTTAGGCCCGAGGGCCTCTATTGTCCGCAAGGCGATTTTCATATCGACCCCTGGCGACCGGTCGAGCGGGCCGTGATCACGCACGCCCACGCCGACCACGCCCGGGGCGGTCATCGCCACTACCTGTGCGCCGAGCAGGCGCGTGAGGTGATGCGGGTGCGATTGGGTGCGGTGAGCCTGCAGACTCTGGCTTGGGCCGAATCCCTGCCGCTCGGTGCGGTGCAGGTCTCATTTCATCCGGCGGGTCATGTGCTGGGTTCGGCGCAATTGAGGATAGCGTTCGGTGGGCGGGTCTGGGTGGTGACCGGAGACTATAAGCTCGCGCCCGATCCCACCTGCCAGGCCTTCGAGCCGGTGCCCTGTGACGTGCTGGTCACCGAGTCAACCTTCGGGCTTCCGGTCTATCGCTGGGAGGCGCCCGAGCGGGTCTTTGCGAACATCCTCGACTGGTGGCAGGAGTGCGCGCGGGAGCGTCGGCCCTGCGTGCTGTTTGCGTATTCTTTGGGCAAGGCTCAGCGCCTGATCGCAGGGCTCAGCGCGGCAGCCGCCGGTGTCTTGCCTGGGCCGCTCGCGATTCATCCGGCGGTCGAGCCGATCAACCGAGCCTATCGTGCAACCGGCATCCCGATTCCCGACTGTGAACAGTGGGCGCCCGCCTCAGGGCGCCGGCTCGAACCGGGAACGCTCCTGATCTCACCACCCTCTGCGTCGGGGAGCGCAGCGCTCGGGCGCGAGTCAGACGTCCGGCTTGCCGTGGCCTCGGGCTGGATGCAGGTGCGCGGTGCGCGACGCCGGCGTGGTGTCGATCGCGGCTTTGTGTTGTCCGACCATGCCGATTGGCCGGCGCTCAATCAGGCCATACACGCGAGTGGCGCAGCCCGTGTCATCGTGACCCACGGTTTCGAATCAGCGATGGTTCGGCACCTTCAGGAAGGCGGTCGGGCCGCCTCGTCGTTTGAGACCGAATTCGGCGATGAGCGTGATGACGAAGCCGTTCGTCCGGAGTCCGGATCATGAGGGCTTTCGCAGCGCTCTACCGCCGTCTTGACCAGTCCAACGCCACCCGCGACAAGCTTGCTGCACTGCGTGATTATTTCGCGCGCGAGCCCGCAGCCGATGCGGCCTGGGGTCTGCACTACCTCTGCGGCGGACGCGTTCGTCGACTGGTCAGTACCCGCATCCTGCGCGAGGCGGCGCTGGCGCGCAGCGGACTGGCGCCCTGGCTGTTCGAGGAGTGCTATGCCGCGGTCGGCGATCTCGCCGAGACGGTTGCGCTCGTGCTCGAGGATGCCGCTGAGCGCTCACAGACCGAAGCAGAAGCCGCTTCGGGCGAGCAGCCGAGGCACTCGGATCTGGCGTTAGACCCGGTTGCCTCGCAGTCAGCGGTTGACCCGAGTGCCTCCAATGATCCAGGGCTGGATCGATGGATGCGCGAACACCTGCTGCCAATCGCGGCCCTGCCTCATGAGCAGGCGGTTGGGTCAATTCTCGACTGCTGGGCGCGGCTCGATCGCGATCAGCGATTCGTCTTCAACAAGCTGATGACCGGCGGGCTGCGGGTGGGCGTCTCGCGTCAGCTGGTGATCAGGGCACTGGCGGAGGCCTGCGGGATCGCGCCGGGGTTGATCGCACAGCGACTGGTCGGATTTGCCGAGGGGGGCCGCCTGCCGGATGCTGAGGGCTTCCGTGCCGTCTGCGACAGCAGCGAAGCCAGCGTCGGCAGCCCGGCGGGTATTGAGACAGAGGAGACAGGGCAAAGGCGGCCGGTCACGGCACATGCTGGATTGTTGCCCTATCCATTTCAACTGTCGCATGTGCTCACACCCGAGGAGGCGAGCACAATCGATCCGACCGCGTGCCTCTTTGAATGGAAGTGGGACGGTATCCGCGCCCAGTTGGTACGGGAAGATGATCGCGTGGCCATCTGGTCGCGCGGCGAAGAGCTGATCACTGAACGGTTTCCCGAGGTGGCTGAGCAGGCGCTTACGTGCCTGCCCACAGGCTTGACCCTCGATGGTGAATTGCTTTGCTGGCAGCCCGACGCGCAGGCGCCGATGCCCTTTTCGGTGCTCCAGACCCGGATCGGGCGGAAGCGACCGGGTGCCAAGACGCTTTCCGCTGCACCCGCACGATTTGTTGCCTTTGACTGTCTGCGTGAAGGCGGACGCGATCTGCGCGCTCACGCCCTCAGTGATCGCCGAGATCGGCTCGATCGCCTGGGCCAGGGCCTGGCCGGCGGTCAGGCCCTGAGCCTCGCAGAGCCGATGCGCTTTACAAGCTGGGAGGCGGCCCAGGCCTGCCGCGCGCGTGCCCGCGAGCTCGGCGCCGAAGGCCTGATGGTCAAGCATCTCGACGCGCGTCATGCGATGGGCCGTATCCGCTCGCCGCATCGCGCCCATTGGTGGAAGTGGAAGCTCGACGCGAGGACCGTGGATGCGGTGCTGGTCTACGCGCAGCCCGGCCACGGCCGTCGCGCCGGGCTCTATACCGATTACACCTTTGCGCTTTGGGACGAGGGCTCGGAGCCGCGTCGACTCGTGCCGTTTGCGAAAGCGTATTCGGGTTTGACCGACCAGGAGATCAAGGCGGTCGACGCAATCATCCGGCGGAGCACCGTCGAACGCTTTGGTCCGGTCCGGGCGGTCGAACCGCGCCTCGTGTTCGAGATCGCTTTTGAGGGGATCCAGGCTTCGAAACGCCACAAGGCTGGCCTTGCGGTGAGGTTTCCGAGGATACTGCGTTGGCGCACCGACAAGGACGCCACTCAGGCCGACTCTCTCGAACGCTTGCTCGAGATGCTCGTGTCAAACGGACCGGATCGCTCCGTAGGATAGCCGGCCCCCGATCAATCTGGACGGATCAGGGACAGGAACTCCCGTCGCAGCGCGTCCGAGTCGAGGAAAGAGCCCCTCATCATGGACGAGGTCATCGAGCTCTGGTCCTTGACCCCTCGCCAGTGCATGCAGAAGTGATCGGCCTTCATCACCACTGCGAGCCCGTCTGGCCTGAGCAGACGCTCGAGCTCATCGGCGAGCATCTTGACCGCCTCTTCCTGGATCTGTGGGCGGCTCATGATCCAGTCGGCGACTCGGGCGTATTTCGACAGACCGATCAGGCGCGACTCGGCGTTGGGCAGCACCCCGATCCAGACCTTGCCGATGATGGGGCACAGGTGATGCGAGCAGGCCGAGCGCACGGTGATCGGACCGACCACCAGCAATTCGTTGAGCCGCTCAACATTGGGAAAATCGGTGACCGGCGGTATCGGGTCGTATCGGCCGCGAAACACCTCGCGCAGATACATCTTCGTGACCCGGCGAGCGGTGTCCTGGGTATTGTGATCGTTGGCGGTGTCGATGACGAGCGATTCAAGCAGGGCCTGTACTTTCGACTCGACCTCGCTCAGAAGCGCTTCCCGCTCGGCATCGGACAAAATGAAATCGGCGATGTTGTCATTGGCATGGTAGCGTCGGCCTGCCGCCTCGATCCGATTGCGGATCACTTCGGACATGGGTCGGCCTACATGCTCGTCACGCGACCAAGTACCCTGTCCGGGCAGGGCTTTGACCTTGGTGGAAGAGTGGCTCATTGATATGTTCTCCTGAACTACGGGGAAGACCGGTATGGTGAGCCTGACCGGTCCGGAGTCGAACAATGAGGCAAGACGCGCTTCGCTGCTCTAAAGACCTTGCACGGTGTGCCAGTTAACTATTCCTGCAACCCTACTCTCGATTTGGGCATTCATGGCCGATGATTGTTGCGCAGCATCACGGAAAGCGCGTGGGGGCTCCCTCCAGGACTGGGTCATCTACGGGGTTGACTTCAGTTCGGCGCCCTCGGTGCGTAAACCGATCACCGTTGCGCAGGCGCGACTGGCGCAGCCCTCGTGCTCTGGCGCGCCGCTTGCGCTTGAGGTGAAGGCGCTGATCGGCTTGACGGACTGGGGCGGTTTCGAGCGTTTCCTCCAGACGCCCGGTCCATGGGTGGGGGGGTTCGATTTTCCGTTTGGCTTGCCGCGCGAACTCGTGCGCACGCTCGATTGGCCGCTGTGCTGGCCCGATCTCGTGAGGCATTTCGAAGCCCTGTCGCGGGATACGATTCGTGAGCGCTTTCGCGCATTCTGTGCGGCGCGTCCGGTGGGTGGGAAATTTGCGCACCGTGCGACTGACCGACCGGCCGGGTCTTCGCCTTCGATGAAGTGGGTCAATCCCCCGGTGGCCTGGATGTTTCAGACCGGCGCGCCGAGACTGCTCCGCGCCGGCCTGCATCTGCCCGGACTCCTGGCCGGCGATCCGGAGCGGGTGGCGCTCGAGGCCTATCCTGGCATGCTGGCCCGTTCGGTGACCCGACGCTCCTACAAGAGCGATGACCCACGCCAGCAGGATGCGGCAAGGCGTGCGGCGCGCGGCGAGATCCTGGCTGCGCTCGCAAGCGGCGCCCACGGTCTGGGTGTGCCGGTTCGTTTTATGCCCAGTGTGGCGGATCGACTCGCCGACGATCCCGGAGCCGATTGGCTCGATGCGGTGATCTGTGCCGTTCAGGCGGCCTGGGCCTTGCAGCAGGGCTCGACGTGGGGGCTGCCGCCAGTGATCGATGAGCTCGAGGGCTGGATCGCAGGCGCCTGACCCAGGGCATCCGGCTACGCAGCCTGGGCCGGTGGGGGCGTCCCCAATGGGGATTGGCGACGTATTGCGGCGTGCCCGATTAAGATCGCAACCTGGCTTTTGAAGCTATTTCTCGTTTTTGCGAGGCCTCTGGAGCATTTCATCGTGAAACGCAGTTCCAAGCGTATCGATGCGGTCGATATGCCCATCATCCCGACCATCGCCGCGTTGGTGCGCGCCAATCCCGGCACGATATCGCTCGGTCAGGGCGTGGTTCGTTACGGTCCTCCAGCGGAGTTGGTGGAGGCCATTGCCGGTCTGATGGCCGATTCCGCGCTCAATCGCTATCAGGCCGTGGGCGGCATCGCGCCGCTCGTGGAGGCGCTTGCAGCCAAGCTGAGTCGCGAGAACGGCATCGAGGTCGATCCCGGATCAGCGATCGCGGTCACCGCGGGCAGCAACATGGCCTTTCTCAACGCCGTGCTTGCGGTGGCCGATCCGGGTGACGAATTCATCCTGCCTCTTCCCTACTATTTCAATCAGGAAATGGCGATCCGCATGGCCGGATGCGTGCCGGTCTGCGTGTCGACCCGCCCGGACTATCAGCTCGATCTCGATGCGCTGGTCGATGCCATCAGCCCGCGCACGCGTGCCATTGTGACCGTGTCGCCCAACAATCCCAGCGGTGCCGTCTATCCGGAGGCCGATCTCCGGGCGGTCAACCGGCTCTGTGCCGAACGAGGCCTTTACCATTTCAGCGACGAGGCTTACGAATATTTTGTCTACGGGCAGGCTCGGCATTTTTCCCCTGCTTCGATTCCCGGATCCGCGTCGCACACCCTGAGTTTCTATTCTTTTTCAAAGAACTACGGCATGGCGAGCTGGCGGGTGGGCTACGTTGTCTATCCCGCCGATCTTCGTGGGGCGATGGAAAAGGTTCAGGACACCAATCTGATCTGCGCGCCAGTCGTCTCTCAGTTGGTCGCACTCGAAGCCCTCAAGCTCGGCCGGGAATGGGTCGGCCAGCGGATCGAGGCCCTGTCGAGCGTACGCGAGGCGGTGCACGAAAAGCTCGCGCGGCTGGGTGATCTCGTCAGTTTTCCGGCGACCGAGGGCGCGTTCTACGTGCTGATGAATCTGCCGGGGGTCGATGACCCGCTCGCATTTTCCAAAGCAATGGTCGAGCGCCATCGGGTCGCGACGATCCCCGGGTTTGCGTTCGGTCTGGCCGATACGCGGCGGGCCAACGCGCAGCGATTGGCTTACGGGGCGCTGGACCCCGATACGGTCAGCGAGGGCGTGGACCGCTTTGTCGAGGCGGTACGCGACTGGTACGGTGGCTGAGGCCGCGGACGCGCAAGTCGTAGAGCTTGAACTGCCGCACGCTGCCCAGCGGGCGGGCGCGCGGCTCGACTCGGATGCGCTCGGTCGCTGGTTTATGAGCCAGGGCTGGGCGGTCCAGCCCTTTCAGCGCAGGGTCTGGCGTGCGATGTGCAGCGGCGAAAGCGGGCTCGTCCACGCGCAAACCGGTTCGGGCAAGACGCTCGCGGTCTGGTTCGGGGCTTTGCTGCGACTGTCCGACCCGCACTCGGCGGGTCTCCAGGTCCTCTGGATCACGCCCATGCGTGCGCTTGCAACCGATACGCGTGCGGCTCTGGCTGCGCCGCTTGCCCCACTCGGGATTGCCCGTGAGGTCGAACTGCGTACGAGTGACACATCGTCCGCGCAGCGGTCGCGGCAGCTTCGAAAGCCACCGCTTGCGCTCGTGACCACGCCCGAGAGTCTGTCGCTGCTGATCGCGCAGCCCCAGTGGCGGTCGTTCTTTGCTTCGCTCTCGACGGTTGTCGTGGACGAATGGCATGAATTGATCGGATCGAAGCGCGGCGTGCAGGTGCAACTCGCGCTTCAGCGGCTGCGCGGTCTGGGCACCGGGTGTGCGGTATGGGGGCTGTCTGCCACGCTGGCCCGCCCGGAGGAGGCGCTCGAGGTCTTGGTCGGTCGCCCGGGCGGGTGCCTCATCCGCGCACCGAACCGGCGAGCTCCGATCATCGACACGATGATCCCCGAGGCGGTCGAGCGTTTCCCCTGGGCGGGTCACCTGGGCACGCGAATGCTCGGGCAGGTGGTGCGGGAACTGGACGCCGCTTCGACCTCGCTGGTCTTCTGCAATACCCGGGCGCAGGCTGAGATCTGGTATCAGCTGCTGCTCGATGCGCGGCCCGACTGGGCCGGACTGATCGCGCTCCACCATGGCTCGCTCGATCGCGAGGCGCGTCAATGGGTCGAGCAGAGCCTGGGGACGGGGCGGCTGCGGGCCGTGGTCTGTACCTCCACGCTGGATCTGGGGGTCGATTTTGCGCCGGTCGAGCGCGTGCTGCAGATTGGCAGCGCCAAGGGTGTGGCTCGGCTGCTGCAGCGCGCCGGGCGCTCGGGGCATCGCCCCGGGGGCGTTTCGCGGGTGACACTGGTCCCCACGCATGCGCTGGAACTTCTTGAAGCGGCGGCTGCCCGCGAGGCCGCGGCCTCCAGACGGATCGAGCCGCATCGTGCCCTCGAGCAGCCGATTGATGTGCTGGTGCAGCATCTTGTGACTGCGGCGCTCGGCGACGGCTTCGTTGAAGCCGAGTTGCTTGCCGAAGTGCGAGCAACCCACGCCTATCGCAATCTGGACGAGGCGTCCTGGCGCTGGGCCCTGGATTTCGTGATTCAGGGCGGCGAGTCGCTGAAGGCCTATCCCGAGTATCGGAAGCTGGTACGTGACCCGGGCGGACGCTGGCGGGTGTCGGATGCCGCGATCGCGCGGCGGCATCGAATGTCGATGGGTACCATCGTCGCCGAAGCCGAGGTGAGCGTGCGCGCCATGAATGGCAGCAGAATCGGTTCGGTCGAGGAGTCCTTCATCGGACGCCTGAGCCCTGGCGACGCGTTCGTGTTTGCCGGTCGGGCGTGGGAACTCGTCCGTTTCCGCGACATGGAAGCCTGGGTGCGGCGCGCGAAATCCGAACGCGCGGCCGTGTCGCGGTGGGCGGGTTCGCGCATGCCGTTATCGAGCGAGCTGGCGCAGTCGATGCTCGATCAACTCGAGCGGCTCTCCAGCGTGACCCCGGCTGCGTCGTTTGCCCCGCGTCGAGGCCCGGCGCGAAGTGGGCACTCGCTGGACGGCTGCGGCTCGCCGGAGCTTGATGCGATCGGCCCCTTGCTCGAGCTGCAGGCGCGCCGATCCCGGCTTCCCGTGCGCGCGCATCTGCTGATCGAGCAGATGACATCCCGCGAGGGCCACCACGTGTTTGTCTATCCGTTTGCCGGGCGCGCGGCTCATCTGGGTCTGGCGAGCGTCCTTGCATTTCGCCTGGCGCGCAGCAAGCCCGCGACCTTCTCGATTGCGGTCAACGACTATGGCTTCGAGCTGCTCGGGGCCGAGCCCTTCGACCCAGTACCGTTTACCTCGGGTGAGTTGTTGAGCCCAGTCGATCTGGAGTCCGATTTGATGGCCGCAGTCAACGCCGCAGAGCTCGTCAGGCGGCGGTTTCGCGAGACGGCGCGGATTGCAGGCCTCTTGGTACAGGGGCGGCCCGGCGAGCGTCGCTCGGCTCGCGCGCTCCAGGCCTCGGCGGGGCTCTTTCATGACGTCTTTACCCGTCATGACCCCGAAAACCGACTGCTTGCCCAGGCGCGCAGCGAACTCTTCGAGCGTGAGCTCGATGCGCCCCGCATCCGCGCCTGCCTCGAGGCGCTCGCCGGACAGCCGGTGGACTTCGTCCCGATCGAGCGGCCCACGCCCTTTGCCTTTCCGCTGATGGTCGAACGGCTGCGCGAGCGTCTGAGTACCGAAGCGCTCGACGAGCGAATCGCAAGAATGCTTGCGCACGCCGAGCGCGGCGCATGAGGCTCGCGCTCGCAGGGGGTGAGCTCATATTGCTTCCCGAGCACGCCGTACTCGAACCGGTCACGCGCAGTCTGCTGGTGGCCGATCTTCACCTCGGCAAAGGGCTCAGTTTCCGGGCGCGGGGTCTGAATGTACCTGCCGGCAGCACTGCGCTCACGCTCGAACGACTCACGCGTCTGCTCGACCATCACCAACCTGCGGCGCTTCTCATCCTGGGTGACCTGTTACACGATGCGCACGCTCGGCACCCGGCAGTTCTCGAGCGGCTCTCGGCCTGGCGGCACGCCTACCAGGGCCTCGAGGTGAGTCTGCTCACCGGCAATCATGACCGCCACGCCGGGGCGCTCCCCGAGTCCTGCGGCATTCGAGCGGCGGGCGCTGAATTGAACCTAGGTGCCTGGACGCTCAGACATGACGATGGCGAGGGCGGGCGCGGGTTCACGATCGCCGGCCACGTGCACCCGAAGGTCCGGATCGTCGCGGGCATCGACGCGATGGTACGCCCCTGTTTCTGGCTGCGCGAACGTTCGCTGGTGATCCCGGCCTTCGGCGCGATGACAGGGGGCTGGCGGGTCCGGCCGGTTGGAGCCGAACGGGTGTTCATTTCGACTGGGGCTGCGGTGCTCGATGTCACCGCAGCCGCTCAGGCAACGAGCCTGCGTCGTCGCAGCAGCCGCTCGCTCAATCGGACTTGGTAGTCGATGACGGTGCGATCGTCCGAGCTGCACCGCCTTCGAAAATCAGGGTGCGGTGGGGGAAGGGGATCGAGATGCCCGCCTCGTCGAAGGCGCGCTTGAGCCGCTTGAGAAACTCGCGGCGGGCGGCAGCCTGCTGAAGCGGTTGGGTCTTCATACGGCAACGGATCATGATGGCCGAATCGGCCCACTGATCGACTCCCAGGATTTCAAGATCGCCGATCACGGTCCTGGAGAAAGGTTCGACTTCCTTCATCTGGCTTGCGGTTGCGCGCATCACCGAAAATACCTGGTCGATGTCTTCCTTGTAGGCAACACCGATATCGACGAGCGCGTAGGCGAACTCAGTTGAAAAATTGGTGACGGTCGTGATCAGTCCGTTCGATACGTAATGCACTGCACCGTCTAGCGATCGCAACTGAACGCGGCGCAGGGTCATGCTTTCGACCACGCCGCTCTTGCCCGCAACCTCGACCACGTCGCCCACCCGGATCTGATTTTCAAGGAGCAGGAATACGCCCGAGAAGAAGTCCTTGACCAGGCTCTGGGCGCCAAAGCCGATCGCCACACCCGCTACCCCCGCCGCACCGAGGATGGGCGCGATCGAAATGCCGAGCGTGTTGAGGACGACCAGAACGGTCACCACGACGATCAGGAGCGAAAGGGTATGCCCAGCCACTCGACCCAGCGTTTCGATCCGGCGCTGATGCTCGGCCGAATCCGAGCGCCGCACCAGGGTGCCGAAAAAGCTGCTGAGCACTGTCAGCACGACCTTGCGCAAGATGACCGCGCCGACCACCAAGAGCACCGTGGAGAGGGCGCTGATCCATTCCTTTCCGAGTCCGTCCGGAAAGAGCGCAGCGAGCGATTGATCCAACATGGTCGTGACCTTCAGCGGAAATGATGTTCGTCCACGGGGTGGCGCTTGCCCGTCGTCAAGCTGCAAGACGATGGTCTCGCTATCGTCGTCCGGGCAACTCGGGAGCGGCTGATGGTAGCAAAGAAGATCCTGTTTCGATCGCAGGCACGTGAAAAGGTGCTGGCTGGAGCCACGCAACTCGCCGATGCGGTAAGCGTGACGCTGGGGCCGTGCTCTAAATCGGTGCTGATCTATCGTCGCTGGGGTCTCCGGTCGTCTGTAACGACGGCGTGACGATTGCCCGCGAGACCGAACTCGAGGATCCCGTGGAGGATCTGGGCGCGCGCATGCTTCGCCAGGCCGCAGAGAAGACTGGCGAGGCGGTCGGTGACGGTACCTCGGCGGCTACCGTCGTGGCGCACGCCATCCTCGCCGACGGGATCCGCAATGTCGCCGCGGGCGCGAGCGCGATCGATCTCAAGCGCGGGCTCGATTGCGCGCTTGCCGAGCTTTTGCCTGTTCTGGAGCAGGTTGCCAAAAGCGGGCGGCCGATTCTCTTCGTTGCCGAGGATATCGAGGGTGAGGCGCTCGCTACGCTGATCGTCAATCAGATCCGGGTCGTGCTGCACAGTCGTGCGGTGCGTGCGCCGGGCTATGGCGAGCGTCGACGGGAGATGCTTGAGGAGATCGGGAGGATGACATCGAGTTGAAGATCGAGGTGCCGGGCATTGACAAGAAGGACCTCGATATTTCGGTGGGCGAAGACAGCGTGACCGTCAAGGGCGAAGTCGAGCGCGAGGACAAGGAGGCAGCGGGCGACTACGTGCGCTGCGAGATTGCGCGTGGTGCCTTCAGCCGCACGATTGCGCTCCCGGCAGCGGTCGACGGCAGCCGGGCGAAAGCGGAATTCAAGGACGGGCTCTTGACGCTCACGTTGCCCAAGGTCGAGCGGGCGCGGCGTCATGCGATCCGGATCGAGTGAGGGCTGTGTGCGGCCACGCCGCGTGGGCGCCTTCGGCCTGTTCGACTCATGATCTGGCGTATCCTTTCGGTCTCGGGGGCTAAGCGGGCGCAGCAAGCCCCTTCTTGTGTACCGACCCGATCGGGCGGTCAGGCCGGAGGGTGCGATGAGTGGGATCGATCACGAGGTGCTGAGCATGGCCCTCGACTGGCAGGCGGCGGGTCACCGGGTGACGCTCGGTACCGTGGTCCGGACCTGGGGCTCGGCGCCTCGGCCTCCGGGTTCGCTCATGATCATCCGCGATGACGGGCAGATTGCCGGTTCGGTATCGGGTGGCTGCATTGAGGATGACCTGATCGCGCGTCTGCGCGCGGGCGAACTCGCCTCGGAGCGACCGCTCACCACGACCTATGGCGAGTCCGCCGAGGAAGCGCAGCGCTTTGGCCTGCCTTGCGGGGGTACGGTTCAGGTCGTGCTCGAGCCCCTCTCCGAGCGTTCGGGTCTGAGTGAGTTGCTGGCCCGGATCGCCGCTCACGAAGTCGTTTGCCGCACGCTCGACATGGCGAGCGGGGCGGTCAGTCTGCATGGCGCAGGGCAGATCGACCGCTTCGAGTTTGACGGTCGGAGACTTCGCACCATTCACGGCCCGCGCCACCGTCTGCTCGTCGTCGGTGCGGGCCAGATGTCGAGCTATCTGGCCGACATGGCCGTCGCGCTCGATTTTCAGGTGACGATCTGCGATCCCCGTCCCGAGTATCGACACGGTTGGCAGTCGCGTGCCGGGATCACGCTGTCCGAAGAGATGCCCGACGACCTGGTGCTCGCGATGCAACTGGACGCTTCGAGCGCGGTGGTCTGTCTGACGCATGACCCTAAGCTCGACGATCTTGCGCTCATCGAGGCGCTGAAGACCCCTGCGTTCTACATCGCAGCGATTGGCTCGCGTCGAAACAACGACAAGCGCCGCGCGCGGCTGCTCGAGTTCGACTTGAGCGCCGAGCAGATTGCGCGTCTGCGCGGACCCGCCGGTTTGTCGATCGGCGCCTTGACGCCGCCGGAGATCGCGCTTGCCATCGCCGCGGAAATGATCGCCGTGCGGCGCGGCGTGAATCTCGCGGGCCCGCTCGCCGACTGGAGCACCTCCACGAGCGAATGTCGCCTTTAGGGGGCGGGAACAAGGCGGGGGCTGGGTGTCGATGCTCAGTGTCTCGGACCTGACTGCATGCCCCGCCCGCCCTCCCGCCTGCCTCTGAATCTGACGGATCCCTGAATCATGAGACCTCATTCCGCCGCCGTGCCCGGCTCTGGCCCCATTGCCAGCCAGGCTCCTGTTCGAGGCGATTGGCAGACCGTGCGGCGATTGCTGCCCTACCTCTGGGCCTGGCGCTGGAGGGTGATTTTTGCGCTCGCTTGCCTGGTGCTGGCCAAGTTTGCCAATGTCGCGGTGCCGATATTGCTCAAGGCGATCGTCGACGCGATGAACGTCCAGCCGGGCGATGCACGAGCACTTCTGGTGGTCCCGGTCGCCTTGCTGGTGGGATACGGCTTGCTGCGCTTGAGCGTGTCGCTTTTTACTGAACTGCGCGAGATCGTCTTTTCGCGCGTCACCCAGGAGGCAACACGCAGCATCACGCTTTCGGTTTTTCGGCACCTGCTCGACTTGTCGCTGCGCTTTCATCTCGAGCGGCAGATGGGTGGCATGACCCGCGACATCGAGCGCGGGTCTCAGGGTGTGTCGAGTCTCATCTCCTACACGCTCTACAGCATCCTGCCCACGATCATCGAGGTCTCGCTCGTGATCGGTTACCTGCTCTGGCAGTACGAGCTGTCATTTGGGCTGATTGCACTCTGCGCGCTGGTCCTCTACGTCTGGTACTCGATTCGGGTAACCGATTGGCGCACCCACTTTCGCCGTGAACTGAACGAGCAGGACTCGCGCGCGAGCACTCGGGCGATCGATGCGCTTCTCAACTATGAGACGGTCAAGTATTTCGGCAACGAAGGCTTCGAGGCCGAGCGTTACGACCATCAATTGCGCCGGCGGATGAAGGCCGCGATCCGGTCGCAGGCCTCGCTTGCGCTGCTCAATTTCGGTCAGGCCGTGATCATTGCGATGACTGTTTCGCTCCTGATGTGGCGTGCCACCGAAGGTGTGATCGCGGGCGAAATGTCGCTGGGCGACCTCGTGCTCGTGAACGCGTTCATGATCCAGCTCTACATCCCGCTCAATTTTCTGGGTGTGCTCTATCGCGAGATCAAGCAGGCGCTCACCGACATGGAAAAGATGTTTCGGCTCCTCAATGCCGATCGCGAGATTGCCGATTCCCCGACGGCGCGTTCGCTCGCGCTTCGATGCGGGCCCGAGTTGCGGTTCGAATCGGTCAAATTCCACTACGATGCAGCGCGTTCGATCCTGCATGACATCGACTTCACGATTGCCCCTGGCACCACGACCGCAGTTGTGGGTTCGAGTGGCGCAGGCAAATCCACGCTCGCGCGCTTGCTGTTTCGTTTCTACGATGTGACGGGCGGCCGCATCCTGATCGATGGCGCGGACATACGCGATTTCACCCAGGCGAGCCTCAGGGCTGCGATCGGGATCGTGCCCCAGGACACCGTGCTCTTCAATGACACGATCCGCTACAACATCGCCTACGGTCATACCGCAGCCGAGGATCAGGCCGTCGAAGACGCCGCCCGCGCCGCGCAACTGCACGATTTCATCGCCGCGCTGCCTGGGGGCTATCAGAGTCCGGTGGGCGAGCGGGGCCTCAAGCTCTCGGGCGGAGAAAAGCAGCGCGTGGCCATTGCAAGGACCCTGCTGAAAAACCCACCGATCCTGATCCTGGACGAGGCGACCTCCGCGCTCGACAGTCGAAACGAGCAGGCGATCCAGCAGGCGCTCGTCCGCGCTGCGCTGGGGCGGACTACACTCGTGATCGCCCATCGCCTGTCGACGATCGCTGACGCTGACCAGATCCTGGTGATGCAGGCCGGCCGGATCGTCGAGCGTGGCCGACATGGCGAACTCCTGGCGCTTGGTGGTGTTTACGCGTCGATGTGGGCCGCGCAGGCGCAATCTGCCGAAGAGCCTCCGGCGGCTTGACTCCGTCTTTTCTTGTCGGTGGCGCGCTTGACGTCCCCCCGCGCCGAGCGGCGGTGGCTCAGCGATCGAGGATCTGGCTCAGGAACTGCCGGCTACGCTCGTTTTTCGGGGCATCGAAGAAGGCATCCGGCGTGTTTTCCTCGACGATCTCGCCCTGGTCCATGAAGATCACGCGGTCGGCCACGGCCCGCGCGAAGCCCATCTCATGGGTGACGCACAACATCGTCATGCCTTCCCGCGCAAGCATGATCATCGTGTCGAGCACTTCCTTGACCATCTCCGGGTCGAGCGCTGAAGTCGGCTCGTCAAAGAGCATGATGGACGGCGTCATGCAGAGTGCCCGCGCGATCGCCACGCGTTGCTGTTGGCCACCGGAGAGCTGACCAGGATACTTGTGAGCCTGATCGGCAATCCGCACGCGCTCGAGATACTGCATCGCCAGCTGCTCGGCCTGGGCCTTGGGCTGCTTGCGCACCCAGATCGGTGCGAGCGTGCAGTTGTCGAGCACGGTCAGGTGCGGAAAGAGATTGAAGTGCTGAAAGACCATGCCGACGTTGGAGCGCACCTGATCGATGTTTTTCAGATTGTCGGTGAGTTCGGTGCCATTGACAACGATCGTGCCCTTCTGGTGCATCTCGAGCCGATTGACGCAGCGAATGAGGGTCGATTTGCCCGAGCCGGAGGGACCACAGACCACGATGCGCTCGCCTTTGGCCACGGTGAGATTGATGTGCTTCAACACATGAAAATCCCCATACCACTTGTCGAGATCGGTGATTCGGATCGCGTGGGCTTCGAAAGCAGAGCTCGGGGCAGTGGCGCTGGCAGACATGGCGGCTCCGGAAGTGGGGGATCAACGGCGCTCGCCGCGGGCGAGCTGGCCTTCGAGCCACTGGCTGTACTTGGACATCGCGAAGCAGTAGATCCAGTAGATCAGGATTGAAAACAGGAAGGCTTCGACAATGTAGTTGCGCCAGGCGATGTCGGTCTCGACCGATTTCTTCACGGCGTAGGCAAAATCGTAGATGCCGATGATGACCACCAGCGACGTGTCTTTGAACACCGAGATGAAGATGTTGACGATCGGCGGAATCGAGATCTTGAGGGCCTGCGGCAGGATGATGAGCCCCATCGCGCGCCAGTAGGAAAGTCCCAGGGCTTCGGCTGCCTCGTACTGGCCGCGCGGCACGGCCTGAAGACCGCCACGGACGGCCTCGGCCATGTAGGCCGCGATGAACAGGACAATCGCGATCTGCGCGCGCAGCAACTGCTCGATGCGCATGCCCTCGGGCATGAAAAGCGCAAACATCACCGAGGCCATGAAGAGCACGGTAATCAGCGGCACCCCGCGAATCGCCTCGATATAGATCACCGAAAAGGCCTGGATCACCGGCAACTGCGAGCGGCGGCCAAGCGCCAGCAGAATGCCCAGTGGAAAGGCGAAGCCGATGCCGAATATCGCGAGGATCAGGGTCACCGGGAGTCCGCCCCATTGCTCGGCCTTGACCGGGGTGAGCCCGAGCCCGCCCCCCATCAGCCAGAATGAGAGCGCGATGCCGACCATCCAGATGGCAATCAGCCAGCGGTTCCAGAACCAGCGGATGGCCGAGACGACGATGAGTCCCGTGAGTACGAAGATCGTGGCACCCGAGCGCCACTGCTCGCCAAACGGATAGGTGCCGAACATCATGAAGCGGATCTTTGCCCAGACCACGCTCCAGCAGGCCCCCTCGCCGCGCGCGGCTTCACAGGCCGCAGGCTGCTGGGGCCCCCACACCGCGTCCCAGATCAGCCAGCTGAAAATCCCCGGCAGCACCCAGGCGAGCACCGCCACGATCAGGATCGTGAGAATCGAGTTGAGGGCGCTCGAAAAGAGATGGATCCGAAGCCAGCCGATCGCAGCCATCTCAGCGCTCCACCAGTCGCACGCGCTGGTTGTACCAGTTCATGAAAAACGAGATGGTCAGGCTGATCGTGAGGTAGACCCCCATGAGGATGGCGATCGCCTCGAGCGCTTGGCCGGTCTGGTTCATCGTCGTATTGGCGATCGACACCAGGTCCGGATAGCCCACAGCCACCGCCAGTGACGAGTTTTTGGTGAGATTCAGATACTGGCTGGTCATGGGTGGGATGATCACGCGCAGCGCCTGAGGGAGCGTCACGAGCCTCAGCCGATGTCCGGGGCTCAGTCCCAGAGACATGGCTGCCTCGCCCTGTCCGCGGTCGACCGCGAGGATGCCGGCGCGCACCACTTCGGCGATGAAGGCCGAGGTATAGGTGGACAGGCCGATCAGGAGCGTCATGAACTCGGGGGTGACATTGATGCCGCCCTGAAAATTGAAGCCTGCGAGCTTGGGGTATTCGATGCTGGTGGGCGCGCCCAGCAGCGCCCAGGTGAGCGCCGGGAGTCCGGCCAGCAGCGCGATCGAGGGCCAGAAAACCGGCAGAGGCTGACCGGTGGCCGCCTGGCGTTTGCGGGCGTAGCGTCGCCAGAGCAGCATCAGGGCCACTGCGGCGAGCGCCGCCCAGAGCATGGCCGTCCAGGCCTCGTGCGGTGCCGGCCAGGCCACGCGTAGCCCGCGCTGGTTCAGAAACAGCCATTCGCCAGCCGAGATCGACTGTCGAACCCCCGGCAGCATCGTGAAGAGGCCGTACCAGACGAAGAGTTGGAGCAGCAGCGGGATGTTGCGCATCACTTCGACATAGGCCGAGGCGAGGCGTGCGAGCAGCCAGTTGGATGAAAGCCGGGAAATACCGACGAGGGTGCCGAGCACGGTGGCGATCACGATGCCGATCGCCGCAACGTGAAGGGTGTTGAGAATGCCCACGGCGAAGGCTCGCGCGTAGGACATCGAGGGATCGAACTCGATCCGATTTTCAGCAATCTCGAAGCCTGCCTCCCGGCCCAGAAAGGCGAAGCCGACCTGAATCTGGCGGGTGGAAAGATTGTGGAGCGTATTGGTGAACAGATACCAGCCGACACTACCCACCGCAGCGATCAGAAGGATCTGCCAGACGATGCCGCGTGTGCGTTCGTTATTCAGCATCCTTCGTGCCCCTGCGATGCAGGGCATCGAAGCCTGATATCGTCGGCAGACGGACGCTCGGCCGAGAGGTGCCCGTTGGGCCCTTGGGCGGGGCAGAGGCCCCGAACCCAAGGCGCTCGCAACGGGTCCACTTGTCTGACCTCAGATCAATCAGCGGATCGGGGGGGCGTACATCAAGCCGCCATCGCGCCACTGGGCGTTGACGCCGCGGGCGATACCGATCGGGCCGATATTGCGCTGATAGAGCTCACCGTAGTTGCCGACTGCCTTGATGACCTTGTGCAGCCAGTTGTTATCCAGCCCCAGGCCCTTGCCGATGTCGCCGGTCTTGCCGAGCAGTCGCATGATCACCGGGTCCTTGGACTCGGCGGCAAGCTTGTCGACGTTGGCCGAAGTCACGCCGTACTCTTCGGCTTCGAGCAGACCGAAAAGCGTCCACTTGACGATGGTGAAGAACTCCCAGTCGCCACGGCGGACCATGGGCCCCAGGGGCTCCTTGGAGATGGCCTCGGGCAGGATCACGTAGTCGGCCTGATTCTTGGCTTTCAGGCGGGTGGCCGCCAGACCCGAAATATCGGACGTATAGACATCACAACGGCCGGCGAAGAAGGCCTGCTCGACTTGGCTCAGGTCGGCGATCACGACTGGCTTGAAGGTCATTTTTTTGGCGCGGAAGTAATCCGACAGGTTCAGTTCTGTGGTCGTGCCGGGCTGCACGCAGACCGAAGCGCCGTTCAACTCGGTGGCGCTTTTGACGCCGAGTTTCTTGTTGACCATGAAACCCTGGCCGTCATAGAAGAGTGTGCCGGCGAAGACCGACCCCATGCCGGCATCGCGTGAGGCCGTCCAGGTGGTGTTGCGCGACAGCATATCCACTTCGCCCGACTGCAGGATGGTGAAGCGGTTCTGTGCGGTGGTCGGCACGAACTGGACCTTGTTGCCATCACCGAGGATGGCGACCGCTACAGCGCGGCAGAACTCAGCATCGAGTCCCGTCCATTTGCCGGTCGCGTCAGGGGCGGAAAAGCCGAGCAAGCCAGTATTGACCGCACAGCGTAATGTGCCACGCTGCTTGATCGTGTCGAGGGTTGGGCCAGCCAGTGCGATCGCAGGGGCTGTGGCGACGGCCGTCACGGCAAGCGTCTTCAGAAGCTTTTTCAGCATGAGTCAGTCTCCAGTGGGTCGGGCCTTCGCGGATGCGAAGCGTGAGAATGAGTGTAAGGGTGTTTGCGCCGTACGCACAAACAGCCGAGATCCAATGGGGGTTTTGGTGGATGTCCCCGAGCGCCTTCGCGGGCGGAAGCGGGCTGGAAAGCGGTAGGATAGGGATTTCCTGATTCAAGAGGGTGTTCCTGATGCATCGTATCGCTGTGTTGCCCGGAGACGGGATTGGCAAGGAGGTGGTGCCCGAGGGGCTGCGCGTGCTCGAGGCTGCCGCCACCCGCTTTGACATCCCCTTGCATTTCGACCATTTTGACTTCGCCAGTTGCGATTACTACGCTCGGCACGGCGTCATGATGCCGGCCGACTGGAAGGACCGGATCGGCGGGCATGACGCGATTTTTTTCGGCGCGGTGGGTTGGCCGGCAACGGTGCCCGACCATGTCTCGCTCTGGGGGTCGCTGCTCTTGATGCGGCGAGAATTCGACCAGTACATCAATCTCCGGCCGGTCCGCCTGATGCCGGGCGTGCCCTGCCCGCTCGCTGGACGCAAGCCCGGTGATATCGACTTCTACGTCGTGCGCGAAAACACCGAGGGTGAGTATTCTTCGGTCGGCGGCAAGATGTTCCCCGGCACCGACCGGGAGTTTGTGTTGCAGGAGTCGGTGTTCACGCGCACCGGAGTCGACCGGGTGCTCCAGTACGCATTTGAACTGGCCCGCCGCCGTCCGCGCCGCAAGCTGACCTCGGCCACCAAGTCGAACGGCATTTTCATTTCAATGCCCTACTGGGACGAGCGCGTCGAGGCGATGCGTGCGCAATACCCGGACGTGGCTGTGGACAAATTTCACATCGACATCCTCACCGCCCATTTCGTTCGCAACCCGAACTGGTTTGACGTGGTGGTGGCGAGCAACCTGTTTGGTGACATCCTGTCGGATCTGGGGCCAGCCTGCACCGGGACGATTGCGATCGCCCCGTCGGGCAACATCAATCCCGAGCGACGCTTCCCCTCGCTCTTCGAGCCGGTGCATGGATCGGCGCCCGATATAGTTGGCAAGGGGGTGGCCAACCCCATCGGTCAGATCTGGTGCGCAGCCATGATGCTGGACCATCTGGGCTTCAGTGTGGCGCACGACGCCATCCTGGCTGCGATCGAAACCGTGACGGCCGAGGGGCCTCGCACCCCGGACATGGGCGGCGCGGCGGGCACCGCCGATGTCGGACGTGCGATCGCGCAGGTCGTCTCGGGTTAGCATTGCAGCCTGGTTTGACTATTTCCTTTCGTTCCAATTTTCAGGAGCATTTACGATGAAATTTTCTGCACACTTGGCGGGAGCGCTTGCGCTGGCCGTTTCCGCAATGGGCGCTCAGGCCGACGAGTATCCGAGTCGCGCGATTTCGATCGTCGTTCCGTTCGCCGCGGGTGGTCCGACAGATATCGTTGCGCGCAGCATGGGCGAAGCGATGGCGCGTTCGATGGGCGGCGCCAAGATTGTGATCGAGAACGTAGCGGGTGCCGGCGGGACGATCGGCCCGGCGCGCGTGGCTCGTGCCAAACCGGACGGCTACACGGTTCTGATCCATCACATCGGCATGTCGACTGCGCCGACGCTCTACCGGAAGCTGCCCTACAACCCGGTTGAGGATTTCGAGCACATCGGGCTCATCAACGAAGTGGCGATGACCCTGCTGGTCAAGAACGCTCTGCCTGTTCAGAATATCGGGGAGTTTCTGCCCTATCTCAGGCAAAACGCATCCAAGATCACGATGGCCAATGCCGGGATCGGGGCGGCCTCTCATCTTTGCGGTTTACTGTTCATGAGTGCGCTGGGCACCAATCTCGTGACGGTTCCCTACAAGGGCACAGCCCCGGCGCTGGCCGATTTGATGGGCGGGCAGGTTGATCTGCTCTGCGATCAGACCACCAACACCGTCCCTTCGATCAATGCCGGCAAGGTTCGTGCGCTCGCGGTGACCTCACCGCAACGTCTTGCGGTACTGCCAAATCTTCCGACCCTGGACGAAGTCGGGCTCAAGGGCTTCAACGTGTCGATCTGGCATGGCTTCTACGCGCCCAAGGGCACACCGAAGGCAGCGGTGGACAAACTCGAAGCGGCGCTGAAGGCCGCGCTCAAGGACCCGGCGATCATCAAGCGATTTGCAGACCTGGGTACGGAACCCGTTGCGCAGGATAAGGCCACGCCGGCTGCACTGCGTTCGCATCTGATCTCCGAAATCAAGCGCTGGGAGCCCTTGATCAAAAAGGCGGGTGCTTTCGCAGATTGAGGACCAGGACCTGGTTTCGATGAATGGTGCTGCCCGGGGTCCTGTGGTGACGGAATGGTCGGATCCTCGGTCGGCGCCAGCGTTGTTGTTGCGTAGTTTCGAAGCTGCGGTTGCGGCCGCTGACCCGGCCCGGGTGCTGGCCCGTCATGTGCCCGACGAGCAGACCCTCCGGGATTATCGACGCACCGTTGTGGTGGGTGCCGGCAAGGCGGCCGCCAGCATGGCAGCCGCGCTCGAGCAGCTTTGGCCGTCCGATTGCCCGCTGAGCGGACTGGTGATCACCCGCTACGGGCATGCATTGCCCTGCAGGCGTGTCGAAGTGGTCGAGGCTGGGCACCCCGTGCCCGACCAATCGGGCCAACTCGCCGCGCAGCGCCTGTTTGAGATTGCCCAAGACGCCGATCCCGATGATCTGTTGATCGTTTTGCTCTCGGGTGGGGGCTCCAGCCTGCTGAGCCTGCCGGTGCCCGAGATCCCGATGGCCGACCTGCGGGCCGTTACGCAGTCACTCTTGGCCAGCGGGACACCGATACAGTCGATCAATGTGGTGCGCAAACACCTCTCGCGGGTGGCGGGCGGGCGATTGGCCGCGAGCACCCGCGCGCAGGTACTTGCGCTCGTGATCTCCGATGTCGCAGGTGACGATCTGTCTTCGATCGCGAGCGGCCCCTGCGCGCCTGATCCCAGCACGTACGGCGATGCGCTGCAGGTGATCGAGCGACATGCAGTGAAGGCCCCCGGTTCGGTTCTGGCCTGGCTGCGTCGCGGTGCTGCCGGTGGCGTGGATGAGACGCCCAAACCGGGCGACGCGGTCTTCCAGCGGGTTGAGCACCGGCTGATCGCGAGCGCTCAGCGCAGCCTCGAGGCGGGCGCCGAGGTGTTTCGCGAGGCCGGAATCGAGGCGCACATTCTGAGCGACAGCATGACGGGCGAAGCGCGCGACGTCGCCGAGGTGCACGCCGCGATCGCCCGCCAGATCGTTCGTCATGGCCAGCCCTTCGCCCGGCCGGTCGTGCTCATTTCCGGGGGGGAGTGCACGGTCACGGTCCGAGGCCGGGGTCGGGGCGGGCGCTGCAGCGAGTTTCTGCTTGCGCTTGCGTTGGCCGGCGCCGACGTCCCGGGCCTCTGGGCACTCGCCGCCGACACCGACGGGATCGACGGGGTCGAAGATGATGCTGGAGCATGGTTCGGGCCCGATACGCTCGCCCGACTGGCCCGCCAGGGCGTGGACGGGCGTCAAATGCTGGCCGATAACGATGCCTGGCAATTTTTCGAGGCGGCCGGTTCCTTGATCCGAACGGGCCCCACCTTCACCAATGTCAATGACTACAGGGTCCTCTGGATCCATTGAGGCTGAGGGTCTTACCTTCGGCCCGAACGCTATCGGCTGCTGAGCCGACTCATGGAGACTGCCCTGGAAACGAGCGCCTCATCCCCCCTGGACCCGACCCCCTCGGGCCCCGATCAGTTGAGCATGATCCGGCCGGACGACTGGCATCTGCATTTGCGAGACGGCGAAGCCCTCGCGACTGTGGTGCCGGCATCCGCAGCACAGTTCGCGCGGGCGATCGTGATGCCCAATCTGAGGCCACCGGTCATTACGGTCGCGCAGGCGATGGCCTATCGTGAACGCATTCTGGCGGCGCTGCCTGCTGCAGCCGTGTTCGAGCCCCTGATGACGCTCTACCTCACCGACAACACGTCCGCCGACGAAATCGATCGTGCGGCCGACAGCGATTGCGTGCATGCGGTCAAGCTTTATCCGGCGGGCGCCACAACGAATTCAGACGCTGGTGTAACAGCACTGCGCCGGGCCTATGTCGCGCTTGAGGCGATGCAGCGCCGCGGTCTGCCCTTGCTCATTCATGGCGAGGTGACCGATCCGGGTGTCGATGTGTTCGACCGCGAGGCCCGCTTCATCGACGATGTGCTCGAGCCCATGCGGCGGGACTTTCCCGCGCTGCCGGTGGTCTTCGAGCACATCACCACCGCTGAAGCCGCCCAGTACGTGACGGGTGCCAGCGGTCGCATCGGCGCCACGATCACCGCACACCACCTCCTCTGGAACCGCAACGCGATCTTTGCGGGCGGGCTGCGCCCGCATTGGTATTGCCTGCCTGTGCTCAAGCGCGAGCACCACCGACAGGCGCTCATTGCCGCGGCAACGGGCGCGAGTGATCGCTTCTTTCTCGGCACCGATAGTGCCCCCCATCCGGCCCGGCTCAAGGAGCACGCTGCAGCCTGTGCGGGTTGCTACACAGCACCCCATGCGATCGAACTCTACGCGACCGCGTTCGAGCAGGCCGGCGCACTCGATCGGCTCGAGTCGTTCGCAAGCGTGAATGGACCTCGGTTTTATGGCCTGCCGGTCAATACCCAGCGCGTGACGCTCGTGCGGCAGGACTGGACCATTCCGGATCGTTTGCCCTTTGGGGCCGATGGCATCGTCCCGCTGGCCTCGGGCGAGACCTTGCACTGGAAGCTTTCCGCTTGATCGCCCTGTCTGGCCGCGCATTCGGGAAGGCCTCGGTCGTGCTTGGGCGGCAGCCAATCGCTGAGTTGCTTGCCCTTTGCGGCGATCCAGGTGAAGGTCCGCCATCGATCGAGGCGCTCAACGAGGAGGCCGACCGCCGTGCGGTGCGGTCCCGAAGCGGTTGGCCGATTCGTTTCGTCGTTTCGCGAGAAGGGCAGACATCATCTGCAGCCGCCTATGAGGGACGGATCTGGGCGAGCGGCGAGGTGGCGACGCGCCAGCATGGCCGTGGCGCCTGCCACGATGGTTTCAACGCTTTCTGCTGGCTCGCTTTCCCGCAGGTGCGTGCCTGCCTGAACGCGCTGCAGGCGCTGGCTCTCGGTCTGAGGGCCGATGCCGGAGGGGCCTTTGCAGCGACTCCGACCTCCGGAAGGGGGCGTCTGCGTGATCAGGTCACGCTGTTCGACGAAAGCGGGGGGCTGCTCGTCACCCGCAACCGCACACTCGCGTCGGCTTTTCATGCGGGCGATTGGCAGACGCTCTTCGTGAGGCGACGTGAGATTTGGCCAGCTGAGGCGAATCTGTTGCTCACCGGGCATGCCCTCCACGAAAAGCTCCTGAATCCCTACAAGTCCCTATGCGCCAGGGTCCTTTGGATCGATGCGGATCCCGGCACCCCGCTTGAGCAGATCGATCAGCGGGCAGCCTGGCTGCTTGATCGCGCTCTGGCCCACGTGCCGGCCGGAGCGGGCTTGGACGGTTTGCGTCCTCTGCCGGTAATGGGGGTGCCGGGGTGGCACCCGGCGAATGTCGACCCAGCCTTTTATCGGGATCCGCTGGTTTTCAGAACCCGCAGCGCTTAAGATTCGGCCGCGGGGTGGATCGGGCGATCGCCGGTTGTCAGACGACAGTCTGTCGACGGGAGGAAGGTCCGGACTCCACAGGACAGGGTGCTGGCTAACGGCCAGGCGGCAGGCGCCTTCGGGCGCGGGTCGACGGAAAGTGGAACAGAAAGCATACCGCCCAAGCAGCGTCGTCCGCGGCGTTGCCGGCAAGGGTGAAATGGCGAGGTAAGAGCTCACCGCGGACGTGGCGACACGGCCGGCACGCAAAACCCCACCCGGAGCAACATCAAATAGGTACGCGCGCGGTGCTTGCACTGCACAGGGTGGTCCGCCCGAGCGTACGGGTAGATGGCTGGAGCGCACGGGCAACCGTTCGCCTGGAGGAATGGTCGTCACGCCGGCGTGAGTCGGCGCACAGAATCCGGCCTACAGATCCGCCCCGCATGTCCCGAAACGTCATCGCCCCCGGCGCCGGTTCATCGGCGCCTCACAGGCTCATGTGAACGCAAAACCGCGTCGCCTTGACCCGGTTTTGGTGCATGCGTATAGTGGGAAATTGTGCAGAAAAGTGGTGATTTATGGGAGATTTTCCCGACTTAGGCCTCCGTTGACCCGGGGATTGTGACCGATGTTTCAGGGCGGTTCAGCGCTTTCGCTCGATGCAAAGGGCAGGATGACCGTGCCATCCCGTCATCGGGATGCGCTCGTCCTGCAATGTGAGGGCCAACTCACCCTGACGCGTTCCCCGGATGGCTGCTTGCTGCTTTTTCCCCGTCCGGTGTGGGCCCAGCATCGCGAAAAGATCGCGGCGCTGCCGATGAGCGCCCGCGCCTGGACCCGCATCTTTCTGGGTAGCGCTTCCGATGTGGACATGGATGGTACGGGTCGCATCCTGATTCCACCCGAACTGAGACAGGTCGCCTCGCTCAGCAAGGAGGTGATGCTCCTCGGGATGGGGCGTCATTTCGAGCTTTGGGATGCCACGATGTTGCAGCAGGCCGAACAGCAGACGATTGCAGCCGGCATGCCGGAGTCGATCGCCACGTTTTCTTTCTAGCCGGTGTGAATTGATTTCTGAAGAGGAGGGCTCGAGGCAGCAGGGCAGGGCAGGTGAGCATCGTCCGGTGATGTGCGGGGCGGTCATTGAGGCGTTGGCGATCCGAAAGCAGGGCGTGTATGTCGATTGCACTTTCGGACGAGGGGGGCACAGTCGGGCGGTGCTAGAACGGCTCGGGCCGACGGGCAGATTGCTTGCCTTGGATCGTGACCCCGAGGCGGTGCGTGTGGGCGAGGGCTGGATCGACCCGAGGTTCCGGATCGTGCATGCGGCGTTTTCCGAGCTTGGCAGCGTGCTGGATCGGCTGGGAGTGGGCAAGGTCGACGGTGTTTTGATCGATCTCGGCGTGTCCTCCCCCCAGCTTGACGACCCTGCGCGTGGATTCAGTTTCAGGCAATCCGGCCCCCTGGACATGCGGATGGATCCGAGCCGTGGGATGCCGGTCAGGCAGTGGTTGTTGCAGGCGAGTGAACAAGAGATCGCAAAGGTCATTGCGGAGTATGGTGAAGAACGGTTTGCTGTTCAGATTGCAAGTGCGATTGCTGCGCGCATCCGGCGCGATGGCGATGCCGCGCTCCTCACGACCCGCGAGCTCGCGGAGCTCGTCGCAGGGGTCGTGCGGCGCCGCCAGCGGCACGTTGCGCCTGGGCATGATCCGGCGACCCGCGCCTTCCAGGCCTTTCGGATCTTCATCAACCGCGAGCTCGAAGAGCTTGCGGACGTACTCGTCGGCGCGTGCGAGCGTCTGGTGAGCGGGGGGCGTATGGCGGTGATCAGTTTTCATTCCCTGGAAGACCGGCTCGTCAAGCGGTTCATCGCCGAGCAGTCGGGCCGCGACGCGCCTCGCGATCCGGTGACGGGTGCGCATCTGCCGGTTGCGATGCGATTGCGCCCAGTCGCGCGCGTGCTTCCCGACCCGGATGAGGTCCGGATCAATCCCCGATCGCGCTCTGCCGTCCTGCGCGTCGCGCAGCGCACCTGAGGAACAGGCGATGACCCGTCTCAACATCGTTTTGCTTGCGGTGCTGTCAGTCTGTGCGCTATCCCTGATCACCGCACAGCATGAGGCACGTCGCACGCACATTGCGCTCGAGCATGCCCAGGGCGATGCGAGGCGTCTCGATGCTGACTGGAACCACCTGCGCATTCAGCAGGTGTCGCTCAGCACGGCAGCATTGATCGACGCCCGCGCAAGGGGCCAGCTTGGGATGAACAGCCCCTTGCCGCATCGGACGCTTCACGCGATCCGGAACCCTGCGACCGGCGAGATGCGGGTCGGTACGCTTGCCTTGCCACCGGGCTCCCGGTCCGTTCAGGGGGCCGTGATGATCGTCCCCGTCCCGCAGGGCGAGGGGCGGGTAAGGTAGTCTGATGAAGCCTTTTCTTCACCGCTCGATGCCGCTTGCGGCCAACCCTCTCCTGGGCGTGCAGCTATCTGGCCTGCGATCACGACTCGTCATGCTGGTCCTCAGCGCAGCGTTTCTCGCGCTCGCCGCGCGTGCGGTCTACGTCCAGATCTTTGCTCAGGACTTCCTGGTCAGTCAGGGCGAGCGGCGCTACGCGCGCAACCTCGATCTGCCGGCTTCGCGCGGCGATATTTTTGACCGCAATGGGGAGGTGCTCGCCTCCAGCCTGCCGATGATTGGTATCGCGGCCGATCCCAGGCAGCTGAAGGCCGACCACCCGCGTTTCAACCAGTTGGCCGTCGTGCTTGGACTCAAGCCGGAGGAGCTCAAGACGCGTCTCGAAGGGGGTGCACGGGGTTTCGTCTATCTGAGGCGTCAGGTCACGCCTGATGTCGCTGCCGAGGTCGCGCGCTTGCGGATGCCTGGCCTCAGCCAGTTGCCCGAGTATCGTCGCGACTATCCCCAAGGTGAGCGGCTTGCACAGATTGTCGGATTCACCGATGTCGAGGACCGCGGACAGGAAGGGGTGGAACTTGCTCACAATGCGCATCTGACCGGCTCAGCTGGCCAGCGGCGTGTCATTCGCGACAAGCTCGGTCAGATCATCGAAGCAGTCGAGACGATCCGCGAACCCCGGAACGGCGGACATCTCGTGCTGTCGATCGACGCTGAAATCCAGTCCAGAACCTTCAGCCTCCTTCGCCAGGCGGTCGCCGACCACAAGGCCGCCGCAGGCGCGGCGGTCGTGCTCGACGTCCGAAGCGGCGAGCTGCTGGCGGTAGCCAATTGGCCAAGTTACGACCCCAATGACAGTGCGAGTCGGGCCGGGGCAGAGTTGCGTAACCGCGCCATCACCGACACCTTCGAGCCGGGCTCCACGCTCAAGCCTTTCACGGCCGCGCTCGCGCTGGAATTGCGGCGCTTTGCGCCTCATACGGTGATCGATACGGGCAACGGACGCATCACCGTTGGTGGTCACCAACTGTCGGACGTGAAGGCCCATGGGCCGCTCACTGTCGAGGGTGTGATCCAGAAGTCGTCCAACGTTGGCACCGTTCGCATGGCCCAGAACCTTTCGTCCAAGGAACTTTGGGAGACCATGACCGCCGTCGGGCTGGGCCAGGCGCCCCAACTGGGTTTCCCGGGTGCGGTCGCGGGCCGGGTCCGGCCCTATCGGAACTGGAAGCCCGTCGATCACGCCACGATTTCCTACGGATACGGTTTGTCGGTCTCGCTGATCCAATTGGCGCGGGCTTACACGGTCTTTGCCCGTGACGGTGATCTTGCTCCGGTCAGCATCCTGCGCGGTGGCGACCAGACTGCCGCAACACCGGTGTTTTCGGCGACAACTGCGCGCACGGTGCGGCGTATGCTGGAGATGGCGGCGGGCCCCGAGGGTACGGCACCGCTCGCCCAGGTGCCCGGGTATCGAGTCGCCGGGAAGACCGGTACCGCGCGCAAACTGCAGGGTGGGCGCTACGTCAGCAAGTACGTCTCGTCCTTTGTCGGTTTTGCACCCGTCTCCAACCCGCGCATCGTCGTGGCCGTGATGATCGATGAGCCGTCAACGGGCCGCTATTACGGTGGCACGGTTGCAGGCCCGCTTTTTTCCCAGATCACGGGGCATACCCTCAGAGCGCTGCGGGTCGCGCCCGATGCGCCACTGTTCGCGCTACCCGAAGGCGCGCCGATCATCGCCAGTCAAGCGAGCCGGGCAGCGGGTGATCTCGCGCTGATCGAGGGAAGGCGGGCGAGCCGGTGAACGCAATGACTCGCCCTGATCGTTTGGTGCTTGAGCCCGTTCAGCGAGCCGACGTGCTGGCCTCATGGCTTCGCGACGTGCTGGGGCCAGGTGCCGAGTTGCGCTGCGACAGCCGAACGGTCAGGCCGGGCGATGCCTTCTTTGCCTGGTCCGGCAGTGCTTCCGACGGGCGTCTTCACTGTGCCGATGCCTTGCGGCGAGGCGCGGCGGCCTTGCTCGAGGAATCGGCTGGCGATCCTGACATCGCGTTCCCGACTCTCGACGGTAGTCCAGGCGGCGTTCCTCAGCTTGCGGTCCCGGGGTTGCGCGCGCTCGCTGGCGAAGTTGCATCGCGCTTTTACGGCCTGGCTGCCTCGCGACTGCGCGTGGTCGCCGTGACCGGGACCAACGGCAAGACAACAACCACCCATTGGATTGCCCAGGGTCTCAACGCCATCGGGCGCTCATGTGGATTGATCGGGACCTTGGGTTTTGGTTGGCCCGACAAAACGCTGGTGCCCTTCGGGCTGACCATGCCCGATGTCCTGTCTCTGCATGGGATGCTGCGCATGCTCGAGCAGGGCGGAGCGCTTGCGGTCGCGATGGAGGCCACCTCCATCGGGCTCCAGCAAGGGCGCCTCGATGGCGTCCAGCCCAGTGTCGCCGTCCTGACCAATCTGACCCGCGACCATCTGGATTATCACGGCAGTCTCGAGGCCTATGCGCGGGCCAAACTGCGACTCTTCGAGTGTCCCGGGCTGGGTTGTGCGGTGGTCAATGGCGATGACCCCATCGCCGCACGCGTGCTGGCGACGATCGATTCGTCATGCCCGGCGATTGCCTTTGGCGAAACCGTGGGGTCCTGCACCCACCCCGAATTGCGGCACCTGATTGCCGAGCGGGTCGTCGAGCAGGCCGACGGCATAGTCGTTTCGATCGCGGGAGACTTTGGCCGGGCGGAACTGCTGTTGCCGATCACCGGACGATTCAATGTCTCCAATGCGCTTGCCGCCGGCGCGAGTTGGCTCGCTCTGGGGGAAGACTTCAACCGTGTGGTCGAGCAGTGGTCTGCGCTCGCCGCCGTACCGGGGCGGCTGCAGTGCATTGGCGGGCGAAAGGAGCCGCTTGCCGTGGTCGACTATGCCCACACACCCGATGCGCTGGGCCATGCGCTCGAGGCGCTGCGACCGGTCGCGCGGGAGCGAGCGGGTCGTCTGGTCTGTGTCTTTGGGGCCGGAGGCGGGCGGGACCGAGGGAAGCGCCCGATGATGGGTGCGCAAGCCGAACGTCTGGCCGATCTCGTGGTGCTCACCAGTGACAATCCACGCGAGGAGTCGCCCGAGGCCATCCTCGCGGACATCGAAGCGGGGATGCAGCGGCCTCCTGCCGTGAGGGAGCCTGACCGCGGGCGCGCGATCGACCGAGCGCTCCTCGAGGCGGCTTCAGCCGATGTGGTGTTGATCGCCGGAAGGGGCCATGAGGCGTGGCAGGAAATCGGTGGTCATCGGATTGCCTTTTCAGATGCCGAACGGGCGCGTCAGGCGCTGGTTCGGCGAGCACATATAGCGCAGCCTGTCGATGCGCCCGGGTCGAACGTTCAGTTGGCCGGCAGCAGCGGGGGTCGGGCGTCTGCAGGCCAGCCTGAGCGTCTGTTCACCTTGAGGCAGGCATATCAGTGGCTCTCTCAAGGTTTCCTTCATGGTGAAGGGACAGAGTGGGTCTGCGCGGTCGTCACCGATTCGCGGCGGATGGTGCCTGGCTGCCTCTTCGTTGCGCTCTCCGGTGAGCGCTTTGACGGTCACGATTTCATCGGCGAGGCCCACGCCAAGGGGGCAGCAGCCGTCTTGTACGATCGCTGGCGTGGGGGCATCACGCTGCCTGCGATCGGCGTGTCCGACAGCCGGGTTGCCCTGGGCGAGATTGCCGCTGGGTGGCGAGCTCGTTTCCAAATGCCCTTGGCGAGCGTTGCCGGCAGCAATGGCAAGACGACTGTCAAGGAAATGCTGGCATCGATCTGCCGAGCCGCAATCGGTTCCGATGCAGTGCTGTCGAGCCCGGGGAACGACAACAACGAGATCGGCGTCGCGCAAACGCTGCTGAGCTTGCGTGAGTTCCATCGGCTGGCCGTATTGGAACTTGGCATGAATCACCCCGGAGAAATGGCCTGGCTGGCTGCGATGGCACGTCCGACCGTTGCGCTCGTCAACAACGCGCAGCGCGAGCATCAGGAGTTCATTGCGGGTACTCGAGGCTCGGCGCGCGAAAATGCGGAGTCCTTTGCATTTCTTGGCGCCGAAGGCGTTGCGGTCTTTCCGGGCGACGATCCCGAGCACTCGCCCGCGTGGCGCGAGGCTGCGAGTCACTGCAGGACGCTCGAGTTCGGCCTGGTAGACCAGCTCGATCCCGATCGTATGGGGTTTCTGGTCTGTGCTCGGCGCGATGCAGAGCCCTCTTCATTCGAGCTCAGGATTGAGGGCAGGTCGGTTCCAGTTGCTCTGGCCATTGCTGGCGCGCATAACATCCGCAACGCGCTTGCCGCAGCAGCCTGCGCGCATGCGATGGGACTGGATTCTGAGTCGATTCGTGTCGGTCTCGAGCGATTCAGGCCGGTGCCTGGGCGTCTCGTCGAATGCGCTGGCTTGAAGGGCATCCGTTTGATCGATGACACCTACAACGCCAACCCTGATTCGGTTCGAGCGGCGATCGACGTGCTGGCTGCCTCCGGCCGCACGGCCGTTCTGGTCCTCGGGGACATGGGTGAAGTCGGTGAGCAGGGACCGCTGTGGCACGCCGAGGTCGGCGCCTACGCCCATGAGCGCGGCGTCGCTGCGCTTTTCGCACTCGGCGAGGCGACCCGAGAGTCGGTACGGGCCTTCGGTCCGGCGGCCAGGCACTTCTCTTGCCTGGCTGATCTGGTCTCTGACTTGCGCAGTTTTGTCCAGGCCGAGATGGTGGTCCTGGTCAAGGGCTCACGCTTCATGCAGATGGAGCGTGTCGTGACCCAGCTTAAGTACGAGGAGTCGCGCTGATGCTCCTCGAACTCGCGCAGTGGCTTGCCCGCGATATCCGCGGCTTTTCAGTATTCAACTACATCACGCTGCGCGCCGTGCTTGCCGCGATGACCGCGCTGCTCATTGGACTCATCTTTGGTCCGGTGGTCATCCGCAAGCTCGCTGAAATGAAGATCGGTCAGGCTGTGCGGAGCAATGGGCCGCAGACCCATCTTTCCAAGTCCGGCACGCCGACGATGGGAGGCGCGCTGATCCTGATCGCAGTGACGGCTTCGACTCTGCTTTGGTCCGATCTGGGGAACCGCTTCGTCTGGGCGGTCTTGCTCGTGACGCTGGGCTTCGGCCTGATCGGCTGGGTCGACGACTATCGCAAGGTCGTGAGGCGTGATCCCAATGGGATGCGTGCCCGGGAGAAATTCTTCTGGCAATCGCTGATTGGACTGGCGGCAGCCTTCTATCTGGCGTTTACGGTGCCTGCCCAGAGCGAGGCCCAGGCGATCGAGCTGTTCATGCGATGGGTCCGCGAGGGATTCGCGATCGAGCTGCCTGCTCGAGCCGATCTGATCGTTCCCTTTTTCAAGAACGTCGCCTATCCGTTGGGCGTCATCGGCTTCATCGTGTTGAGTTTCCTTGTGATCGTGGGCACCAGTAATGCAGTGAACCTGACCGACGGGGCAGATGGGCTCGCAATCATGCCCTCGGTGCTGGTGGGATCCGCTCTGGGCCTTTTTGCCTATGTCGCTGGCAATGCGGTCTTCGCGCGCTATCTGCTTGTGCCCTACGTGCCCGGTGCGGGCGAGCTGACGGTGTTCTGTGCTGCGATTGCAGGGGCTGGGCTCGCCTTCCTTTGGTACAACACCTATCCTGCTCAGGTCTTCATGGGCGATGTGGGCGCGCTGGCGCTCGGCGGGGCCTTGGGCACCGTTGCGGTCGTGGTCCGTCAGGAGATTGTGCTCTTCATCATGGGCGGGGTGTTTGTCGTCGAGACCCTGTCGGTGATGATCCAGGTGGGCTGGTTCAAGTACACCCGGTACCGCTACGGCGAGGGACGACGCATTTTCCGAATGGCGCCCCTGCACCATCACTTCGAGGTGGGCGGGGTCAAGGAAAGTCAGGTTGTCGTTCGGTTCTGGATCGTGACGATGATGCTGGTGCTGGTCGGCCTTTCGACCCTGAAGCTGCGGTGAGGGCATGAGGATGCCCCCCGTCACTCCTGTGCCGGCCGAAGCGCCTCAGATGCAGCTCTTCGACCTGGCAGGACGTCACGTTCTGGTTTTGGGCCTGGGCGAGTCCGGCGTCGCGATGGCACAGTGGTGCGCGGCGCGCGGCGCGCGGCTCCGTTTTGCCGACACGCGTTACGCCGAGGCTGATCGACTCCCCAAGTCCCTCACTGAACTCGCGCCGACGTGTGAGCAGGTGGGTGGTGATTTCAGCCAGACCTGGTTGCAGGACATCGATCTGGTTTGCTGGAGTCCGGGCCTTTCCACCGAGCGGGGCGAGTCGGCGGCCTTCTTCGAGCTCGCACGCGAACGACGGATTCCGGTGTTGGGGGAACTTGATCTGTTTGCCCAGGCGCTCGCCCAGCTTGCGCAGTCGGGCTATCGGCCGCGGGTTGTGGCGGTGACCGGCACCAACGGCAAGACCACCACGACTGCGCTCACTGCACGCCTTCTGAACGCCAGCGGTGTGTCGGCTCTCGCCGCGGGCAATATCGGGCCGGCGATGCTGACTGCGCTCACACACGCGCTTGAGAGCGACTCGCTGCCCCAGGTCTGGGTGCTCGAGCTCTCGAGCTTCCAGTTGGCGCTCTGTCAGGGTTTCGAGCCCGATGCGGCGACCGTGCTCAACCTGTCTCCCGATCACCTCGATTGGCATTCGGATTTCGAAAGCTATCGCCTCGCAAAACGACGCATCTTGGGGCCGAGCACCTGGGTGGTGTTCAACCGGGCTGATGCCGCCACCCATCCCGATCCTTTCGAGCCCCCCTTGGTCAAAGCGCGGGGCGGGCGACGCTCCGCGCCAGTCAGTCAGAGTCGTCAAAGTGGCTTCGGGCTCGATCGACCCACTCGGCCCGGGGATCTCGGGATCGTGACCGAGGGGCCGCTCGCCTGGCTGGCGATTGCCGAGCACGAGGACCCAGCGCCGGCCTCTTTTGAGGCCCCATCCGAGCCGGTCAGGATTCGCAAGCTGATGCCTGTGGAGGCGCTCAGGATAGCGGGTGCCCACAACCATCAGAACGCCATGGCGGCCATCGCCCTGGCGCGCTCGGTGGGCGGGTCGATGGCACCGATGCTGCGTGCCTTGCGTGATTATCGCGGCGAGCCGCATCGATGCCAGCTGCTCGCGCGGATCGACGAAGTCGAATACTTCAACGACAGCAAGGGCACCAACGTCGGGGCGAGCGTTGCAGCGCTCGAGGGTCTTGCCCGGCCGACCGTGCTGATTGCCGGCGGCGATGGCAAGGGCCAGGATTTCGGGCCGCTTGCCGGCGCGGTCGCCCGCCACGCTCGCGCAGTCGTTTTGATCGGGCGTGATGCCGGTCTGATCGCCGAGGCACTCAAGGACACCGCGCGACCGATCGAGCACTGCGACCGCCTGGAAGACGCCGTTGCGAAGGCAAGGGTCCTCGCGCGTCCGGGTGATGCGGTCCTGCTCTCGCCTGCGTGCGCAAGCTTCGACATGTTTCAAAGCTATGTTCATCGCGGCCAGGCCTTTGCGGCGCTCGTTCAGGAACTGGCCGACAAGGCGGGGACGCCTCTGGAGCTCGCATGCTGAACGCCACCACCGAGCGGTTCCGTATGCGTCTGGCGCAGTCACGCGCGTCGAGTGCTACGCCCGCTGCGATTGACACAACGCTGCTCTGGGTGGTGGTCGTGCTCATGGTCAGTGGCGCGGTGATGGTGTACTCGGCATCGATCGCGTTGCCCGATGCGCCCCGCTTCGCGCGCCTGTCGCCCTGGCATTTTCTGCTTCGCCACCTGTTTTCGATCTCGATCGGCATCTCGCTCGCGCTTCTAGCCTTCGCCGTGCCGGTGGATCAATGGCAGCGCTGGTCCATGTGGCTGTTCGGTCTGGGGCTCGTGCTGCTCGTTCTGGTGCTGCTGCCGCACATCGGCAAGATGGCGCTTGGTGCACGCCGCTGGATTCCGCTGGGCGCCTTCAACCTTCAGCCCTCTGAGCTGATGAAGCTCTTCGTCATTCTTTACGCCGCCGATTACGCGGTTCGCCGTCAGGATGTGATCGGCCGCTGGGTCAAGGGGACCTGGCCAATCGCTGCCGCACTGGCTGCAGTAGCCATTTTATTGATGTGGCAGCCCGACTTCGGCGCTTTTGTCGTGATCGCGGCGGTCGCGATCGGGCTTCTCTTTCTCGCCGGTGTGAGCGTGGGCCTGTTCACCTCGATGCTCTTGCTGGTCGGTGGGATTTTCACCTTGATCGTCACTCTGTCGTCTTGGCGGCGCGATCGCATTTTTGCCTATCTCGATCCCTTCAGCGCGGAGTACGCGCTCGGCAAAGGTTATCAACTGACGCACGCGCTGATCGCGCTGGGTCGGGGAGAGATCTTCGGCGTGGGGCTGGGTGCCTCGGTCGAAAAATTGCATTACCTGCCCGAGGCGCACACCGACTTTCTGCTGGCCGTGATCGGCGAGGAACTGGGCCTCGCGGCCGTGATGCTGATCATCCTCGCGTTTTTCTGGATTGTGCGACGCGCGTTCGAAATCGGGCGACTCGCAATCAAGCTGGATCGTCCGTACGGGGGGCTGGTCGCACAGGGCATCGGCTTGTGGTTCGGCGTTCAGGCCTTCATCAATATCGGAGTCAACACGGGGTTGCTGCCCACCAAGGGACTGACCCTGCCGTTGATGAGCTATGGCGGGAGCGCGATTGTCGTGAATTGCATTGCGCTCGCCCTCTTGCTCAGGGTGGATTTCGAGAGCCGACGGCTTATGCGGGGGGGCGGATGACCCGAACCCTCATGGTCATGGCGGGCGGGACGGGTGGTCACGTGATGCCGGGGCTTGCGGTCGCCGAGCAGATGCGCAGTCGCGACTGGTCGGTGGTCTGGCTTGGACATCCCGAGGGGATCGAGGCGCGTCTGGTTGCCGCTCAGGGTATTAAGCTTGAACCGGTGCGTTTCGGGGGGTTGCGCGGCAAGGGGCTGTTGAAAAAAATCCTGCTGCCCCTCAACCTCCTCCGCGCTTTTCTCCAGAGTCTGCTCGCGCTCAGGCGGACTCGCCCGACCGTCGTGTTGGGTATGGGTGGCTATGTCGCCTTTCCGGGGGCCATGATGGCATCGCTCATCGGTGTGCCACTCGTGATCCATGAACAGAACGCGGTGGCGGGGCTCACCAACAAGGTGTTGGCCCGCCTCGCCGACTGCGTGCTCGAGGCCTTCCCAGGCAGTTTGCCGGGCGCCCAATGGGTTGGCAACCCACTGCGGCGCGCGATCAGTGATCTGCCTCCGCCGGCGGAGCGCTACACCGCGCGGAGGGGCCCGCTGAACCTGCTGGTGGTGGGGGGCAGTCTGGGTGCCCAGGTGTTCAATGAGCGTGTGCCGGAGGCGATCGCGCAGCTTCCGCCCGATCGTCGACCGCGTGTCACGCATCAGACCGGTCGAGGTCGTGTCGATGAAGTGTCCGCGCGCTACGCGGCAGTGGGCATCGAGGCAAGCGTTGTCGAGTTTCTCGATGACATGTCCCTGGCCTACTCAAACGCTGATCTCGTGATTGCCCGTGCGGGGGCGATGACCGTTGCGGAGCTTGCTGCGGCTGGTGTGGCGAGCATCCTCGTGCCCTACCCGCACGCGGTCGATGACCATCAGCATGCCAATGCCCGCTACCTTGCCGACCGCGATGCGGCCCGACTGGTCCTCCAGACTGACTTCAGTGCACAGGCACTTGCTGCCGTGCTCGCGACTGAAACCCGCGAGACCACGCTCGCCATGGCCGAGCGGGCCCGGGCGGCTGCGCAGATCGACGCCGCAAGCGAGGTGGCGCGTGCCTGTGAGGGGCTCGCGCGATGAAGCACAAGGTCCGCCATATTCATTTCATCGGGATCGGCGGTGCAGGCATGAGCGGCATCGCGGAGGTGCTGCTGAACCTCGGCTACGCCGTGAGTGGCTCCGATCTGGGCGAGTCCACCGCGACCCGCCGTCTGACGGCCCTCGGTGCCCAGGTCTTTGTTGGCCATGCCCGCGAGCAGGTGCAGGGCGCTGACTGTGTGGTGGTCTCGACCGCAGTGCCGGCCGACAACCCCGAGGTGATTGCTGCACGGGCTAAGCGCCTGCCGGTCGTGCCGCGCGCACTGATGCTCGCCGAATTGATGAA
>Ga0169931_10001547_pt1 | contig 37861 bp, 26 predicted proteins | sample Kivu_15m_20L_FD_129675 | JGI IMG/M metagenome (GOLD analysis project Ga0169931, IMG submission 129675) | Freshwater microbial communities from Lake Kivu, Western Province, Rwanda to study Microbial Dark Matter (Phase II) - Kivu_15m_20L... | ecosystem: Environmental > Aquatic > Freshwater > Lake...
CTCTGAACAATGCCATCTGTGCGTCAACAATCCAAAGATGTGGAAAGGGAATGTCGCCAGACGCCAATGGTTTAGGCCTCCATTGCTTGCCTCGCGCCACCTGCCCCAATCCACGGCGGCCCGTGCCGGTTGAAACCATTCAACTGTCCCGGTGTCTGATAGCCCTGCCGGATCTGTCGCCACAGTGGCGCCAGACCGTCGGCCCGGCTCAAACCTGCGGAGGCGACTCTGATGTTCCCCATGGCTCTCAGCGCCCTCCGCCCAACCGTGCGCCAACGGCGGGAGTCTGGCGCCAAGGGGTGTGACCATTCCGGGACTTTCCGACCCCGGAACCGCACTCCAGACTTCGTGGTGTTTCCCCAGGCGATCCGGCTTCTCCCGGATCTCTGGCAAGCAGGTGGCGCACCGCCAAATCGGCGGCACCTCGACCGGGCCACCCGGCCCGGTCACCCCCTGGTCCGCTCTATGTCACATCGGATCGCGATGCCCCGGCCGCACGCCCCGGCCCATCGCGGCACAGACCCGCCAGGGGTTCTCAAAATTAACTCAACAAATCCCCTCCCGCCGCGGGAGGGGTATGGGGTGGGCACAATTTCAACCCTGAAGGGGTTGTAGTTCTTAGCCTAGGGCAAGGTGAGCTCAACGAACCGCCGCCCTAGGCAGCAGAGCCGTCTCCCCAAATCCAAAAACTTTCACCCCTCAACCCAACCGGAACCCCAACCCCCGGCCCCGCCCAAGGACCATCCTCATGCGAACCCCCTGCGCCCGCCTGCTCCTCAAACGCCAATCAACCACCGTCCAATCGCGCCCAGACCCCAATACCCCACCCCGTCGTCCCGTAGGGACAAAACCAACAAGTCGGGTAGCCCGTGACACCGTCACGGGCCTCAACAGTCACACCGCCCAACTCCCCAAAATTACAATCCCCAAAACCAATCCCCCAGTCCCGGAGGAACCACTGAGTTCAAAACCGAGATATCCTCCCGGGCAAGGCACCACACGGGAAAAACATCCCCCGCAAAGCAAAAGGCCGGGACAAAATCCCGGCCTCACTACCCAAACCCGAAGAAACCACCCCTACCCCACCAACCCCTTCACCACCCGGCCGTGGATGTCCGTCAGGCGGAAATCCCGTCCCGCATGGTGGTAGGTCAGCCGCTCATGTTCGAAGCCCAGCAGATGCAGCAGCGTCGCCTGCAGGTCGTAGACATCCACCGGATTCTCCACCACATGGAAACCCAGGTCATCCGTGGCCCCGTAGGTCTGGCCCGCTTTCACGCCGCCACCCGCCATCCACAGCGTGAAGGCCTGCGGGTGATGGTCCCGACCCTGGCTGCGGCCCAGGCTGGGGTTGGTCTCCACCATCGGCGTCCGACCAAACTCCCCGCCCCAGATCACCAGCGTGTCGTCCAGCAGGCCCCGCGCCTTCAGGTCACGCACCAGGGCCGCGCTCGCCTGGTCGGTCTTGGCGCAGTTACCCTTCAGGTTGCCCACCACATCCGAGTGCGCGTCCCAACCCTCGTTGTAGATCGTCACATACCGCACCCCCCGCTCCACCATCCGCCGGGCCATCAGGCACGCCCGCGCGAAACTGGGCACCTTCGGGTCGGCGCCGTACAGCTTCAGCGTCGCTTCCGACTCCTGCGAAAAGTCCATCAGCTCCGGCGCGCTGGCCTGCAGGCGGAACCCCATCTCATACGCGTTGATCCGCGCGTCGATCTCCCGGTCATGCTCCTGCTGCTCGCGCAGCCGGTTCAGCTTCGCCGCAATATCCAGCGTGTCCCGCTGCAGCCCCTGGTCCACCCCGGGCGGGTTGCCCACATGCAGGATGGGATCCGCCCCGTTCCGCAGCCGGGTGCCCCCGTAGGTGCTCGGCATGAACCCGCTCGACCACAACCCCGCGCCCCCGCTGATCCCGGCGCCGGTCGACAACACCACAAACGCTGGCAGGTTCTTCGTCTCGCACCCCAGCCCGTAGATCGCCCACGATCCGATCGACGGCCGGCCCGGCTGGCTGAATCCCGTCTGGAAAAGCAGTTGCGCCGGGGCGTGGTTGAACTGGTCCGTCTTCATCGACCGCACAATGCACAGCTCATCCGCGATCGAGGCGGTGAAGGGCAGCACCTCCGAAATTTCCGCGCCCGACCGGCCGTGCCGCTTGAACTTGAACCGGGGCCCAAGCACCGCCGCGTCCGGACGGATGAAGGCGTACCGCTGGCCCGCGATCACCGACGGGGGCAGCGGCTTCCCCTCCATCTTGGTCAATTCCGGCTTGTTGTCGAACAGGTCCAGTTGGCTGGGCGCCCCCGTCATGAACAGGTGGATCACCCGCTTCGCCCTCGGCGCAAAATGGGGCTGCCGGGGGGCCAGCGGGTCGGCCTGCGCCGCCCTCCCACTCCCGCCCAAACCCGCCAGGGCCATCGCGCCCAACCCCAGACCCGTCTGGCCCAGGAAAGTCCGCCGGGCCAGTTGCCGGGCCTGCTGTTGCATCATCGGGTTCATCGCTTCACCACCGCTTCATCCAGGTTGAAAAGCAACCGGGCCAGGGCCGTGTAGGCCGCCCGCTGAACAAGGAGACCCTGTTGCACATTCGCCTTGTCATCCAGCCCCAGCAACGCCCGCGCTTGCTCCGGCTTCGCCTGAAATCGCTCGCGCTGTTTGCCAACAAACTCCTGCAGGTCGGCCAGTTCCTCGGCGCTGGGTGGCCGGCTGAGCACCCGGGCGAAGGCGTACGCGATGACGCCGGGCTCCCCCTCGCTGCGGGGCAGCAGGCTGTCCGCCAAACCCCGCGCCGCCTCCAGAAAGGCCGGGTCATTCAGCAGCAGCAGCGCCTGCAGCGGGCTGTTCGACCGGTCCCGCTTGGCCACGCACGCCTCACCCGACGGCGCGTCAAAAGTAAGCGCCTGCGCGAACGGCGCTGTGCGCTTGGCGAAGGTGTACAGGCTGCGCCGGTACCGGTCCTCCCCCGTGCTGGCTGTCCAGTTCAAGGCGCCGTAGGTTCCCTCCGTGGTGATCGACGCCGGCTGCGGCGGATACACACCGGGGCCACCCATCTTGGCCGACAGCAACCCCGCTGCCTGCAGCATCCCGTCACGGATCATCTCGGCATCCAGCCGGTGCCTCGGTCCCCGGGCGCACAGCCGATTATCCGGGTCCACCGTCGCCAGATCCTCCCGGGGATTGGAACTCTGCCGGTAGGTGCTCGACAACACGATCAGCCGGTGCAGCTTCTTCAAGGACCACCCGTTGTCCATGAACCAACCCGCCAGCCAGTCCAGCAGGGCCGGGTTGCTGGGCAGTTCACCCTGCAGCCCGAAATCATCCACCGTCCGCACCAGCCCCTGCCCCATCAGCGCCGCCCACTGGCGGTTCACCGTCACCCGGGCCGTCAGCGGGTTGTCCGGCCCCACCAGCCACCGGGCGAAAGCCAGGCGGTCCGCACCCGATCCGGCGGGCATCGATGGCAGAAAAGCCGGCACCGCCGGGCTGACCGCTTCCTTGGGGCTCAGGTACTCGCCCCGGTGCCGGATCTTTGTCGCGCGGGGATTGTCCGCCCGCCGTTCGCGCATCGCCAGCGTCGTGGCCGGCTGCGGTATCTTCCCGCGCAGCGCTTCAATCTCCTTGCGCGCCTCCGCCAGGTCGGGGGCCACCCGGTTGAACTCCCGCTCCAGCGCCTCCCGCTGGGCTCCATCCACCTGCGGCCACGCCAGAAGCGCCTGCTCCGCCTCGGCCGACATCTCCTTCGCCACAGGCTCCCGCTCCTGCCGGCTCACCGACCAGCGCAGCTTGCCCAGCGTGGCCGGGTAATGCCGCCCGAACGACAGCGTCGCTTTCCAGCCCTTGGCCGCCGGCAGCGGCTTTTCCGGGTAAAAAACCGCTACAGACCGCTTCCCCGTCAACCCGGTCGACCACCCGGTCTGCCCCTCGGTGTCGATCGCCTTGGCCGCCTCATAGCCACCCTTCGCGTGCGATTGGGTCGCCTTCACCAGCTTCACCGGCTGGCCGTCCCAGACAATCTTCAGGTCCTCCAGGCAGAAGTCCCCCTTCGGCCCCTCGTACCAGGCCATGCCAGGGCCCCCTGCCGGCAAGCCCGGATCGGGCAGCGCCTCCAGACGGAACGCCCGCACCCCGGCGCCCTCGGCGCCAAATTCCAGATCAAAGATATCCACCTTGGTGGTGTCACCCTCCGCCACCACCACGCCGCCACCGGGCAGTCGCAGTTTCGGCTCGTTGCTGGTCGCCTTCAGCGGCTGCGCCACCTCCCACGCGTCCGCCTGCGCCTTGGCCTTGTCCGCCCAGGCGGCCAGCGCCTTCGCGTGGTCCCCCTTGAACTTGCCGGGCAACCCCTTCTCCAGCGCGGCGATCTGGGCCTCCAGTTCCCGAGCCAGCTTCGCCTGCTCCGCCGTGGGCACCGGCGCCTCGTACTCCTCCGCGTTGTCCAGAAACGCCATCAGCCGGTAATACTCGGCATGGCTCAGCGGGTCGTACTTGTGCGTGTGGCACTGCGCGCATCCCAGCGTCAGCCCCAGCCAGGTGGTTCCCGTGGTCGCCACCCGGTCGGTCATCGCGTGGAACCGGAACTCCAGCGGGTCAATGCCCCCCTCCTCGTTGATCATCGTGTTGCGGTGGAAACCCGTCGCGATGATCCCGTCCTGCCCGCCATCCGGCAGTTGGTCACCCGCCAGTTGCATCAGCGTGAACCGGTCGAACGGCATGTCCGCGTTCAGCGCCTTCACCACCCAGTCCCGCCAGGGCCAGATGCTCCGGGACCGGTCTTTCTCATACCCGTTGGTGTCCGCGTAACGGGCCAGATCCAGCCACGGCCGCGCCCAACGCTCCCCGTACCGGGGGTCCGCCAGCAACTTGTCCACCATCGCCTGGTAGGCCTCATCGCTGGGGTTCGCGGCGAAGGCCTCCACCACCATCGGATCAGGCGGCAGGCCGATCAGGTCGTAATGCACCCGCCGCGCCAGCGTCCGCGCGTCAGCCGCCGTCGAGGGCTGGATCCGCTTCGCTTCCAGCCCAGCCCAAATGAATGCATCGATCGGGTTCCTCACCCAGCCTTGCTCACGCGCCACGGGAACCACCGGCCGGCTGATCGGCTGAAACGCCCAGTGCGGCTTATATTCCGCTCCCGCCGCGATCCACCGTTTCAGCGTATCCTTCTGCCGGTCATCCAGCTCCAGCTTCGTCCCCGGGGGTGGCATCCGGCGGTCCCCCTCCGCATCAAGCCGCGCCACCAGCTCGCTCTCGTCCGGCTTCCCAGGAATAATCGCCCGCTCCCCCGATCGCGCCGGCCCAAGCGCCGCCTCCCGCACATCCAGCCGCAGCTTGGCCTTCCGGGCCAGTTCGTCAGGGCCATGGCACTTGAAGCAGTACTTGGCCAAAATCGGCCGCACCTCGGCCGCGAAATCCGGTCCGCTGTCGGCATGGGGCAGGGAACTGACAAGCAGGGCGATCCACAGCATGCTGGCACCAGGACGCGGGGAATGAAAAAGGCAGGGAAATCCCCTGCAAGGCAGGCCAATTCGAGTGCTATCCAAGTATACCCAAGCCGGCCAAAACCGTCAGGCCAGCAGTTCCCTCACCACCTCGCCGTGGACATCCGTCAGGCGGAAATCCCGACCCGCGTGGCGGAAGGTCAGCTTCTCGTGGTTGAAGCCCAGCAGGTGCAGCATCGTGGCGTGCAGGTCATGCACCGGCACCGGCTTTTCCACCGCCCGAAACCCGAACTCGTCCGTGGCACCGTGGGCATACCCGCCCCGCGCGCCGCCACCCGCCATCCACACAGAGAATCCATAGTGGTTGTGGTCGCGACCCGACAGGCCAGGCAGTTCCGCCACAGGCGTGCGCCCGAACTCACCGCTCCACAGCACCAGCGTGTCCTCCAGCAGCCCACGCTGCTGCAGGTCATCCAGAAACGCCGCGATAGGCTGGTCCCACGCCTGCGCCAGCGACCGGTGCTGCCCCTCCAGGCCGTCGTGGTTGTCCCACGGCTGCCCGCCGCCGCTCCACACCTGCACCACCCGCACGCCCCGCTCCAGCAGCCGCCGCGTCAGCATCAGTTGCCGCCCCTGGGTGCCCGTGCCGTACTTCTTCTTCACCGATTCCGGCTCATCCTTCAGGTCCAGCGTCTGCAGCGCCTCGCTCTGCATCCGGTACGCCATGTCGAACGACCGCGCCCGCGCCTCCAGCGCCGCCGCCGCCGGACTGGCCGGATGATGCCCCTGCTGGTGCGACCGGTTCAGCGCCGCCAGCAGGTCGTATTGCTTCTTCAGACCCCCGGGCTGAACCGAGGGATGCCGCAGGTTTTCCAGCAGCTTGGCCGGGTCGGCCTGCGCTGTGTCCAGGTGCACCCCCTGGGTCGACCCCGGCAAGAACGCGCTGCGCCAGTTCTGCACCCCCACCACCGGCAATCCCGATGGGCACAGCACCACGAAGGCCGGCAGGTTCTGCGCCTCGCACCCCAACCCCTGCACCAGCCACGACCCCATGCTCGGCCGCGGCAACCGCCCGTCCCCGGTGTTCATCAGCATCAGCGACGGTTCGTGGTTCGGCACCTCCGCCACCATCGACCGCACCACGCACAGCTTGTCCGCATGCATGCTGGCCGTAAGGTGAAACAGCTCGCTCACCTCCAAACCGGATTGGCCATAGCGCTTGAACCGGAACGGCGACCGCATGATCCCCGCTGTCTTCCGCTCCGTGCGCAGGCTTCCCGGCGGTTGCTGACCGTGCAGCTTGTCCAGCACCGGCTTCGGGTCGAAGGTGTCCACCTGGCTGGGGCCACCGTTCATGAACAGGTGCACAAACCGCTTGGCCCTGGGCCTGAAATGCGGAAACCGCGGTGCCAAGGTCGACCCCGCCTGCTGCTCCGCCATCGCCAAACCCGCAAGGCCCACCCCGGCAGGCAGGCTGGCCAGAAACGACCGGCGGGGCAGGGCGATGCTGTCTCTGGGGCAGGCCATCAAACCAGGCTCCAAAACTTTCTCAAAGGGGGCTCCAACCTGGGGCAGCCCATCAAGGCGGGATATCCAACCATGCTACCAAAACCCACGGCTTTCCCGCTGCAAAACAACAAGATTGGCAAAATAGGCAATCTGCCATGCCGTCGAATCCGTATCTCCCTTGCTTTTGCCTCCCCAAATCGTTTTGAGAAATCCCCCAGGGTTCTTTTCCCCGGTGCTAACCGGAGTGTGGCATTGAGCGGTGACAGACGGTCCACCTACCGCCCCGACATAGACGGCCTCCGCGCCCTCGCGGTGATGCTGGTGGTGCTCAACCACGCCGGCCTGGGGTTTCCGGGCGGCTACATCGGCGTCGATGTCTTCTTCGTCATCTCCGGCTACCTGATCACCGGCATCCTGCTGCGCGAACTGGCCCAGGGTACTTTCTCCTTCTGGGCCTTCTGGGAACGCCGCGTCCGCCGCATCTTCCCCGCCCTGTTTGTGGTGACCGCCTGCACCGTGGTCGCGGGCTACCGCCTGCTGCTGCCGCCCGACTTCTTCGCGCTGGGCAAATCGGTTGTCGCAGCCACCCTCGGTTATTCCAACATCCACTTCTGGGGCGAGTCCGGTTACTTCGACACCGCCACCGCCGAAAAACCCCTGCTGCACACCTGGTCGCTGGCGGTCGAGGAACAGTTTTACCTGTTCATCCCGCTGCTCCTCTTTGCCCTGGCCAAGACCGGCCGCCAACGCTGGACCCGGTCCGTTCTGGCCTTCCTGTTCGCACTCAGCCTGCTGTCCGCCTGCTGGCTGGTCTGGAGAAGCACCAGCTTCACCTTCTATTGGCTGCCCACCCGGGCTTGGGAACTCCTCGCCGGCTCCTTGCTCGCCATGGCCCCGCCCCTGCCAGCCAACCAAACCCGCCGCCGCCAACTCCTGGCCTGGGCCGCCTTGGCACTCATCCTGGTACCTGCCTGCCTGTACACCAAAGACACGCTGTTTCCCGGCCCGGCCGCCATCCTGCCCGCCCTCGGAGCGGTCCTGCTGATCGCCACGGGCGGTGGGGCCACCACCACGGTCCACCGCGGCCTCCAATGGAAGCCCGTCGTCTTCATTGGCACTATTTCCTATTCGCTTTATCTGGTCCACTGGCCTCCCATCGCCTACGCCAACTACTTCGCACTCGTGCCACCCCCGTGGTGGACCCGCGCCGGTTTGGTGGCCGCGTCCCTGGTGCTGGCAACCCTCTCCTGGTGGCTGGTCGAAACCCCCTTCCGGGGCAAGCGACTGGTGGCCGACCGCCGCCTGCTGTTCGCCTGCTTCGTGGCGGGGTGCGCCCTCCTGGTGGTGACCGGCAAGGCGATCAAGCGCAACCTGGGACTGCCCGACCGCATGGAGGGCCCCGTTCAGGAACTGCTCACCACCCGCAACATGGACGAACGCTGGCTCTGGTCCAGACTGGATCCCGCCAATCTGAAGGCCGGCCTGCTACCCTTCGGCGCAGAGGGTGATTCACCCCGCGTCTTCATGTGGGGCGACAGCCACGCCAAATCGATCATGCCCGCCCTGCACAGCATCTGCCAAAAGAATGGCGTGCCGGGCATCGCCGCCCTGCACAGCGGCGTGCCACCCGTGGCCGACTACCCCTACCCCAGTCAGGATTTTTCACCTTCTGAATATCTGGAATTGTCGGGCAAAATTTTCCAGACCGCCGTCGACCTCCGGGTCACCCACCTGGTCATCGCCGGATTCTGGGAGCGCCACGCCAGCTTCAATCCCGACGCCATGCGCGACTGCCTGCTGCGCATGGCGCGTGACCTGCGCGCCCGGGGCATCACCCTCTGCTTTGTCAAGGATGTGCCCTGCTTCCCCGTCAACCCCTCCAAGCTGGCCCTCTACCTCAAGTCCATCAACCCGCGCACCCTCGCCGGCCTGACCGATGCCCAGTACTCCGATCAAAACACCTTCCAAAACCGGATGCTGCCGGAACTCGAGGCTGCCGGCGTCGTCATCCTCGATCCGCTCCCCTACCTGAAAAAAGCCAGCCAGTCGAACGACTACCTTCCGGTGGACTCGAAAGGCTTCATCTACTGCGACACCAACCACCTGTCCGCCTACGGCGCCTTGCAGGTGCAGGGTGCGTTTGAACCGCTGTTCGATTGATCGTATCAATCCACCCAAACAAACCCGTTGCCGGCAAGCACCGCCTGCGCCGCCTGGACCGGCCCCTCCGCCCCGGCTTCCCGCAGGAAACCGCGCAGGACCTCCGCCTCCTTAGGTGTGGAAGGGCGCTGCAGCGCGATCTGGCACAACCGCCGGATCCATTCTTCGGGCTTGTTGGGGTCACCCGCGCGCTGCGCCAGTTGCTTGGCGCACTCCAGGGCGAACGGGCTGTTCATCAGCCATAAGGCCTGAAGCGGCGTGGTGGTCTGGTCCCGCTTGGCCGAAGAGGTGTCCGGGCTCGGAAAATCAAAGGCCCGGTAAAGCTGGGGCACCTGCAACCGATCCAGTTTCAGGTAAAGCGTCCGCCGTGGCGCGTTGACATCACCCACCGATGGCCCGCCCACCTTCGCATCCAGCCTTCCGGACACCGCCAGCAGGCTGTCACGCAAACCCTCAAATTCCAGCCGCCTCGGCTCCATCCGTCCCAACAATCGGTTTTCCGGATCCTTCGTATACACCGCCGCATCCTGCGGTTGGCCCTGCATAAAGGTCTCGCTGGTGAGCAACCTTTTCAGCAGCCGCTTCAGCGACCAGCCATCCCGCACCAAAGTAGCGGCCAGATCATCCAGCAATTCAGGATGGGTCGGCGTCTCGCCCCGGGAGCCGAAATCCCCGGGCGTCCGCACCAACCCCTCACCGAACACATGCCCCCAGACCCGGTTGACCCACACCCGCGCCAGCAACGGATGATCCGGCCGGGTGATCGCCAAAGCCAACTCCAACCGCCCCGATCCATTGCCGATCGCCTGCCCGTTGCCCAGACTGGCTGGCACCACCCGCGGTGCGGTATCACCCGGCCTCAGCGGGTTGCCTCTCAGAAACACCTTGCCCGGTTCCGGCTTGGCCACATCCACCAGACCATGCGCCCGTGGCGGGGCGCCTTTCCCTTCAATGCGCCAGCTTTCCACCTTCTTGCGCAGGTCTTGCAACACCCCCTGGCCCGCGCGGTCGGGAAACAATTCCAGGTCCGTGAATGCCGATTGTGGCGTGTTCCAAGGCGCGTCGGCATCTGCCCAAAGTTTGGCCACCTCGGGCGACTTGTTCCGGTTCTCCTCCGAAAATCCTTTGGCAAATGCTTCAGCGGCTTTGGCAGGGGTGTCCGCCTTGGCAGTCCTCATGGCCTCCACTACCACAGGCGGGGCCTGCTTGGCATCCTCCCCAGCTAGTACCACTGCCAACTGGCCGGCAAAATCCTTTCCTGGAAGCGCCTCCACCGCCAGCCACACCCTCCAGACAGCGCTGCCCTTCCGGGCGGGCGCATCCAGCCACGCCCGCCAGCGCTTCAGCAGCGTGGGGTTCGGATCCTTGGGATCCGCGATCAACATGAACTCATCCTGGGCCGGCTTGCCCCGTTGCTCACGCACCGCCATCAGGTGCTCGGCCAAACGGGTCCGGGCAGCCTCCAGGGTTTCCTGATGGCGCTTGGCCACCAGATCCTTCAGCTTGTTTTCCCGTTCCGCCATCTCTTTTTGAAACGCTTTCATTTCCGGCGTTTCGGGGGGTTTGGCAAACAACGGCGGCACCTCGGGCTCCACCGAGGAAGCGAAGATCGAATAGAGGCTGTAGTAGTCGACCGTGGGCACCGGGTCGAACTTGTGGTCATGGCAGCGGGAGCAGGCCACGGTCAGCCCCAGCAGCCCGCGTGTGACCACATCGATCCGGTCATCGATGATGTCGTGCTGGTTGTTCATGAACCGACCGCCCAGGGTCAAAAAACCCAGCGCCGGCAGATCGCTGATGGGCGCCTCGCCCTTTTCCACCAGCCGGTCCGCGGCAATCTGGGCCCGGACAAAGCGGTCATAGGGCAGGTCGTTGTTGAACGATTGGATCAGCCAATCCCGGTAGGCATACGACCAAGGGAAGTTCCCATCCTGAAAAAAGACATACCCCTTGGTGTCCGAATAGCGCGACACATCCATCCAGTGCCGGGCCCACCGTTCGCCAAAAGCCGGGTTGGCCAGCAGCCGGTCAATTTCCTTTTCCCAGGCACCCGTCGCTGTGCTTTTCTCAAATGCCTCCACCTGCTCAAATGTGGGCGGCAGTCCCGTGAGGACCAAGGAGGCGCGCCTGAGGAGGGTGCGCCGATCAGCCTTGGGTGAGAATCGCAGCCCTTCCTTTTTCAGCTTTGCCCGAATGTGCTCATCTAAGGGGGCAGGGGAGGGTGATCGGGCAAAAGGTTGGTAGGCCCACAGCTCTTCCCGCCTGGCTGGCCCCTTGGCCAACACCTTGGATTCGGGCCAAACCGCTCCGTCGCGAACCCACGCCTCCACCAAAGTGATTTGCTGGTCATTGAGGGGAGACTTGGGCGGCATACGTTTTTCGGCGGAGGGCTTCAGTACCTGCACTAGCAGGCTATCCGCCGGTTTGCCCGGGACGAGAACAGGGCCGGATTCGCCCCCCTTCATAGCCGCCTGCAGGCTGTCCAGTCGCAGGCCAGCCATCTGCTTTTGCGGCCCATGACACTTGTGACAGTGCTCCACCAGGATTGGACGGATCTCCCTCTCAAACCGGTCTTCCGCCGGCCCGGCAAACGCCGCCAACGGAACCAGTGACAGGACAAAAAACAGGGTTGGATGGCGCATGGCTTTTCAGGCGGGTGGGTCGATACCCTATTGCAACACGGTCCGGCTGGAGTGTCGAGCCGCCCCTTGATTTCCTGGCTATCCGGTTCCAAAATGGAATCATAATGGAATCTAAATCCGGGTAGCGGAGGTCACTGCCATGCCCACCAGCCTGACCCTGAAAAACATCCCGGAATCCCTGTACAACCGCCTCAAGGAAGTCGCCTTGGCCAACCGGCGGAGCATGAACAGCGAGATTCTCGCTTGCCTGGAAAACCAGTTGCTGTGCCCACCCATGGGCGCTGAAGACAAGCTGTCCAGGGCCCGCGCCATCCGCAAATCCCTGGGGGGACAAAGGTTCAAGGCCGCTGAAATCAACAAGGCCGTCCGGGAAAGCCGGTCATGATCGTGGTGGATGTCAATGTGATGGCTTACCTTTTCCTGCCATCCGAATTCACGGATCAGGCCGAGAAGCTGATGGCAGCCGATCCCGATTGGGTGGCCCCACCCCTTTGGCGCAGTGAATTCAGGAACATTTTGGCCAACTACCTGCGCAAAGGCCTTCTGACTCTGGACAAGGCACTGGAAATCCAGCGGGAAGCTGAAACCCAGATGGCCGATTCGGAGCGCGAGGCGGATTCGGCGGAGGTGCTGCGCTTGGCCCAAAACAGCGGATGCTCCGCCTACGATTGCGAGTATGTTGCCCTTGCCAGAGCTTTGCAAATCAAACTGGTAAGCCATGACAAAAAGCTGGCGCGCGCTTTCCCGAAAACCGCCCTGAGCCTCAGCGAATTTTGAGGACAATATCCTTGGCTTCAACCAACACGCCCTCCCAAGGTGAAATCATGCCAGAGAACCGGCTCGAACCCACCTCCCACCCCTTGTACGACCAAAGCGCCACCTTCCGCATGGCGCGGCGACAGTTGGAGCAATGCGCCGCCGCGATCGATCTGCACCCGGATGTGCTAAAGCGTATGGCCATCCCCAAACGGGCGATGGTGGTGTCGGTCCCGGTCCGTCGGGATGACGGCAAGATCGAAACCTTCGCCGGGTTCAGGGTCCAACACAGCCTGACCAGCGGGCCCAGCAAGGGGGGCTTGCGTTACCACCCCATGGTGGACCTGGGCGAGGTGGCGGCGCTGGCGATGTGGATGAGCTGGAAGTGCGCCATCATGAACTTGCCCTTCTCCGGAGCCAAAGGCGGCATCGCGGTGGATCCCTCTGCCCTGTCCCTGGGCGAAAAGGAGCGGCTGACGCGGCGGTTCACCGAGGAGGTGCTGTCGATCATCGGCCCCCGGATGGATGTGATGGCGCCCGACATGGGCACCGACGAGCAAACCATGGCGTGGATGATGGACACCTACAGCATGAAGGTGGGTTACGCCTGCCCGGAAATCGTGACCGGCAAGCCGGTGGAGATCGGGGGCATTGTCGGACGGCGCGAGGCGACCGGGCGCGGCGTGGTGATGACCGCCATGGCCGCCCTGGAAGACCTGAAGATCCGGCCGGAAACCGCCACCGCCGTGGTGCAAGGCTTTGGCAATGTGGGATCGGTCACCTGCCAGGAATTGGTCAAGCGCGGCGTCAAGGTGCTCGCGGTGGGCGACAAGACCGGCGCGGTCCTCAACAAGAAAGGCCTCGATATCGAGGCCCTGATAGCCCACGTGACGAAAGGGCTGCCCCTGAACAAATTCACCGGAAGCGAAGAGCTTGACCCGCAAGAATTGCTGACCCAGCAATGCACGCTGGCGGTTCCCGCGGCGATGGAGCGCGTGATCGATGATAAAAACGCCCCGAAACTGAAATGCCGGGTGCTGGCCGAGGGAGCCAACGGGCCGACCACGCCCGCCGCCGATGCCATCATTCAAAACAGCGACATTTATGTGATTCCCGATGTCCTGTGCAACGCCGGTGGCGTGACGGTGAGCTACTTCGAGTGGGTGCAGGACCTCCAACAGTATTTCTGGACCGAAAAACAGGTCAACGAAAAGCTGGAAGAGCAGATGCTGGGGGCGTTCCACCGCGTCCGCGGCCTGGCCAGGGAACGCAAGTTCGCGCACCGCACCGCTGCGTTGGTGCTGGGGGTCCAAAAGGTGGCCCGTGAAATGGAACGGCGGGGCCTGTACCCCTGATCGAGCGTCAGGCCAACATTTCCCCGACGATCTTGCCATGGACATCGGTCAAACGGAAGTCCCTGCCGGCGATTCGGAAGGTCAGTTTCTCGTGGTCGAAACCCATCAGGTGCAGGATGGTGGCATGCAGGTCATGCACATGCACCGGGTTCTCCACCGCCTTGAAGCCGAATGCGTCGGTGGCTCCCACCCCAGTGCCGCCACGCACGCCTCCCCCGGCGAGCCAGACGGAAAAGCCATAGGGGTTGTGATCGCGGCCATTGAGCCGGCCCAGATTCGAACCGGGCGTGGGCAGTTCCACGGTGGGGGTACGGCCGAACTCACCACCCCATAACACCAGCGTGTCTTCCAGGAGGCCGCGACGCTTCAGGTCGAGGAGCAAGGCGGCAATCGCCTGATCGCAATCATTGGCCAGACGGCGGTGGTTGGCCTCAAGATCATCGTGACTGTCCCAAGGCTGGCCGGCACCGGTCCAGACCTGCACCACCCGGGTCCCCCGTTCCACCAATCGGCGGGCCAGCAACATTTGACGGCCCTGGATCGTGTCGCCGTACAAGTCGCGGGTGGACTGGTCTTCGCGAGCCAGGTCGAGGGCGTCCGTCGCCTCCCACTGCATGCGGAAGGCCAGTTCCATGCTGGCCAGCCGTCCCTCGAGGCGAGGGTCGGGGGGCAGGGAACTGCCACCCAAACTTTGAAGTTTCCTGGCGAGGGACAGTTGGGCCTTTTGGGTGGCGGGTGACACCGCTTCATTCTTGAGGTTTTCAATCCATTGCGTGGGCGAATCAGCCAGCGTGTCAAGGTGGGTACCTTGGCAGGCGGCGGGCAGAAAGGCGTTTTGCCAGTTTTGCCCCTCCTGAACCGGAAGACCACCGGGGCACAGCGAAACAAACCCGGGCAGGTTGGCGCACTCGGAGCCCAACCCATGGACCAGCCAGGAGCCAAGACTCGGGCGAATCTGCCGTTGGTCGCCGCAGTTCATCAGCATCAGCGCCGGTTCATGGTTGGGCGTGTCGCTTTGCATCGACCGCACCACACACAGCAAGTCGGCGCATTGGGCCACCCGGGGAAACAGGTCGCTGACCGGCAATCCCGACTGGCCCCGCGGCTGGAATCGAAAAGGGGAAGGGAACGCTGACCCGGTCGGCCGTTCGGTCAGGAGCTTGGGTCCAGGCAGGGGCTTTCCGGCATATCTGGCCAGTTCCGGTTTGGGATCAAAACTGTCGATATGCGAGGGCCCACCGTTCATGAACAGGTGGATCAGACGCTTGGCCCTGGGGCGAAAGGCGGGACCGCGGGGAGCCAAAGGATTGGCCTGGGATTCGCCCGCCATCGCCCGCAATGCCAGCAAACCCATGCCGGTGCCCACGCTTGCCAAAAAATGGCGGCGGCCAAGCGGGGCATTGAAACAGACATGCGGCAGGCTCAAGGGCCTCTCCTAGGGCACAAAATGGAATTCGTTGGAAAGCATCAGGGCCTGCGCCAGGGCTTGCCATGCATCCAACGGGGCCTGGGCGGGCCCGCAGAAATCGCGGCTGGAATCATGAACCTTGTCATTCGCCCGGTAGCGCAGGCGGGGCGACCACAGGAAGCCATCGTAGCCCGGATCACCCCCGGAGATGACTAGCCAATCCAGCGTGTCACCCTTTTGAACCTCGACAGATCCTATTTTGGTATCGACCTCCTCCTGCTGCACTGTCCAGGAGGCGAGCAAACCGTGGCGGGATGAAACCAGAAAGGCCTCCACACCGTCGCCTCGATAATCGGGGTGGCGGAGAGTGCCATCGATAGACACGCTGCCGGATTCAGGAGCGGTGAATCGGCGTACCACGGCCTGGTCGGGCTTGTTGCCTGGAATACCGCCGGTGGCGGTGAGATTGAGCCGCCCAAAATCGGGTGACGGCAACAGCGGGACCGGTTGCCATGCCTGGCCCGTGAAATGGGTCAGTGGCTTGTAATCCAGAAGTTTCTGGCCCGCAGAATCCCAGCGCCCCATCCCGGCCTGCCATGGCGAATCAATGGCAGGCGGTTGCGGTTCGAAATCCAAAAGGAACTTCCGAGCCGCGGAAGCTTCTTCCCCCGTAGGCGGCCGACCGAACACCTTTCGGAAGAGCAGGGTGACTTTTTCGCCTTCCCCACCCGACAGCGATACGCCCAACGCCCTGGCCTGCTCCAGCACCAAAGGGGCGTTCAGCAGGGCCAGACCCTGCAAACCGGTGGTGGTTTCCGCTCGTTTGGCGACATGGGTATCCGGATTGGCCGAGTCAAAAACACGCACTGTCATCGGGATCTGCTGGCGATCGACATAACCATACAGCGTGCGGACCCGGGGATAGGGGGTGGTGAGCAAGGGCACTGGCGGCCCACCCCCGGCGGGGTCCAAATCTCCCCCTGCCAGAACCAGCCGGTCACGCAAGGACTCCCAATCGAGGCGGCGAAGGTTTTGATGACTGAGCAGGCGGTTCTCGGGATCCAACCGCATTGCTTCGGCAGATGGCTGGCTGGATTGCCTGTAGGTTTCCGAGGTGACTATCCACCGGTGCAGCTTGCGCAGCGACCAGCCCTGTCGGATGAATTCCCTGGCTAGAAAATCCAGCAACTCCGGGTGGCTGGGGTACTCACCGGTGGAACCGCAGTCACTGGGAGTGCGACTCAGCCCCTGACCGAAATGCCATTGCCAAACACGGTTGACCAACACCCGGGCCAGCAAGGGATGGTCTGGCCGCGTGAGGGCCTTTGCCAACGCCAGTCGTCCTCCCTTTGCCCCCAATTGCAGGGGAGTCCCGCCATCCAGGCAGGCAGGCAGCGAGCAGGGCACCTCCGGCCCCAACCGGGAGGGGCTGCCGCGTTTGAAAATATGAGGTGTTGTCGGATTAGGTATTTCTTCCAAAACCAAGGCGCGAGCCAAGTTAGGCGGGGTGACGGCACGCCACTCATCTGCCTGTCGCTGCAGGTCACGCTGCTGGTCTCGGTCTTCACGACCCAGCAGCTTGCCCGTTTGCTCGGTCGTGAAAACCCACGGCGATTCCTGGCTTTCCAGCACTTTCCTGAGTTCCGCCAAATCTGCATCCCCCCGGAAGGCTCGGGCCAGCAGTTCACCCTGGATGGCTGCCAACTGCTGGAGGGTTTCGCTAGAGGCCAAGACTTTCAGGGCCGGCGGAACCGCTGGCTGAGCCATTGCCTCCCGCAAGGCCGCACGGAAAGTTTCCGGGTTCTCTTTGCGGCAGGCCTGCCAGACCGACCACCATGGATTGCCTGCCGCCTTGGTTTCCCAGTAGGCCTCGAGCCGTTCGACCAAATGCGGGTTCAATTGGCAGACGCGGGACAACTCGGTACGGTCGGTGGCGTTAGCAACACTGGCCAGCAGATGGTCCCGCAGGCTGGCAGTTTGGTGCAACTGCTCCAAACGCATGGTCCGGCGGGATACCGTGAAATCGGCAACAGCCTCATCCCGCCGTTGCTGCTCCGTCAGGAAGCGCTGCTCCGACTCGTTGGCCGGGCCCTTGCCGATCAAGGGAAGCTGCTTCGGTTCCTTGCTGGCTGCCAGAATGCCATACAGGCCGTAGTAATCCGCCTGATCAATCGGCTCGCTTTTGTGGTCATGGCAACGGGCACAAGCAACCGTGAGACCCAGTAATCCCCTGGTAACCACATCAATGCGATCATCCAGGATGTCGTGCTGATTATTCAGGAACCGGCGACCCACTGTCAGGAAACCGAGAGCCGCCAAGTTTTCCCGCCCATCGCTTCCGGGAGGATTAAGCAGATCGGCTGCCAGTTGCTCGTGGATGAATCGATCGTAGGGCAGATCGGCCTGGAGGGCGCGGACGACCCAATCGCGGTAGGTCCAGGCGAAGTGGAAGTGGCGGTCTTCCAAAAAGGCGTAGCCCTTGCTGTCTGCGTAACGCGCGACATCCAGCCAGTGGCGGGCCCAGCGTTCGGCATGGTCACGGCTGGCCAAAAGGTTTTCCACCAACTTGGCGTAGGCCTCGGGTGACGAATCGGAAACGAATGCCTCCACCTGCTCGGCTGTCGGTGGCAAGCCCGTCAGCGTGAAATGGACCCGACGGAGCAAGGTGGCCTTGTCTGACCGGGGAGCGGGTTGCAGGCCCTTGGCCTGAAGTCCGGCCCGGATGAAGGCGTCAATGGGGTTGGATGATGCGGTTTGGGAGGGTTGTGCGGGAACTGAGGCCCCCAGCCAGGGCCTGAGACCCCAAGCCTGAGCATCGGGCTCGGCCCCCCAAAGGCCAAGCAACATCAAAAAGCCCGAACAAATCATGGAAAAAGCAGGCTCCAAACCCAGACCAATACCTCTTTATTTTAACGCACCCAAGGGGAGAAGGTTCATTCGAGAAAATTCAGGTAAAATAAACTCACGGTTAGAAGAGTTTCTGGAGCCATCATGAACCCCCAATCGCGTTCCCTAATTTCGGTTGAACCGGGAAAACGTGGTGGCAGGCCCTGCATTCGGGGAATGCGTATCACGGTGTTCGATGTGCTTTCCTACCTGGCGGCAGGCATGTCTTCCCAGGAGATCCTGGATGATTTCCCCTACTTGACCAGCGCTGATATTCAGGCATGCCTTGCCTTCGCGGCCGAGAGGGAACGAAGCATGCTGGTTGAAGTGGCATGAAACTCCTGTTTGATCACAACCTTTCACCCAAATTGGTAAGCAAACTTGCGGATCTTTTCCCGGGATAGGACCATGTTTTTCCTCTCGGCCTTGACCATGCGGACGACCGGGCCATTTGGCAATTCGCCAAAGTGAACGGGTACTCGATTGTCAGCAAGGATGCGGACTACAACGCCCTCAGTGTGCTTTGGGGTTTTCCACCCAAGGTGATTTGGATCTTGTCAGGCAATTGCACCACCGCGGATATCGAGGGCTTGTTTAGAAACCGGTCAGCAGATGTGATTCGTTTCAATGAAAACACGGAAGCAGGGACACTTGCCCTGCGCTGAAAGTCCACATCCCAATCCGGTTCCGAAACCAGACCTTTGTCCCATACCCGATTAAATCCTGTACATTGAAATCTTCTCAAATTGGGCCCCTGAGTGAATGGTAAAGAGGCTGTGATGTCAGAGAAAACGGGCCAGGGTGAGCAGGGTGGGAAGACTTGGGGCGGGCGGTTTGCCGAGGCCACGAACGCCCTGGTGGTGAAGTACACCGAGAGCATCTCGTTCGACAGCCGGTTGGCCAAGCACGATATTTTGGGCAGCCAGGCGCAGGCCCGGATGCTGGGCAAGGTGGGGCTGGTGAGCCCCGACGAAGCGAAGGCGCTAGTGGATACCCTGGAAGCGATCGGGCAGGAGATCGCACAGGGGAAGATGACCTGGCGAGAAGAGCTGGAAGATATCCACACCCATATCGAGCAGGCCCTCATCGCCCGGTTGGGGGACACAGGACGGAAATTGCACACCGGGCGGAGCCGAAACGACCAGGTGGCCACGGCGATGAAGCTGTGGACCCGGGAGGCGCTGGACCGGATTGCCGGGCTGATCCGGGAATTGCAGCGCGCCTTCCTGGAATCAGCGGAACGGGAAGAGGGGGTGATCCTCCCCGGTTACACCCACCTGCAGCGGGCCCAACCGGTGCTGGCGGCCCATTACTACCTGGCCTACGTGGAAAAACTGGAGCGGGACCACGGGCGGTTGATGGACTGCCGGGCCCGTTTGAACAAGCTTCCGCTTGGCTCGGGTGCTCTGGCGGGTTCGAGCCTGCCGCTGGACCGGGAGTTTGTGGCCCGGGAGTTGGGCTTCGATGGTTTGGCCGCCAACAGCCTGGATGTCTCCAGTGACCGGGATTTCCTGGTGGAGTTTGTCAGCTGCCTGGCCCTGACCGCAGTCCACCTGGGCGGGTGGGCCGAGGAGTGGGTGATCTGGTCCACGACTGAATTCGGTTTTTTGAAGCTGCCGGACTCGTTCTGCACCGGAAGCAGCCTGATGCCGCAGAAAAAGAACCCCGATGTTCTGGAACTGATGCGTGGGCGGACGGCGCGGGTGGTAGGGGATCTGCAGCGGCTACTGGTTCTGCTGAAGGGTCTGCCGCTGGCATACAACCGGGACCTGCAGGAAGACAAAGAGGCGGTTTTTGATGCAGTGGATACCGTCTCCCGATCGTTGGAAGTTGCAGCGGCCCTCGTTTCCCGCACGCGGCTGAACCGCGAGCGGATCGGCGCCGGGCTGGAGGAAGGATTCCTCGACGCCACCACGCTCCTGGAGCACCTTGTGCGCCGGGGCATGCCCATGCGCACCGCCCATGAGTGCGTCGGCAAGCTGGTCCGTCTCTGCGAGGAGCGCGGCTGCAAGCTGAGCGAACTGCCCGCCGAATGTTTCGACGGAGTGGTCCCGGGTCTGGCCCCCGGAGTGTACGGCCAGGTGGGGGCGGCGAGCGCCGTGGGCGCGTTCGTCACCATAGGTTCAACCGGCCCCGAGCGGGTCCGGGAACAGGTGGCGGCCTGGCGGGGGAGGTTGTTCCCCTCCGCCTGATGTCAGCCACCCAGCACAGGGTGGAGGCAGGCGTAAAAGGATGGATTTCTTCCAGTACAAAAGCGGCGTTTTGCACGCCGAGTCGATTCCGGTCCACACTCTGGCGGAGCGTTTCGGCACGCCCCTTTACATTTACAGCAGGGCGACCCTGGCCCGCCATCTGACGCAGATCCAGGAAGCGTTCGCGGAAGCCGACCCGCTGATCTGCTACTCCGTGAAAAGCAACGGGAACCTGGCTCTGGCGCGCGAGATGGCACGACTGGGCTCGGGCTTTGATGTCACCAGTGGCGGCGAAATGTACCGGGCCATCCTGGCGGGAGCGCCCGGCCGCAAGATCGTGTTCGCGGGAGTGGGCAAATCGAAAGCGGAATTGGCCAAGGCCCTACAGACCGGCGTTTTCCTATTCAACGTGGAGAGCGAGGAGGAATTACACTTTCTGGGCGAGGTGGCCCGGGAGGTGAACCTTCTGGCTCCCGTGGCCCTGCGGGTGAATCCCGACCTGCCACCCAAGACCCACGCGAAGACGGACACCAGCGTCAAAGGCGTGAAGTTCGGCCTGGACATCGAGACCGTGCTGGATGTGGCCCGGGGCGTGGTGGGACACAGTCACCTGCGGGTGATCGGACTACATATGCACCTTGGGTCACCCATTTTGTCGGCTGATCCCTACCGCATGGGGGCCGCGAAGGGCGAGCACCTGGTTGGCGAACTGCGAAAAATGGGCCACCCGATCACCGTGCTGAACATGGGCGGCGGATTCGGCATCCACTACCGGAAGCAGGAGGCCCTGCCGGCCGCGGCCTTCGCCGCGGAAATCCTGCCCGTGGTGAAGCGGCTTGGTTGCAAGCTGGTTCTGGAACCGGGGCGTTTCATCGTGGGTAACGCCGGCATCCTGGTCAGCAAGGTACTGTACCGGAAGGAATCGGGTGGCAAGAAGTTCGTCATCCAAGACGCGGCGATGAACGACCTGATCCGCCCGACCCTGTACGACTCGTTCCACCGCATCTGGCCGGTGAACCTGCCCAAGGGGGCCAGCTCCCCACCCGAGGATTACGAAGCGGAAATCCCGGGAACCAAAAAGGTGGACGTGGTGGGTCCAGTTTGCGAGTCGGGTGACTTTCTGGCCAAGCAGCGTTCCCTGCCGCCTCTGGAGCAGGGCGACCTACTGGCAGTTTTCTCGGCCGGAGCTTACGGCATGGCGATGGCCAGCAACTACAACTCGCGCCCCCGGGCTGCGGAGGTGCTGGTGGATGGCGACACCGCGCGTCTGGCGCGGCGCCGCGAGACGCTGGAAGACCTGGTGCGTCCGGAGCTGGAGGCGATGGCGGACTGGTAATCCGGGAGCGGAGCGGCGGGGGCGTTTGAAACACAGGCGGAATTCACGGGCCTTCGGGCCCGGGTGGGAGTGGGCACATGGCTCGTTTCACGCGGGGTGGGAAACTGGTGGCGGTGGCCGCATTGGCCCTGTTGGAAGCCGCCGTGCTGCGGGAACCGCCCCGTCTCTTGGGTCAGGAGGGAGCCCCGGGGAAGGCGGTGGCGAAACCACCGGCCGCAGCACCCATGGCAGCACCCATGGATGAGGAGCAGGAGCGGCCGCGCGAGGGGCTGCGCCGGCTGTTCTCAGAGGCCAAGTCACCCCCTGAACTGTGGGAAGCCCTGACTCACGAACGTGAGATGGGGGCGCATGACAATGTGGCCTATTACATCGACCGCCTGAACGCCACCCTCGCCGCGATGGACCCCGAATCGCGGGACAAGTCCCTGGAAACCCTGCTGAAGGGGGCCGACTTCAGCGCCTTGCAGAGCCTGCAGGAACTGCCCAACACGGTGCGCGACGGGGGGGACAAGAAACTGGCTGACCGGCTCCGCAAGGGGTTGGACACGTTGAAGGCAACGCTGGACGAGCACCTAGCCAAGCAGCAGACCCCTGAAAAGCTGCAGGAGCTGGTGGACAGGCTGATCGAGAGCCCGGAAGCCAAACGTGAAGTGATGCGGGAACTGGCCAACCGGGGCGGTTTCGCAGTGGGCCCCCTTTTGAATCTGGGCCGACGGACGGTGGAAGAATCGGATACTCGCGAAGTGACCAAGGCGCTGCTGGAATTACCCGCCAGCAGCCTGCCCGGGCTGATCGGGGCGCTGGAGGTGCCCGACCGCGAGTGGCAACGCCGGGTCGCAAATGTGCTTTTATTACGAGCCGAAATAGGCGAGGATTTGAAGCCCGCGCTGCCGGCGCTGCAGATCCTGCTGGCGGACAAGGAACTTCCCGAGGACACGCGACTGCTGGCGACCAAACTGGTGAGCCACCTGCGGGGTGTGGAGGCCAAGCGACTTCCCTCCACCCCGGATCTGCTGAGCGAGACTGCCGACCAGATGTACCAGGGAACCTACCCGTTCCCGGAAGGCACGGCCAACCAGGTGTTCCGTTGGGCCAAGGGCAAGGGGCTGGTCCCCGGGACCATCGACGGGCAGGAAATCCCGGTGGTGAGCAAGCCGCAGGCAGCCCAGTACTGGGGCACCCGCTCGGCCCGGGCCGCGCTGGAATCACATCCGGGGGATGCGAGGGCCCGGCGGGCGCTCCTTGGCCTTTCTATCGAGGATGAACTTGCCCGGCAAAAGGCGGCGGGAAAGCCCTACCAGCCGATCGGGCTAAGCCAGCCGGCTCTGTTGGAGTTGCTGGCCGGCCAGGACAGCTCCACCCTGAACCTGATGCTGCGCCAGGCGCTGAAGCAGGATCGGCAGGCGCTGTCGCTGGCTCTGCTGGAGGCCCTGGCCTCGCGCGGTGACGAGGCGGCCGGGGTGGAGCGACACGGGGTGCCCTCCACCTACGAGCTGGCCCTGGAATCCGGTGAACCGCGGGTGCGCTTCGCCGCCGCCCGGGCCATCGCCCGTCTACCCAAACCGCCGTCCGCACGGGTGGCCGCACGCGTGGTGAACGTGCTGGCGGGCTTTTTGACCCTGGAGAAAACACAGGGGCAGGCCCGGGCCCGCGTGCTGATGGGCATGGATTCGCCCGACATGCTGAGTGAGCTGGGCCAATCCCTGGAACGGGCAAGCTATCAGGTGGAAGGAGCCTTGACCGCCCGGGAAACGATGCAGCGGCTGCTACGCGGCCCCCGTCACGACCTTTTGGTGGTGGACAGCAACATCCCCGACACCGACTTGAACCATTTGTTAGCCCAAATGGAGGCCGAAGGCCCGCTGAGCCGCATGCCGGTGCTGGTGGTGGCCCTTCCCTGCGCCCGGCAGCGATCCTGCCTGAGCACCAGGTACCTGGAACTGGACGCCCGGCGCATCGCCATCGAGGCGGAACTTCGGGAGTTCCTGGCCCGCAAGTCGGAGATGAAGGCCCGCCAGGCGGACGAGCTGGCCCGGTTGGACTCTGTTTATGCCGCGAAGCGCGAAAAAAACCGCGGGCAACTGGACCTTGGGGAGCAGGCGAATTACGACCTGACCCGCAAGGAGATGGTGGAGAGGCATGCCGCCGAGCAGGAGGAGTTCCATGTGAAATTCCTGCCGCAGTTCCACCTGGAAGACGACTTGATGCGGGTGCGGGCGGACCTGGAGGGGGTGCGGAAAGATTTCGTGCTGGCCAGCCAGGAGCGCGAGGACAAATTGGCCCGGCACCTGGCCCATGACAAGCGTGTGAAGGTGATCCGCGCGGGGGACCTCGGACAACCCCGGACAGCCATCCAGACCATTTCGGCCACGCTGCAGGAGACCGCGCAAATCCCGTTGGGCCCCCAGGATCAGGTGGCCATGGCCAACGAGGCAGCCGACCTGCTGGGGCGCATGGCGACGGGCAGCCTACGGGGATACGACATCCGGCCAGCCGGCAAGGCCCTGGAGCAGGCGGTCAGCAGCGAGTCGCTGGCACCGCAGGCCAAGCTGGCCCTGACCCAGGCCCTGACGGTGATCCCGGGCGGTTCGGCCCAAGCCCGGCTGGCCGGGATGGCCGGAGACCCGGCCCGTTCCGGCCCGGAACGCTATGCGGCGGCGGATGCCTTGTCCCGCCATGTGCAGCGATATGGGCGCCTTTTGACCGACGCGATGGTAAAGAACCTGGAAAACAATCTGGAGGCAACCCAGGAGCCACCGGTGCGTGCGGCGATCAGCGGGGCGCTTGCCCTGTTGAGCAAGCCCAAAACCGACCGCAACCTTCTGGATTACCAGCCCGCGGCGGCGCAGCCGCCCATGGTTCCGGCCGGGGATACCCCGGGCGAGAAACCCATGGATAAACCAGCCGGAAAGCCCGTCCAACCCTGAGGCCGTTGATGTCGAACCTGTTACCCAAACTCCCCGCCCGTGACCCCGAGAGCAACAAGGGGACCCACGGGCGCGGTCTTTTGATCGCCGGTTGCGTGGGCATGTCGGGGGCGGCTGTGCTGGGTGGCAAGGCCATGCTGCGGTCCGGCGCGGGACTGGTGACAGTAGCCACCTCCAAGGGTGCGCAACCCATCGTGGCACTGGGGAATCCGTGCTACATGACCGTGGGGCTGCCGGACGATCCGCTGACCGGGCGGTTGGCCCAGAGTGCCGTTGGTCCGGCCTTGCAACAGGCTTTGGAAAAAGACGCAACGGGAGTGGGGCCCGGCCTTGGAACCTCGGAAATAATCGGCCAACTGGTGCGATTGTTGCTTGAGCAGGCCCGCTGTGGCCTGGTGATTGATGCGGATGGGTTGAACAGCCTGGGGAAAAAACCAGCGCTACCGAAGCGGTCAACCCCCGCTGTGATCACGCCCCATCCCGGTGAATTCGCGCGGCTGACCGGGCAATCGATCTCCGAGGTGCAAGCCGACCGGGAGGGGAACGCCCGCAGGCTGGCCAGGGAACTGGGAGTGGTGGTGCTATTGAAAGGGCATCACACGGTGATCACCGACGGGGAGCGAGTGGCCATCAACAAAACCGGCAACCCGGGCATGGCGCGGGGAGGATCGGGCGATGTGCTGACAGGGGTGCTGGTGGGGCTACTGTGCCAACAAATGCCACCCTTCGAGGCGGCTGTTCTGGGAGCCCATGTGCATGGACTAGCCGGGGATCTGGCGCGGGAAAAGTTAGGCGAGGTGGGGATGATTGCCTCCGACCTGATCGACTTTCTGCCGGCAGCGTTTCTGCGCCTCAATTAAAATTATTTAAAATTTAAAGAATATCAAAATATTAATTAAGCAATTTAAAACCTAGGCGGGCTGGCGACCGACAGTCAGTTCGCAGACGCGGGCAAGGTGGTGCCAGGGGCTGGATTCCGGCCACCCTTCGGCAGCCCGGTTGAACAGTTCGCTTGCCACATTGATCTGGCCGGCGGCACAGCGGGCCAGGCCACGGTTGTAGAGAATGCCCGGCAATGGCGGGCACGAATCCCAGAGTTTTTCGGCAGCCCTGCGGTCGCCCTGCTGCCATGCCAGAGCGGCGCGCTCATTGATGACTGCCTCGACCAAGCGGGTGTCGTTGAGCCGGTCCAGATACTGCCGCGCCTGGCACCATTGACCGGCCTGGCGCGACAGGGCCGCCGAAAATAAAAGGTCGACTGGAGAATCACCGGTGGGCAAACCGGGGTGATCCTCCAGCACGGGTGAGACGAAATCGTCTTTCAGGACTGATTCCATATCCAGGCGCTGGGGAAATTCACCCAGGGCGTGCACCACCCATCCGGTTGCCGGCAACCGCTCCATCCAGGCTGGCCAACCGGCCGGTGTGATCAATTGGGTGCGGAAAGGGTTCGGCAGAACCTCCAGGGATGCCTGCCAAGCCAGGGCAGGTTCCAGGGCCAGGGAATCAACCGCCATGTGGGGTTCCACCGCCCCACTATCCGGGCTTTCCAGGTTAGCCTCGCGCCGGGTGGCCAAGTTTCGCAGGGCCTGGCGCACGATTTGGGCAACGGACAGTTCCATGAGGCTCTCCTCAACCTGGATCGTACGGGGGCCATTGGGCAACCCGCCCTGACACATGTAAAACGGAAATGGTGTGGAGGCTTGCGCACCCATTTCCGTTTCCGGGCATGGTACCCTGTCGGATGGGTTGATTGAACCCTATATGGAATAAAGATTTAGGGCTATAGCCACCCACAACCGGAGAGCCGCCATGAGCACAGATCCCAACCAGCTAGCCCAGCAGAAGATGCAGGAATTCCTTCGGCTTTTACCCCTGACCCAGGAAATCGCAGGATTACCCCACTGCGAGCACGGCAAATTCTTCACGGAGGGCCAACTGGAGGTCCGGGTCACCAGCCTGAAAACCGCCTTCAAGATGGCCAAACAGTTGATGCGGGATATCAGCCAGTGAACCCGGGTTGCCTGGTCCCGGTTCTTCTTGGCGGGTTGCTGGTTGCGGACCAAACCGGTTTGGAGGCCCTTTCCCCACCGGAGGGGACCATGGACCGCATTCCGGTGCGGATGGTGGGGCCGGCCAATATGGGGGGCCGCGTGACTGACCTGGCGGTGGACCCCCGCAAATCGGCGCGTTTTTACCTGGCCACCGCGACTGGCGGACTGTGGCGCACCGAAAACGGGGGGACCACCTGGACCGCCCTGACAGACCGGCAACCTCTGGCCTCATTGGGGGCGGTGGCCTGCTCGCCCGAGCGGTTCGACACGGTCTGGATTGGCGGCGGAGAGTCGAACCCGCGCAACAGCGTGTCACGCGGGGCGGGGGTGTTCTCCAGCACCGACGGGGGGAAGACATGGAAAGGGCCCCACCTGAACCATTCCGGGCATGTCGCCAAAATAATCATCCATCCTAAAAATCCACAAATTGTCCATGTGGCCGTACTGGGAAAGGTCTGGGGCCCGTCGGCGGAACGGGGGCTGTACCGCACCACCGACGGCGGGGCCACCTGGAAGCAGGTTCTGGCGCTGGATGAGAACACCGGGTGCATCGACCTGGCCATGGATCCGGCCGACCCGGCGCGGTTGATCGCCTGCGCGTGGGAGGTGCGTCGTGACACCTTCTCGCAGGGGAATCCAGCCAGGCAATGGAGCCCGAAATCGGGCCTGTACCTGAGCGAGAACAATGGCGACACCTGGAGACCGCTGACCGAAGGATTACCATCAGCGGGAAAAGGCCGTTGCGGCGTGTCGTTCTGCGCCGGGAATCCGAAGATCGTCTACGCGGTGGTGCCCACCGAAAAAAGCGACATCAAGCAGTTGAATGGCCAGCCGGCCAAAACTGGAGGCGACCCGGAAACCGGGGGTATTTTCCGGTCGGCCGACGGGGGGCTGAGCTGGAAAAAAGTCAACGCGCTGTGTCCCCGGCCGTTTTATTTCGGGCAAGTCCGGGTGGATCCGAAAAATCCGGACAGGCTGTGGGTGCTGGGTATCCCGCTCTATGCCAGCGATGACGGCGGCAAGACCTTCCGGTCGAATGGAGCGCCGTTGGTGCATGTGGACCACCACGCGATGTGGATCGACCCGGCGGACGGGGATCACCTGTTGCTGGGGAATGACGGTGGCCTTTATGAGACCCGGGACCGCGGCAAAAACTGGGAGCACCGGAACAACCTGCCTCTGGCGCAGTTTTACGGCGTCGCCGCGGACAGGAGCGTGCCCTACCGGGTTTTCGGGGGGCTGCAGGATAACGGAACCTGGGGCGGGGCGACACGGAATGACCGGGGCGAGGGCCTGACCAACGCTGACTGGTTCCGCGTCATGGGTTCAGACGGATTCCAGGTGAAAGTGGACCGGGAACTCAATCAGATCCTTTACTGCGAGTCGCAGTACGGCGGCCTGCGGCGATACGACCTTTCCACGGGTGAGGGGAAGGAAATCAAGCCGGGAAACATCCTGGGGCAACCGTCCCTGCGGTTCAACTGGAACACACCGATCGCCCTGTCCCCCCATGATCCCCGGGTGATCTATGTGGGCAGCCAGGGAGTGCACCGTTCGGGCAACCGGGGTGATTCCTGGGCAAAATTGAGCGCGGACCTGACTTTTTACACGGGAACCGGCACGGCCCAGCAGCACACGCTGACAGCCATCGCGGAATCGCCGGCCCAACCGGGGGTGATCTGGACCGGATCGGATGACGGGAGAGTTTGCCTGACCCGCGACGGAGGCCGGAGCTGGGTGGACTGGTCCGCCCGAATACCCAATCTGGAAAAGGCCTCCGTGACCTGCATCGAGCCGATCCGCGGGCGGGCGGGCAGCGCCTATGTCTCCTTCAGCCGACACCGCCTGGAGGCACATGAGCCTTTTCTGTTCCGCACCGATGACTTTGGCGAGAGCTGGAGGGAGCTGAAGGGGCTTCCGGCAGGTGCCCCGGTGCATGTGGTGCGGGAGGACCCGGCCAACCCGGCCGTGCTGTACGCGGGTACCGAAACGGGCGTCCAGACTTCGCTGGACGGGGGAATCACCTGGCATCGGCTGGGGAAACTACCCACGGTACCGGTGCATGATCTGGTAATCCAGGAAGATTTCCGGGAACTGGTGATCGGCACGCACGGCCGGGGCATCCATATCGCGGACATCAGCGCTTTGGGAATGATGACCCGGAACACCCTGGCGCGGGACGCCTGGATTTACACGCCGGGAAAAGTGCTCCAAGGTGCGGCGTTTGGCCCGCACCTGCAGCGGACAGGCCAGTTTTTCCAGGGGCAGAACCAAGCGCCTTCGGCGGTCTTTTCCGTGCACATGAAACGGAAGCCCAACGACAAGGCCAAGGTTTCGATTCGGGACGGAATGGGCCGCACACTTGCCGACCTGAAACTGGAACCCGTGGGGGGCCTTCAGGTGGTCCGTTGGAACCTGACAGCGCTGCAGAGCCTGGCCAGCGGCAAGCGGACCTTACGCAGCCCTCCCGGCCAATACACCGCGGCTTTGATTGTGGACGACCAGGAACTGATGGCGATACCCTTCCTGGTGGAAGGACGACAACCAGCGGGGACGAATTTTGAAGACGAGGACGAGGAAGCCAACCCCGCCCCGGAAGATGGGGCACGGCGCCTGGAGTCTTCCGGAATTGAACGCGGCCAGAAAACGGAGCACCCGTGAACCAGGATAGTGTCGTGGAATATCCAGCCAGCCCGGTGCCGCCGCCGGCATCGACCCCGATCACCTCGGCCCAACCGGGCGGAGGCTGGGTGATGGGTTTGGAGGAACGGTGGGCCAACCTGCGGCGGCGGCTGATTCGCACCTTTTTCCCGGACCACCTGCGACGGTTCAACGCCCGACGGTTGGGGGAAGACCCGACCCGTCCGGATGAGCGGATCATCGACCAGCGGGACCTGAAATTTTTGCGCCCAGTGAGCCCGATCACTTTCGAGGGACCGGATCCATGGGCCTGGCGGGGAAAACTGGGCCTGGCACGTCTGGGTTTGGGTGAGATCACCGTCTTCAGCCTGCTGCTGGCCCCCTGCTGGATCGCGCACGCCTTGCTGGCGCTGACTGTGCATCCAGCCTGGTGGGTGGGGTTTTTCCCGTTCCTTTTCTGGCACCTGTTCACGGTCGCTTTTTTCCGCGACCCGGAACGGCGGATCCCGGCGGGGGACAACCTGATCCTCAGCCCGGCGGACGGTGTGATCACCAGCACCGACGAGGTGGACATGCCCGATTTCCCGGGGGGCAGGGCGCTACGGGTGAGCATCTTCCTGTCGGTTTTCTCGGTGCACATCAACCGCACGCCTTTCGCGATGAAAACGGCCGTGGTGCGCTATTACCCTGGATTGTTCCTGGACGCCCGCCACGCAGACTGCGCGGAGAAGAACGAGCAACTGTGGCTGGACGGGCTGGCCGCCCGCAACGGCCTGCCCGTCCGGATGAAGCAGATCAGCGGGGCGATCGCCCGGCGGATCGTCTGCTGGACCAAGCCAGGGGACAACCTGGCGGCGGGGGAACGGTTCGGGTTGATCAAATTTGGATCCCGCACCGACCTGCTAATGCCGGTGGGCTCGGCCATGCTGCGCGTGAAAAAGGGGGACGGTGTATGGGGCGGCAGCACCGTGCTTGGGGAATGGAAATCCTGAAGCGGACAGTGGAGAATGCCCGGAAGGCCTCCGGCCCCGCTTGAACCGATCTCAATTCGCACACCGCAAGGAGCCCAGCCATGAACCGCAGCGAGTACTTGTTCCCGGTCCGTCACACCCGCCGGGACTTCCTGGCGATGGGCGCCATGGGCGCGGTGGCAATGACCACCAAGACTGCCATCGCAGCCCAGGAAGCGGTCACGCTGGGTGGCGGATCCTGCCGATTCAAGCTGGACCCGGCCTGGGGCCAGTTACCCAGCGGCATGAAATACGGCCTGGGCTGCGCCATTGTGGTGGACAAGCAAGACCGGGTGATTGTGACCAGCCGGTCCACCAGCCCATGCGTGGCGATTTTCGACAAGGACGGAAAACTGCAGGAGACCTGGGGCAAGGAGTTCGCCTCGGCGGTGGGGTACGGCTCGGCGGAGGAAGTGCAGGCCACGGCGCACGGGTTGTACCTGGCGGAGGAGAACGGCACGGAATACCTGTACTGGACCGAGAATGTGGCACGCGCCAAGGGGGCTGATGGCAAAGTGGGAAAAGCCTACGGGGCGAGGGTTTACAAGACCGACCTGAAGGGAAAAGTGCTGTACACACTGGGGATGGTGGAGAAGGAAAGCGACACCGCACAAAAACTGGACCTGACCAACCCGACCGATGTGGCGGTGGCCCCCAATGGGGACATCTACATTGTGGATGGTTATGGCAGCCAGAAGGTGCACCGCTTCAGCAAGGATTTCAAGAAACTGAAGACCATCGGCGGGCGAGGCAAGGACCACGGCCAATTCAACACCTGCCACGGGATCTGGGTGAACACGCTGCGCAAGGAACCGGAAGTGTACATCGCTGATCGCGCGAACAACCGGTTGGAAGTGTACTCGTTGGAATTGGAATACAAGCGGACCGTGCCTGACTTCAGGCTGCCCTGCTGCTTCTACCAACAGGGTGGGCGCCTGTATGTACCGGAACTGGGCGCCCGGGTGAGCGTGCTGGATGACCAGGACAAACTGGTGGCCCGATTGGGTGACGGGCAGGGAATCGCCGACGCGGATATCAACCAGCATCCCGGCAAATTCGCCAAGCCGCACGCCCTGACGCTGGACAGCAAGGGTAACCTGTTCGTGCTGGAGTGGCTGCCCTGGGGCCGGGTGCGCAAGTTCAGCCCAGTGGCCTGAAAAGCCGAAGCCACACCATGAACCAGCCCGACCGCATCCCCACCAACCTGTTCACCGGGTTTCTGGGAACGGGAAAAACCACCTTCATCCTCCATCTGCTAAAAGCAAAGCCGGCGGGGGAGCAGTGGGCCGTGCTGGTGAACGAGTTCGGCGATGTGGGGATTGACCAGGCGCTGATCGAATCGGAGTCACCGGATGACCTGCCCATCCAGGAAGTGGGCGGGGGTTGCTTCTGCTGCGCGACCGCGATGAACCTGCCTGTGGTGCTGCATCTTTTGCTGACAGGCCGGAAAGTGGACCGGCTGCTGATTGAAACCTCGGGACTGGGGCATCCCGCCGGCATTCTGGACCTGTTGCGGCGGGACCACGCCACCAGGCTGGAACCCCGGGCGACCATTGGTCTCGTCACCCCCTCGGACCTGCGCAGCCCGGGAATGGTGGAGGAGAATCTGATTTTCCGGCAGCAGGTGGAGTTGTCGGATGTACTGGTGCTGAACCAGACCGACCGGGCGAGACCAGGGGAAGTGGACCGATTTTTTGCCTGGGCCAGCGGTCTGTTTCCTCCCAAGACCCATGTGGCCACGGCGGAGCGGGGCCGGATTGATCCGGCTTGGCTGGATCTTGTTGGAAATCAGGTGATATCCAGCCTGAACCTGGCACTGCCCGTTCACCCGGAACCGGGGAAGGGTGCCTCAACTCCATCCGCGCCGAAACCGGGAGCGGGACATCCGGCGCGATTTCCCAGCCGGCCCGACGGAGGCCTTTGGGCCTGCGGGTGGGTTTTTGACCCGCAGGATTCATTTGATGAGGAGGCCCTGATTCAGCTGCTAGGCAGGCCCGAATGGGTTCGCCTGAAGGGGGTTTTTCATACCCCGGACGGATGGATCAGCGTCAACCGATCGGCTGGGGGGATGGATTTGAAGGAAAGTTGCCACCGCCGGGACAGCCGGCTGGAAGTTTTCGCTCCCGCAGGCACCGACTGGGACACCTTGGAGATGGAACTGAAACAGTGCCTAATTGGGGACCAGCAGACCCCGGCTTAGAACGAAAGCAGCCCGGGAAAACCCGGGCTGTTTGACTTTTTAACGGCTGATCCACAAGGCCCGGGGCCTTGGGATCAAAGCTTCTCTTCCTTGAAGATCACATTCTTGCGCAGGGTGGGATCGTACTTCTTGCGCTGGATGCGATCCTTGGTGTTATTACGGTTCTTTTCGGTGGTGTAGAAGTAGGCGCTCTCGGTGCTTTGGAGCTTGATATAGTGGCGCGCTTCGCCCTTCTTGCTGGCCATGAGTCCAACTCTCCCTTTTGAATTCCTGAATTTCCATCTAATCGGCTGGTGGCTGCCCTGACAAGAAGAGATTGCCTGCTAGGGCACCGGCTTTGTAAAAATAGGGGCTTTGGGGCGGGCAGCCATGGAGTCGAGGTGCTCCAACAGGATGCGGCGGACTTCCGCCAAACCCGGCTTTTCCTGGTGCACCCGGGTGTGTTCCGCCGGATAGACCAACTCACTTTCAGCACCCGGCAGGACGGCGCTGGAGAGTTCCACCACCCCGTCCGTCTTGGCATCGGGGGGCAGATCCCGCAGCCAATGTTCGAGCGAGATGAGGGTGGAGTTGTTTTCCAAGGCTCCCGCCACCGTGTGGTAGGGGACCTGAGGCAGGCCGCATTCCTCAAGAATCTTCATGGAGGGGGAATTGACGGTGAGCCCTGTGACACTGTTCAGGCGGTTGGGCTCACTGACGAACGCCTTGGGATTGTCCCGGAGAACCTCGAGGGCCAATTTTCGCAGTCCCTCAGGAGGGGAAGCGAGGGTGGCCCCCAGACGGCCGAGGGTGGTGTCGCCAATCCGGCTTCCCTTGTGGGGCGTGCCCATGAACACGACACGGCGCACCTCGGGCACCTTGTCGAAGAAAAAGATGTCACGCATCTGCTTGCGCGTGTGTTCGCTGAGTTTCAGCTTGTCGAAATCCGTGGCGCCAAAATGGCGCCAGACCTTGTCCCCGCTGTCCACGGTCTGAAGGCGGCTGAGCAGGCCGCCCATGCTGTGGCCAACCAGGACCATGTGATCCAGCGCCTCGTCCTGCCGGGAAGGGTCGAGGGTGTCGCGGGTGGCCCGCAGCGCCTGGCGCAACTCGGCGGCGGAATAAATGATCGGCTGGGACGAGGGGTAGAAAAAGGTCCAGAACTGGTATTTCTCCCGGATGACCGGATCGGTGCGCAAGTCGTTGACCATGCGGGCCCAGGTGACAGGGGAGCTGAGCAGGCCGTGCACCAGCACCACGGGAACGCGCCCGGGGCGATAGGGTTCCAGCAGGAAAAGGCCGCGTTTCTTGTCGGCCAGGTCCCCTTTGAAAAAAGCCTTTTCCGACAGGGTTTCCAAACCGCTTTCCACAAGTGACACCGCCAGGGGCGTGGTGAAATCGGCCGCCAGCGGCATGCGCTTGCCAGCCAGCATCGCCGATTCGACCTTGTGAGGATCGACCAATCGGAACTCGATACGGGTCCAGTCCGCCACCTCGGAAGGCTTTTCGGGAACCACCAGATGACCGGTGACAGGCACCTTCAGCGATTCAAAAAACAGTGATTCGGCCCCGTGGGTGCCACGCTTCGCCTCGACCAGCAGCGGGACGCCGATGCCCGGCCTGTCGTGGTGGGAATCGAGACCGACCACGCGCAATTCCCGCGCGGTGGTGATGGCGCCGATCTCCTGCAGCGGCAGGGGGATGCCCTCGTCCACCACTTCGAAATCCGCGAAGCGTGATTGGGAACCCGGGATTTTCAGGCGGGTGATGCCACCCGGAACGAGCATGTCGCGCTGGCGGGCCAGCCGGACCAACTCCAGCGCCGCATGGTTGTGGATCTCCACCGCCAGTTCAATGTTCTGGTAGACAGTTTTGGGAGCCAGGGCGCTATCGGGCGCATCGTCCTGGTCCAAGCGCGCCAGGCATTGGGCCGCATAGGCCGCGGCATGGGCATAGAGGAGGGCCTGTTCATCCTGCCTTTTGGCCGGCTGCAGGTGGAGCCCCGGCTGGTTGGCCAAGGCAGCATGGTGGTGCATCTCGGCCAGGGTGAGCAACAAGGCCGGCAGGTTTTCGGCGTTCTCCGGCGTGGAGTAAACCCTGAAGGTGAGTTCACCCAGAGCTTTTTTGGGGGAGACCCGCCACAGGTCATCGAGCTTTTCCGCGCGAAGGTTTTCGACCGCCTGCTCGGAAAGTTTACCCTTGGCCAATTCGGGTGGAAGCTGGGCCAGCAGTTCCTTGGGGCCCAATTCCTGAAGGCGCAGGGAGGCACAGCCGCCGGCCATGGGGGCCAGCAGGCAAAGAAACACCAGCGTCGCACGAGCAGAAGCAGTCATCGCCCGGGGGCGATACAGTCTGGCCGCCATTGGGCACAAGGCCGACCCGCCAGGGACACAAATGATACAAGAATATGGCAGGAAAGGACTTAGATCCTACTAGGCCAGCGGCTGCCAGGTTTTTGCCGCCAAGCCAACCGCTTCGGCCATCGTATGGACCCCCAAGGTGGCGAGGGCCTCGGGCAGTTGGTCGATCACGGTGGCGGCGGCGGTGGGGTTGTAAAAATTCACCGTGCCCATCTGCACGGCGCTGGCTCCGGCGACGATGAACTCCATAACATCGTCGATGGTGGCAATGCCACCGATGCCAACGACGGGCACATTCACGGCGCGGGCCACCTGCCAGACACAGCGGAGCGCCAGCGGCTTGATGGCTGGTCCGGAGAGACCGCCCATGCCGTTGCCCAGAACCGGTTTCTTGCGGCGCCAGTCGATGACGATCCCCAGGAAGGTGTTGACTAGGCTGACGGCATCGCATCCGCCATCGGCCGCACCCTGCGCGATCTCGACGAGGCTGGTGACATTGGGGGTGAGTTTGGCCAGCAGGGGGAGGTCGGGGCAGGCATCGCGGGCGGAAGCGACCACGGCGCGGCAGAGATCGGGTTTGGTGGCGAAGTCGATGCCGCCGGCGACATTGGGACAGGACAGGTTCAACTCCAGCGCGGCGATGCCAGGCAGTCCCTTGACCCGGGCGGCCATACGGGGGAATTCCTCGGCGCTCTTGGCGGCAATATTCAGGATGACGGGGCAACCGACCTCGGGCGAGGAAAGCCAAGGAAGGTGGTTGGCGAGGAAGTACTCAAGGCCGTCGTTGTCGAGCCCGATGGCGTTGAGCAACCCACTGGAGGTCTCAGCGGTGCGGGGCGGGGGATTGCCGGCGCGGGGATTGAGGGTGACCGTCTTGGGAACAATGCCACCGAGCCTGCGGAAATCGACCAGACCGGCCATCTCGCGGGCGTAACCAAAGGTTCCGGAGGCGACCAGGACCGGGTTGGGGAGGCGCAGGCGGCCGAGGGAAACGGCGAGGGCCGATACGGGGATCATGGCTCCTCGAGGTAGGTGTACCCGTCGAGGGCGGCCTCGAAGAACCGCTGCATCTGGCGGGCTTCGGTAAGCGTGACCTTGCCTTGCTTGACGCCTTTTTCAACATCCTTGCGGAGGCGCTCCATGAGATCCTCGCCCGAATACTGGACGGAGGTCAGCACCTCACGGACGGTGTCGCCCTTGATGACATCTTCAATGATGGGGTCGCCGTCCTCGTCCAGCCGGACATGGACCGCGTTGGTGTCGCCGAACAGGTTGTGCAGGTCGCCCAGGATCTCCTGGTAGGCACCGATCAGGAAAGCGCCCAGATAGTAGGGCTTGCCGTTGTAGTCGTGCAGCTCAAGGGTGTTGCGGACATCCTTGAGATCAATGAAGGTGTCGATCTTGCCGTCGGAGTCGCAGGTGATGTCGCCCAAGACGGCACGGCGCATGGGGCGCTCGCCGAGGCGGTGGATGGGTGTGATGGGGAAGAGCTGCTTGATGGCCCAGGAGTCGGGCATGGACTGGAAGATGGAGAAGTTGCAGAAGTAGGTGTCTGAAAGGAGGGACTCGAGGCCCTCGAGTTCCTCGGGCGCGGAGTCGTCCTTGCGGGCGATGCGATGGATTTTGGAGCAGATGGCCCAGAACAAGCGTTCGGCCAGGGCCCGCATGTCGAGGGAGACGCCGCCCAAATTGAAGAGGTTCACCACCTCGTCGACATGCTGGACGGCGTCGTGGTAGGACTCCAGCAGGTTTTTCTTCTTCATCTCACGCAAGATGGCGACCAGATCCTGGATCTGGCTGGGCGCGTTGACAGGGAGCTCATCGGGGATGGCCGAGTCCTCGTCACGGTCGAGGCGGGAGACGCCGAGGACATCGAACACCAGCAGACTGTGGTAGGCGACCACGGCGCGGCCGGACTCGCTGATAATGGTGGGGTGGGGGACGCCGGACTCGTCGCACACGCTCTTGACGCGGAAGACGACATCGTTGGCGTATTCCTGGAGCGTGTAGTTGATGCTGGACTCGAAATCACTTTGCGAGCCGTCGTAGTCGATACCCATGCCGCCGCCGACATCCAGGAACTTGACCCCCGCACCCAGGCGGTGGAGCTCGCAATAGACGCGGGCGGCTTCGGTGAGGGCGTTCTTGATACTGCGGATGTTGGTGATCTGGCTGCCGAGGTGGAAGTGGACCAGCTGGAGGCAGTCAGCCATGCCCTCCGCCTTGAGGAGCTCGAAGGCCTCGATCACCTCGGTGATGGTGAGGCCGAACTTGGAGCGGTAGCCTGCACTGGAACGCCAGCGGCCGGCGCCCTTGGCGGCCAGCTTGACACGCACGCCGATGGCGGGCTTCACGCCCAGATCTTTGGCGTGCCTGAGAATGAGCTCGAGCTCGGTGAATTTCTCCACCACGGGGATGATCTGCTTGCCCAACTTGCGGGCCATCATGGCCATGCGGATGAACTCATCATCCTTGAAGCCGTTGCAGATGATGGGAACATTACCATTGACCAAGCTGAGAACCGCGAGGAGCTCGGGCTTGCTGCCAGCCTCGAGTCCGAAGCTGAATTCCTTGCCGTAATTGAGGATTTCCTCGACCACCTGACGCTGCTGGTTGACCTTGATGGGGTAGACGCAGTGATAGGAGCCGCTGAATTCGTGATCCTTGATGGCCTTCACGAAAGCATGATTCATCTCGCCGACGCGGTGGCGGAGGATGTCATTGAACCGAATGAGGATGGGGAGCTGGATGCCCCGGGCCTGGAGCTCCTCGACCAGCTTGGGCAGGTCGATGGCTTCCTCGGCGCGCTTGTTGGGCAGCACGGTGAGGTTGCCGGACTTGTTGACCCCGAAGTAGCCCTTGCCCCAGTTTCGGATCCCGTAGGTTTCCAGAGCGTCGGCGATTTTCCATTTGCCAAGAAGCTGCGCGTCAGCACCGCGACCCATCGGCCGGAATCCTCCATCGCCTTATCCACTTTTCGCACAGTCGCGAAACGGGGGATTTGAC
>Ga0169931_10001548_pt1 | contig 37827 bp, 42 predicted proteins | sample Kivu_15m_20L_FD_129675 | JGI IMG/M metagenome (GOLD analysis project Ga0169931, IMG submission 129675) | Freshwater microbial communities from Lake Kivu, Western Province, Rwanda to study Microbial Dark Matter (Phase II) - Kivu_15m_20L... | ecosystem: Environmental > Aquatic > Freshwater > Lake...
TATAGATCATTAGTTTATGACTGTAAACATAAAAAACATGCGTAGAATCTCAGTGCTAGTATTTATTGTTAGGATATCTATTGCTGATATTTTGCAAAAATACATAATACATGCATGTTGATTCGTCGATTTAGAAATGTATTTAGGAACTTTTATTCTTTACTATGATTCTTTTTGATATCACAAATATATAATCGACTGATAATAACGATTAATTTGGTTCAAATCAACTTGAATGACAATATTGATTTATTTGGTTAAAAGCAACTTGTTTAGTTATCTATATTGCTCACTTTTTTTATTAGTTATATTTAAAAAGCTGGATTGTAAAAATAGTACAATACTATGACTTTAATACATATAAATCAAATATTTGATTTGTTTTTGTTATTGACTTTATTTTCAGCTATTAAAACATGGGACTTCTTTCAGATAATGGCCCTATATAAAGCTTTTAATCTGCCAAGCAACAACAGCCTCTGCTCAAGGCCATCGGACTAAGACAGTTTTTTCATCTTTTTAAACTTTACTACTCTTGGAGAAAGCCTTAGGGATCAGGACATATTAAATGGGGAGAGTAAATAGAAGGACACTTCTTGCAGCTAGATGCCAAAGGAAAGCTCGAACTGTGCAGGCAAGAAATAACTGAGGAATACAAAGACGTCGATTTTCCTTTGATGTTTGAATACGGTTCGTGGATGTTTGAAATGATTCCGAAAGAGCCCTATAATAGCAATATCGATAGCCTCTACGAAACTATAGTTTCTATCCGTCACAAATACAAGGCGCTGCAGAGTAGAAGCCGCATCGCTCTGACTATACCGGTGATACCCTTTCTGGGAGTTCAGCAGTTCGATGGATCTCTGGGAGTTTAAAGACCGTTTGTTAACACAATAACTCGGAGCAAATACGTCGATGATGGCCATATTGCGAACCATCCTCGCTTCAGAACACACACTAGTCACTCCTTTTTGCGCAGAGGAGCAAGCGTATAAAGCAAAGTGCCTATCTTCATGGATACCAATACAAGTCTATAAGAGCTGGCAAAGAGCTAGCCGTATCCTGGGTTCATCCATATGGACGCTCAGGTTTTCGGAACGGGCAACTGTTGCCTGCAAGCTACGTTTTCGACTAAGAGCTTAGACCATGCTAGATACGTTTACGATCAGCTTAACGTTTTAAGTCCGATTTTTCTGGCGATTACTGCGGGTTCTCCCTTTTTCAAAGGGAAGGTGTCGGACTGGGACTGTCGTTGGGATGTTATTTCGGACACATGCGATGACCGCACGCCTTAATAGCGGGATCCCCATCATAGTGACTACATTCCTTGTTCCCGCCACAACTAGGCTAACTATTATCTCTGGGACAGTCCAACCAACCTCAAAGAATACAACGACTTCTACACCGGAGTCAAGCAAGAGGATATTGATTGGGTGCATGGAATGGCCCAACAGGAATAAATTAATATCGATGATAGATTAGTCTACCACTTGGCCAACATATTCAAACGTGACTTTATGATTGCACACTAGAAGTTCAAACTAATGAGTTCATCTGAATTCCTGCTTTTCGAAATGATTAATGGAACTAATTGGAACTCAGTGAGGCTCAAAATACCAACAGATGATCAGATAGGATGGCGGGTTGAATTTAGAACCATGGAAGTACAGCTCACACCTGACGAGAACTCGGCTTATATCTTGTTTATTCATATGATCACTAGAGAGCTCCACGAAAATACCGATATAAACTTGTATATTCCCATTTCGCAGTTGAGAGAGAACTTTAGGAGAGCCCATACCAGAGATGGAGTGAGGCAGCAAAAGTTCTATTTCCGCACCAACATATACGACAAGGGACCCCCTCTTGTTTAATAGCTCACCATATACGAAATACTTTTCGGTAAAGGCAACTATAAGGGCCTGATTGAAATTATATAAAGACCCATCAAACGCTGCTAGAAAGTGAGCATCAAAGTACAAACTTTGATTTAATGCATAAAAAAATTTATGCTGGAGATTGCATTGGGAGAGAGACTGACTCTGGCTCAGTGGATGCGTAACTATGTCAAATAACATCCAGCCTACAGCCACAACTCTATTCTGAGCAAGCCAGTGATGGATGATCTAGTGATGCAGCTGTACAGGATAAGCTGCAATCAAGTCCAGGACAACAATTTTAGAGAGATATTTCCCAGCGAGGAGAAGTGGCTGTTCGAGAAGAAAATAATGTCCAGCTAGGAGTGAATAGTGACAAAGGATTGATTAAAATCTAAATTAAAAAGATAATATCAGTATTTATACTATCCATATAATTACGACTATAGCTAGAATCGGGTTTTATTTTCTGACTCAATTATTATAGACATAAGATTAAAATGATCACTGGCAAAACATATTTTAATATTGATAGAAACAAGATTATTATCATAACTGGTTAAAAAATATATTTAAATTTAAATTCATTATGTGAGTTGTAGTAAAAATTAAATACGATCTTTAATGACACCTATTCCTCAGTGGATTATTCTTCGATAATTGCGGCTCTTGTACGGACTATGGTATCCTATCTCATTCTGAGTCTTCTCTTTCTCTACTGGCTGTATTCTGTTCACGTATACTTGGAAACTCTAGGACTGACCTCTGAATTCCCTCCAAGCCTTGCTTTTGCCTACTATTATCCCTGAACAGTTGGAACTGTTTGCCCTCTACTTCTCTTATCTCATGCTACCCAGCATCTAGGCCTTCTTCCTGAGACTAGCAATCATCTCTATACCCTTAGAAGGCACTTGCCCTGACGACCTGATGAAGTTTTTAGGACGACTCACTGACTCCTTCTTGCCCTTGTTGTAGAACTTGTCCTTGAACTCCTTCATAGAGTTGATTATTTGATGGTGCAGTTAGTTGATCTAGTTGGCTGGCATGTCCTAAGACTAAGAATCGCTGTCTGATCCCTTCCCTGAGTAGCGATCACTTTAGTTGTCGTTTTAGGGCCTACGCTATCCCTCAGCCTGGATCTCTTGTATCATTTGACGCATTTTCTAGGAATATAGTTAGTTGTCTTGATTGCCTAACAAATTTGCCATTTATTTTTCGATCTAGGTGATCACGTGGACTGGATTGGGCAGGTAGGCTGAGTTGCTGTTGCTTATGGCCCAATTGCTACCCTTCTTGCGAGGAGTCTAGGATACTGCACTCATCTGACTGATTGTCATGTTTTGCCTTTCCTTTTTGCTGGGTTCTACTGCTATCCCCAGATATTAGGCTATACTGCTGGCCACTGTTTTGCCCATGAACTCCCATCGAGATGGGGTGAACTACACTTCTTTGCGCTACTATTTGAGGTAGTAGCTGCCCACACTGGCCTATACAGTGTAGCAGAAAGGTATTTGTTTGAGTAGCACTGCTCTGGCTGTGGTTCTTTTGCACTATGACACTCTAAATGAGCAGCTATAGTATCTGAATATTTAAGTCCTATCTGCGATTATTTTGGGTAGAATACGGGTTCTATAGTAGTTAGTCTCCCATATTTAGTATTGTGGACCATATACGAATACATTGCGTTTTTAGGAGTGTCCGTGGAAGTCCAAAAACATGAACAGTCTATTCTTGAACTCCTTCTTTAAACTACTTACAAGGCTTTTGACCATTTTTACTTATGGAATCAGCATTTCGTCTTTGGCTTTGAACATGCGGTTGAGATCTCGACCACAAAGACTGGTTCTGTAGTTGCCTACTGTTACTCCATCAGGGTTAAGCATGGGTATTACCTTGAATACTATTTTCTATCTCAGCTGCTGAGCTTACTATTCCTAGCTGCAGATGAACTAGAGAAAGCCTTTCACCATAAAACTACCGCAAGTTTATCCAGGATGGATGCGACCCGTAATCAATATGCATTTTTTACTATCATCTGGCACTTTTGGGTCAGTGACGGTCAGCAGAGGAATCTATAGACCTCCCAAAGACTACCCTCCTACCTCTTCTTTTATTATATCCCCACCTAATTTTTATGATTGCTGGGCCTTAGTGTGTAGATCCGTGATCATGGTAAGCAGATTGGAGTAGGTAAAGGGTGGACAGTAGGCAAATTGTACTGTCTAGCCAGGTGAAAATTCATGTTCGAAGCTCAGACAGTTGTAGGTGATCTGGTCGGTCCTGAACTGCTACTCCAGAAAAATATATCTTAACATCTTTTAAGAATACTTTACATTTTTGCCTCCCTGTTTCCAGTGCTTGTACTTAGATGATAGCAAATACGGTTTGAGAGAGCCGTTGTAGAGGGTGCGATGTTTGCGAAAATTGACTAGATTTATCTTTACTCTGCGTTTACTCTTGGAAGTAAAGGTGAAGTTGTACCACATGATGTGTCCGCGAGTGTTTGTATCTACTCGCATAAAGCAGTCGTACTCATTTTATCCCACCTGAATTGCCGCATCTAGGTTGCCGCTTTCGAAGTTGCTGTCAATTATTAGTTAGTCTTCCTTGTTTAAGGCAGGATTCATGCCTCTAAAGGCTCGAGTGGTTTTTCCTTTGAAGTTTTCGTAAAATTTGCGGAAGTAGGCGGCGAGGTGGGGGAAGTTGGTGTTGATTAGTGACTAGAACTTGTAAGTGTATGTGCGTTTAATGTCTTGTTGCATCTTGAAACTGCTGGCATGACGCCATCCTGCCTTAGTAAGTGCATACCCAGGTAGACTACTTTGAAGTGGTATCGTTTGTTGAAGGTGATGAGAGTGTCGACTACTTCGTCAACGACTGCGCTGTCGAAGTTCAGAGGTACTGGACCAACTACTTTGATTTTAGGTTGCCAACCAGTGGCTATATCTGCATCTAGAGAGTATCCTCTTTGATATTTTTCGAGGGCAGGCAGGCTGAACTATCCCTACATCTACTTTTCCTCCCCCTCTCTTTACTATCGCATTAATATATTTAGCAACATTAAACCATAACAGCATTCTACTATTAAAGCAATCAGTAGATAAGAATATAAACAATCACTTTAGATTACTGCCATATAAGTCAGTTTAGAAGTAATAGAGTCAAAAGTAGTAGAATAAACAACTTACAGAGACTCCAACTCTCGAATGCACAGTTTTTTTACAATTGACTAGGGCATACGGTTTAGTAGAGGGTGTTGTTGGTGCCACATCTTAACTTCAGTATAGTGCATATCCATCCACAAACTTCCCTATCTAGCAATACAACTACTTTATTTAAGATTGTGAGTCGGTGCAGGTGGGGTAGGCCGCTGCACAAGCCACGTACTGAATGATGCCCAGGCACTCGAGGGTACTAGTACTTTATAAATCACTGGAGTTGTATATTTGTCTGTAGTATTCTATAGCTTGGGCGTCTCTTTGGGTATAATTAGCGATGGTTTACTCCGATACTGCCCACTGGATTATGTTGACTGCATTTGGTTAATAGTACGGCAGTAGGAGGAGGGATCAGATATCGGCAGAGTGTCGCCTTACCAGTAACTATAGCAAGTAGTGTTGGCTATGCTTATTAGGCTCATCATGAAAAGAAGGAACGTAATGAACATGTTTTAAATTATAACTTGGTATTAGGCTATAATACTCTTTGCTCTATTGATTCATTATTCATCAGCCATATCACATTATATAGGTATGTCTTGTCACTATTCATGTAGTAGTTGCTCAGGACCAGTCTACTTTGATCTCTGCACTGCCTGCCCTTCATCTCGCTCTCTCATCAATGGAATATGTGTATGTCAGTCATCTTTCTACTAGGTGCAGTCTGCCTAGTGTTCTTTGGTTAGTGGGATGAGTACAGTTTAATCCTACACCAGTAACGTGGCTTCAGTTGTGTACTATGTTGCAATTGGGTTCCACCTGATTGTTATCATGCTTGCCATAAACAGGATAATATCAGTGCGATTGAAGAAGATAATAGATACGATGCAAGTAGTAGGCCTTATTGCTCATTATCGATACCAATACAGACATGTAACCACTAAAGGTCTCAACATCATGAATGCTTTCAACTTCAACTACCTGTAATAACTAGTCTGCACTCAACAAGCACCTCCCTATGGTTGCCAGATTTTCCAAAACCTATTTGGAATACTATTCACACTCTTACTATTCTTGGGACTACTAATAGCTGCATACGCTATGGCTACTTGTATTCAATGTTGCGGCCAAAAAGAAGATGTGGTTGTTATAAGAGACGGTAACTAGGTGCAGGGCAGAGATGGATAGATGATCAGTCTAAAAACATACCTTAAGTCAGTGTTGTCTTCGGTGGTGCTGATATACGTGGATAACACTGCAATTATGACCACAGTGGCAGTCAGCAGAATAGCAGTATCCAACAATCTAGGCATACTGATAGTAATTCCTTTACTAATACTATTAGTGTGCGTAGGTCGCCTTCATTTTACAACAGTAAACGATCCCCAGCAAACCACTCTGGCCTACCGAGCAAAAAACAAGTACATTTAACATAAACTAGATACTTTTATAGTTACGACTAGAACTACCACTATAACTACATCGACCATATGTTCGACTAGGGCACATAGCAGGAAAGACTCAGCCAGGTTTTCTACCCGCATTCCAACCTCATCACTCTATAACTGATATTCAAAGTGCTAATAAGCGCATCCACCATCGTGTTCTATAAGTATCAGCCCTACCTGTTCGCTATTGTGCTCTTTGTGTTGTTGATAGTGGGATTGTGCAGGATGGGAGCCTTTAGAGTCTATCAACGCTGCGACCTACTATTCTATTTGCTACTAACTGGCCTACAACTGCTGTGCGTCGTATCTTTCTACCTGTACTTCTTCTCCTATATTCCCTTTCTCGCTGCAGCCCTGCTAATAGTATACATGTTTTTTCAGATATTCACTACTATCTGCTTGTGGAAATCAGACAAGGAAGGAGAAATATTCACTAAAACCTTTTAATTGTAATAAAAAAGTCATAAACAACTATAATAGTCAGAAGATTAACTCATGAAGGACTCTCCCAATAACCAAGAAATAGTAGAAGCAATCAACAATCAACAGGAAGCGAATGCTCAAGTTAGTCAGCCTCAGGGGTCAGTTAGAGCTGGGCCATCGAGAGTGACCCAGAGAATGAGAAACACTACCAATTTACAAAGTAACAATGTAGTTGGCAGCAATACTAATTTAGTGTAGCCTGTTCCTGAGTAAAATGACAATAGGTCATCTGCTGTTCCCCTCAACAGAATGGCAGTAAAAAGAAAAATAAAATACGATTTAAATGAAGACAACCAATAGATAGATCAAAATAGTCGGGCATACACTAACAGCAACAGGGGAGTTGTGACTCAAATGGGCAAAACTAATCCTCCTCTCTACGATAACATTTTTGAAGCACCCAGCCCAGCTCAACAAGGCAGGCAGGGTGGTGATAAAGTATCAGGTAGAAACTCAAACGCAGGCTAAGCTTGGCGGGAGAACTTAAGCGTAGACAGCAAGATCAAACAACCATCAGTTATGGGTAATAGAGATCAGTCAGTCAAAGACGATAAGTAGCAGCCATTAGCTAACAATAAATAGGCTTCAGTAGTTGGCAATAAATAAGTATCAGTTATGGGGAATAAATAAGCATCATTACTGGATAATAATAAGCAGTAGAATGCAGGCACCAGTCAGAAAGGAAGGAAGTAGAAATCAATAAAGCCAGCAAGCAGATAGCTGCAGTCATGATAGTCATAAATTTTAAAACCAAGCCATCTTTCATATATTTTTTGTAGCTGAGCTCTAAACTTTGATATTACTTTAGGCTAGTAGCACTCCAACAGCATTACGTAGTCATGTTTTAATATTATGCTTTTATGATGATAGATGCTTATATATTATATTATTCATTTCTGGTCAGTCGAAACACCCTTATAGGCTTCTTTCATTAAATATAGCCAAGTAATGTTTCTTGAATTTTAAGAAGAGGGACTACCCCTCCCCAATCCACCCCGCTAGCTAGAAGAACTCATGCCTTCCCACTCCAACGCCCAATCCATACGCCTCCTCCTCTCACAACAAACCACTGCCTTCTTCCACTAGCTCAACTCTCTCTACTCGCCCGCCAATCACTCCTACAAACACAAAGTAGACAACCACCTCAAAAACACATCAGAAGTAAACAAAATACTAGCCGAACAAGTAGCAGAAGCAGTTGTTCCCCTAATGCTACTAAAAAATGAATAAGGGTACTTCTTGTCATCGTTGGATCAGCGTAACCTCTATAAGTTCATCGCCCATACCTTCTCCCCAGGCAACTCAGGGCTCTCATAAGCCAGGAAAAGAATATAAGCCACCTATTTGTAGCTGGCTGCACTGGTAGATAACTGGCCAGATATGAAGGAACTCCTGCGAATAGTGTCTCCTTTGATCTTCAGGAAGGAAAACAACCAAGAAGAGCCTCTCTTGAGCCGATAGTTCAAAAACAAGAGCAGTGAGCTCTTTTAAGGCAAAGAGCAGGGAGATTGTAATTGGCAGTTCAGCCGTGTATATGCCTAGATGGGTGTATAGTAGAAGAGCATAGTATAGATCCACTGGATGGCCCATATATATGATCGTTCTAGATTGACCTAATCTTTAAAACTTCGTCTGGCTTTCCAAAACGAACCATGCCACAATCTTTTCCTCTAGTTCATTGAGCTTTGCGATGATAATACAGCTAAACCTTTCTACTAAGAGGCTTTACGTTGCTAGCTGACTCCAGATTACCAGAACAATGCTTACTCGCTGCAGCTGCCTTCTCTGCATTCTTCTATGCATACACTGAGCATATACAAGGCTTTATTGAAAAAATTGTGGAATAGAGAGAGAGTGAAGGTGCTGATTAACAATCCAATTACTATCAACCAAGGAAGAGTCTAGCTCAGGTACAACCTATAGCTGCTATAGCATATATAAAGCTCTGGTTTATCTTCTAAGCCTAGAATGTTCGTGCATAATCCTTAGACTTCCACCAAACTTGCTAATTTCTTCAAAACAGTGCTTGAAAACATCAGCAATTAGTTCGTGGTGGTGGGCTAGAAGGACAGCCTATACAATGCCAGATACGCCTGCAAGTTGTTTGAGTTGTTGGAAAAGAGCATGGGGACTCAGCACAGATCTAGGCAACAACCCACCAATATTACTTAAAATATGCTCATACAGTGGATATAGTTGCTCACTAAATGGCTGCAAATGGAGGGCGGGCAGCAACAAGATTTCCTCAGAAGAGCCATCTGTAGTCTGTTTACTATATTCTAGTTGACCAACTGGGAAGACAATCCGTAGTTCCCTAGTCTTTATGGGTACTAGAGTGATCTCAGCAAGGCCATTCAGCAGTTGCTTTACAAACTCAACCACTTCCCTCCTGTTGCATCTGCTTGGAAAGGCATAAATATCGTGCTGTTAAAGTGGGGTCAAACTGTGCCTACCGAAAACGAGATCCTTAAGAACATAATGAGAAAGTCGCTGGAGTGTTATTTCGGAGAACTACAGCTCAATATGCGAATAGGTGAATAACTGTTCTAGACACCTGCTATGGTTAAGGCCTTCAAGAAAATGATGAGTTCTCAGCTATTTGAGGTTATGTACAAAGTAGTACAGAAACTACTAGCTGAAGGTGGCGACAATTACTACCATCCCAAGAGAGCAGAACACTTGCTTCTGATAAGGAAGATAGGGATGATCATAACGACGAGAATACCCTTCGACATGATGGATCAACTTTGTAATGTGGTCCACTCGCTATACGTCAACTACGCTCACTGCTGGCCACTACTCTACTCCTTCAGACTATGGATAGTCCAGTCCCAGCATAACTCAGAAGAAGCCCATCTTGAAGCACAACTTACTCAGACCACAACTGCCTACTAAAAACTCATCAATTACCTACAACAGTAGTATAATGATCACAGCCAGCCCTTGTCTTTGTAGGGAGTACAGTTGTTGAGGTAGTTCTAGGGGCGCATGAATAGACTTCTCAATCAACTTCATATGAAAAAACATAGATAGACACATACTCCTGAGTTCTATCAGCAGTACTTCCGACTGCTCGACAAAATGTAAACATAACAGTCATTGTGGAGCCAACATACTTCCCCTCTGCTGTAGACCCAGCAGTGGATCGCATACGACCTCAATCCCTTCAAAACTATGCAAAATTTACACAACTAGTTCAAAAGCATTATCAGATACTATCTTAGCAATAGCAGCAAATTGCTAAGAGTGAAGGAAGAATAAACCATCATGCAGGGCATATCTAAAATCATACTATCTGCTTTGGATAGAGGTATGACCAAAAAGGATTGGTAATTCGTGTGCGAGATCGCTGGTTTCAGTCCACTCAAATATACTACCAACTTACAAACCAGGCAGATCTTAGGACCAGCTGCAAGGTACAATTCTAGATTCAATAACGATCTACTAGTATAAGAACACGCTCCCTTCAATCTCGCCTCAGTTCTCTATGCGCAGCTCAGGGATAGGTATCCTTAGTTCCTCAAGGCAGTCCTAGGCAATCTCATTAAGCATCCTCAGTAGTAGTCTCTGTGGCAGTTGCTGAACCGTTGTTTGATACCTAGCGTGCTCATTAATGGCAGCTGCATTTTCAATTCACAACTGCACTAAAAATCCAAATAAGATATGGTGTTGGGGCTCTACTTCTAGCAGCTCAAGTACCTTACCAATCTATTGACCTCCAACTAGTTCCCCCCTCAAGAAAGCCTGCGCATCATGCTGCTACTATAGACCAAAAAGACTATTTCTGACTTCTTCGATCTAAACAAGATCAAAACTAGTAAAATCCTGGACAAGGCAAGAGGACCCCAGAACGATCACCCTCGCAATCGTTTCAGAGAGCATCATAGCATAGACTAGATCTCAGATCGGTTAGAACAACTTGGCATCAGCAGATAGTTCGTAGAAATCGCTCTGGAAAACGTAGAGGTGCCTGACCATAACTTGGTGCTGGAGTGGATTGACAATAACAGGGACAGGGTGGAAGAACTAGCCATGCAGAGAGCCATGGAACGCTCTGTTAGACGCAACAATTCCAACAATAACAGAAAATAGGAAACCAAACCAGGAGACATCGTGCCCACGAGTCTGGATAAACTTAAACAAAAATAAACTCTAGACGTTATAGTCAGGCCCTGGATCAAGACCATTTCCAAGGAAGTGTTTAGTCCGTAGATGAGTGAGGTGACTGAGCTGAAGGACCTTCTATTTTTGTTTATGGACAACCTAGCTGATAACTCCAGAGAAAAACAGTATGCCAACCTCAATGGCAAAGTGTGCAAGTAACTCACAGAAATGTCATTGGGACAGTTGCAGTAAGCCAAGCTCAAGCTTTACGCTGGCATGCTGGAGGGCATTTTCAATAAAACCCCTAAAAATAGGGAAGAGTTCTATGCTAAAAGAATCAACTACATTTTATTAGGCTGCATAAGACGCCTTGAAGACCAGCAGAACAGAATACCACTATACTCGCTGCTCAACACTACCCTGCCCAATATCACCAAGGACAAACTCAATCCTTCACTATAGGCGTACCTCAACAACTTGTTGCACGTGCTCGTGTAGTTTCCAGCTAAACATAAGTCGCTCACTGATATTTTGTTCAAGATCGGTAGGGTTGGCAGCCCTGAGTTGATGGAAAGAGTCACTGATGGGCTAGTGCGTAGTCTATAACGCGGCCATATCAAGGAAAACATTATTGGGCTACTGAATATGGTGTTCTAAACTGACAAGAGACTTATGCAGGTGAACGCTGAGCTTGACCTCAAGTCCTACCTCTACTTCCGCTATCAACACAGAATATCTTCCTTCGACCCACTCAAGTAGCATCTTCTATAGATCGACATCAAAGAGTTCTCGACTAGTTTTTCAAAATACGAAAGAGGATCGGCTATTTACGAGGTTTCGAGGCAGTTGTTGGCAAAGAAGAAAGGTAAAAGCAGATACTTTTACTATGATTGCAGGAAAAGCGCAAATGCATTTGACTACTCCAGTCTGGGAGAGTGCAAGTTTGTTGATTTCGCGCTCAAAGAATACCAGAAAAACATAGTCAGGTCGCTTCTGGTGGGACTTGACTAGAGTCAAAGTCAGAACTAGTTCTAGGAGATCGTAGCGCAGCTCCACAAACTATTGCTTAACTATCGAGTGCTCTTGCCTTATGCAGTCAGATAGTAATTCAAGGGAACAAACCTGGTAGATCTTTTGCTGACAAACAAGTACATTTCAAAAAGTAAGTTCAAGCTTTTGGTGTTCCTTACTCTTAATTGCAACTTGTTCCTGCAAGATGCCCCTGAAACCTACCAGTTTATTTCTTTAGGAGACTACGTTTGCTCTAAAATAGTCAAAACACTCTTCCACAGAGACAACTATTTCAAATTCTCTACTTATCTAGCTGCGCTGTATCTTCTTCAGGTTAAGAAATTCAGTGAAATCGCGTTTGCTAAGTTATCTCCTGAAGACCCAACAACGCTTACCCAGTACTATTAAACTCTTCTGCCCAGTGATTTCCATCGGTCAATCAGACCCATACTTACTCAGTTCCTCAACATCCAGTTCAAACGAAGACTTGTTGATAACTTATCCAGGAAATATCGCCTTGCAGGATCACAAAATTAACAGACCTTCTAGCGACAGTTCTTGAACCTCAACGCTTTCTTCAGTGCTCTGCCCCTAAAAGAAGAAGAACCCAAACGCAATGAGGTTAGACCCGCTAGGTAGTAGCAGGAAGACTAAGTAAGCGAAGACAGTTAAATGTACCCTCTTGAGGATGAGGAAGATGAATAAGGAGCTCCCCTTGAACTGGCAGGTGGAAGACTCAGGGTCATCAATCTTCGCAACTCAGGGCCACAACACATACCTCACTAACAGTTTTTAATCCCACTCTAAGCCCCTAAAAAAGCATAAGAAAAAGGCAAGCCATAGTAGGAGAAAGGCGACAAAATCGAAGAGGAAGAGAAAAAGCTGACACCCATATAGGTTGTGCCCAAATATTCAGTATAGTAGGTTTTGTCTTTATTTGAAACTTTCTTTGAAAAGAACAAACCCATGTAGATAGAGCGAGCTCACCTGCCTGAGCCATCTTAGCCCTAAGGAAGTGTGGAAGTGAACCATTTGGGCACTAACTCCAAAGTGCAGATAGACGAAACACCTTTGGATATAGCTCTAAATATTAAAAAAATAGCTGTTTTCTAAGATAAGATGGCCTAGTTGGTGGAATTCTTAGAGCCAGGTAGGAAGTGGGTCAGCTAGAAGGCAGTCAATCCCCACTCTAACAGGTCTTTTCACTAGCATTTGAACCGCCATTTGCTGGAGAGTCTGGGTAGCGCAGACAGGTAGGAAAGAGAAGCTATTTTTATGCAGCTGGAACGCATGATGAGACACAGAAGAGAGAGCAGAGAGGACCAGTAACCGCAGGTGAGACAGCTCAATATTGAAGAAATATACCATGGAGCTCAGGAATTCACTTAAGCCATTGTACCAATGGTAGTCGAGGCGCCACCTAGAGAATAATCCAATCAAGAGGTAAAGGTGAACTAACAAGCGATTGAGATTGAAGAAGCAGTTGCCATGCAGCAAGTTCCAATCCAGCTATAGGCAGGTCAAGCATAGCAAGTTCAAGCAGTAAACGAATAGCATGTGCAGGTGATTGAACAATAACAAGTTTAGGCATCTAAAAATTAAGCACAATTACAATAGCCTCAACATGTATAGGCGCACTAACAACAAGTACAGCAACAAGTGCCACATAATCAGCCTGAATTCGCATAGATTTAGTCATAAAATCATCAGCATCTGCCCTAAATTTTACCAGTTGAGCTCCAATAATATCCAATCGCATAGATATAAAACATCGATGCCGATATCGGACTCATAGCCAATCTTGATCTTAATCAACCAGCCTTGATACCTGCTTAGCAAAGGGGACCCTAGATCATTATACCCTCACAGAATATTTTCTAAGCTCTGATTGGTTCATAGCCTCAGCCTAATCAGATGCAGGCTGGCTCATAGGCTGCCAACCACCGATAGATCCTTAACGTTTTCGGTCTGCCTCAGTCTTTCCTCAGGGATATGGGAATCGACGAGGCTTCTTTTGACTGTTTGCCTGAATAGATGCAACAGTAGCAGCTGATGGTGTTGATTAACCAGGCTAACCAGCAGCGTCAAGTGACCAATCCCAACGACCAACGCACCTAAAACATCATGTTCCTATAGTCTTTGGATCTGATAACAAGGCAGCAAGTGCTAATCGAAGCCACTCCAGAGTTCCTTGCCACACTGCCTCCCAACATCCAAGAATAAGCCGAAAGATATAGACATAGTCAGATCAACAGAATGCTATAAGAGGAGGAAATCGAATAGGAGCGCAATATTCAACAGAGAGCAAGGGCACCACTCGTATACCCAACAGTGGACAAAACATAGTTTTCAGGCATCGCCCATGAAACAGCCATGTAATTGTTCAGAAATATCTTCATCATCTACCCTAAATTCAAACTATCAGCCCTGAGAATACTGCTCTAGAACAAACACACTCAGTAGCCCACTCTGGCTTCTATTGTGCTGTTACTGCACTACTTCGAAAAGGAACGAAAAAATAACCAGATCTTGCCAACCGAAATGGTCTGGAGTCAGTAGCAAGAGGGATATGTGGTAACTAGGAAGAATCACTGGAATCGCGAAGAAGTAACTTCTCTGAGGAAAACACTGCTTCATGCAGTTTTTGAGGTGATCCAGGTGTGTATTTACAAGGACAATTAATTCCTGCAAAAATCAATAGAAGTGTCACCCAACTACTGCCCTGAACTGACTTCCTTCCTTCCTTAATCACCAATAGACACACTCACATAACTGCTTTCCTTTTCATTATAGTACTACCCGCATCTGGCCACTGATCTGGTCAGCAAAGTGCAGAACCTATCCCAGCCTTTATTAGTTAAATTGATCAAAGGCATCAAAGCAGATACCTTGCCGATGCGTCTTTACGACAACTTGCAGGCTCTGTCTGCGAATGCTTAACTAAAGTAGCAATTCAGACGATAGTTCTAGGAAACACCTCCCAAGATATAGTTGTTGGGCAAGTTGTTGAAGTATTAGTTCGCGCAGCTTGACTGTCTCAGGAAGATTCATCAGCAAGCCCTGTAGTACTTCTCACCCAACTACCTGTAGTTTCTCAACCAGATCTTCAGGATTTACAACATGTAGACTCTCACAGAAATCGAGCCTGTCTTGATTAAGCATAAGCAGATACACTTTGAGGTCATCAAGCATCTTTACAAGGAGGGAAGAGCTATCGATAAGTAACCTATTGCCATCATACTCAAGAAAGCTCACCTCATCGATTTCTAAACTAAAAAGTTCATTTTTCGTAACCACCCTAAAATACGCAGAACAAATCGACAGAGAGTGCACATTTAGGTCGACCGCACCCACCTCTTCCAGGGCTCATACAATCAACTAATGTCTCGCTCAGTCCGCTAACTTTAGGGTCGAGTGCAGGTGAGTTTCGTCAACTAACCCGGTCATGATGCTGGAGGACTCAGGCGAGAGTGGTTCCTTGTGGTATCTAGAGAAATATTTAATGAAAACTATGCTTTGTTTGAGAAATCATCTTCAGGAAGCACCTACCAGCCCAATCCTAAGTCCTATGTGAACCCAGATCATCTCAACTACTTCAAGTTCATAGGTCGTTTTGTGGGTAAGGCACTCATGGAAGGCGAGCTGATCGATGCTTTCTTTACTAGAGCCTTCTACAAGATGATCCTGGGACAGGACTTAGAGTTCAAGGATCTAGAACAGCAGGACTACTAGTTTTACAAGTCAATGTAGTGGCTTAAGATTAACCCTATCGATTAAAATACATACACATACTCGTATTTCTACGATGATTTCGGCAAGAAAGTATAAAAGGAACTCGTGCCTCAGGGAAGCACTATTTTCGTCACATAGTAAAACAAAAAAGGTATTTATGCCATTATATAGATTATATATAGAAGTATTGTTTGGCCAAAATGAGAAATGACTTCAGTCTGCAGGTCGATAAGTTCCTTTAAGGATTCTATTAAATTGTTCCCCAAGAGTGTATTGGGTTCTTCTAGGCCAAGTAGCTGTAGCTGCTTATGTCGGGTGTGCCCTAAGTGGATGTTGAGGATATGCGTAAAAACACTGACTACTCGGGCTACTCGCCAGCTGACCAAATTATTGTCTGGTTCTGGGAAATAGTAACTGAGTACAGCCAAGAAGACCTGGCCAAGCTAGTGCAGTTCATCACAGGCACATCAAAAATACCAGTCGAAGGATTCGCAATGATGACCGGAATGAACGGTATTCAACGCATTTCGATTCACAGGGATCCTAGCGAGCACCAGCTGCCTAAGTCCCACACATGCTTCAACCAATTAGACCTGCCCAACTACGCCTCTAAATAAATCCTAAAGAAAAAGCTATAGATATGTCTATCGTGGGGTAGCGAAGGTTTCGGCTTCATGTGATCTACTTAATTATTTAACTATTCATTAAAAATTAAACAAATATTGACATTATAAAAGTTCTTTTTAGATAAAAATTAATATAAAAGCTGATAGCAAAGTTTTATCTGAAAAGCACTAATAAAAATTAATTTTTTTGTTATAAAAGATATGATACTAGTACATGATACTATTAATAAGTACTACTATGACATAACTACACGATCAGAACCATCCTACTACTTTCTTGTACTGAGCAAAACGGCACAGTCTGTCCAGGAAGTAGCTGCAGAAAGTGAGTATTCCGAAAGCAGCCAACATTTACATATTTGCTTCATAGGGCACTCCATCAAACTTCAGGTCGAAGTAATTGCTGATGTCAGGGAAGAGGTTGGCCGTAAGCACGAAACACACTACTAGGGGAATGAACAGGAACTTGAAATATCTAAGTAAAATGAACTTTACTTGCTGTTTTTGATAAGGCTTTCCATGTGAGGTTACCCACCGTGGTTGACGATGAACACCACTGACTGCGATATGGCGGAAAACAACATAATAACCGTATTCAGGAAAGACTTCTGGAACTAAGTATCAGCACTCTTGTTCTTGTCCTACTACGGTAGGTACTTCAGTCCAATGTAGTTCAAAGCATAGAAGTTCACTCCCACGAATATTATGATCTGGCCGAAAAATGATATGCCGAACCAAGGATTAAAGATAGTATGTGGGGCTCGTACTGATGATATGGTTCGAAGCGGTTTAGCGTTGGAAAAAAAATAAAAGTTTATAGAAGCCAATATACCCAACACCAAAGACTGCGTTTATGAGTACTTGAGGTTCGTCAGGTTCATCTAGGCTAGCGAGTAGGCTTGGATCATGGAGGAAATGGCGAGTATTTTGTAGGTTTGTATGGTGGTGACGAGGGTAGCGATGGCTTGCCGGATAATGATGAGCACGCACTTGATTGAGTTGGAGTGCTTGGATGTAAAAGGAGCAGCAATGCAGGCGTCTCCGAACTTGATCTAGTCATCGCTTACCATACCTGCCCCTGCTTGTCGTTTCTTTATCTTTTCCTGAGTCATTTCATTGATTAGCTTCAGTTTACGCTGGAATGGAATGCTAGGATCTCTTTGCAGCTCTTTCATCCTGCGAGTGAAGTCTTCTTCTTCCTTTTTGGCTTACTACTCTTTCTTCAATACCTTAATTAAACTATTGTTACTTAGCTGATATTAGTGGTGCCTACGACTGCTACTCCCACATCGGCTGACCTCAGTCCACCCACATCGTTAGTGCCGTCTCCGGCATATACTATGCCTCCCCTCTCCTTGAATGACTTTACGATCACCTACTTGTCGTGAGGTGATGCTCTGGCGAAGATAGTAATGAACTGGTAGTACTAATGGGGAAGATTTTTGGCAGTAGAAGTAGCGATCATCACATTCCCACCATGTTTCAATTTTGCCCCCAACTATTGCAAACTCTTTATCTAATGCTATGAGCCGTCCTAGTAGGTAAGCAAAGTGCGATCTGTCTTTCTCTAAAGCACCCACACGCTATCGGCCAGCTATATGGTCAGACCCACCTTAGCAGCAGTCAGAATATTGTCTCCAGTGATGATTAAAATCTTGTAGTTTGCGCTTTTGAGACTTTGGATATGTTTCTTGGTATCTTCCTTGAGTGGAGAGTTGCAAATGAAAAATCCCACAAAAGTAAGCTAGCTCTATACTCGTTTTCTATCTTATTCTCTTCCTTCTTTAGAATAATCATAACCTATTTATTTAGAGGCGAGAGCTAGCAATCTATAACCTTGTTTTGTGTAGTAAGAGTAGGCTTCTCTGTAGTTGTGGGGCACTTCCTTTAACAGCAATTAAATGGCTTCAGGAGCTCCCTTTACCAAAGATTTCATTTTGCGCACTCCACTCTCAGTCACGTGCTCCACTATGGTCGTCATACGCTTCAGCTCAGACTTAAAGGGAAACACTTTGTGGATATTGACCTTTTCAAGTCCCCTTTTGGCTTCCTTATTCTTAGAACTGTACTCCCACTTGGCCAAATCAAAAAACATCAGCTCAATAGGATCCCCAGTAAGCTCCTTTTAGATCGATATCAGACTGTGGCAGCCTGCCAGCACTACCAAGTTTTCATGTGAACACTCCTTGAAGCCCTTAAATTTCTTGTAGTCAGCACAGTCGTCAACAATACCCTCAAAAATGAACTTATCTTCAGTAAGAGTGCCAGTCTTATCAAAGGCTACAGTGTTAGCTCTACCTCCCAAGGGGATCTTCTTGGGCTCACTTATAAATATTCTTTTCTTTTGCAGATAGAGGATGGAGTTGTTAACTGCCAGGTTGAGAATCATAGGCAACTACGGCGGAACCACTGTAGTCAGAATGAGTATGCATCTTAAAAACAGCTTTTCTTTGCTGCGCTATTCGTTGTCCATGCCTTTGTCCAGTACGTAGGCTGAGGTGATTAGTGAGCAAATGAGCAAGAAAAGGATGATCCATAGCCCGTCCTTTTGCTAGATGGTGGGGTTCTAAGCGTGAGCTACTACTCTACGGATGAGTTTGCCCTTGGAGGTGTCAAAACCTGTTTTCATGACCAAACCAATACAATATCTGTTTAGAGGAGGCCGGGATATCTTGGCATCGCATCCTGCTTGCTTGAGTAGTCGATTCAGATCTTACTAGCTAGACTCTTAGTTTATTTGCAGCACCTCAGTACCACAGAATAAAATATTGCCCTTGAAGTATCCATCATGATATTTTTTGCTGAGCTCCTAACTGCTTAAAGATTACTTGATTTGAGGTATGGCCTAGCCAGTAAGAATGGACTCGTTGACTATACAAGTTCCACTTAACAGCATTATATCGCAAGAAACGTTCTTGAATGATGAATTTTCTTATTATTTTTTGTTAGCCTGTGACATCTTGGACGGCAATCTGGAAGCAAAAGGAATGGCTTGATTGAGATACTCGTTGTCGCTTATCATGTCGAATTAAGACTTCTTGTGCTGGTAGCCAGGTTGAATAGCCACGATATCATTAGGCAGTAAGTCGTAGGAAGACTTGACTGTCCATGCTCCCTTTTAGAAGACATGCGTTTGATGGGGAGCTAGGGTCATCGAGCGGTATCCCACTAATGTTTTTATTCTTTGGACTGAGATCCCGTATGCACTGCCGATGAGCATAGCGAGGATCATGAAACTAAACATTTTGTTATCGTCCATCATCCATAGAAAGACTGAAAATAATTGGAAGAAGGCGAAGGGGTCGATGAGTTGGTCCCTAAAGATAGAGCTAAAGGGTCTTATGGGTATTTCCAGTATATTGTTTTCAAAGAATTCTTTTTCATCTAGGGCAGTTAATGCATTGGCTACTATGCTGGAGATGGGCTGACTCTATAGTTTAGGTTTTAATCTGATGAATTTGTTTAAAGCCTAGTTATAGTAGAACTTTCTTTGCTGGAAGTGAAAGATATACAGTTATTTTCCACTGTCCAGCTGCTGCTTGTACAGATCGCTTATACCATGCATTTGTTTTTATCCTTCGATCGACTAGGATATATGCACGTGGCTTGCATTCTATAGGTTAGCTAGGTTAGGCTTACCCAAACTACGGTAGTGGATAATTGCTTGCATTTTTTTAGACCAGTGCCCGAAAATGTAAGCAAGACCTTAATCGGCTAGAACATACACTGGAGGAAGCAGGTGGCGATGATCGTGAGACGCAGGTACAGGTTGTAGTCGGCGTTGTCGTAGTGCTCATACAACAAGTATGCCAGCACCGAGTAGATTAGCAGGAAAGGGAACACATCCAGTCTGAGTATTTTGTATCTGGGCAGCAGAAGATGGAACTATATGGAGTAGGACATCGACTTTGCCAACAATATTATAATACTTGTATCCAACACTTACATAAACTAAAATTAGGATAAATTTTGCATAAATTCGATATTAAGGATTCTATTTAGTATCTCTATTGATAAGATTAATATGTAGTATTGAATATTTTTTAGTTGTATACGGTTCTAGTTATAATAATATAGAAACAACTATGCAGCGCACAGTCAACCGCACTAGTTCCCAAAAACGATAAATATCCACTCAGTATAACTTCCGCAGGCAAAACAAGAACCAGGGGCGCAGTCAGAAGTCATTTTAAAGTCCACCTCGTTCATAATCTTCTCTTAAATCGCAAGTTTGTACTATTCGTCCCATGTAGCCGTCACTGCCACCAACTGGTGCATGTACGATCAACACGCCAATCGCTTCGTGGGGCAGCGCGAAGACCACCAACGATAAGTAGCTAGTCTCACCAAGATCATGACTGTGGTGGTGTGCCTGTAGCTGTTCTAACGGTACAGTTTGGACAAAGGTATCTTCATCCCTACTTAGACATATTCATCAGAGTAAGCTACTCTGCGGCTGCTCACAACGGCACATCAGCTTAGCTCAAATCCAACAAGTACCTGAAATTATGGGATATTTTCTATGGAGCTATGCTGCCTTCAGGCAACGATGCAGCCTTTCTGCTGGCCTAAGTATTCGGATTGCTGCTATTTTATTAGTCTTTGAAGCCTTAGAACAAGGACTACTCAGAAATATAGTCAATCGACCTTACTTGCTACGACTCCACGCTCACTTTCACTAGTCGATTCCTCAAGGAAATGAACCGAAAAAGTAAATAACTTAAAATGACCAAGACTGCTTTCCACAATCCTCATGGTTTGGGTAATATTCTTAACGTATCTTCGGCCAGGGACATGCTGACCTTGAGCAGATATGCTTGCAGCAACAAGGAGTTCAGGGAAGTGATGAGCAAGGAGCAACACTCGGCTTAGTTCTTCTAGGACGATTTAGTGACAGTAAACTGCGTGAGGCTGTGGACAAACACTAACAAACTGCTAGGGATGGGGTGGGATGGCATAAAAACAGGCATGACTCCTTCGGCTGGTAGTTGTTTGGCAAGTGTGAAGGACGGACTGTTCATCGTAGTTTTGAATAGTGCCAATAGGGAGGCCAGATTCGATGATACAATCACTCTATGGGAGTGGTATCAATGCAACCAGTGGACCAAAGAGTGATCAATTTTAAACTTATTGTCCATCTTATCAATATATTTACACAAAGACATTAAATATAAGTAAATCTTTAAAAAATATATTAAATTCTGACCAGGAGTATCTTCCTAAAAGCATATATTACAAATTATTTGTTATACTCAATATGAGGCAAATTACATTCGATTTTTGTTGGTGTTGCATATTAGTGATTGTGTTTGATTTGATTGATATTAATATAACTTATCTAAGCATGCCGCCCTCACTCATCTTCAATACTGTGCACAACCACACCAATCCCTCTCACTCACAACTGCTAGGACTAATCGCACTCCATCCCTCTTTCCGCGCTGCTGTCAACCAGTACTACCTTCTCCTGCACTCTGCCCCCAGTGCTCAGCATCTGCTCAAACTAGGTACACTATTTTTCGCATTCATGCTGCCAGACCACCCCAACGACGCCCTTAAAAAACTAGCTTCTTAACTGCTGGAAAATATCCGCACACATGATTCCGAAATCACCTATAACAACCTCCTCTAGTATCTCCTCAAACTCTGCTCTTTTGCTCTGTAAAGCATCGACGTCAGAAGCGCAGTGGGCTTCCTTTAGCTGCTCAGAAGTAGAATCACCGACACTCTGATCGTAAGCATTCACAACGCATCCCTCACTAGAAAACTGCCTTCGAACATCAAGCTAGAGATATTAGATGTGGAGCTGATCCTCAACGAGAGCGGTCTACCTTAAAAGCACCACCGCTAAGAAATGAAGCATATTTATTTCGAATAGAAGTTCTAAATAGAACCTTCAGCCCTTTAGACCTTGAAAGAGGATTAAGTGTTAGTGAACCAACTTAAGGATAGTCCTGACGATGTAATTCCCTGGGGCTTTGTGGCATAAGACTACATTTTCCAGTACACCAACAACACCTTCCAGACCAAAAACACCTATAGACTCAGAAAATGCAAAAGACGCTCCTTCGATAAACTCGACTACTGGTGCTCACCCCACGAAATCACCAACAATGCGATCAGAGATTTTGCAGTCAACCAGGAAATATTCCTCACCAGTGGAGTCCTTACTCAGAACCATCTTGCAGTATAAATACAGCCAGCCCCCAGCAAGCCTTTAAATATCGTAAGGGTCAACCAAGCCTTCACCAGGAAGAATTACCTTCAGAAGCTCAAAGAAACCTCAACGAAAGAGGAAAAGTTTTTCAACATTTTGTCTTAGTTCTTCTAGAGAGATTAGTTCGACATCGATGAATTGACTCTTACTAGAGAAAAGTTGGTGGTAAGACAGAAGGAACAGCTGCTAGGCATTAGTGGCAAGGAAACCATCAAAAAATAAATCAAAGACTACAGCCAAGAAATTAATAATTTGGGCTTGAAAATCAGCAAAAATCTCACCAAGTATAGCGACACCAATCTGGTTCAGAACAATATCAAAGAGCTCACTTCTTCGCTTAAACTCATTCTGGCTGAAGACTCAAATATAAACACTGTCATCGAAAAACATCTATCGATATAGGAACAGCTAAGAAGAGATAACGCCTAGCCCTTCCTTGAGGATTTAATCGAACACGCCAAGAAGGTGCCTCTTCAGTTGGTGGTGATTGGTCGGCCTAAGTCAGGCAAGAGCACTTTGGCTAGAGCTCTGGCTAAAGAATACAGTTTAGTATACATAAGTGTGGAGAGTATGATATAGAAGATCTTCTAAAGAGTCAAGTTCTACGAATAAAACCCACCTGAGACTGACGAAGACGGCAATCCTAAATAAGGCTTGCTTCCTATATAAAAATACATCTTAGGTGAGCTCCAGAGAGGTCAGCCAGTTGAGTAGTAGGACGTGCTTGAACTGATCAACAACTAGCTGGGCAAATAATTCACCCATTCTCGAGGATTCATCTTGGACCTGCCTTTCTAGTACAACAAATACTGGATTTAGACACTAGTTTCTAACCGTATCTACCTGCCCAAGATCGGATGTAGGTTCTTCACTCACATCGTGCATGTTTCTCAAACCGAATAGCAGTGGAAGTACTTCACTAGTGGACTCATGGAGAAACCATAGGATCAGAAAGTATCTTCAGCCTTGGATCGATATCTCTTGCGCAAACCCAAACCTCCTCCCTAGGAAGGAGAGGAAGAGTAGGCTTAGGCCAACTAGGAAGAAAAACCTCAGCCTTTGCTTTAAACTAACCTACTACAAGTCAGATGTTAAGACTCTTCCTATTCTTTGATCGAACATCTTTCGCAGCACATTCATCCGCACCGTTTCATCACTATCCATAACTCTCATCAAAGCGTGACCGAGTGCCTAGGAGTACTCGCCCACTCTCTCTATAAGATACCTTTGCCGAAAAAGATCGAAGGTGCTTAGAAATAGTTACTCGGAGTTGGACTCGACTAACTCAAAATATTCAGAAAGTGGAGTGCTTTTGGTCTCATTGATTGCGTTGAACTATAGCGTGGAAAGTTGTTGAGCGGCAAGTACTAATTTGCAGCTGAGTATGCAGGAAGAGTTTTAGTGTTCTAGAACTAAAACAATCTTAACTCTTTCCTCAATCTACCTAGAAAATACCTTACTCGACCTCCAGCCTTGCCCAAAGGCACTAATTTGTGCATAGTTGGGCCTAGAAAGTCAGGTAAAAAGACGATTGCCAAGTTACTGGCTCAAATCTATCAGCTTCAGGTAGTCAACATTCAAGAGATCATTTAGTCTATCATTCTTACTCAGAGAGAGTTCGAGTCACATGTGCCTTCTAACTTCGATAAGCGAGTCAACTCTATTCACTTATCTGAGGGAGAATACAAGGATTTCTACAAGGGAGGACTACTTAACGCTAAAGACATCCTTCCTATGATACTTTATAAGCTGGGAGTTGTGTTGCAGAAGAAACCACCTGGCTGGGGAGTCGAAAAAGCTGAAGATGGATAGGCTCCTCCTTAGACCTAGTAGCGCAAGCCAGCTCCAAAGAAGACCAAAGTCAAGAAGGACAAGAATGCATAAGACGAAAGACCCAAGACTCCTCCACCTGAAGACCTAGCTTTGAAGGAAATAATCCCTGAGATAAACTTCATGGGCAAGCTGAACGAAATCAAAGGATACATTATTATCGGATACCCCAACAACTAAGAGCAGCTCAATGCACTTAAACAATTCAACATTCCTATCGACAAACTCCTCATTCTATCCGATAACACTTAAGAAAATCCCAATAAAACACTACAGACCAGACTCACTGACGCTTAACTAGAACAGGTGGCGCTTTTCAATGCAGCAATCGCTCCTGTTAAGTAGGGCCTCGGATAGTAAGTCTGCAAAGAAATTTTCATAGATAAGACTCCTTAAGAGATGGTCAACAAGATAAGACAGCTTATCGATCCCTTCTATCTGAAGACTGACGACGATGCCATCAATAGAGTGTGCGCTGATAAGACCTAGTAGAGCGATCCTATTCCTATGGGCTTTTCGGGAGATTTCTGTCCAGTGTCTCTGCAAAGTGGCTGGCTGATCAAGGGCAAGGAAGAGTTCTAAGCAGGAATACAAGGTCGTCGCTTCAAGTTCTGCGGAGAAAAATAACTACTTGACTTCAAAAGTAACCCTTCGAAGTATCTGGCAGTAACCTCACCTGCTCTACCTCCCAGGATTCTATTCATGGGTATAAGAGGAGTCGGTCTTCGTAGTCAGCTTCTTAAACTTAACTAGAAATACAAAATCCCTATTTTGGCACTCAAGGATACCCTGTTGCAGCAATTATAAAACTAAAAGAACAAGAGAAAGACTTAGCGCTACTACAACAAGGGATTCAAAAAACCTTAGTTCGATGAATAAGGAAAGCAGATTGAGGATCCTTAGTTGTTAGAAGAGGCTGCTGACTTTGATCGAAAGGTCAATTAGGTCGAAGTTCTTAAGAATATCTTCAAAGGAATTGATGATATCTTCATTAATGGCAATTTCTTCGAAGTTGAGGAAGACAAAGTGTCGACCAACATCGTCGAGTTGCTAGGGGAAGCGAGAAGGTTACCTTAAGTGGTAGTGATGCTGACTAGTGACTAGCCAAAATGGCTGTAAAGAGTGCTTGACAGAAAAGCCATTTAGAAATAGCTTTAGGACATGAAGTAGAAGAGGCGACTCTAGAAACAGAAATAGAGATAATAAGCTAGACAGAAGGCTCTTGAAGCTGGAGAGTAGTACAACTAGCCTGCAGAATAGTAAGACACAGAGTTGCCCAAACTATAGTAGTTGATAGCTCAGAAATAGTAGACTCTCAAAGCCCAGCGCTAAGCAGATATGTCCAAGATTTAGTAGTACTCATAGGCCTTTAAAGGACTAGGCGTGTAGGTCATAAACATCAAATGCGAAAGATAGATCAAGCACGTAACTGATCGCATTAACACTACAATAAAAACGGTAATTGAGGACAGAGTGGGCAGATGGTAGAAGAACAACATGATGATAATCGACAGGTTTAGAGTTCAACACTTCCTAAATAATTACATAGCTTCAGATAGCAGATTTGGTAAATTGAATCCTTTCTCTCTGATGGAAGTACCTAAGCCATACCCTCTCATATATCGAGATCGCATCTATTACCTCAGGGATTAAGAATAACGATAGATGGTCCTACGCAACCCTAAGACTCTACATCAGAATGATCCCATACCTCACGATGTTAAAATGGTGCCTTCTATATTCATTTTGGGTAAAACTAAAACAGGCAAGAGCAATCTTGCTGCTAATTTGAGTCAAAAGTATGGTTTCAAGGTTATTGACCTTCAGAGTATCATCTAATAGTTTGTCAAATAACACGAGGATGCGGACATAAGACTCATTCTGAATGATATTAGGGCAGGCAAGTGTCTCAGTGACTAGGCGACTGTGACCCTGATAGAGAAAAGAGTGTCTTTGGCTGACTGTGCCAGAGGATGGGTGCTAGATGGCCTACCAGCAAACAAAAAGCAGTGTTAGCTACTTAACAAAAGGGGAATTTTACCCACATCAGTGCTCACCCTAAGAATGACTGATTTACAACTCAAGAAAAGAGTAGCTGCCAAGGCACAGTAAAGCAAAAACAGCTATGATTGGAACTTGCAAATAGTGCACAGAAGACTCTAGAGCACTCGCCACCACCTGACTGAGGTGGAGGTGTACTACATGAATAAGTATAATAACGTCAAGACTATCGATGCTGGGCTGTCTAAGTGGGGCATTTTGGAGCAAAGCAGGATCTAAGTGTAGCTCAAGATCAAAGCCAAAAGACAGTTCATAAGAGATCTGGTGACCCACTCAGCCTCTAACGTCACTCATATCGGTCTAAGCTCTAACTGCATCCTTCACAACCTGTCCTAGTTCAGCAATTTCTGCCCAATCAGCTACAAGATCCGCAGAGAATATGTCAGATTGTGTCTCAGGAACTATCAACATCTTGCGCTCTTCCATCGCAAACTATACATTTTCAAATCACTAAAAGAACTGCAAGATTTTGTAGCCAACCCTTAGACTTTTGTCAATAGGGGAGCAGCCTTTTCGCCCCCTGTTTAGCTAGCGCTTGAAGACATCGCCAAGAACTAAGTCAAGTATGAGAATCAAGGGTACTGTATAGTTGAGTTGTTAAAAAAAAATCTTCACAGAGGCAACTATCTGTTTGGTTTGTAGTACAAAAATAGAGTATTTTTGACCTCAACTGCACAAGGCCTCAAACTCTTCCAAAAAAACCCAGCCTTATACTAAATGCTTAAACTTCCTGACAAACTGCCTGTATAATTCTAGAAGAAGAGCGATTTGAAGAAAATTGCCAAGCGCAACGACTGTTCTGCGTTCCTATAGCATCACTTGAGTACTATAATGATGCGTTGTTTGGCTCAATTGGGATATAGAAGACCCAAATATCCTACTCTTGGATCGAAGGAGAGTGCTTTGAAGTTCCTTTCGATTAGTCTCAAGGCTAACAACCCGAACAAAGACGAGGCCTACCGCAATAAGTACAAGGAGAAGCTGAATAGGTTCATTAAGGAGTGCACTTATACTCAGGAGATCAGAGAGTGGCTGGAGAGGAAGTAGAAGGGCGAGTGGAACGCAGCAGAGGAAGAGCACCTGGTCAAATTGTGCGAAGAGTACCACTAGTTCCTGGGAAGACTGTAGGCAGGCTAGAAGGCAACTTATTTCTCAGAATTCATCAGGTGATGTTATCATTATTTGAAATTAATTATTACTTTACACATACTTACATAAAAAAAAGATACCTATAGTAAATTAGCATGCGGAATCTTACAACTTTATCTCATATACATATTTTTTCTTTTTAAAACTATATGCTTATTGATTTATGTTTAAAGATAAAGACAAAGATAAAGGAGAGAGCTGTATGTACATTTAGATGTATTTGGAATTGTTATTAATTCATGTAGAGCAGCGACACTGCCACCAAGCAGTCGCTGGGGACTGCTGACTTGCTGCCGTTAGTTCAGCAGTACTTGGGAGCCACTCTCTTTCGAAACACCCATCACTACTAAATCACCACAGCACAGCACTCACAGTACCTCGACTTCTCACTTCATCGCCTACCAGTCGCCCCAACAACACCACTACCTAACAAACTGCCCCTCAGTCAACTTAAGATTGGCTATAACCAGTCGCACACCCTGGTACTCCAACTAGTCCGCATGCTGCAAAACAACAATGTAGTGATATGCCTGGCAACTGACCAGCTCGAAGACAACCCAGCCCTTATGTTCGCAGTAGTAGCAGTAGTCTCTTCATCTCGCTAGTAGGCATCCTAGTGGCTTAAACACAATGGTTTCCTGGGATAAGTGACAGTAATTAACCCCTACCGTGCCATTCACAAAGTTTACACTAAATTGCCATTCATCGTTACCAGGAAAGAGAACGCAGTGAGTCTCAAAAGGTACCCTTTAGTTCATAACAACCCTTAGAGAGTTAAAAACTAAGCAAACTCATAGTTTAAAAACAAAAAGTATGAAGATGCCCTACTCACCTATGAAGTAGGACTGGGAATAATCAGCGATCCAGCTAAGAAACGATAACGGGCTGTGCTATATGCTAACTCTTCTCAGTGTCTGTTCTAGATGAAGCTGTACGATTCTGCTTTACTGTACGCTGAAATAGCCATAGCCCTGGACAGTTCCTATATAAAGGGAGTGTTCCGCAAGCTGAACTGTTTGCTATAGCTGAGCCAGATGAAGGATGTGCCGAGACTATTGACCATGATAGGACAGACAGGACAGCCCAAGTAGTTGTAGGATGCTAGTTCCAAATACACCAGGTACATGTCTAACAGTATGGGACTTTTTGATTGGTAGCTGCTGTTCAAAGGTGGAGAGTACTTCGGATAGTACTACAACGACAAACTAAGATTAAAAAATAAAGGCAAAGAACAGTCATTAGTCAACATAGCCAAAATACATCCCTACTAACTCATTATGGTTCATAAGCCTCTAATTTACAAGAAATCAGAGCAGGCCAAGTTCGGAGAGGAGTACCGCATTTTAACGCAGGAAATAAGCAACTTCGCAGTGTATGACGATCGCTTTCACTTTCGGTTTATAAACTTGCCCAACCACTGCTACCTGCAGGGACAACCTCTCAAGTACGAACCCAGCAACGAAGCATTTACGCTCGATGTCAACTAAATACACGCCAAATGCCTCAGATGCCTCTAGCTCGAAAAAACTATGACCAGCACTGGAATAGATGATAACATGGGCATATGGGAAAAACTGTATTATTTTCAACATAAGTGCCTGGCTAACTGTACTTTTCTCCACGTCAAGGACGCACTCGTAGTTTTTGCTCTTACCTACATCACACCAGGCTCTGTGCTCACCATCGACTTCCTGGGCTCAGAAACAATTAACAGGAGCACTTTGATGCGGTAGAAGATGGGGGTGTAGTGCGACTGCGCCTTGTGTCAGGTGGACTGGTCGGACCACGAAAAGCAGGGTGACCTGCAGGAACTGCTGGTATTGTATGAGAAGCACAAGTAACGTTTCAGAGAGTAAGGTCTGGACAAAATCAACCTCTATATCCTCTGGGAACTGCTCTACGCTCGCAAGTACCGTGAACTAGAACTTATGCAGGAGTACCTGACTGTGCTCGAACGCTACCCCCTCTGGGAGTGCATCATAAACTGTCTGCGTTACCTCCGCAATAGGGCACGCAACCACTTGTTCGACCACACTAAGAATACCCTGAAGAAGCTGATCCAGAAATACTTCAAAGTGACTCACGAGCAGGCAGTTGCGCTCCTGAAGACACTACTCTGATCTAAATCAAAAACAAATTCCATTATAATTTAAAAATTAGACCACTATCCGAAATAATAAAAGAGAAAAGAAATTGACTGTTTTCTTATTTATTGTATAGGTTTTTTTTAAAAAAAAATGTTTTTTTTGTTTATTCTATCATTTTTTGTTATCTTTTTTACCAAAATTTCTACCCTGGTTGTATATATTGTGATATTGGAATCGGTAGCTTAAGCACTCTAAGCCTAAAATAGACCTTATGGCACTATTGCACTATTTAAACATATTCTATAGCTAAAATAGCTGTTTTATTTGATTAAGTCGACTAGAATAGATTCTTCTGAAAGATTTTTTCTAGCTGGTCAGACTAACTTCTTTCTAAATGAATATTTGTGGATTAATGCAACTTTATATAAATTAAACGCTTGTGAGAATATGGGAGGTAGCAATGACAGGTAGATTAGGGTATGCACATTAAACTACAGCGGCAACCTGCAGTCGCCCTTTTAGTTCTACGGCCAGTAAAACTGGAACCAGTTGGAAGACATAGGCAAGCTCTTTTAGGCTAAGTTGCGCTATCACTACAACTAGATCCGAGATACCTTCATCAAAAAGGTGGGGGGCAGTGCGGACAACAGTATGAAAGTAGGGTCTTGGAAAGAGTTGAGTCAGAAGGAGAAGTAGATTAAAAAGGAGCTCGGGTAGGTGCCGAGCATGCCTCCTAAGTATTCGCGGAGGTAGTTCAAATGGCATATTGGCAACATTTACAGTTTAGTGCACGAGAGGTATACTCCGTTGGTGGCCAAACAGCAGCAAATCGAAGGGGAAGAAGAATACTGTGGTGTAAGAAACAACGGTAAGTTTGAGACTTTCGATACTTTCAGGGGCAAGTGGGCGACCGAGTACGACAAGATCAGGCAGAAGGAGTACCGCGACAAAGATTTAAAAGCCTACAACGAGGCCTTACTAACAAAAGACAGGTTTAAGTTCAGGTAGTATCACTGCATGGTCATGGACTTCCTGGCCTATGACTCCATACTCCACTACCTCTACAACCAATAGCAACGCAAAGAAATCTAAGCCGCATAATCATGGGAAGGAAATAAGGAACCGAGATATTTTACAAAAGAAGTACCAGCTCATTAATACATCAGCTACCTCATAGACTAGAACGAGTTTGAATCTACTTAGCAAGTGACCAAGATACTATTGGACAAGTATAGGTACTACCTGGATGGCATTTTCAATAAAAAGTTCAACGGTTAAGTCAGGATTAAATATAAACGAAAGATGACATAGGATTATCTTTTTAAATTTAATAAGCATGATATAGTGTTTCTTCAGGGCACTAGATACGCCATGCGCGACATACTTGACTCAATCGACGATTATGTTATGCGCACTGCTCCCCTCGAAAAGGCCACCGTTATCATGCTGAGAGCCGATCTGCCATTCCTTCACGATCCCAAGAACGACATCACCAGCGAATTCGATAACAAATTATAGGATTACTTGTATCATAAGGTTGTTGCTTACATCGAATTCACCTAAGAAAGGCTAAAACAGCATACTAATCCGATAGATGATGAGAAGGTAATGAAGTATCTGCAGGAAATAAGAAGCTATAGGTTGTTCTGGCTGTAAAAATGCGCGTTTGCTGTCTACAGGTATCAGGGGAGAAATATTTTTATTTGTAACGTGGACTTCGAAGAGGACCCCATTTACTACAACATCCAGATATAAATGCTGGGCATGCTCTTAGTCTACCTTATAAAGTAGATAAAATGCTCCTACATTATAGGCGGCAACTTTAGCCACTTCCCCATGTATAAATAAAAGGACAAAAATAGGGGCATATTTGATTTCGTCAACAAAAAGCCATAGCTGTTTGGGCTGACTGCTGAATAGGTTTTAAGATTGCCCGATGAGATAAATAGATATCCCCGTCACTACAAGATAAATACTACGCGTAATAAACGAACAATCCTGCAGGGTAACATGAAGAGGACAAACTAGCTGGAAGAACATAGCGAAGACCAGTTCTTTACTAACTTCGAAATCAACGACAAAGGCTGCTTCATCGGAGTGTTAAAGGAAATAAACAGCACAGGACACAACCCCAACTCTCTGATTCCCAACGATGATCATCTGTTCTAAAACTACGCAGTGAAGGTTGCTTTAAAAGGAGCTTTGCCTAGAAACAACTGATCATTAATCACAATCATCAATTTTTGAACAAAATATCATCATTATTAAATACAGTTGTTGTATATTATGTTGTATATTATGTTGTATATTATGTTGTATATGTTGTATATTATGTTGTATATGTTGTATATTATGTTGTATGTGATGCTGTATATGTTGTATGTGATGCTGTATAAGTGTTGTATATGGTAGTGTATTTATGATGATTGATGACTGGATTGTGTATAATAATACCGCCATGAAATAAATTTGGCTCGAAAAGTACCGTCCTAGAGTGCTCGACTAGGTCTACGGCAACCAATAAAACATGAACTTGCTTCGCAGCTTAGTCGCCCAGGGTTCAGTCCCTCACCTCATTCTCACCGGCCCTCCAGGAGTAGGCAAAACATCCAGCGTCCTCTGCATTGTGCGCGAGCTACTAGGCAACGACTATCGCCAAGCTACCCTGGAGCTCAACGCATCGGACTAGCGAGGAATAGACACAGTGAGAGAACAAATAAAGACTTTCGCGAACAAGAAAGTACAGCTTCCGGCAGGCAAAACGAAGATCATAGTGCTCGACGAGGCCGACAGTTTGACCTAAGGGGCACAGCATGCTCTGCGCATGATAATGAGCAACTTCAGCGAAACCACACGCTTCGTCCTCAGCTGCAATACATCAAGCAAAATAATTGAACCGATTCAGAGCAGATGTATTATTCTTCGTTTCCATAAGCTCACCGATCAAGATGTATCTAACAACCTCCAGCGGGTGCTTAAGGGCGAGGAGGTCAGCATCAGCCATGACGCTTTCTAGACTCTGCTTTTCATCGCAAATGGAGACATGCGCCAGGCCATTAACAACCTACAAGCCTGCTACTTCGCAGCTAAAGGTAACTCCCTTATAACTCAGGTGGCCAAATCAACAAAGAATTAGTACTACACATCTGCGATGTGCCCTCTATTTAAGAACTAAAGCTGATACTGACTAAGGCATAGCAAGGACGAGTAGGTTAATCCTTACAACTAATGCACAAAATATACGCATAGGGCTACTCAATCTACGACATCGTGGGTATGCTATACAGGGTGCTGCTGACACTATAGGATGCCATAAAGAAAGAGAAGTTCTACGAGATGCTGAGATGCATGGCGGAGCTGAAGAAGAGGACCATGGAGGGACTAACTAGCTAGATACAACTGGGTCAGTTTATAGCCAAATGCGCAGTGCTTTGATCTTCTACAATCATGCCAACTTCAATATATTGGTTATCTATATAAAATATAATATTCTATAAGTTTTTATGACGACATAAGGTCCGTCTTTAAAAGGCATAACATCTATAAAAAAAAATGCTTAGAATATATGAATGAAAAAGATAATTAAGGTCAAATTTATAATCCTTCTTTTAATATCATAAGAATGGTATATTGTTAAATCATATTGTTTGCTATTAAAAAATACAAATTTAGCATCAAATGCTATTCATTTTGTAATATTCTCAAAATCATCATAAAAACAATATTTTTACAAAATTAATATACGGACTTATCACTCGTGTTAGTGGCTTTACTATTCTTCCGGTGCCATTTTGACCTTAATTGCTTCCAGCATTTCGTTTATTTTCTTTTCAGTGTAGTTTTCCCTAAGACTTTCATCGATGGGGAACCAATCTATCATTTTATCTTTTACTTGCTTCACGATCCAATACTCAATACCTGTATACTATGTGTGCGATTTCAGTCTTTCTAGGTAGTAAAGGTAGTAGAAGTAGTTCCAGATGCAGTGTCGTTCTTTGACATGCTATTTGAACTATTATCCCTTGCGTTCGATCGCCCACTTGTCGGCCGAACAAACAAAACACTTATTACGTTTCTCGTTCTATATTTTGTCCTTCAGGTTACGCAACTCAGCGAATTTATCAATAATTATAGCTGCGATTATATTGGCCAGCAGAATATCAAAGAATATCCAGTAGACTACTTAGGAAAAGAAGCGGCCGTAGTGGGAAGTAAGAGAGTCTCCACTGCGACTAGTACTGTCCCCGATAATGCGCTGGGTGTACAGGGAGTCGATACAAGATATGATCGAAGTGCAGTGGGAAGAAATTTGTTAAATGTCTATGTCAATAGCCTAGTTGTCGTATAGCACTTGGATGTAGTTATTGATAGAAAGGAAGCCGAAAATGAAGGAAAAAGCCAATGCCAGCAAGCAGACTACTAACAATTTAGACCAAGTAAGTCTTACTGCTGTCAAAATACTAGAAAGGAGTTCTATCTTGGCAAACACGTATAGCAATACCAAAGAGTAGATGCGTACTTAAAGGAAGCATGCTGAAAAAGAAAGAAAGAATATCAGTAATGCGTGAACAGATGTGCTTTACTATAAGTAGATCTGTTTGGTGAGTTGCAAGTAGTACCTGAGTTATCAATTTATTACCTTGAGGTGCCTTTCGCATGCTAGCAGCGATCTTATTGCAGTTTCAGTTAAGCTATGGGGGCTATATTGATTCCCCACAGCACGCAGTACAGGAAAGTGATGGCAAACTGCATAAGCGACAAACTGCTAATTATTCTTTTTTATAGCCTATCCAGAAAGATACCCATTTTGTTGACCGAAAAGAAAAACATTTGCAAACAGACCAGCACGAAACACAGAAATATAGAGAACCGGTACATGTAGTTGATACCCTGTTATGAAATGAAATTGTTTTTAAGTTTGCGACTCAGGATGTCCTGGTAGAAAATACTGCGTTTATTGATGAGCTATCTCAGTCGCTAATTGCGGAATTATTTGACTGAAAACATGTCCACGAAATATTTGCGAGTGTGTTCGCTGAGGTGTCTGAATATGGGGCGGTAGCAGAAGTAGATGGGGGTCAGTTTTCCCTTGAAATCTACTTCGATCTAGTGGATTTGTTTGTCAATATCCTGCATTAGTAATCTTTATTGTTGATGGAACTATCCAACAAGGTCGAACGTGAGAACCCGACTCACTATCAACAAATCTTATACGTTCTATATTTGTTCCTTGACTTACTAGTCCTACTCTGCCTTCTATATAATCTCAGGAAGTTGTTATGGTAAGGTTAGATCTAGTGCATCTAGGCAAGCCTCGACCATGCCCCTGAGATCATCCACATCTATCTTTTTGGAAACTTTTTAAATGATGGAAGGGTGGCGCTATTCGAGCAGACCCCTAAGCAACAGTACTATTTTTCTATCTATAGTCAGCAGCAACTTGAGAGTATTAGATGCTTGTTGGCTGCTAGGTTAGTTCTGGCTGTTGGGTTTTTTCTATTTACTAGACTCATCGAGTATATTGGTGCGAATGGTGCTGATACGTTATATGACTTTAAAGCAGTCGCTGTTGCAGAGGTATATTTGGTTTTTCGTAGCTGGATGCTGGCAGACTTAAATCAGAAAATCAAGAATAAACAAGGTGGATCTCAACAAGTTGTCCCTAACTTCTTACTGTCTGCTCAGCTGTTCACCTTTCTAAAACTATACATCTTTATAGAACTAATTGTTTTTTTCCTGCTCTTTGTTTTTCTTTTGTTATTTGTTCTTGTCTTGCTGCGGATTCATATTGCATGTGGCTATGTCTGCCAGATTCAACAAGATATTAATAGCTACTTCCACGAAATTGACCGAAGAGTATTTTTCGATGCCTCTCTAGTCACTCTGACTAAACACATACTTTTTCATCTCCTGGTTGTCGTTTTCGCATAACAACTGCAGAAATCTAAAGGCACCTCTGAGAGCTTCACACATCTGCCATCGTTACATAAGACCACGCTGCGTGAGGGCTGTCGACTAGTACTGTTGGTTTCGCTTATCGGGTTTATAGAAGTAGTAGAATTTTATGCCCATAAGGCAACTATCGATTATGCTGGCAATATTTTAAAAAATAATATTTTTGTGGTCTGCCTTAAAGAGACCTAGGAACTTGGCCTGGGTGTTGCTATTCCCCCCATCTAGTAGAGAATTTGCTAGCTAAAATAGCTAAATAAAGGTGCCGTAGTTCTAGTTGAACTTAGCTTGAAGGAGAAGACCTACAAGCTGTGGCACATTGTAGCTCACTAGTCTGTCTTGATGTTCACTCTGCTACTTCTCTGAAATATCTTTTTTGAAAGTGTTTTTTAATAAAGAAATAAAAAATATTTTAAGAGACTACTCGAGGGGCTAGGACTCAGTAGTGTTGAGATAGATAAGAGAACGGACTAGTTCTTCGATATTGCCAATGGTTAGTGTAGAAGTGTCAGATGAAGTGTTTTGATATCGGGCAGCTAGTTGCATAAACGACGATAACATGGAAAGACCCATGCCTGATCGAGAGAGGACATCTCTGCCTGAGTGTATCGAAATCTAAGCCAAAGAATTACTAGATTAAGCAAGTGGATTGTTAGCAATGATGGTGAAAAGGGATGTTCTAGGATTCAAGATTTCTTCTATTTTGAACTTTTAAATGCTTAGCTGCATCATTTCTTGGATATTTTAGGGCTTGCTATACGCCTTGAGGTAAACTATATATTGCTACCTGAGAACTTCCTTAAGTGGGGCTGACATGTAAGACCTGAACAGGAATATTCGCTATAGTAAATGCTATTTTTAAGCAACTGTGTCTCTGAACTGTGTGGGCATATCGACTATTGTAGGAATCAAGGGTGTCCTTTACGTACCAACGGGCTGTACCACTAGTTTGAGAGCTTTTACGATTGTTCCTAATCCTTGGAGTATATTTTTGAATTTCTGACTGTCAGTGTGCTATGCACGGATATGCTAGAGGGCTACGCCACATATATGATTCACGAATTCTCTCAGATACTGCAGGATATGCAGCTGGTGAGGCAGGGGATGGCACTAGACCAAGCCTTACCAGACCTTGAAGGAGAGCTGTAGGTGTTTGGATTAAAGTTGTACGAGTAATAGTTCCATCTACTGATAGGAGGGCAGTTAATAGCCGATCTATATAGTTTTTTGTTATAGTAGTTGTGACAGCTGGTAGGTTAGTAGTTTGAATAAGACTATTTGATGAAAATGAAGTTTACCTCTTACGCCCTGCATGAGTTTAGGCCTCATGATCACTTGTAAAATGACTTACTGGTCGAATAGTATCTTGGTGACTACTCCGAAGTTGCTTTTGACTTTTTTGCCGTCTACCCTAAGCAACACCAGAACCAGCCAGAGCAGCCAATTGAGTTTGACTCCCACCATATTGCTGCTTTTATGGCTTTTCTAGAGTCCAAGCAAGGCCACTATCTAAGTGCAAATGGTTTTGAAGAAGAGAGTGTCGGCTACTAGCAATCCTCGATTATCCCTGTATATTTCTTTTAGTAGATCGACTGCTACTAGAAACAGTTAGTTTTATTCCTTAAGCAGCATCATAAGCCAGCTTCTCCAGTGCAATACTTGGGCCCTAAGTTTGCTATTATTGGTGATTAAGGCCAATCCTAGTAACAGTTTCCAGTATACTGCTTATATTTATGTTTATTGTTTCTTTTATGTGCTGCGAAGATGCACGTACCTGCTCACTGCCAAGTGAATGTGCTAAAGAAGACCCATCTTGGCACATAACACCTGAAAAGCACTCACTGTGAACCTGTAGTTTCTGAAACATTTCAAAGCCCAAGCCTACTTCATCAATGCTTATGGTTAGAGTTCTTACAGAGCTATCTGAATTTATGGTATTGTACTTGAGTAAAGCAAAGACAGATGAGTCTGCGTACGCTGGGGATGTCTTCCATTTTGAGCTAGTCCAGGGTGGCAGTGACGGTCAGGATGAACTGACTCATGTCCTGGGAGTGCTTGTATTCTTCCACTGCTTCGTGGTAGTTGGCTGAAA